>WNFD01002703.1_pt1 | contig 17829 bp, 16 predicted proteins | sample 5400491 | NCBI WGS metagenome assembly WNFD01 (sample SAMN13153343, study PRJNA577476) | soil metagenome | isolation source: 120 cm saprolite under Douglas fir tree site 2 hole 2 replicate 2 | place: USA:California | collected 2015-04-18 | reverse complement strand
CCCCGCGCCCGCTCTACATCGCGCGCGCGCCGGGGCGACTCGACGTCATGGGAGGGATCGCGGACTACAGCGGCGCGCGTGTGCTCGAGCTCCCGCTCGCGTGCTCGACGAGCGCGCTCGTCCAGGCGCAGCCGGAGCGGCGCTGTGACATCGTGAGCCGTCGGGACGGCCGCTGGGATTTCTTCAGCATCGAGCTTCCTCTCCCTGAGCCCGCGACACTGGCAAGATGGTTTCGAGACCGTCCAAGGGAACGGTGGGCGAGCTACGTGGTGGGAGTTGCGCAAGCAGTGCTCGCGCGGAGCTCGGCCAACGGCGGGCTTCGTCTCCTCATTGACTCGACCGTCCCCGAAGGCAGAGGCGTAGCCTCATCGGCCGCGTTGGAAGTCGCGGTCGGCGTGGCCGTGGCGGCAAGCTGTGGGACCGAGCTGCCGGCAACGGAGTTGGCGGTCATATGTCAGGGGGTGGAGAACCACGTGGTCGGCGCACCGTGCGGCATCATGGACCAGATGACCAGCGCCTGCGGCAAGCAGGACCGGCTGTTGCAGTTGCGTTGCCAGCCAGGCACGATCGAAGGCTACATCGAGGTGCCGTTCGGTTACCGATTGTACGGCATCGATTCGGGGATCAGCCATGCGGTCTCGGGAGTTGACTACGGAACGGTCCGCACCGCTGCGTTCATGGGACAGCGGATTATCACGGTAGAGAGTCGGTGGCCAGGGAATTATCTCGCGAACCTTACGCCGGCCGAGTTCTCGCAGCTCGCCCGTTGCCTGCCCGAAGAGATGGAGGGCGCCGAGTTCATCGATCGCTATGGCGGCATCACCGACACCGCGACGGCAGTGCTCCCCGACCGCCGCTATCCGGTGCGCATCGCGGCGCAGCACCCGGTTGGCGAACAGCAGCGCGTGGACCGTTTCGCGGAGTTGCTGGGCGCACTCGCGCACCAGCCAAGGGTGGCGACCGAGTTAGGGCAGCTCATGTACGAATCACACGGCAGCTACAACGCGTGCGGACTCGGCAGCGACGGCACGGATCGCCTTGTCGAGCTCGTCCGCGCTGCAGGTCCTGAGCACGGCGTGTTCGGTGCTAAGATCACCGGCGGCGGCAGCGGCGGAACGGTCGCGGTGTTGGGGAGGACCGAAGCGGAAAGCGTCGTGCGCGAGCTGGCGGCCCGTTACACAACGGAGACGGGCCGTGCAGCGACCGTGTTCACGGAATCCGGGCCCGGGGCGGCGGAAACCGGTGTCTTACGGCAGCCGTGAAACCGTGAACTCGTACTCTCCCGACCCGATCAGCGCCGCCAAATCAGGCATTTAAGCGCAATGAGGGAGCGTGTGGCCACGCCCCTCATGTGATGCGCTTCACGAGCCGGTGGCAGACAATACCAGCACAACGGCCGCCGAGTGCGGCGGCCGAACGGATTGCCTAAGGTGTCAGCCTGAGCTGGAGTAACGTATGCAGAATCGCAGAGATTTTCTCCGAGCGGCTCTTGCAACGTCCGTCGGACCGTTTCTCTGTCGGCATGCTTCGATGTTCGAGCTTGAGGCAAGAGGCCCCACAGAGCGGGGAGGCGGTTTCCAGACCGTGGGGCTGTACGCCTCCCTTCCGACGGATCCGCCGCCGGAGGACGCAGGAGTCTATGACTTCTTCAAGGCTTGTGGCTACAACTACCTGGAATTCTGCGAAGCCGGATTTCGCTCTCGCCCCGACCTGCTGCCCGAGTACTACAAAGACATGTCAAGCGCGATCACGTTGGCGCATGACAAGGGCTTCCGCGTGGGGATCGTCCTGCTTGCCGGTATGGAACAGTGGACGGGGCCTGACAGTACTTTGGGGGCTCACTTTCCCGGGGTTTTCAGCCCGCGCGATAAGACCAAACTGACCGAGCGTTTCGCGCATCTGCGGCATGCCGTGTCCCAACTGCGAGATGCCGACGTATTTGTCTTCCTTCCCGGAGATCCGGGTGGAGACCCCGAAGGCCACAGCACGTTGGAAGACTGCGTGTCGTTCTGTCGCCAGGTGCAGGCAATCGTAACGCAGCAAGCGCCTGCAGCAACGTTCATCCTGAATCTCTGGGCCATAGCCCAGTGGGAAGGCTTTCCATCGCCGTCCAGCCTGCGCTTTTGGGAGCAGGAGGTCAAACTGTCGCGCGCTGCCGTGGCGGCACCCGGGCTGCTAGGGCCCAGGAGTGGCGTGGCCTTCCCTCTCCACAACTACTACCGGTCGCTTGCCCTGAGCCGTTACTCCCGAGCGGGGCTGACGCCAGAGCCTTATCCCACCGCGCAAGACGTTCAGGCGCTCCGAAAGCGAGCGGTCGGCCCGCTTCTTGGCTGGCCGTACTTCCTGGTGGACGAAGCCGACGACGGCTTCGTGAAACCCAACAACCACGAATCCGGTGGGCAATCGTCCTGCGAGACGCGCTACATCCGCGCCCTAGTCGATTGCGGTCTCAGGCTCGGCCTGGATGGTCTGGTCGCCAATGCCATCTTTCGAGAGGCTGAGTCCCTCAACATCTACGCGTTCGGACAGATGTGTCGCTCCGCCGAGCTGACGCCGGAGCGCTTGATCGACCAGTACGCCGGTTTCGTTGCTGACGAGAGGACGAGGAGCCTTCTGGCGCGAGTCCTCCGCTACATTGAGAATCACAGCAATTGGCAGAACAGCCTCCCAGCTGCGTACCGTCTTAAAGACTTCGACCTGCCGCACGCCCTATCGGCGCCGGTGGCGCTGGACCTGCTAGCTCGGGTCAAGCCCCGTGTTCAGCCGGCAATTCCGCTCTTGGAGCCTCCAGCCGTTTATCTGGGCCGACTGAAGAAGCGTTTGGAAGCCATCGCTGCCGGGCATATCGGCGGCACCTCAGGCTAAGCGCAATCGAGACTCTTGAGCGAGCAAAAAGATCGATTCCTCGAATTTCAGGCTAGGTGATCTGCCCCCACTCTTTGCCGTCCCGTTCCCATGTGTCGCTGAGGGCGCGCTCGACGAACCCGCCGGAGGTCATAGATCAAACAATGCCCTTCGCGCGGACCGGGACCGGTCGCATTGTCCCGCGCCTGGATACGCGTGCCACCTCCCTTTCCTTGAAACCGTTTTCGCTCGGTCTTCCTGTGTGGGAATCCGCGTGTCCGCAGTTCGATTCCGCCCCTGGCCACTTGGACGCGGTGCTCAGCCTCGGTGTATGATTGGGTGATGACAGCGCCAAGCACTCCTTCCACCAACGGCCAATCACGAACGTGGCTCCCCCTCGCCGCAGCCCTCGTCTCGGTCTGTCTCTGGGCCGCGGCGTTCGTCGGCATCAGGGCGGCGGGCCGCGCGTTCTCGCCGGGGGCCCTCGCGCTCGGTCGGCTGACGCTCGGGAGCATTCTGTTGGGTGCTCTGCTCCTGACCCGTGGATGGACTCGACCCTCGCGCCGCGACCTCGGCCTCCTGCTCCTTGCGGGTCTCACCTGGTTCGGCTTCTACAACATCGTGCTCAACGAAGCCGAGCGGCGCGTCGACGCCGGCACGGCTTCGATGATCATCATGATCGCGCCCATCGTCGTCGTGGCGCTAGCGGCCGTGTTCCTGAAGGAGCGCCTCACGCGCGCGTTGCTCGTGGGCGGCGCGGTTGCGTTTGCGGGTGTCGTCGTGATCGGCTTCGCGACGTCGTCGGGGACCGCGACTCTCACGGGAACCGTGCTGTGCCTCGTGGCGGCCGTGGCCTCCGCGATCGGACTCGTCGCGCAAAAACCCGTCCTTGGCCGCCTGTCTGCATTGCAAGTGACTTGGACCTGCTGCGCCGTCGGAGCGCTCCTCTGTCTGGGGTACGTGCCCGTGCTGGTGCGGGAGCTCGGCACCGCGCCCACCGCGGACGTCGGCTGGTTGCTTTTCCTGGGTGTGTTCCCCACGTCGGTGGCGTTCACGACGTGGGCGTACGCGCTGGCTCGAGGCACCGCCGGCCACGTGGTGGCGATGGCCTATCTCATACCCCCGGTGACAATCCTGATGAGCTGGCTGATCCTCGGAGAGGTTCCCGGCGTCGTCGCCGTGCTCGGCGGAGCCGTGTGCGTCGTCGGCGTCTACATCGCGCGACGAGTGCCTGGGTCTTCCACCTGGCGGCGATTCGGCGATCGTCCGGTCGGCTCGCGGTGATACCCAACGCTTGCGGAGCTCGAGCGGTGAGTAGCTCCTCGACCAACGACCCGCCTACCTGGAGCTGGGGCAGCGGGGAACCACCAATCCGTCGTCTTGACGAAGAGCCCACTGATCTTGGAATCCCATCCCGCCGGAGATTGTCCCCCAATTGTCCCTCACATTGGAGAGAACCGTGAAGAAGAACGACTGGTCGCGCCGTGAATTCTTGCGCATGGGCGCAGTGGCGGCCGGCGGATCGCTCGCCGCAACGACGATCGTGCCGTTACCGCACGATCTCATACCCGCTCCGGCGGACGTTCCTGCCAGCGACAGGGTCCGCTTCGGCATGATCGGTGTCGGCATGCAGGGGTCCTGGCTGCTGTCCACGTCCATCAAGCTGCCGGGTGTCGAATGTGCTGCCGCGTGTGACCTCTACGACGGGCGACACACGCTGGCCCGGGAGATTGTTCGAGCAGACCTGCCCGTGACACGCCGCTATCAAGCACTCCTGGACGACAAGGATATCGACTGCATCGTGGCAGCGGTTCCCGATCACTGGCACAAGCAGGTGGTCGTGGACGCGGTGACTGCGGGCAAGGACATCTACTGCGAGAAGCCCATGTCGCACAGCGCGGCCGACGGCGTGGCCATGGTCGACGCGGCAAAGAGGACCGGACGCATCGTGCAGATCGGCTCCCAGCGCGTGAGTTCTCAGATCTGCGCTAAGGCCAAGGAGCTGATTGCCCAGGGGATGCTGGGCGAGCTGATGCTGGTCGAAGGCTGGCTCGGCCGCAACGATCCGACGGGCGCGTGGCAATACCCGCCGCCGCCGGACCTCTCTCCTCGGACGCTAGACTGGGATACCTGGCAGGGGACGGTCCCCAAGCGGGCATTCGATCCCTACATCTTCGCGCGTTGGCGCTGCTGGAAAGAATACGGCACCGGGGTTGGCGGCGACCTGCTGGTCCACCTGATCAGTGGCATGATGTTCATGTTGGGCATCAATGAGCCGCCGCAGCAGGTTTTGTCCGTGGGGGGCATCCGGCGCTGGAAAGACGGTCGCAATATGCCCGACGTGCACGCCGCCGCTTACTACTTTGGTGAGCTGCCGGTGTACATGCGCCTGAACCTGGGGACGCAGATGCCGGAGACCTACCGCATCCAGGGATCGAAGGGTGTTCTCGAGGTGACCGGATCCACCTTGACCTTCACGCCGCAGACCGGCAGGGATGCGTACCCCAGCTATTATGCCAACAGCTTCCCCCGGGCGCTGCGGGAGGAATACGTCGCGAAATGGCATCAGGAGAACGATCCGCAGCCGGGCCAGCAGCCAATGCCCGAGACAATCTCATTCCGCGGGCCTGACTATGACGACGTTCGGCCACATCTGTGGACTTTCTTTGAGGCGGTGCGCTCTCGGAAACCCGTGGTCGAGGATGCGGTGTTCGGTCACCACGCGGCGCTGGCCTGTCACATGGCGAACGAGTCGTATTTTCGTCGTAGCGCCGTCTCTTGGGACGAGGCCTCGAAGACGATCAAGAGCTGACGGTCACGAGAGCCTCTAGGGCAGCCGCCGCAAGTCGCTATTGCTGACGAACGCCACCCGGCGGCTGTCGGGCGACCAGGAAGGCACGTTGATCGTCCCCTGGCCGCCGTACACATAGCCGACCACCCGGGGCGGCGCTGCCCCCTCCCCCCCGGTCCCCTGGGCGGGCATTAGGCGCAGGTACACGTGCTTGTAGAACGGGTGGTCACTGGGCGCGACGTCCTTCATGAATGATAAAAAAACGATCCACTGGCCATCTGGGGACACGTGCGGGAACCAATTATTGTACTGGTCGCTCGTGATCTGCTCCTGGGCGCTGCCGTCGGCTCGCATCCGCCAAATCTGCATGGTCCCGCTGCGGACGGAGTTGAAGTAGATGTACTTCCCGTCGGGCGAGTACTCCGGCCCGTCATCCAGGCCCGGGGCGCTCGTGAGCCGCGTCTCCTCCCCTCCCTCCGCCGAAATGCGGTAGACGTCGAACTCTCCGCCCCGCTCTCCGGTGTAAACGAGAAACCTCTCATCGGGCGACCAGCCGTGCAGGTACGACGGGCCCCGGCTCGTGACCCGCCGCGGCGTCCCGCCCTCGACCGGTACCGTGTACACGATTGACGCGTTGTGATCGTCCGGGCTGTGGTGGCTGATCCCGAGCGTTCGCCCGTCGAACGACAGGACGTGGTCGTTGTTGTTTTGGGTGGCGAACGCCGTGTTCACGGCGACCGGACGCCGATCCACGAGGTCGAAGCGATAGATGAGGCCCTGGCTGTTGTAGATCAGCGCTCTGCCGTCCTTGGTCCAGTTGGGCGCCTGGAGGGACTCTGGCGAGCGGTACACGATCGTGCGGTCCCCGCTCGCAACGTCGAGGATCTCGAGATTGCTGCCGATATAATCCCGGTACGGCACGAACGCCTGGGGCGCTGGTGCGGTGATCCGGACGTCGCGGAAGGTGGCGCGCTCGATCACGGTGTCGTTGTGCGCGCAGACGAACAGCCCCACGTAGACCTGGTCGCCAAGCGGCAGGTCCGCAACCTGTACCGCCGTCAGGCTGTCGCCGAAGCGGGCCACGGACAGGACGTAGGTGTCGCCCTTGCGCTCGAGTTGCACCACGTCTGCCCCGGAGGCCGGTGATCGGATCTCCTCGGTCGCGCCCCCGGCCGAGCGGCGGAACTGCAACGCGACGAGCCCGTCTCCGTGTACTGCGGCCGTCACATGCGGCGATCCACTCGCGAGGCTGGAGCGCACGCTCCACCCGAACTTGCGGTGCGGCTCCACTCCTGGCCCATTGAACCGTGCGCGCGCCGTCAGGATGAAGTTCCCCTGGATGCGCTTCCACAGGAAATGAAAATCGTCGTGGTCCAACCACATGTTCGCGCCCGAGCCAGCGATCGTGTACTGGTCGCGGTCAGCGTAGTAGGTGACCGAGCCCCGTTTGGTCACCTGGCCGACGTCCGCTTCTCCTTCGAAGAGACCCAGGGATGACTGGGGAGCGGGCGCCCGAGGGGCGACAACAGCGAGAGACGCGGTGAGCGTCGACAATCCCAGCAAGATCGAGACGCGCATGTGCTGGAGCTAGGGAGCGGCGAGGCGGGCCGTGTGGCCCTTTCGGCCCGTGGTAGTGAACGCGGCGACGCGGACGGTCCCGCGGAAGGGGATCGGACCGCGGACCTCGGAGCTGCGCGCCGTGGGCTCGCTGCCGTCGGTCGTGTACCGCAGGGTGAAGCCGGGCAGCTCCACGGTGCAGAGAACCACCCCGCCCTCGACCTTCAGGCCGGGGGTGGGGATCCGGTAGTTGAGGCCCGGGACCTCCCCATCGAGCCGTGGCAGCTCGCGCTTCCCGACCACGTTCACGAAGCGGGACCACGCCTCCCGGTATAGCGAATCCGACCGGGCCGGGTCCGCCTCCTTGGCCCAGGCCGGGTCAGGCGCCCAGGCGCGTTCGGCGAGCCCGAACAGCTTCGGCGCCAGCATGTAGTCGAGCCGTCCCTCGCCCCCAAGCGTCTCCGACCACAGGTTGCCCTGGATCCCCACGATGTGGGCGCGACCGTAGTCGGTGAGCCGATCTTTGCCGACGAACACGGCAGGGTCCAGGGGATTCCCACGAGCGTCGACACGTGTGTTGCGGTAGTAGTCGAACGGGATGAACTGGAACGGCTTCTGCACGTCGATGTAGCCCCCCCAGTCGAGCCCGATCTCGTCCGGGTTCTGATTCCATGCGAGATCGAAGTAATAGTTGGTCACGGGACTGAGCACAACGTCGTACCCGCCGTTCGCGAGACGATAGGCAAGGTCCTCGGCCCCCCAGCCGGCGACGTTGTTCCAGACATAGGCGCGCCAGCCGCGCTCGGCGAATCCGGGATTGACGATGACCGCGCGCCGTCCGTCGCGTTGGGTCTTCCGCACCGCGATCTCTTCCCACCCCGAGGGGACGAGGCCTTGGGCCTTCAGGATCTGCTCCACCCGGCCGTAGAACACGAACCAGAGATCGTTGACGCTGGTGAGGCCGTGCGCCTGCATGTAGGCCTGGACGGCTGGCGACCCTACCCAGACCCCGGCCGGGACCTCGTCTCCGCCCATGTGGATGTGGCGCAGGGGCGCACCGGCCTCGCGATGCATCGCGGCGAGATCGCCCACCACGCGCTCGATGAACCCGTACGTCGACTCGAGCGCCGGGTTCATCACGTTGTCGGGGTACCCTTGGACTGACCTGTACACCGAACGGTCGTCCGGGTCGGTGAGCCGGTTCTGGCGATCTCCGCTCGCGCGGAATCGCGCTTCCATGGCCTTGATCGCGGCGCGCGCATGGCCCGGCATCTCGACCTCGGGGATCACCTCGATGTGCCGCGCCGCCGCGTAGCGCACAATCTCGACGTAGTCGGGATGGGAGAAGAACCCACTGCCCCACGGCTGGTCCACCTGGGGACCCGAGCCGAAGGCGGGCTGCAGGAATCGGCTCGAGTCGAGCGTGTGGCCGCGTCGGGCGCCCACCGCCGTCAGCTCGGGGAGGCCCGCGATCTCGACCCGCCACCCTTCGTCATCGGTGAGATGCAAGTGGCACACGTTGAGCTTGTAGCGGGCCAGCAGGTCGAGCGTTCGCAGCACCGCCGACTTCGAATGGAAGTTGCGGGCGACGTCGAGCATGAACCCGCGGTAGCCGAACCGGGGGGCGTCGACAACTCGGAGCGCCGGCAGTAGGAGCCCTGCACGTGGAGACGGCGACTGCAGCATGCTGCGCAGCGACTGGAGACCGTAGAAGACGCCCGCGGACGAGACCCCAACGATCCGAATACCGGCCGCGGAATCGACCACCAATTCGTATGCCTCGGGCGACGATTCGCCATCAACCGGGCCTACTTCGAGGCGCAGCGGCGGGACTCCACCCTTCGCGCCCGCGCGGAAATAGGGCCGTAGGTATTCGGCGGCGAACGTCGCCTCGTTGGAGAGCTCGGCCGCTGCGGTGACCTGCGGCATCGCGCTGAGCCGCAACGCTCCCGTTCCCTTTGTCACCTGCACCGGCGTCGGGAACACCGGTGGCAGCTCGCTCGCGGGGATGTCGCGGATCACGGAGTCGATCGCGAACTGGGCTTCGGGACTCACCACGCGGGAATCGCGGCCCTCGCCTTGCGGGGACCGGTCGAAGGGGACGGCGACGTAATTGCTCAGGGGGAGGCCGACGTCTTTCACGTCGTCGAACACGATATAGGGACCCGACGGAGCGAAGCTGCGATTGAGGAGCCGATGGGTGATGTACGGGATCTTGATCGTCGCCCCGGGCGCGAGTCCGGCGAAGCCCGCGCCGGGGACGAGACGGTGCAGGTCGGCCATCACATCCTGGATGTCGAACCCGGCTCCCACGCTGCCGGAATCGGCCGAGTGCAACGCGCTGAAGTAGATCGCCCATCCGCTCGAGGGGAGTGGTTTCGCGTCGCGGTTCGTGAGGGTGAAGCTCGCGCTGCTGTCACCCACAAGCTCCCAGCGGAGCTGCAGGGCCGTCTGGGCGGCGCCGGTCTTGGCCGTGAGGACCAGGACGAGGGCGGTCAGTTGAGGAAGGAGTCTGTCGCGCATAACAGACATTAGACCCCTGCTGGGCCGCGGTGTCCAGGGAGGGGGGTTCAAGGCGCTTGCACCGCGGGCTCCTCCGGGCCTGTTGCGTCGCAGGCACAAGGATGTCTGCTCGGCGGGATGTGCCCCTATTCGATGAAGGATCGCATCTCCCCGACCGACCTGTCGATCAAGGGAACGCTCCGGATCACCACCTTGATCGCTTCCTCCGGGAAGCCGTCCTCGAGCGTGAATTCGTATCCCGCGAACACATCCAGGTCGTCGTCCACGCCCCAGAAGAAGAAGCTACGGTAGGTGTCACGCAGCAGCCACCGCGTGAGGCCGCTGGCATCACGGGCTTCGTCGATGTTGATGTAGTCGGACCACATCGGGTATACCCGAAACCAGATCGTCGCCTTGTTGGTGATCGTAACGAAGATTTCGAAGCGCGAGGCGTAGGTGAGGTCTTTGTCGAAATACCCCACCAGCGCGAAGGGGTTATGCTGACTCCGGCGCCACCGTGTATCCCGGGCTGGTCCGTAGCTGGCGAGCAGAGCCTCCAACTTGGTACGAGTCACTACCTGGACGGAGTCAACATCGATCTTTTGAGCGGCGACCGCCCGGATGCCGCTCACGGTGAGGACCGCCCATAACCCGGCCGGCAGAATCGCGCGCACGCCAGTAACCTCGATCGCGGGAAGCTTGAATCTCCGTTGCCCCCCACCTGGGCGCCATCCTCCGTCTTATGAGCCTGAGCGCGGCGCGGAGTAATCGAGTGGCAGGTTGACGTACACGCGCACGGCCCGCCCCTGCCGCATCGCCGGACGGAACAGGGCCTTCAAAGCCCACTGCTTCACGGGAGTGTTGAACCCGGGGTTGGGAGTCTGGAGAATCTTCAGCGACCCGGGTTCGAGACGCCCCGTCGTGTCGACGACCGCCTGCAAAACCACCCGCCCCTGGATGCCGGCCTCGCTCAACAGCGTGGGATACGGAGGCGGCGGCGCCGAAAGGAGCAACGGCTTCTCGTCGACGACCGCTTCCGTGTACACCTCGTCCTGCGGAGGCGCGACGCCGTTCGCGTGACCTCCCTCGACGCCGATTCCCGAGAAATCCCTCGGATCGAAGTGCTGCTGTAGGTTGATCGGCGGGATGTCGGCCGGAATCACCGCCGGCACGACGACGGTCTGGAACCCTTGGAGCGGCACGTCGAGTTGCACCGGCGGCGGCGGCACGGCTGGTCGCGGCGGCTCCAGGAACACGACCGTCGTGTCGGCTCTCACCGCGGCGTCACGTCGAGCCACCTTCAGGGTGGCGCCGATGGCCCCAAAAATCACCGCCGCGTGCAGAGCCAGCGACACAGCGCCCACCGCGGGATTCGTGAGGGACGCCCCGCGAGAATGCTGGTCCCGCGTCATTCCCGGCTCCGCGCGCTTTCACGGGCGCGAGCGCCCACGGCGCAGGTCGTGTCCCGGGTGCGGCGTATGCCGGCCGTCGAGACACAAGGCGAAGACGGCACCACCCCCCGGACGACGATGGTATCGAGCACGCCGCCGCGATACAACTTGGCGGGCGCGAGGTGGTGAGTCGTATCGCGCGGCGGTCTCGTCGTCCGATTCGCCGGAGCGGATTCCCGCGCGACCTCGGCGGTGGACGAGAGGCTCAGGGTGAGCAGTGTGGCGAGGAGCAGCGTGGAGCCGCGCATGGCATGCCTCCCAGCTTCGATGGTGTTCCGTCTCGGAACACAGAACGCAGAATCCTGGGACGGCATCGCCGGTCTGCGAGAGAGTAAGACGCAGATGAATTGAAAAAGGTTGCAGCAGGCGCCCCCTCCGTACCTAGCTCCCTGTTGCAAATCGCACGGCGCCGAGCTCGGTGAGCCCGGCCAGCGTCGCCTCGAGCTCGGTGGGCCGCAGCCCTGCCTCGCGGGCCAAGTCGTCCAGGGTCGTGCGACCGTCGGCCAGCTCCAGGACCGCCGCGACCGCCGCGTCCGCGCGTGCCACCGCCACCCGCCCGTGCTTGGAGCGCGCGATCAGCACCTTGGTGGGCTGCTCCGGGCACCGCGGCAGCTCAGTCCACGGCTGGAGCAGCTTGGGCAGCACGGCAGGCAGGTCATAGGACAACTCCAACAACACCGTCCCCTCCACGAGCTCCGGAGTCGTACCCTTCTCGTTTCTCGTTTCTCGCTTCCCGGTCTCTCGCCAGACCCGCGGCCCCGCTTCCGCGACCATCATCGCTTCCTCGTAGCGCAATAGGTCGGGGAGGTAGGGGATTGCGCCGCGCTGGCCACTCGACACGTGGGCGGCGATCACCTTCGCCACGGCGGCCGCCGAGTCGCGGCTCCCCAGCACGATCGTCGGAAGCAGCGCTTCGAACGCCGTTGTTCGCAGCACCGCCTCGGGTGTCCGCCCGCTCACGCGGGAGAGCGCGCGGGAGTACTTGAAGAAGTGGACGATCCGCTCGTAGTAGAAATGCCGGGCCAGAAACCGCGCGAACCGCTCCAGGCGCGACGGGTCGGCGAGCGCGCGCTGCCGCCACGCGGGCGACGCGCGAAACGGCGCGTCGGCCAGCGCGCGGAGCACGAGATCCTGAAGCGCCCGGTCGCTCACAGCGCTCGGCGAATCCGCTCGACGCTGCGGAACAACACCTCCGAGCGCAGAGACGGCGAGAACGCGTCGAATGTGACCGCCTGCGCCCGCGGGCACCGCGCCGCGGCGTGGGCCATGAAGTCGAGCATCTCCTCGGAGGGCTCAGACGGAGCGATCCATGGGCCTTGCAGGTCTTCGTCCTCCTCCACACCCGCCACGTGCAACTCGACCACGCGCTCGAGGGGGAATTCCGCCAGCCACGCCTCGGGCTTAATGCTGCGGTAATGCGCCTCGAGCCACACGTGGGGCAGGTCGAGGAGGAACCCGAGCGCCGTTTCGTCGAAGAAGCGCCGCAGCCACAGCGGCTCCGGCATCTGGCTCGCTTTGACGTCGAAGAATCCGGGGATGTTCTCCATCACGAGCGGCTGGTCGAGCCGCGCCTGGAGCGCTACCGCGTTGGCGACGAAGCGTCGCAGGAACTCCTCGGTGTAGAGCGGCGGGAAGACGTAGTTGACGTTGTAGCGCCCATCCTCGGTATGCAGGCACTGGAAGTGCTCGGCCACCCACGGCGTGCCGTACTGCGCGGCGAGCGCGCGGGCGCGCTGGATGGAGCGCTCGTCGAGCGGCTCCGAGAGCTGGCCGAGGTAGTCGTGGAGTAGGAGCGTGTAGCGCGCCTTGATGGCCGGCCAGTGCGGGTCGTGGGGGGCAGGCGGGTCGGCCATGGCGAGGTGGTCGATCCCTTCGCCACGGACGAGCTCGGCGCCCAGATGGGGGTTGTAAAACGCGCCGACCTTCAAGGTAGGGGGAGTGGAGGGGGAGGGGGACGCGAAAGGGGCCCGACATCAGTCCGGGCCCCTTCGTGCATCCAGCCGATCTCGCTCAGGCGTGGCAAGTGGGCTGCAGCTCCACGGTCTCGAGGATCTCAGCAGGATGACAGCTGGGGACCAGGTCCAAGGTCTCGACGATCTGCATGTGTCCTCCCGGGCGTATAGGAAACGAAACGACGGCTCTGCGATTTACCATACGGGTTGCCGTCCGACCCGTCAACCGATAACTCTTTGCGCGTGATCGCGATTCAGGCAGTGCTCACTGAGAACGAGCTCGCCGATGAATTCGTCGCCGCGTTTCGCGCGCGAACCTTCGCGGAGAAGTTCTTCTATTGGTTTCCCTTGTCCGTCCGCGCCTGGCTGGCGCTGTGCTCCGACGGCGCCTACCGCAACTATGCGCGGTCGCGATCGCTCATCGCTCAGTCCTCGGACGACCTCGCCCATCACATACCCCCGGGCCCGCTGGAGGTCCTGAGCCTGGGCTCCGGTCAGGGGGACAAGGACCTGCTCTTAATGAACGCTTTGAGGGGTCATGGAGTTCGCATCTCCTACGTCCCCGTCGACTCGAGCCAGGCGCTGCTTGAGCTAGCCTGCCAGGGCGCGGCCAGCGCGGGGCTCGCGGCCCAGGGGATCAAAGCCGATATCACGCGGGAGGACCACCTCGCCGCCCTCGCCGCCGACCCGGAAACCGCGCCGCGGCTCGTGCTGCTGCTCGGCAATACCCTTGGTGCCTTCGACCCGATCGCCGCCGCGCGCGCGCTGCGCGCCCTGCTACGGCCGCAGGATCTGCTCCTCGTAGACGGCGAGATTTACGCCGCCCAGGAGACGCTCGCCGGCTACGACAACCCGCTCAACCGCCGCTTCGCCTGGGCGCCGTTGCACGCCGTTGGTATCACCGAGGCGGACGGGGAGCTCGTCTTCGAGGACCGCAGCGACGCCCGGCTCCCTGGCCTGCACGCGCTCGCCAAGCACTTCCGCGCGACGCGCGACGTCGCGGCACGGATGGGCGGGGAGGCGCTCAGGCTCGCCGCCGGCGAGCGGCTCGCGATGAACCACTCCTACAAGTACGACGCGAGCACGTTCCTCCGGATTCTGGCCGACGCAGGCCTCACGGTGCGCTGGCAGGGCACGAGCGAGGACGGCCGCTTCCTGATGGTCCTTACAGGCGCCGCATGAAGGCGGTCCTCGACGTGCGAGGGCTTGGCTTCCGACTGCCTGGAGACGGGGGGAGGGGGGGGGGGAACCGAGGAACGGAAATCGTGCGGCAGCTGGTGCAGGACGTGTCGTTCAGCGTCGGGGCCGGCGAGACGCTCGTCCTGCTCGGCCGCAGCGGGTCGGGAAAGACCACCACGCTGAAGCTCATCAACCGGCTGCTCGAGCCCACGGCGGGCGACGTGCTGATCGCGGGGGAGCGGGCTGCCGCTGTCGAGCCCACCCGATGGCGACGCCGCATCGGCTACGTGATCCAGGAGGTCGGGCTGTTCCCCCACTTCACGGTGGGGGAGAACATCGCGCTGGTGCCGCGACTCGAGGGGTGGTCGGCCGCGCGCATCGCGGCGCGCGTGCGGGACCTCCTGGGTCTCGTGGGGCTCGATGCCGACACCTTCATCGGGCGCTACCCGCACCAGCTGTCCGGGGGTCAACGCCAGCGCGTGGGCGTCGCCCGGGCCCTCGCCGCGGACCCTCCGTTGCTCTTGCTCGATGAGCCGTTCGGCGCACTCGATCCCATCAGCCGGGTCGAGCTGCAGCGGGAGTTTCGCGGCCTCGAAGGTCGACTCGGCAAGGGAATGGTGTTCGTGACGCACGACGTGCGGGAGGGGTTGCTCTTGGGGACGCGGATTGGTCTGATGCACGGCGGGCGCCTGGTGTTCCTCGGCACACCGCAAGAGTTCGCAACGGCGGACCACCCTGAGGCGGTCGCGTTCATGCGCGCGGCTGACCCCGTCTGAGCCTCTTCTCGTTCTACGCGAATAACTCCCGCGAGGCGCTGGGGCTGATCTGGCAGCACCTCTATCTCGTCGCGCTCTCCACGGGCGCCGCCGCAGTCGTCGGGGTGCCGCTCGGGATACTCCTCACCCGCCGCCCCGCCTGGCGCAGCCCCGTGCTGGGGCTCGCCAACATCTTCCAGACGGTCCCGAGTCTCGCCCTCTTCGGAATCCTCATCCCGATCCTCGGGATCGGTTTCTGGACGGCGGTCAGCGCGCTCGTGGTCTACGCTCTGCTTCCCATCGTACGCAACACCTACACCGGCGTCGCCGGAGTGGACCCGGCGGTGCGTGAGGCGGGCCGGGGGATGGGGATGACGGATGGTGAGCTGCTGCGGCTCGTGGAGCTGCCGCTGGCTGCGAGCGTGATCCTGGCGGGGATCCGCGTCGCCACGGTCGTGAGTGTGGGCGTGGCGACGATCGGGGCAGCGATCGGCGCCGGCGGGCTCGGCGTCTACATCTTCCGCGGGGTTGCGGTGGTCGACGACACACTGATTCTTGCCGGGGCGATTCCCGCGGCCCTGATGGCACTCGCCGCGGACGGGGCGCTGGGGCTGGTGGAGCGGAGGTTGCAATGGCGCCGGTAGTCGGACGGTCGGACACGCGGACGGTTGGCCGGTGCTTGCTCGCCCTGCTCAGTACAGCGCACGGGTGCACGAAACACGACCGGATCGTGGTCGGGGCGAAGAACTTCACGGAGTCCGATCTGCTGGCCGAGATCGCAGCACAGCAGATCGAGCGGCGGGCGCACCTCGTGGTGGACCGCAAGCTGCATCTGGGCGGCACGTTCGTGTGCCACCAAGCGATCCTCGCCGGCCAGATCGACCTCTATCCCGAGTACTCCGGCACGGCGTTCACCGCGGTGCTGAAGCATCCGCCGCTCGCCGACCGCGACAGCGTGAGCCGGATCGTGGCACGGGAGTACGGTGCGCGGTTCGGCCTGCGGTGGCTCGCGCCGTTCGGGTTCAACAACACGTTCGCGATTCTCGTGCGTCGCGACGCCGCCACGCGGGATGGGTTGCGGCGGATCTCGGACGTAGCGCAGGTCGCGCCGCACTGGAAGGCCGGGTTCGGCTACGAGTTCCTGGAGCGCGCCGACGGGTTCGCCGGGCTGTCGCGGGTCTACGGGCTACGCTTCTCCGCGCCGCCGACCGCGATGGATCTCGGCCTCACGTATCGGGCGCTCGCCGATGGCAAGGTGGACCTGATCGCCGGGAACTCGACGGACGGCCAGATCGCAGCGTTGCACCTCGTGCAGCTGGAGGACGATCGTGGCTATTTCCCGCCGTACGAGGCGGCGCTGGTCGTGCGGGACGAGATGCTGCGTCGCCACCCGGCGGTCGAGGCGGCGCTCGAGGAGCTGCGCGGCAAGATCTCCGACGCTGAGATGCGGCGTCTTAACGCGCTCGCGGACGTCGAGCACCGCGATATCCGAACCATCGCGCGGGAGTGGCTGGAGCAGCACGTGCCGTGAGCGGCCCCGCTGCCTCCCCTCCCCCACCCTCCGCGCGGCTCATCCGTACCTATTACCTCATCACCGGGCTCTTCAACCTCGCGATGTCCCTGATCTGGGGCATCGACACGCTGTTCAAGCTCCATGCCAGGCTCGACATCTTCCACGTGATGCTCACCAATGCGGCGTTCACCGCCGGCTCGATGGTGTTCGAGATCCCCACCGGCGTCGTCGCCGACACCGTGGGCCGGCGCGTGTCTTTATTGCTCTGCCTCGCCACCCTGTTCGTGACGACGCTGTTGTACGTGACGGCCGCCTGGCGCGGCTGGGGCTTCTGGGCGTTCGCGGTGATCTCGGTGTTCCTCGGCCTCGGGTACACGTTCTATACCGGAGCAGTGGACGCCTGGCTCGTGGATGCGCTCAAGGCAACGAGCTATCCTGGCCCGCTCGAGCCGATTTTCGCCCGGAGCCAGATGGTGTTCGGCGCCGCCATGCTGGTGGGCACCATCGGTGGCGGGCTGCTCGGGCAGATCCACCTGTACATCCCCTACCTCGTGCGGGCCGCGGTGGTGGTGCCGCTGTTCCTGCTCGCCTGGTTCGGGATGCGGGAGGTCGGCTTCACGCCGCGTGCGCTCGAGCTGCGGCGCGTGCCGGCGGAGCTGCGCCGCGTGTTCGTGGAGGGGATGGACTACGGATTGCACCACCCGGTGGTCCGGCCGGTGATGCTGGCCTCGCTCGTCTCGATGAGCTTCATGATCTTTGGCTTCTACAGCTGGCAGCGCTACTTCCTCGATCTGCTGGGGCGGGACGCGGTGTGGGTCGACGGGGTCATCAGCTCGCTCGTGGGGCTCAGCCTGATCGCCGGCAACGCGCTCGTGGGACCGATCTCGCGCGTGATCCGCACGCGCACCGGGATTCTGATGACCTCAGTGATCGTCCAGGCGGCCGTGGTGGTGGCGTGCGGGTTGCTCACGAACTTCTACGTGGTGGTCGCGCTTTACCTCGTCTACGGCATGGCGCTCGGCCTCGCCGGCCCCGTCAAGCAGGCCTACTTGAACGACCACATCCCGTCGGCGCAGCGCGCCACGATCCTCTCACTCGACTCGATGTTCGCCGACATCGGCGGCGTGGCGGGGCAGTCGGGCTGGGGGTGGCTGGCACGGATGCGTTCGATCGGCGAAGCGTGGGCGTGGAGCGGCGCGACGCTGCTGTTCGGGCTGCCGCTCTACTGGCTGGCGCGTCGGCGGAATGGGAAGCTGGACCGCATCTAACGCTCCGTCCTACTGTG
>WNFD01009872.1_pt1 | contig 17830 bp, 21 predicted proteins | sample 5400491 | NCBI WGS metagenome assembly WNFD01 (sample SAMN13153343, study PRJNA577476) | soil metagenome | isolation source: 120 cm saprolite under Douglas fir tree site 2 hole 2 replicate 2 | place: USA:California | collected 2015-04-18 | reverse complement strand
ACCGCGGGCGCGCGGCGCGCCTATCGCGACTTCCTCAAGCACGAGGCGGCGGAGCGTAAGCGCCGGCGGCCCGAGTACGACGAGCACGCCCAGAACCTCGACGCCTTCCACGAGCAGGCGACGGCGGCCACCGCGGGGAAGACGACGCGTGGCGGTTAAGGCCCTGCAGACGATCCATCTGGCGCACAGCCCGGATGCAGACGACGCCTTCATGTTCTGGGCGCTCGCCGTAGGCAAGATCGACACCGGCGATCGCCGCTACGTGCACGAGCTCGGCGACATCGAGTCCTTGAACCGACGCGCCCTCGCCGGCGAGCTGGAGGTGACGGCCGTCTCGCTACACGCCTACGCCTACCTGGCCGATCGCTATGCGCTGCTCGCCCACGGAGCGAGCATCGGCGACCGCTATGGGCCGCGGATCGTCGCGCGCGCCGCGCGACCCGCCGATCCCCGGGCCGCGCTCGGGGCGAGGAGCCTGCTGGTCGCGGTCCCAGGCGAGCTCACCACGGCGTACCTGGCGCTCAAACTGTACCAGCCGGCGGCGCGCCACGTCGTCGTACCGTTCGACCAGATCGAAGCGTACGTGGCAGCGGGGCGGGCTGACGCAGGGCTCCTCATCCACGAAGGCCAGCTCACCTACGCCGACCGCGGACTTCACCTCTGGGTCGATCTCGGCGAATGGTGGCACGACGAGACGGGCCTGCCGCTGCCGCTCGGTGGCAACGTGGTGCGTCGCGACCTGGGAGACGCCCTGATGCGGGACATCGCCCGCGATCTCAAGGCCAGCATTCAGTACGGCCTAGCCCACCGCGCCGAGGCCCTCGCGCACGCGACGGCCTACGGTCGCGGCCTGGACGCATCGCGCATCGACCGCTTCGTCGGCATGTACGTAAACGCGTACACGGTGGACTACGGCCCAACCGGCCGACGCGCCGTGGCCGAGCTGCTGGGTCGCGCCCACGGCGCGGGCTTGCTCCCGGGGCCGGTGGAAGTCACCTTCGTGGCAGGTTCGTGAAGGACTCCCATAAGGAGGACGCCAGTGGCCGACATGGCGGGTCCCGTCCAGATCCTGGTCGTGGACGACGAGGAGCCGATCCGGAACGCCCTCAAGAAGTTCCTCACGCAACAGCAATACGAGGTGTACGCCGCCGGCTCCGGTGACGAGGCCCTGCAGCAGCTTCGGCGGCACCGCATCGCGCTGATGCTGTGCGACATCCGGATGCCGGGCACCAGCGGTGTCGACCTCGTGCCGCAGGCCATCGAGCTCGAGCCCGAGCTCGCGATCCTCATGCTCACCGCGGTGAACGACGCGACCAGCGCCGCCCTGTGCATGCAGCGGGGCGCCATGGACTACCTGACCAAGCCGATCGAACTGGCCGACCTGGGGCGCGCGGTCCAACGCGCGCTCAAGCGGCGCGAGATGCTGCTCGAGAACCGCCAGTTGAACCAGTGGCTCAAAGAAGAGGTCAGCACCCGCACCGCGGAGCTGCAACGCGAGCGTATGAAGCTGGAGCGGCTGTCGATCGCCACGCTCGAAGCCCTGGTGAACGCGCTCGAGGCGAAAGACCCCTACATGCGGGGGCATTCGGCGCGCGTCGCCGACCTCTCCGCCACGGTCGCCCACGAGCTCGGCCTCCCGGAAGAAGACGTCGAGCACGTGCGGGTCGCGGGCCGGCTGCACGACCTCGGCAAGATCGGGACACGCGAATCGGTCCTGAACAAACAAGGTGCGCTCACCCCCGACGAGTTCGAGCACGTCAAACAGCACGTGATCATTGGGTCCCAGATCCTCGCGCCGCTCTCACACCTTGGCGACATCATCCCGGCAGTGCGCCACCACCACGAGCGGTGGGATGGGACGGGCTACCCTGACGGGTTGCGTGGCGAGGAGATCCCGATCGGCGCCCGCATCATCGGCGCGGCCGAGGTGTTCGACGCCCTCAGCACGTCGCGCGCGTACCAGGAAAAGATGAGCCCCGAGAAGGCGGTGGAGCGGGCCGCGGACCTTGCCGGCACGGTGCTCGACCCCAAGGTCTACGAGGCACTGGTCTCGGTGGTCGCGCGGCGCCGCACGCTCGTGTTCCTCGACGAGGGCGGCACAGGGTCCAACTGATCGAGGCCGGTCGTGCTGATTGCCGTCACCGGCGCCACCGGATTTGTGGGACGGCACATCAGCGCCGTGCTGGCGCGGCGCGGACATACCATCCGCGCGCTGGTGCGTAGTCCCAGCCGCGCGCGAACCCTCGAGACCGTCGGCGTCGAGCTCGTCCCCGGCGATTTGGCCGACCCGGCGGCACTCTCGACGCTCACTCATGGCGCGCACGCGGTCGTCCACCTGGTCGGCATCATCGTCGAAACGGGTCGCGCCACCTTTCACGCCGTGCACGTGGAGGGCACCCGGCGCGTGCTCGCAGCCGCGCGCGGTGCCGGCGTGGAGCGGTTCGTGCACATGAGCGCCGTCGGCGCGCGGGACGAGTCGGGAGCGACCCGCTATCATCGGACCAAGTGGCAGGCCGAGGAGCTGGTCCGCACGTCGGGCTTGTCGCACGCCGTCTTCCGGCCGTCGATCATCAACGGTCCGGAGAACGTGCCGATTCGCACCATCGCCCGGCTGCACCGCTGGTCTCCGGTCGTCCCGGTGTTCGGCGACGGGCGCTTCCCCACGCAGCCCGTTTGGGTCGAGGACGTCGCCCTCGCGTTCGTCCTCGCGGCTGAGCAGCCGGCCTTCACAGGCGCGTTCGAGCTGGGCGGACCGGAGGTCCTGACCTACGAGCAGTTTCTGCTCGCGATCGGGCGGGCCGCCCGTCACCCCCGTCCCCTCGTGCATCTGCCGCTCGCGCTGGCGCGGGCGGCCGCGGGTGCGTTCGACGTCCTCGGCGCCGCCGCGCCGCTGACGAGCGATCAGCTGCAAATGCTGGTCGAGGGCAGCGCCACGCCGGCGAATGCGATCGAGTCGGTGTTCGGCATCCGGCCGCTCCCGTTCGAGCAGGGCTTGAACCGGTATCTCGCGCCGGGGCGAGGATGAACGTCGTTCGCTGCGCGCTCCTGGCTGGAGCGATCTCGCTGGGTTCCGCTCCCGTGTGGGCCCAGGGTGGCGAGCCGGACTCCGTCGTCTACGTGCTGTCCGCCGCCAGCCGGTTTGAAGTGAAGACGGGCAAGGCGGGGCTGTTCGGCTTCGCGGGCCACGCGCATGTGATCCGCGCCCGTGGGGTGACGGGACGTATCGTTTACCACCCGAACGCGCCCGCCGAGTCGCGTGTGGAGATCGTCGTACCCGCGGACAGTCTCGAGGTCCTCACGCCTTCCGACACGGCTGAGATCCGCAAGGTCACCCAAGCCATGCGGACCGAAGTACTGCACGTGGACGGGCATCCGGTGATCGGCTTCGTTTCAGATAGCGTAACGCCCACCGCCGACGGATTTCAGATCCAGGGCCGGCTCACACTCGCAGGGCAGACCCGTGATGTGAGCTGTGACATCCGCGCGGAGGTCGGGGCGGACACGCTGCGGGCGACGGGCGGTTTCTCGGTAAAACAGACGGACTACGGCATCAGACCGTTTCGCGGCGGACCGGCCGGCACCGGGGTGCGGACACCCGGGCCCTAAAAAAACCAAACCCGGGGCTGAAGACTCCCCGGGCTGGCGGTCGGGCGAAGTGGCCGTCACACTTCGGCCGCGACCCTTGCGCGATGCTCTCTCCTGATACGGCCGGGTCGGCGGGAGGTTTCACGCCCCTTCCCAGGCCGGTGCTGCGGCTCTACCTCGTTTGATGCCCATCCCCGGGCAAGGGTTGCATGCACAGCTACCACCGCTTGACCCGCCCGATGCGCGACAGAGTGATCTTCTCGACCCGCGTGCCCCGGCGCAGGACGACCGTAGTGTTCGACGCGCCCCACCCGATGCCGATGGCGTCGAACACGACGACCGGGTTGGACACGGCCAGCGTGACCCCATGCCGATCCGGACCTGGCCAGCGGTGAACGGCGCCCCAAGAGTCGCCCACCCAGCGATCGATGCGAAGCGAGTCGGCGGCGATCAGCACACGGGCGCGTGTGCCCTGCATGACCGCCGAGTGCCGGGCCACCGCTACCGCCGCCGTCACCTCTTGGGCGGCCGTGTTTACGGCCAACCAGTCCCGGAAGCCCGCCAGGTGTGGGAGCGTGACGGCCGTCACGATGGCGAGAATCGCCAGCACGACCACGACTTCGGCGAGGGTGAGGCCCCGGCGCATGGGCCGGAATAAGGGGAGGAGTGGCTACGCAACCGGCATCGGAACCATGCGGCGAAAAGCCAGAAAACGCGAAATCTGCGGCCTAACGGAACCACCTCGAAAACGCTATCTTCTGAGCCGGCCGCACGTTGCGTTGAGGCATGGCCCCTGCCCTAGGGTGGACGCGCCAGCTCGCCAAGCCTCACACTCGGAGAACATTTAGGAATGCCGGTTTCAGGCCTCAAGTTCGAATCGCTGCCACACGCGATCTTCTTGCAGCGCGTGTCCGGTCCGGAATCGGCCACCACGCTGGAAGCGCGCTTGGGACAAGGCGCGTTTCTCGCGCTGCGGCTCGTGGACCTGCTGGCGTCCGATCGGGCGCCGGTTTCGACGGACGCATTCCATTATCAGTGGGTGGCAACCGATCGGTTCTGCCGCGAGCTTCGCGCCGCGGCGACCGAAGGCGCGCACGTGCACGGAATCGCCGGGAGCGCCTCGGAGTCCTACCGACTCGGGGACATCCAGCTCATCTCGCCGGCGCTGTTCGCGTACGCGCATTTTCTCGAGGCCGAGCTGCGGCTCGAGGAAGCGCTCGATGTGCTGACCACGCTGCTGCTGGTCGTTGGGAACCGCCTGTCCCAGAAGGACCAGGTCGCGGCGCAGCTGCGTTTCGCCCGCGTGCACCGCAAGCTGAACCGGTTCGACGAAGCTGACGCCGCCTACACCGAAGCTGGTGAGGTGGCGACCCTGGCCGGCGACCGCTACTCGGCGCTGCTCAGCCGGATCGGTCGGGCCAACACGATGCTGGGCCGCGGTAACCTCGCGGACGCCGAGCGCCGGCTCGAGGAGGTCCTCGCGGACGCCCGCGCCGCTGGCGAGCGGGATGTCGAGGCCCGTGCAGAGCAGGGCATCGCGGCCGCCTTCTACTACATGGGACAGCCGGCCGAGGCGATCCCCCACGCATGGCAAGCATTCCAGCTGTACGAAGAGGACGATTCGAAACTGCGCGCGTTAGGTGACATGGGAACCATGTTCCTCAGTCTCGGCGACGCGACTGGGGCGGAGCGAGCGCTGGCAGAGGTGTTCCGCCGCGGCCGCACCCAGGAAACGGTCAGTAACGCGGTGGTCGAGCTGATGCACTGCGCCTCGTATCGGCGGGATCACGTCGGTTTCGCCCGCTGGCGGGAGCGTTGTGAAGACCGGCTCGCGGACATGCCGCCTAACATTCGGGCGGACTTCTACCTGAAGCAGGGGATCGGCCAGGCGCGGTTCGGGCGGTACCGCCGGGCCGAGGTGCTTTTGAAGGAGGCACTCGCGATCGCGGCCGCTGCCGGACTGCATGAGTTCGAGTTTCGGATCGAGCGGATTCTGGCTGGGCTGGCCGACTGCCAGCACGCGGTTGCGCGGGAAACGCGGCTGGCGACGGAGCCGGTGGTGCAAACCGCCGAGCTGCGCGAGGTTTCCGAGTCCCTCGCGCAACTCGGTGGCTGAGGTGCCTAGCGGCAGGTGTTGCTGTTATTGATATCGCAGCCGTGGCGGGGGCCGGTAGCGTCGGCACAGGCGACGGTGGAGAGGGCGAAGGCGACGACGAGCAGGGCGAGCAGGGCGCGAATCCGAGGCATGTGACCTCCGAGACCAGGTGTGGTGTCGACGCAACGGGGACACCACAACCTCAGTCCGGGGGCGTCCAAATTTTAGGGCGTTTTTGCGGCACCTTAGGGCGATTTTGCGGCATTTGAGGGTTTTGGGGGATTCATGCTCGTATTAGCTGCTGTTCCCGACATCCAATTCCACAAACTCCGCCGGGCTGCGGGCTCCCGGTTCATTGTCGCGCAGGTTTCAACTTGGGACGGTGTGCTGACCGGCATCCGCGGCCGGCCCGTCGAGCTGGCGGTTGTGGACCCCCTGTTGTCCGGTCAGGCGCGGTCGCAGGAGATCGAGCGGCTGCGGGTGTTGTTCCCCTCGCTCCCCCTGATGCTGTACACCACCCTCACGCCGGGCACCGCCGGTGTGCTCCTGGCCTTGGGCCAGCGAGGCATCCAGCACGCGGTGTTCGCTAATTACGACGACCACCCGACGCGGTTGCGCGAGGTGCTGGGCCAGGAGGAAGCGCGCTCCTCTTCCCGGCAACTGCTGGATCAGCTGGGCGACGCGCTCGCACCGCTGCCGAGCGAACTGCGCTGGGTGTTGGAGGAAGCGCTGCGCTCGCCCGGCGAGGTGCAGACCGTGGGGCAGGTCGCGGTGCGCGCGCGTGTGGACCGGCGTACCTGCGAGCGGTGGTTTACGCGCGTGGGGCTACCGTCGCCTCGGCACTTCCTCTCCGCTGCGCGGGTGCTGTACGCCCACCGTCTGCTGCAGGACCCCGGCTTCACGATCGAGGACGTGGCGAAGCGGCTGGGCTACGCACAGACCAAGACCCTGCAACTGCACGCGCGCGCGTACCTCGGTCTCACGGCCGGGGAGATGCGCCTGTCCCTCGGATCGAGCGAAGCTTTGGCGCGCGTGGTCCAATGCTTCCTGACGCCGCAACAGTCACAGGCCTCCGCCTCATGAACGCGGCGCCCCGCACCATCCTCGTGGTCGACGACGAGGCGCCGCTGCGCCGGGTGCTGGAGCGCTCGCTCTCGCGCCACGGCCTTCGCGTGATCGGCGCGGGCAGCGCCGAGACCGCGTACGAGCTGCTCGCGGCCGAGCACCCCGACGCCCTGCTGCTCGACATCCACCTGCCGACGATGTCGGGGCTCGCGCTCTATCTCGCCATCGTGCACCGCTGGCCGATGTTCGAGGGCCGCATCGCGATCATGACGGGGGACGCGGAAGCGGAAGAGGTGCGCACCTGGCTCGAGCGGCACCAGTGCGTCGTGATTCGGAAGCCGTTCAACCTGCGCGAAGTGACGGATTGGCTGGCCGCGGTGTTCCGGATGGCAGAGGAGCGCGCGCGGGGAGGCGCCCAGGCGTGACGGGAGCGTCTCACACCGAGCCGCTGCACGCGCTGCGCGAGTATCGCAACCTCGCCCCGTGGAACCTGCGCGATCTCGCCGCGCTGGTCGGGGCGGTGCTCGATGCATCCGCGATCACACCGATCAACGCCGCCGCGCGGGCGCAGCCGAGCGAGCGGACCATCCGGTTCTACGTCACCAAGGGCCTCGTGAGTCCTCCCGAAGGGCGCGGCACGGCGGCGACGTATTCCTACCGCCATTTCCTCCAGCTCTTGTGGATCAAGCTGCGGCAGATGGAGGGGACGACCCTGGCGACGATCATCAAGGAGATGCAGGACCAGACCGGCGACGTGCTGGAACGTCGCGCCGCGCAGGCGCTGGGCGCTTCATTGCCGGTGCCGGACCGGCTGGCGCTCAAGACCAAGGGCACGCCGCCGCGCGGCAAGTCGGGACGGGCGTTGACGGCGTGGCTGGCGCGGGACGCCGCGCGCGACCCGGAGAGCCCGAGCTCCTGGCACCGCATTCCGGTAGGCCGGGGCGTCGAGCTCCACATCGAGACGGCCCATCCCCTGGCGCGGCTCGGCCCCGAGGACGCGGCGGTCGCCGAAGCCGTGCGGCAGGCGCTCGCGAAACTCCTCCCCTCGGCCAACGCGTAGGGTCGATCACTTCGGAACGGAGTTACTCATGGGCTCGATCATTTTTCTGGTTCTCCTGGTGGTCGTGGTGGCGTGGGTGATCGGTGCGTATAACGGGCTCATCTCTCTCAAGAACCAGACGCTGAATGCATTCAAACAGATCGACGTCCAGCTCAAGCGACGCCACGACCTGATTCCCAACCTCGTGAACGCCGTCAAGGGAGCCATGGACTTCGAGCGATCGACGCTCGAAGCGGTGATCCAGGCCCGGAACCAGGCGGTAAAGGTCAACGCGACCGGACCGGCAGGCATCAAACAGATCAGCAAAGCGGAGAACGCCCTGTCGTCGGCGCTGCAGCGCCTCATGGTGGTGGTGGAGCAATATCCCCAGCTGAAGGCCACGGGGAACATCGGCCAGCTGCAGGAGGAGCTCACGTCGACGGAGAACAAAGTGGCGTTCGCGCGCCAGCTGTATAACGACACGGCCACGCAGTACAACACCAAACAGCAGCAATTCCCGACCAACATGGTGGCGGGACTCGCCAAGGCGCAGACCGCCGATCTGTGGGAAATCGAAGATCAAGCCGAGAAGGCCGTGCCGCAGGTCGACCTCTCGATGAAGCCGAAAGTGTGAGCGACGACACTTCGCTCAACCTCTTTCAACAACAGGAAGCCAATCGCCAGCGCACAGTCCTGCTGGTGATTGGCTTCGTCGCATTCTTCGCGTGGCTCGGGTTCGGCGGGGATTACATCTACTACCTGTCCACTCGCGACGCCCCGGTCACCGCGTACCGCCACGTCTTCCCGTGGTTCGGGATCGCGCTCTCGGTCGTCGCCCTGCTGACGGCGTGGTATGCGTACGCGACTGGCCCCGAGAAGGTGCTCTGGTCCACCGGGGCGCGCGCGGTGGTCGACCCAACCGATCCGCAGGAGAAGCAGCTGGTCAACGTGGTCGAAGAGATGGCCATCGCGGCGGGCGTGCCGCGGCCCCGAATCTGGATCGTGGATGACCCCGATCCCAATGCATTCGCGACCGGTACCGATCCGCTGCACTCGCACATCGCGGTGACGCGGGGCCTGCTCGAGCTGTGCAGCCGCGACGAACTCCAGGCGGTGGTCGGGCACGAGCTCGGACACGTGAAGAACCTGGACGTACGACTCATGACGATGCTCGCAGCCCTGGTGGGGGCGGTGGCCCTGATGCACGACGGCGCGACCCGCATCCTGCGCGGGGGCACCAATCTGGGGGGCGGGGGCGGGGAAGGCTCGCGCGGAGGGGGGAAGAAAGGCGGCGCCGGCCCGCTGCTCCTCATCCTGCTGGTCGTGTGGATCCTCTCGTGGATCCTCGCGCCGATCATCACGCAGCTGCTCGCGCTCGCCGTGAGCCGCAAGCGCGAGTACCTGGCCGACGCCATGAGCGCGCAGTTCACCCGCAATCCGCTCTCGCTGGCGAGCGCGCTCCAGAAAATCGAAGGCGCGGACGCGCCGACCACTGCCATTAAGCGGGGCGCGGGCCGCCTCTGCATCGCCGACCCGTTGGGGCGGCGCCTGACGGCGCACGAAGGGCTCTTCGCCGACGCGCTGGCGACCCATCCGCCCATGGCGAAGCGCATCGCCATCCTGCGCGGCATGGGATACGCCCAGATCAAGAAGGAGGGAGGGAGCGTCGGGTGACCGGGTGGCTCGGACGTCGGGCCCTCCGCACGATCCACGAGTTCCGCACGCGCCTGGCGCGCTATCATCTTCAGCAACGCCGCACCGCCAAGGCGGCCCTCGCCGCCGATCCGATTGTCGAGCAGGCCGTCCTCCGTCACGCACGGGAGCACTCGCTGAGCGACGCCGCCGCGCGCCGGCGGGTCGAGCAGTACGTCGACGAGATCGTGCCGCAGCTGAACGTCCTGTCCTATTACAAGATCGGCTACAACCTCGCCAAGATCGTCCTCAACCTGCTGTACCGGGTAACCGTCGACTACCAAGACGAAGCGGCGCTGGAGCGCATTCCCAAGCGGGACGTCGTCGTGTATGCCATGAACCACCGCTCCAATGTGGACTACGTCGTGGTGGCGTACGTGCTGGCCTATGGCGCGCACGTGAGCTACGCGGTGGGCGAATGGGCGCGCGTGTGGCCCCTGGAGTACGTGTTCAAGTCATTCGGCTCGTATTTCATCCGACGCGGCTTCCGGGAGCCCTTGTATCACACGGTGCTCGAGCAGTACGTGCGTCTGATCACCCGCAACGGCGTGACGCAGGGCTTTTTTCCCGAAGGGCGCCTGTCGCGCGACGGCCGGCTCGGCCCGCCAAAGCTCGGCCTGCTCGACTACGTCTGCCGCACGCTGCTCGACCCGGCGTTTGATCGGGACATCTGGTTCGTGCCGGTCGCCATCAACTTTGACCGGGTACTCGAGGACCGCGCGCTCATCCGCGAGCTAGTGGACGAGCGCGATCGGCCCGGCCGCATGGCGCAGCTCTGGACCGTGGCGACCTACCTGGGGAGCAACGCGCTGCGGCTCGTCACGGGGCGGCTCAAGCGCTACGGCCGCGCGGCGGTGAACTTCGGGGCGCCGATCTCCCTGCGGGAGTGGCTCGCGAGCGCGCCTGGCGTGCTCGAGCTCCCCAAGGAACAGCGGCTACCCGAGCTCGAGAAGCTCGCGGCGCTCCTGATGGAGCGCATCGGCGCGATCATTCCGGTCACACCGGTGCCGCTCGCTGCCGCGGCGTTGCTGTCGTTCGGACAGACGATGATCCCCAAGTCCGCCGTGCTCGAACGGATGGACCAGCTGCGGGACCGATTGGAAGCCGTCAACGCCAAGGTGGTGCGCGGCGGAGCTCGTATTCGGGAAGTGTGGGACCGCGCCTGGCGGATGCTCCGGATGCGGCGGCTGGCCGTCGAGGAGGGAGACAGCCTGGTCGTGCTGCCCCGCGGCCGGCCGCTGCTCGAGTTCTACGCCAACTCGATCGCGCACTTGCTTCCGATCCGTGGACCCCGGGTCCCGTTCCACAAGACGCACGATACCGACCCGAACCTCCCGGCTCTGCGAAGGGAGAAACCGCGATGAATGCAAGAGACGTCGAGTAGAATCGTCACGCGACACCGTCACGCGACGACGTCGAGATGAGCCTCGCGACAGCACTCTCAACCTGACTGATCTCGTCGATCAGGCGGAGCAGCAGCTCCCGAACCACGAAGTCGCTGGTTCCCAGCCCCGCCAGGCGGGCGGCGCATCGAGCCGAGGCCAGAGCGTGCGCCACCTCCGCGATGTCGGCCTCGCGTCGCCGCGCGGTCGCGTCGAGCATCCGGTACGTCGGAGACACGCCGCGGAAGGTAGGCGCGCGCGGTCCAACCGAGTCACCCTTTTTCCCCGCTCCCCGTCGCTTTTTAGGCGAGCTCGGATTCGAGCTTGAGCAGGCGCCACCCCGTGACCATCGCACCCAGGAGCAGCACGGGGAGCACCTGTAGCCCCTGCAGCGCTAGCCCGGCCGCCACTGCATTCTCGGGCGCGACGCCGAACGGCAATAACCCCACCACCAAGGCCGCCTGGGTAACCCCCACGTTCGCCGGTGTGGGACGCAGCAGGCCGCCCAGGTTCACCACGATCAGAGCGGTGAAGGAGGCGGCGAGCGACACCGGCACGTGGGTGGCGCGCAACACGAGGTGATACGTGGCCCACTGGGCGGCCCAATTGTAGAGCCCAAAGACGGTCGGCCACAGCAGCCGGCCACCCGTTCCCATGGTTCGCAAAACGGCCAGTCGCGACTGGACCGAGGCCGGCAGCCGGTCGGCGAGCGACGCCCAGCCGCGCCCCCAGGCGAGCAGCAGTACCAGCACGAGCGCCAGCCCTACGCCGCTTTGCACTGCCCGCATCCACGGCTCGAGCTGCAGGACACTCGGCGCCATCACGAGAAACAGCGCGAGTGCCAGTCCTTCCGCCACACGCGCCCACACGACGGACGACACGGCGGCGCCGGCCGGCACCCCACCCCGCTGAACGATCCAGTGCACGCGGGCCGCCTCGCCGGCCACCGCGACCGACAGATCGTTCACGGCGGCACCCACCAGGTTCGCCTCCTGGGCCACCCGCCAACTGTGGGGCGCGACGGTCCTCAAGATCAGGTGCCACCCCCATCCCTTAGCCACGAGTGACGAGAGGTTGACGGCGAGCGCGATGACCAGGAGCCAACGATCGGCGTCGAGCAGCGCCGCAAACGTGACCTGCCATGGGAAGCCGGTGAGGAACTTCAGCGCCAGGCCGACGCCCACCAGGACGACAAGCCACATCAGCCATCGCCTGGTCTGCGATTTCACGCGACCAGGTCCCCGAGCGGGCGGAAGGCATAGCCCGCGGCGCGCGCATCCGCGATGATCCCCGGGAGGGCGGCCGCGGTACGGCTCCGGTCGCCGTGCGGATCGTAGCCATCGCCGTCATGCAGCAGAACGATGGCACCCGGCCGGAGCTTACGGCGCACGCGCGCTCGGATCTCGTCCGCCGAGACGCGAGGATCCGAGTCCCTCACGCCGAAGGTCCAACCGAACACCGTGTAGCCGAGACGTCGCGTGGCGACGCCCACGAAAGGATTGCGGTACCCGTGGGGCGCGCGGAAGCTGCGCGGGACTCGGCCCGTCGTGTCGACGATCAGCTCGTGCGTGCGCTCGAGCTCCTCGCGGATCCGGCGCGGTCCCTGAAAGTGCAGCTTTCGGTGCCGCAGGGTGTGGTTGCCGACCTCGTGTCCCCGCGCGGCGACTTGGCGGGCCACTGTGGGAAACCGGCGCACGTGCTCGCCCACAAGGAAGAAGGCGGCGGGCACATTCGAGGCCGCGAGGATCTCGAGAATCGGCCCCGTAGCGGCGGGGTTGGGGCCGTCATCGAAGGTGAGGTAGGCCACTCGCTCGCGGGCAGCATGCGGGCATAATAAACACGAAGCCCCCGGGACGGCACGATAGGCCGCCCGGGGGCTCCGCACATCGGTTACCCGGAGCCGGGGGATTGCTCCCTCCGTTCTTCATCCTGCCGCCGCCGGTTGACTGATGCGTCGCTCGGTAGGGCGAACAGGAGCTCCGGCTTCCATCCCCAAGCAACCTGGCCGGGCTGCAAGGTTCACCGATGTGGGTGCTGCGGGTCAGATCGGGTCGCGGACCGACCTTCCGCACTGCACGTCGAGGCACCGCGTCGACGTGGATAGGGCACGCGACTGGCCCTATCTATCCGAGCCGGAGAGCCTGCTCCCGGATCGCCGGCCGCCTGAGCCCTTGTTTGCGTCGGCGGCCTCCCCGGAATTTCCGCTCGGACCCGTCTTAGAGGCGTAGTGGAGACACCAGGTCCCGACCCTTCCCTCCAAGCCGCGTGACATCAATATAGGGACCTCGGGAAACCGCGCAAGTGCCGATGTTTCTTCGGGTTAGCTCACTTCGGTGTGCATCGAATGTGGAGGGTAACCTGGCCCCGCACCGGCCATTGCCGCGCTCGTCCACATGATGTGGAGTTGTGAATTAACAAAAAAACAGGTTTGTGGAGGTTGGGGAGGTTGGCGGAGGTCGGAGGAGGTTGTCAGATACGGGGCAATCTCCCCCCAACCTTCCTAACCTCCACAACCTCCTGCGAGGGCTTCAGCCCTCGAGGCCCACTTCGCAGTACGTGTAGGGATCGTCAGTGTGGCGGGGTAAGAACAAGACGCCGGCGCTCCCCGTGGCGAACCAGCCGGCGATCATCTGGGTGGAGCTGGTCTCACCCGGGGGCTCGGCGAATACGGCCTGCAACCAGCGGCGGATGTGGCGCAGCTCGGGCGCGCGACGGCCGAGCATCGAGATCACGGCGCCTAGACCGTGGGTCGCACGCAGGAAGTGCGCGATCGCGTGTACCCGCTGCGCGAAGATGTAGGCGCGCACGCCGGGTTCGTCGTACAGGAGGGTGCCCTCGTAGGGATCGGCGGGAGGGGCGTCCATGCGGGGCCCGAAGTAGATGAAGACGCGCTGGTCCGCATCCTTGCGCTCGACCACGGCGGCGGCTGCGTCGGCGCCGAGGCGCGCCGCGTGAATCAGGTCGTCCTGCGCGAGGATGCCCACCGCGCCCGTCCACTCGATCGCGCCGAGCGCCTGATCCAGGGGGCAGCCGACGGCGTCGTCGTAGGCGAGGAGGCGAGGCGCCTCGCCCGCGCGCAGGAAGAAATGCGCGAGCGCGTCGGCACGATCCTCGAAAGTGCGGGTCTGGCGCGAGGTTGCGGGAACCATCAGGTTGACAGTATAACCAGGGCTTCCACCGGCTAACAACAGAGGACCACTTGATGCGCTGCCTCGCGGTCTTGTTCTGCATCGCCACCACTTCTCTGGGGGCGCAGCAACCCGAACCGTCGCCCGACTCGGCTCGCGCGGTGGCGGAATCGGCGCCGACGACGCCGGCGCCACCGCCGCGCGAGACGCCGGAGCAGAAGCGTTTCACGCAAGGCTTGCGCACGGCGACGCGCGGGATCGCGCAGCTCAAGGATGGCATGAGCCGTGTGACGCGGGCCGGGTCGCGCGACTCGGCGGCGCAGCGGCGCGCCGGTCGGTTTCTCGCCGGACTGTGCGGCTCGAGCCGCGGCTTCCTCAAGCGGGGGCGGCCCCAGATGAATCCCACCGTGTACGAAGACTCCGCCCAACTGAAAGCAAAGCGGCTCATCACGCAGGTGGACTCGCTGATCAAGTTCACAGCCACCTGCGAGGACAGCGCGGCGGCGGCGACCAATTCGACGGTGGTCGGACTCGGCAAACGGATGAAGAGCTACGACGCTGCGCTGCGCGACTATCGTCTAGCGCTCGGGCTGCCGGTGAAGGAGGATACGGCCAAGACAACGAAGCGACCGTAGGTGGGTTGATACTGTCGCTATGGTGGCGGGAGCGCGGGTCCGATGGCGCAACCGCCGGAGCGCCTGACATTTACTCTATTGACAGGGGTGACACCCACTCCTACCTTTGGCCCCGGTTCAAGCAATACGTGGCACCGTCACCGGTTTGTCTGCGCACCGCGAGGACCACTTGTCTCGCGGTTTTTGTTTGAGCCCGTCCCTGGTCGCGGTGACCAGGGTCGAACATGTCCGGGGCAGTGCCCCTTAGTGCTGAGGTTCAAACGGTATGGCAAAGGGTAAGGTGAAGTGGTTTAACGACGCGAAGGGCTTTGGCTTTATCGCGCAGGAGTCGGGTCCCGATGTGTTCGTCCACTTCACGGCGATCCAGGCTGAGGGCTTCCGCAGTCTCGCCGAGGGCGATACGGTCGAATTCGAAGTCGCCCAGGGTCCGAAGGGCTTGCAGGCGCAGAACGTCCGCAAGGTCTGAGCAGAGCGGTTGTTACCCGAAGCGGGCTCGCGCATCCGGGCCCGTTCTCGTTTTCCGGTCTGTATATTGGGTCATGCGTGCGATCCGCAGGGCGCTACTGCTCGCGGCGCTGATCCCAGCCAGCGCCGTCACCCAGACGCCGACTGCCCCCGCCCGGCCCCCAGCCTCCGGACCCGTGTACCGCGGCTTCACGCCGGGCATCAGCTATCGGGCGTTCGTGGAGCGGGCCCGCACCCTCGCGGACTCGGACGTCGTGCGCTGCCAGACCTCCCCGCGCACGGCGCAGGTTATGGAGTGCGGTGTGGTGATCCGCGGCCCGGACGACACCGCGCGGTTCTACCTCAGTGCGCATTTCGTCGAGGGAAACGCGGACGTGGTCGCGTTCTTCGACTCTGCGGGCTTCGGCGACAAGCGTGGTGTTCCGTTGGTCGACCGCACCAAGAAGGAGCTGACCCGCCTGTTCGGCCGCCCACGCTCGATCGGCAAGAGCGGCTGGGAGTGGCGCTACGGCCGGCGCGCCGTGCGGTTCAACTGGCGGGGGCGGGGCACCGCCCGCTGGGTGTCGATCACGCTCATGGATAAGGACGTGATGGACCGGATCAGCGCGTACGTGAAGCCCCCCATCCGGAAGAAGACCTAGCCAGCCCTAATCAGCCGCTCGGCCAGCGCGGACACACTGCGCGCGGGGCCGAGCTGTTGCAGCCAACGGGGCGGGATGCTGGCCTCGCCGTCCCGCGCGCCGAGCAATGCGCCAGCAACGGCGGCGTTGGTGTCGGTGTCACCACCCGCTTCGGCCAGAAAGATGAGTGCCTCCTCGAGCGACGGGCGGTGCATCGCGCACCAGAAGGCGATTTCCACGCAGTGGACCACGTAGCCGGCTTCCCCTTCCACACCGAGCGGCAGGTCGCTCTCCTGCTCCCAGGGCACGCGTCGGATGGCCTCGACCAGCGGGCGCGGCGCGCCGCCCTGGAGGCGGTGCAGCACCTCCTCCACGAAGTGCTGATTCCCATGCAGCAGCTCGCGGGCGGCGAGGTTCACCGCAGCCGCGCCCCAGGTGCAGCGCTGGTCGGCGTGGGTGATCGCCGCCTGCTGCGTCGAGACGCGGACCATCTTGTCGACATTGTCGTGATAGCGGAGCGCGACCGGGATGCACCGCATCACGGCACCGTTGGACGCCGCTCGGGCGTTGTGGGCCAGCCGGCCGGCTTCGAACGGCTCGGTACCAGCCTCGATGAGCCTCAGGGCACGCTGGGTCGTGAGACCGATGCCGCGACCGTCCCGCTGCATCCACTTCACCCAGCGCTCCGCCACATCGCTCGCGTCGAAGTCGCCCTGCTCCGCCAAGGACTCCGCCAGCAGCACCGTCATCGCCGCGTCGTCATCGAGCGGGGACCCTTCGGGTGGCGGCGCGAGATCGCGCACGCCGTCGGGGAACGCCTCGCGGATAGCCTTGACGGTGCCGAGCCGCTCGGTGGGCACAGCGAGCTGATTCCCGATCACGAGACCGAGCAGCGCTCCGCGGGCCCGCATCAAGAGCCGGGGATCGAGGGCGTCGTCCGGGACGTGTGCCGTCAAAAGGTCAGTACCACCGCCCCGCTCTGCGGGGCTACCCGACCCGCGAAGCCGCGCCGGTCGGCGTGTGGTCCGATGTAGGGGTGGGCGCTGTTGTAGGCGGCCACGCTGGAGTTCTGGTAGAGTCGATAGTATCCGATGTGGGTGCGGACGGCACCCTTCGGCACGAGGCAGTTGCACCGCACTACCACCGCCGTGCCGGGGTTGACCTCGAGCGTGATATCGGACGCGCTCCCATTCGTGATGAGCGGCGCGAAGTAGTGCTGGCCGTCCACGTCCGCGCTGACATCGGCGAGCAACCGACCCCCGCCTCGTGGGAACGCCGGAAGCGGCCCCTCCAGGGGCTCGCCGATCGGCGTCCGGCCGGGGCGGATGAGGCGCCACCGCAGCCCAGTACGTTGACCGCGCGGCAGGCTGAGGCGCTCGGTGGCTTCTGGGGCCACCGTATCCACGGGCACGCCGTTGCTGAGAATCTCGATCGGCTCGACCAGCGCGTTGTGGAGCGACGCGACTCCTGATCCCAAATAGCCGGCTCGGCGAGCCAGCCATCCCGCCACGAGCGCGGCACCGATCACGCCGGCCGCCCACCAGCCGAGCCTCCTCGGACCACGGCGGACCTGGCCGGAGCGCCGCACGTGACGCTCCAGTGTCTTGGCGCCGACCGACCGATCGGAGCCGGACGCGCGGCCGGCGTCCAGGGCCGCCAGCACCTCACCGGCGTCCTGAAAGCGGTCTTCGGGCTTCTTCGCGAGGCACTGCACGACCACGGTGGAGAGCCAGCGCGGGATCTTGGCGTTGAGGTCGCTCGCCACCGGAACCGGATCGCTCAGGTGTTTCCCGACGATCTCGGCGCTCGAGTTGCCGTCGTAGGGGGGCGTCCCGGTCACCATCTGATAGAGCATGGCGCCGAAGGCATACAGGTCGCTCCGGCCGTCGAGGTTCGGCTGGCCGAGGGCCTGTTCGGGACTCATGTACTGCACGGTACCGACCGTGAAGCCGGTGGCCGTCTTGGCGCCGCCGGCTTCGCCCCCGCGGGGGTCGAGCAGTTTGGCGATCCCGAAATCCAAGAGCAGGACGCGGCCGCTCTTCGCCTCGACCATCACGTTGTCGGGCTTGATGTCGCGGTGCACGAGGCCCTGCGTGTGGGCGTGGGACAGTGCCTGGAGAATCG
>WNFD01002699.1_pt1 | contig 17837 bp, 11 predicted proteins | sample 5400491 | NCBI WGS metagenome assembly WNFD01 (sample SAMN13153343, study PRJNA577476) | soil metagenome | isolation source: 120 cm saprolite under Douglas fir tree site 2 hole 2 replicate 2 | place: USA:California | collected 2015-04-18 | reverse complement strand
AAGCGCGAGGCCGCGCCGCGCACCACGCCCAACGTGGCGCCGCTCCCCGGAGAGAAGCCGTCGACGGGCACGGACGTCGCGACAGTGAGCACGGAGGGGGTGGAGTTTCCGTTCCCCGAGTACTTGCAGAACATCGTGGCGCAGGTGCTGCGAGTCTGGCAGCGCCCGCTCCAAAGCACTCCTCTCGAGGCGGAGGTCTCGTTCTTGGTACATCGCGACGGGTCGGTGAGCCATCTCCAGCTCCTCAAGCGCTCGGGGAATTATGCGTTCGACCTCGAAGCGCAGGGGGCGGTCGAGCAAGCCGGGCGCGTCAAGGCGTTCCGGCCGCTGCCCGACGGCTGGACTGCCGACGTACTGTTCGTCCGGTTTTACTTCTCGGGCAAGCGCCAGTGAGACGGCTGTTCTTCGGCCTCGCGGTTCTGTGCGTCGGTCCGACGGCTCGACCGTCCGGCGCTCAAGACACCTCCGCCATCGATCGCGGCGTCCGCATCGGCATCGTCTACCGGCCCGGGGTGCGGCCGGGCATGGTCGTGTTGCCGGTGCACGCGGCGGCGCTCGACTCGGTGCGCACCATCATGTCGCGCGATCTCGACTACGGCGATCGGTTCGAGCTGATCACGCTGCCCGGCGGCGATTCGATCCGCGTCACCGCCGCGCCCACCACCCGCCCGGCCACCGGAGGCGCTGCGGCCGCGACCACGCTCAACTATCCGCTGTACCAGGCGCTCGGCGCCGACTTCGCCGTCGGCGTGACCCCCGGTCCGGGCGATAGCGCGATCGTCACGGTGCACGACGTAGCGGCGGGTGGCGTGCGGCGCGAGGTCCGGGCACGCCTGCCGGCGCTCAAGGACCCCGGGTTTCGGCTCGTGGTCCATCAGCTGGCCGACCGCGTCCTGGAAGCGGCACTCGGCGTGGGCGGCACCGCCGCCACCCGGATCCTGTTCGTGATGGACGGCAAGGTGTACACCATCGATCAGGACGGCGCCGACCAGAAGCTCGTGTCCTCGAGCGATCACCAGGCGATGTCGCCCGCGTGGGCGGGGGACGGACGTCGCTTCTCGTATATGGAATTCTGGCAGGGCCATGGGCGGCTGTTCGTCCAGGAGGTCGCGAGCGGCAAGCGGGCGCCGGTCGCCACAACCGGCCAGGCGCTCGACTTTACGCCGGCGTTCTCGCCTGACGGCAAGACGCTCGCGTTCAGCCGCGCGACCGAGGAGGGCACCGACCTCTACACGGTGAACTTCAAGGAGGGATGCTGCTTACAGCGCTTGACCGTGGGGCGCTTTTACGACAACTTGTCACCGACCTACAGTCCCGACGGCCAGCGGATCGCGTTCGTGTCGACGCGAGCCGGGCTGCCGCAGATCTACGTGATGGCGGCGGACGGGACGGACCCGCAGCTCTTCGCGCCGTTCGACTACGGTGCCACCGGTTCGTCCAACGCGCCGGAGTGGTCGCCCGACGGCCAGACGGTCGCCTTCCACCGCGATGTGGGCGGCACGTTGCAGGTGTTCGTCCTCGACGTGCGGACGCGCGCGGTGCGGCAGCTCACTTCGGTCGGGCGGAACGAAGATCCAACCTGGGCACCCGACAGCCGCCATATGGCCTTTGTGTCGGATCGTTCGGGGTATCGGCAGCTCTGGATCATCGATGTGGAAACCGGCCGCATCCGCCCGCTGCTGCAAAAGAGCGGGGCGCGTTTGCCGGCCTGGTCTCCGCGGTTGCCGGAGACCGCATCGTCGACCCCTTGAAATCGGAGAGGACCTGAACCGATGAAACGTCTACCCTTGCTCCTGCTGAGCGGTCTCGCCGTGGCGGTCATGGCCGCCTGCGGCGGCAAGAAGCCGGAGACGACGCCTCAACCGCAGGCTGCGAACGCGGACTCGCTCGCGGAGGCCGAGCGGCTGCGCGCGGACTCCATTGCACGGGCGGAACGTGAGGCCCGGGAGCGCGAGGAAGCCGAGCGGGAGCGCCAGCGGCGAATTGCCGACTCGCTGGCTGCGCTCGGAAAGTCAACGGAGGCGGTGCGGACGCTCCTCGCGACGATGATTCACTTCGACTACGACAAGGCGCTCATCCGGGCCGGGGACGCCGCGGTCCTGGACCAGAAAGTCGCGATCCTCCAGGCCAACCCGGGCCTGCGCATCCGCATCAGCGGTCATTGCGACGAGCGCGGGTCCGACGAATACAACCTGGCGCTCGGCAACCGGCGCGCGACGGCCGCCAAGCAGTACGTCGTCAGTCACGGCATTGATGCGAGCCGCATCGAGACCGTGTCCTACGGCGAGGAGCGGCCCCTCGCTCCCGGACACGACGAGGAGTCGTGGGCACAGAATCGCCGGGACGAGGTCGAGATTCTCTCCGGCGGCGAGAACCTGAAGCAGCCGTGAGGCGGTCCTTCCTGCTCGCCCTGGGGCTCACCGCCGGATGCGCGCTCAAAGGCGACGTCCGGCGGGTCGAGCTCCAGGTCGAGGCGCTGCGCGGGGAGCGCGCCCGTGCGGACAGCCAGCGCGCCGCTGGAATCGACACGGTGCGCGCCTTGCTCCGCACGGTGCAGGAGAAGCTGACGGCGCAGCAGGCCTACCTGGTGCAGCTGCGCGGCGACGTCAAGACCGATCTGCTCGCCGTGCAGCAGCAGCTCGTCAGCGTGCAGGAGCTGACCGGTCAGAGCCAGCAACGGTTGACGGAACTGCGCGGGCGCCTGGAAGAGCAGGCCCGCCAGCCCGTGCCGGTCGTCGACACCAGCCGGGGGGGCGCGGCGGTGCCGGTCGGACCGTCCGGGAATCCTGCGGGTCCGGGGCCGGAGCAGATGTACGACATCGCGTATCAGCAGTACCGGGCGAGCCGATATGGAACGGCGCGTCAGGCCTTTCGAGAGTTCCTGCGGGTGTTCCCAACCCACGAGCGGGCGCCCGACGCGCTCTACTTCATCGGGGAGTCCTTTGCGGGGGAGAACACGGACTCGGCCGCCGCGGTGTACCAACAGGTCGTGAAGACCTATGCGACTTCGCCACGGGCGGCCTCGGCGCTTTACAAGCTGGGCTTCCTCGCCGAGCAGCGGGGCGAGAAGGCGGCGGCGCGCACGTACTACGCCCAGGTCATCTCCCGCTACCCCCGCTCTCCAGAGGCCAACCTCGCGCGCGACAAGCTGCAGCGCCTGGGGCGGTAGCCTCTCCCGCGTCTGAAGGGCCGGGGTGGGGGACGGGGCCGGCGTGTCGGAGACTCGCGAGAACCGGGGCGAAATGCCCTTCCTCGACCACGTCGAGGAGCTGCGCTGGCGTATCCTCAAGAGCCTCGTGGCGGTCCTGGTGGCGAGTCTGGTGGGCTGGGTAATCGTCGAGCATGTGGATGTGATCCGCATGCTGATGCGCCCCATCATCCCTCTACTCCCCGACGGCAAGCTCAAGTTCACCAGTCCCACCGAGCCGTTCCTCATCACGCTCAAGTTCGCGTTCGCCCTGGGTCTGGTGATGGCGTCGCCGGTAGTGATCTACCAGGTGTGGGCGTTCCTCACGCCGGCGCTGTACGACCGCGAGAAGCGCCTGATCGTGCCCGCGCTCTCGGTCGGCGTCGTGCTGTTCCTGACCGGGGCCGCAGTCGCCTACGAATGGTTGCTGCCGCGCGTCTTGCGCATGCTGTTCAGCTTCCAACCGCAGGTGTTCTCCCCGATCATCACCGCCGACGGATATTTTTCGTTTGCGGCGCAGTTCTTGATCGCCATCGGGCTCGCCATGGAGCTGCCCCTCGTGGTGGTGATCCTCACGGCCCTCCGCCTCGCGACGCCTCAGTTCCTCGCCCGCAACCGGCGCTACGCTCTGGCCGTTTCCGCTGTCGCGGCCGCGCTGCTCGCGCCCCCGGATGCGCTGTCGATGCTGGTCGGGATCGTCTTGCTCATGGTGCTCTACGAAGTGAGCATCTGGTGCTCGTGGATCGTGACCAAGCGCCGGGACCGTCGCGAGCAGGCCGGCCGGGCGAGCGCCGCCGGGCTCGTTGCCCTGCTGCTGGCTGCCGCCGGCACACTCGGCGCCCAGACCCCGAGGCGGCCCCCTCCGCCTCCCCCCCGGCCCGACACGACGGCCCGGACCGCGGCGGACTCGGCCGCCCAGGGGCGCCTCGACACCGCGACCGCGCGCCGGCTCGGCCTGCCGACCGGCCCGACGCGCAGCTTCCCACCGTCCGACGCGGTGATCGATTCGCTGCTCAAGCTGCGGGGGTACCGGATCACGCAGTATGTCGCCGACACGTTGATCGCCCAGGGCGGCGATACCGAGACCATTCACCTGCGCGGCGAGGCGTTCGTGGAGCGCGAAGGGACGAAAGTGGAATCGGACTCGATCCGCTACCACCAGCGGAGCTGTCGGCTGGATGCGATCGGCGATCCCCGCTTGTTCGATCAGGCGACGGTCATGGTGGGGGAATCGATGCGGTACGATACCTGTCTCAAGCGCGGTACCGTGCACAATGCCCTCACCAACTTCCAGCAGGGCATCGCCAAGTGGATCGTGCGCGGCGACCTCGCGGTCGATTCGGGCTCCACACGCCTGTACGGGGCGAACAGCCAGGTCACATCAGACGAGAACCCCGTTCCCGATTACCACTTCGCCACCGGTGAGATGAAGTGGCTGAACAAGAACGTGATGGTGGCGCGGCCGGCCGTGCTGTACATCCACGACGTCCCGATCATGTGGCTGCCGTTCATCTTTCAGGACGTGCGAAAGGGACGGCGCAGCGGCATTCTGGTGCCGCGCTTCGGCTTGAACGACATCGTCCGCCCCGTCCGTAGCTACCAGCGCCACCTGCTCAATGTCGGCTACTACTGGGCGATCAACGATTACTTCGATTTCCTCGTTAAGGCGGACTGGTATGCGGGGCGCTATCTGTCGGTCCGAGCCGCCAGCAGCTACAAGTGGCTCGACCGGTTCATCGATGGGAGCATCTCGTTCGAGCGCTACGGCCAGCTCGATTTTCCCGGCTCCTCCATCCGCCTTGGATGGCAGCACCAGCAGCGGTTTTCCTCGCGCAGCCATTTCGGCGCCAGCATCGACTACGCGAGCAGCACCCGGGTCATTCAGACCAACACCGTGAATCCGTTTCTCGCGACCGCGAGCCTCACGTCGCAGGTGAACTTCACCAAGCAGTTCGATTGGGGCACTTTGAGCGTGGGCGGCAACCGCAGCCAGGAGGTCGGAAATGGTCTCGTATCCCAGACCATACCGACGGTGAACCTCGCGCCGTCCCCGATCAACATCTCGCCATCCATCACCTGGTCGCCCGGCTTTTCGTTTACCAATCAGCAGGCTTTCCACCAGCAACAGTCGGCGGTGGTCCTCCCCGGGGGCGCGTTGGACACCCTGTTCTTCGACAACCGGACCACGACCTTGGGCTTTCAGACGCCGCTCCGCATCGGGCCCTGGAACTGGACCAACACGTTCGATGTGGCGGACAACATCAGCAATGCGCGGCAGGAAGTGGACATCCCGGACTCGACCGTCCCAGGCGGGCGCCGCCGGGTGCTCTTCGACCAGACGTTCAGCACCGCCATCAACTGGCAAACCGGGATCAACCTGCCCTCGTTTTTCACGGGAACCTGGAAGCTGCAGCCGGCCATCGCGATCGTGAACCAGACGTCGCAAGGGCCGTTCATGATCCGCAATCAGTTCACGAACGGGCAGTTCCTGCGCCAGGGCAAACGCCTCCAGTTCAGCGCGGGCCTCAGTCCCACCTTCTTCGGGTTCTTCCCGGGATTCGGGCCCATCGCCCGGATTCGCCATTCGGTCTCGCCGCAAATCAGCTACGCCTACGCGCCGGGATCCACGGTCGATTCGGCATTCGCGTTCGCGCTCGATCCCACCCGCCGGAACTTCACCGCCCGCAGCGATCCGCAGCAGACGATCAGCCTCGGCCTGTCGCAGAATTTCGAGGCCAAGCTCAAGCCGGCGCCTGGCGATACTGGCCAGCAAGCGGCGCGCAAGATCCGGATCCTGAGTATCAACACCAGCTCGCTGTCGTACAATTTCGAGCAGGCGAAGCAGCCGGGTCACACCGGCTGGCAGACCTCGTCGATCAGCAACTCGTTCGCGTCGGACCTGCTCCCGGGGTTCACCCTGCGCATGTCGCATGACTTGTGGAAAGGGCAGGTGGGTACCGACACCGCGAAGTTCGATCCCTTCCTGACGAACCTCACCGCCCAGTTTTCCGTCACCCCGGCGACGATACACGGCATCGCCGCGCTGTTCGGTCTGGCGGGCCGGTCGGGCGGCCAGCCCCCGGCCACGCCGCCGACCCCTGGGCCGGAGAGCCCACCAGGTGGCCCCCAACCTGGGTTCGGCCAGAAGGAGCTGACGGGGCCGGGGGGGGTGCCGCTCGGCGGCGGCAAGGGGTTCAACCTGTCGCTCCTCTACACCATTACACGGATCCGCCCCCAGGTCGACACGGGTTTCGTCAGCACTCTGGGTGGGAGTCGCAACGTCGGTTTCACCCTCTCATTTCAGCCGACGGCTCATTGGTCGGCGACCTGGACGTCCAATTACGATTTCGACACCCGGCAGTTCGGCGCCCACTTCATCCGGCTGGAGCGCGACCTGCACCGCTGGCACGCGAGCTTCTCGTTCTCGAAGGCTCCGACCGGCAATTTCGCGTTCAGCTTTTTCGTGGCCCTGCTCGACCAGCCGGACATCAAGTTCGACTACCAGCAGCAGTCGTTCGCTCGCTAGCCGTCCCCTCCAGATGACACACGGGGCTCGGCCCCGGTTCCCAACTGCCCGCCCGCCCGTGACTTACGTCTGGGCACGCCGCGTGCTTTCTGCCCAGCTATCTGAAGCCTTGAGGACGCCATGCGGCTCTCGCTCCGCTCTCTGTTGGTCGTCGCCGGCCTCGTCGCCGTCGCGTGCCAGAACAGCACCGCTCCCGGTAACCTGCCACCGGGCACGCTGAACCCGCCCCAGAACCTCGCGTACCAACTCGACCCGAGCGGCGACCCCAACCGCCCCGCAGGGATTCTGCTCGCCTGGGATGACGTTCTGAGCTCCGATCTCGCCAGCTACCGCATCTATTCGCGCGGCAGCACGGGGAGCGCTTACCTGCTGCGCGGCGAGACCACGTCCAACACTTTCCATGACAACGGCGTGCCGCACTTGCAGTACTACGTGACCGCCGTCGACGTGGGAGGGGGGGAGAGCGATCGGTCGAACGTCATCACGGTCGACGAGCGGCTCCAGCTCCCGGCGCCGGACACGCTGGGCTCGATCTCGCTCAATCGAGCGATTCACCTGGGATGGGCGGACAACGCGGCCCAATCGACGCGCTTCAAGTGGTATCGCGTCTACAGCGCCAGCTACAATCTGGACACGGGCTTGTGCGGCACCGACTGGGTGCTCGAAGGCACCACGGTGTCCAACGAGTTCCTCGCTACGCTGCTCACCAACGGGACGCCTCGCTGCTTCGGCGCGTCGGCGATCAGCACGGAAGGGTACGAGAGTCTCTGGTCGCCGCTCCGCCAGGACACGCCCCGGCCGGATGCGCGCAACGTCCTGGTCTATGCGTTCCAGGCGAACCCTGATTCGTCGGGATTCCGGTTCTGGTCCGACGTCAACAGCGACGGCATCGGCCAGCCGAGCGAGCTGGGCTTGATTCAGAATGGCAGCCGCACCGACATCGATTTCGTGATTCATCGTCATGCCGACTCGACCTTGTGGGTCGTGCCGGTCTTCTCGGGCACCAGCATGCGGCTCTACAGCACGAGCCCGATCGCCGATCTCACGTCGATCGACTTCGCGCCGGCGAGCGGATACTCCGGCGATTCGCTGCTGGCCCGACCGCGCTTCGGTTATGTCTTCGAGATCGTGGACGGAACCGTGCTGCACTACGGCGCGTTGCGGGTGACCTATGTCGGCCGCCAGTACGCGATCTTCGATTGGAGCGTGCAGACCGATCCGGGGAACCCGGAGCTGGTGGTGCCGAAACAGCCTGCGCCAACCGGGAAGCTGGTGGCGGGGTCGAGGTAGTGGCCGAGTCGGCAAGTCGTCGGGTGGAGGTCGAGGGGTCAGGGGAGCATCCCCTGACCCCTCGTCGCGTCTACCTTGGCGTCCCGTATCGCCGGGCAGTAGCTTCCCTTCCGCATGCCACCCACTGTCACTCTGGACGGTTTTTCCCTGTCGATCGCGGACGTCGTGGCCGTTGCCCGGCAGGGTGCCCCGGTCGCCATTGCCCCGCACGCGCTCACCGCCGTGACGGCATCCCGCCGCAGTGTCGAAACCGCGGTTGCCCGCGGCGACACGATCTATGGAGTGAACACCGGTTTCGGGAAGCTGGCCCACGTGCGCATCAAGCCGGAGCAGACGCGGGAGCTGCAGCTCAATCTGATCCGCAGTCACGCGTCGGGGGTGGGTGAGCCGCTGCCAGTGGATGCCGTCCGGGCGATGATGTTGCTGCGCGCCAATGTGCTGGTGCGGGGGACGAGTGGCGTGCGACCGGCGCTGCCCGAGCTCATCGTTGAGATGCTCAATGCCCAGGTCCACCCGCGCGTTCCGTCACAGGGGAGCGTCGGCGCGTCGGGGGATCTCGCGCCGCTCGCGCACCTGGCCCTCGCGATGATCGGGGAAGGCGCCGATGGTGCCGCGCTCCGGGCCGGTCGGCTGCGCCCCATTACGCTCGAGGCGAAAGAGGGGCTGGCGTTCGTGAACGGGACACAGGCGCAGACGGGGATGGCGTCACTGCTCACCCACGACGCCTGGGTGTTGTGGCGCACCGCCCACGCAGCCGCCGCCATGAGCCTCGAGGCGGTGCGGGGCACGCCCGAGCCATTCGACGCACGGATCCACGACGCCCGTCCGCACCCCCTGCAGCAGCGCTCGGCGGCGCTGTTGCGTGATCTGCTGGCGGGCTCGGAGATCCGCGAGTCGCACCGCGAGAACGACCCGCGCGTCCAGGACGCCTATTCTCTGCGTTGCACCCCGCAGGTGCTCGGCGCGGTAGGAGAAGCGCTGGCCTTCGCCGAGGGGCTGGTCACGACCGAATTGAACTCGGCGACAGATAACCCTCTCGTGTTCGACGACGCCATACTCTCGGGTGGCAACTTTCACGGCCAGCCGATCGCCTTGGCGCTCGACGTGATCGGCATCGCGCTCGCCACGCTCGCGGGGCTGGCGGAGCGGCGGATCGAGCGCATCGTCAACCCGGACCTGTCCTCCGGGCTCCCGCCCTTCCTCGCGCGGGATCCGGGCGTCGAGTCCGGGTTTATGACGCCGCAGATCGCCGCCGCGGCCCTGGTCGCGGAGTGCCGGGTGCTCGCGACGCCGGCCAGCATCCAGTCCGTGCCTACCGAGGGGAACCAAGAGGATATCGTCCCGATGGGCATGACGGCCGCCTGGAAGGCGGAGCGGATTCTCGGCAACGCGGCGCGCATCGTGGCGGTGGAGCTGCTCGCCGCCGCTCAGGGGCTCGAGTTCCTCAAGCCGCTCAAGCCCGGGCAGGGAGTCGGGCGCACGTACGCGGCCGTGCGCACGGTGGCAGCGCCGCTCGACGGCGACCGCTCGTTCACAGCCGACATCGAGCAGATCGCGAGCGGCGTGCGCGTTGGGGCGTTCGACCCCGAGGCGGCATGAGCGGCGCTCGGGTCGTCCGCGCGCCGCGCGGTACGGTGAAGTCGTGCCGCGGCTGGATTCAGGAAGCGGCGCTCCGGATGCTCATGAACAACCTCGACCCGGAGGTGGCGGAGCGGCCCCAGGACCTGGTCGTATACGGCGGCACCGGCAAGGCGGCGCGCGACTGGCCGTCGTTCGACGCGATCTGCCGCACCTTGCTCACACTCGCGGACGACGAGACCCTGCTGGTGCAGTCGGGAAAGCCGGTGGGCGTATTCGCGACTCACCCGGAGGCTCCTCGGGTGCTCATCGCGAATGCGAATCTGGTCGGGCGCTGGGCGACGTGGGAGGTGTTCCGCGAGCTCGAGCGCCAGGGCCTGATCATGTACGGCCAGATGACCGCCGGGTCATGGATCTACATCGGTACGCAAGGGATCCTGCAGGGCACCTATGAGACGTTCGGCGCCGTGGCGCGGCGACATTTCGGTGGCTCCCTGCGCGGGCGCATCGTTCTGACCGGGGGCCTGGGCGGTATGGGAGGCGCCCAACCGCTCGCCGCCACGATGAACGACGGTGTATGCCTGGCGGTGGAGGTGGATCCGGCGCGAGTGCAGCGCCGGCTCGAGACCCGCTACCTCGATCGCTCCACTGCGTCCCTGGACGAGGCGGTGCGTTGGTGTGAGGACGCGAAGCGCGCGGGGCGGGCGGTCTCTGTAGGCCTGGTCGGCAACTGTGCCGAGGTGCTTCCGCGGCTGGTGCGTCGGGGGTTCGTCCCGGACGCGCTCACGGACCAGACGTCGGCCCACGATCCTTTGCACGGGTACATCCCCGCGGGGTTGAGCGTGGAGGAGGCGGCAGCGCTGCGGCGGAGCGCGCCGGCGGAGTACGTGAAGCGGTCGGCAGCGAGCATCGCCGCGCACCTGGAGGCGATGCTCGTGCTCAAGCGTCGTGGAGCCGTCACCTTCGACTACGGCAACAACATCCGCACGGAGGCGCGCGACGCCGGAGTCGCCGATGCGTTCGAGATCCCCGGCTTCGTTCCCGAGTACATCCGGCCCCTGTTCTGCGAAGGCAAGGGTCCGTTCCGGTGGGTAGCCCTTTCGGGTGACGCAGCCGACCTCCATCGCACCGACCGGCTGGCGCTCGAGCTTTTCCCTGAGCACGAGCATCTGCGTCGCTGGATCGGTCTCGCCCAGGAGCGGGTGGCGTTCCAGGGGCTTCCCGCGCGCATCTGCTGGCTGGGTCAGGGAGAGCGTGCCCGGTTCGGCTGCGCCCTCAACGACTTGGTGATGCGGGGCGAGATCAGCGCACCCGTGGTCATCGGGCGGGATCACCTCGATACCGGTTCCGTCGCTTCACCGTTCCGCGAGACAGAGGCGATGCAGGACGGCTCGGATGCGATTGCCGATTGGCCGATTCTCAACGCGCTGCTCAACACGGCGTCGGGGGCGGGATGGGTTTCGTTCCATCACGGCGGCGGCGTCGGCATCGGGAACTCGCTGCACGCGGGGCAGGTGAGCGTGGCCGATGGGTCGGCGTCGGCGGGACGTCGGCTGGAGCGCGTGCTCACCAACGATCCGGGCATCGGCGTGGCGCGCCACGCCGACGCGGGATACCCCGAGGCGCTTGCCACCGCGCGACTTCATGGGATCCGGCTTCCGATGCGCGAGGCGGGGGCGGGGGCGGGCGACTGAGCACGCTGCTCGTCGGAGCGCGGCAAATCGTCACCTGCCGGGGCCCGGCGCGGGCGCGCCGGGGCGGTGAGCTGGCCGAGGTCGAGGTGCTGCACGATGCGGCGGTGCTGCTCGAGGCCGACCGCATCGCTGCGGTCGGCCCGTACAACGACTTGCGGCGCGCAGCTGGCAGCGGGAAACCGGGCCGAGAGGTGGAGGTAGCTGGCGTCCTGTTTCCCGGCTTCGTCGACTGCCACACGCACGCGGTGTTCGGCGCACCCCGGCTCGACGATCACGAGCGCCGGGCCCTGGGTGAAGACTACAAGACCGTGGCCGCCCGGGGTGGAGGCATCCTGCAGTCGGTGCGGGACGTGCGAGCGCTGGGTGAGAGTGAGCTCGTGGCGCTCCTGCGGGCGCGGGTGCGCGCACTCCTCGCGCACGGCAGCACCACGATTGAAGTGAAATCGGGTTACGGGCTCGACCCCGCCAACGAACTCAAGCAGCTCCGCGCCATCCGGGAAACAGCGACCGCCGAACGTGCCGCGCTGGTACCGACCTTCCTCGGCGCGCACGAAGTCCCGCCAGAGTTCCGGGATCGCCGAGCTGACTACGTTCGCCTCCTGTGCGAGGAGATGATTCCCGCCGTGGCCCGCGAACGACTCGCGGCGGCGGTCGACGTGTTCTGCGAGCCCGGAGTGTTCGACGTCGCGGAGACGCGCACGATTCTCACCGCCGCGCGGCAGCACGGGCTGAAGGTGAAGCTGCACGCGGACGAGCTGGAGGGATCCGGAGGGGCTGAGCTGGCCGCCGCGCTCGGCGCCCTCTCGGCGGATCACCTCGCCGCCATCTCCGATGCCGGCATCCGGGCGCTCGCAACAAGCGACACGGTCGCGGTTCTCCTGCCCGCGACGATGATGTTCCTCGGGAAACGAACCCAGGCACCGGCCCGTCGTCTGGTCGAGGCGGGCGCGGCTGTCGCGCTCGCGACCGATTTCAACCCGGGATCGTCACCCACGGTCGGGCTGCCGCTCGTGATGGCGCTCGGGGTCTCGCAGTTGGGACTGCGCTATGCCGAAGTCGTGAGCGGGGTCACGGTCAACGCCGCGGCTGCGCTGGGCCTGGCCACGGACCGGGGCCAGATCGCCCCGGGGTTTCGCGCCGACCTGGTCTCCTGGGGCGTGTCGGATTGGCGGGAAGTGGCGTACTGGATGGGCGAACAGCTCGTAACCGCCGTCTGGACAGGAGGTTCCGCTTGTCCGGCCCCGGCGGGGTCCGTATCTTTAGGGCTCCATGTCAAAGCTTGAGAAGCTGAAGGAGAAGGCCCGGAGCCTCGAGGCCAAAGACCCGAAGGGGGCGATCGAGGCGTGGCAGCAGGTCCTTAAGGGGCAGGAGGAGGAGGCGGATCCCAACCCCGACCTCGCCATCTTCAATCGCATCGGTGATCTGTACCTGAAGGTCCGAGACCCCGCGCAAGCGGCGGACTATTACGATCAGGCCGTCGATAGGTACGCCGAGTTGGGTTTCCACAACAACGCCATCGCGATGTGCAACAAGGTGCTGCGCAACGCACCCGGGCGGCAGAACACCTACCTCAAGCTCGCCAAGCTGTACGCCTCCAAGGGCTTCATGGCCGAGGCCAAGCAGAACTTCGTGGCCTACGCCGAGCGGATGCACAAGATCGGAAAGATCCAGCAGGCCTTCGCCGCCTTGAAGGAGCTGGCCGACATCTCGGCCGAAGGCGCACACCTGCGCGAAACGTTGGAGGAGCACCTCCGGATGTATGGTGATCCGGAGCGGCGCCCGGCCGGGACCGCAGCGCCGGCGCCGCCGAAGGCTCCACCCGCAGACGACCCATCGAAGTCGGCTAAGCGGAAGATGTCGAGTCTGGTGTTCCTCGACGTGGATGCCCCTCCCGTTGGCAAGGGGCCGGGGCCGGTGAAGGGGCGCGTCCCACTTCCGCCCAAGCCGGCGCCCGCGCCTCCCCCCGAGCCCGAGCCGGCGCTCGAGCCGGAGGCGGTCGGCGACAGCCTGCTCGAGACGGTGACGGCCGAGCCCGACACGTCGCTCGAGATCGAGACCACGAGTCTGGTCGAAGGGCTCGAACCCACCACGGTGGGAGGTACGCTCGAGGGGTTCGAGACGACCGGCGCGGAGTTCGGCGATATCAAGCTTGATGCGCCGGAGCTGCCTTCGCTTCAGGACGAAGTCTCCCCCGATGACATTCCTCCTCCCGCGGAGTTCGAGCCCACCGTCACCGAGGTGGAGAGCGCCGAGCCCGCGGCGGAGCTCGAGCCGCTCCTGGAAACGGAGATCGAGATCGAGGCGCCGGTGGCGAAAGCGCCGCCCCCGGCCGCGCCAGTCGCGCCGAAGCGGCCGGCCGTTGGCGCACCGCCCCGATTCGGCGGAAGGGCCGCTCCGAAGGCTCCCGAGCCGCCCAAGGTGAAACCGGTCGTGCCGAAACGCCCGGGCCCGCCGCCGCGCAAGAGCCTGGTGGAAGTGCCGCCGCTCGAACTCGAGCCGGACTTCGACACCGGGGCGACCGACCAGGGGCACGAGGTCGACGATCAACCGCTGGTGATCGACGACGCGCGCGAGGGGGTGCGCGGCTCGGCCGGCGGCGGACGCCGGTCGGGGGCGATCGACTTGAATCTGGACGGGGTGGTGAATCAGGGGGACGAACGCGGGTCGCTCATATTCACCGACATGGACATGACCCCGGCGACGCCGACCATCGAGGCGCTTGAGGCGCGGGTCGCCGACGACCCAGACGATCCCGAAGCGCACCAGGCGTTGGGCGAGGCGCTGATCGAAACGGGCGAGCGGGCGCGGGGCATCGAGGAGCTCGACCTGGCGACGACCGGCTTCGAGACGCGGGGGAACCTGGCGCGGGCGCAGGACCTGGTGGATGAGATTCTGCGGCTCGATCCCAACAGCGTGCGGCACCGCCAGAAGCAGGTCGAGTTCGCATTCAAATCGGGCGACAAGGCGAAGCTGATCGACGCCTATCTCGAGCTGGCAGACACGCTGCTGCGGAGCGACCTTCCCGACAAGGCGCGAGCCGTATACAAGCGCGTCGCCGAGCACGATCCTGCCAACGAGCGTGCCAAGGCGGCGCTCGCAATGCTCGCCCCGGTGGCCACGCCCCCGCTCGAGCCGCCGGCCAAGCCGAAGGCGAAGGTGCGGGACACGGAGGGAAAGACCGCGGCTCGGGACGCGAAGATGAAGGTGCGGGACGAGGCCGTAGAGTCGGGCGATTTCGTGGACCTGAGCGCGATGATTCTCGAGGAGGACCTCCCCGTGCGCGACACGCGCATGAAGGTCGCCGACGAAGAGCCGACCGGGGACGAAGCGCGGGACTTCCAGGAAATGTTGGCGCGCTTCAAGCAGGGAATCGACGAGAACATCGACGAGGGCGACTTCCAGTCGCACTATGACCTGGGCGTCGCGTTCAAAGAGATGGGGCTCCTGGACGAGGCGATTGCGGAGCTGCAGAAGGCGTTGCGGGCGCCCGACGGGAAGCTGCGGAGCTCGGAGGCGCTGGGCGTGTGCTTCATCGACAAGGGCGCCTATGTCGTGGCGGAGTCGATCCTGCGGCGCGCGCTCGACCTGCCGGCCTCCGGAGACCAGGAGCGATTGGGCGTCCTCTACTGGCTGGGCCGCGCGCTCGAGGAGCAAGGCAAGAAGGTCGAGGCGCGCGAGCTGTACGGCCGGGTGTTCGCCGTGGACATTCGATTCCGGGACGTGGGCGCGCGCGCCAAGGCGCTCGCCAAAGCGAAGTAACGTGAGCCAGCAGGTCGTTCCGATCGCGCTGCGAGACCTGCAACGGCCGGTGGCCGAGGAGCTCGAGCGTGTGGCCGGCGAGCTGGTGCGCATCATTGCGGCCGACTTCCCGATCATCGCCGAGGTGAACGAGCACCTGGTGCGCATGAAGGGAAAACTGTTCCGGCCCACGCTGCTGCTGCTGTCGAGTCAGGCGGCCGGCGCTCACGACCCGCGGGCCGTGACGCTCGCCGCCGTGGTGGAGTTGATTCACCTCGCGACCCTGGTGCACGACGACTCGGTGGACCACTCCGTGCTGCGGCGCGGGATGCCGACCATCAACGCGCTGTTCTCGCACCAGGTCGCCGTGATCATGGGCGACTACCTGTACTCGCGGGCCATCATCGAGCTGGTCCGCCTCGACGATCGCGAGCCGCTGCGCGTATTCGCCCGGGTGACGAACGAAATGACGATCGGAGAGATGCGTCAGCTCGAGGCGCACGACAAGCTGGCGTACGACGAAGAGCAGTACGATCAGCTCATCCGCGCCAAGACGGCCTCCCTCCTGTCCGGCGCGTGCGAGGTCGGTGCCCTCCAGGGTCCGGCTGCGTACCGTGAGGCGCTGGCCCGCTTCGGTATGCGGCTGGGCATGGCGTTCCAGATCGCCGATGACCTGCTCGACTACACCGAGGCGGAAGCGGTGACGGGGAAACCGTCGGGGCTCGACCTGCGCGAGCACACAGTGACGCTGCCGCTCATTGCGGCCCTCGCCGAGATGCCGCCCGCCGACCGCCGGGTGGTCGCCGAGCTGATGGCGGCACCGGAGCCGACGGATGCACTGGTTGCGGAGGTGATGCGGTGCGTGGCGGCGGCCGGGGGCCTGGATTACGCCCGGCGCCGCGCGCTGGAGCTGGCTCAGCAGGCGGAAGCGGAGCTGGATATCCTGCCTCCCTCCCCGGCGCGCGACGCCCTGCGCGACAGCATCGCCTACGCCGTGGAGCGGCGCAGCTAGCCCGTGGCGCAAGGCCCGCGCAGGCCGCTATTTTACTTCGGCGTGCTGGCCACCGGCTTCGTGCTGGGCGGCTTCGTCCACTCGCTGCTGCGGCGCTTCCTGCCGCAGGGACCGGCGAAAGAGATCTTCACCTGGTCGGTGACCCCCACGCTGGGGCCGGTCCACATGGACCTGCTGGTGGTGTCGATCACTCTCGGGCCGATCGGGCTCGATGTGTCGCTGCTCGCGCTGGTGGGAGTGGCGATCGCGTACTACGTCGCCCGATCGATCTTCTGAAGCGAGGCGCGTCATGTTCGGGGACTTGTCGTTCAGCCACATCCTGATCCTGCTGCTCGTACTGGTGCTGGTCTTCGGTGCGAAGCGGATCCCGGAGATCGGATCCTCGTTGGGGCAGGGGATCAAGGAATTCAAGCGCAGCCTCAAGGACGCGACGAGCGACGACCCGCCCAGCGCGCCCCCGCGCGGGGTTCAGCCGCCCACCACGTCGAGCCCCCTCTCCTCGGGCGACCCGAAGCGTCTGAGCGACTAGCTCTCGCTCGCCGCCGCCGGTCGGAACAACTCGCTGCGCCGGTCCACGATCTTGGCATCGGCGCGCAGTGCTTGAACGAATTGCTGCAGCCGCGCCTGCTCGATAGGCCGCAGCAGCGACTCGCGCTGCTGATCCCGCTGCTTGAGCCACGCGGCGGAGTCGGCGCCGGCGTGGGCCAGCGCCTGCAGCACGAACCAACCGGTTTCGTCGGCGATGACGCCGCTCCGCTCGCCCCGCTGCAGTCCGAAGGCCGCTCCCAACAGGATCGGATCGCGTGCGAACTGCGCCGGCGCCGTTACGCGGGTGAAGGGGCCCAGCTTCTCGACCCGGTTCCCCCGCGCGCGCCCGGCCGCGACGAGATCGCCGGCGTTGCGCAGCGCCGCCGCGGCCTGCTCCGCCTGTCGGCGTGCCACGGCCTTCTTCTTCTCGTAGCGGGCCGCGGCGAGCACTCGGGCGCGGATGCTCGCCAGCGGCGGTAAGCCGGCTGCCTCGAGCGAATCGAGCCGGAAGACGTAGCTTGCCCGTGCCGCGTCGATCACGGGACTCGTCTCGCCCGGCCTAGCCTCGAACGCCCACACGCTCACGTCGGGTACCGTGGTCCTGCCGAGCACCATCCGCTCCCCGGCGATGAGCTTCGGCGCGTGGGCGAGCTGGAGGCTCAACCGGTGCGCGGCGCTATCTAGCCGGCCGCCGTCCGTCTGGTCCGCCGCGAGCCGATCGAGGGTATCCGTGCGCGCATCCACCGCGTCCAGGTGCGCACCGCGTAGCTGGATCGGAACGAGGATGTGCCGGGCGTGCACCGAATCGCCCTTCGCGGCGTCGATCCGGATGAGGTGAAGCCCGAATTCGCTGACTACCAGGTCACTCACTACGCCAGGGGCGAGGCGGCGCAGCGCTGCGGCGAAGGGAGCGACGAAGCCGGTGCCGGTGCGCTTGACCCAACCCAGATCACCGCCCCGGGGGCCCGTGCCCGAGTCGGCGGACTCTCGCTTCGCGACGTCCTCGAATTTCGCTTTACCGCCGGCGAGCTCGGCGCGCAACGCGCGGGCGTGCGCCAGCGCCGCGGCGCTGTCGGCGGCGTTCGGGATGCGCGGCAGCGCGACGTAGCTGAGCCAGGCGGCCGCGGGTCGCTTGAAGTCGACTTGGTGTGCGCCGTAGTAGCGCTCGCGCTCCGCGTCCGACACCGGCGCGAGTGAGTCGGGCACGTCATCGGGGTGCACGGCGAGCAGGGCAACCGTCACCGATTCGCGCTGGTCGCTCCAGATGCGCCACAGCTTCGCGTC
>WNFD01003506.1_pt1 | contig 17846 bp, 20 predicted proteins | sample 5400491 | NCBI WGS metagenome assembly WNFD01 (sample SAMN13153343, study PRJNA577476) | soil metagenome | isolation source: 120 cm saprolite under Douglas fir tree site 2 hole 2 replicate 2 | place: USA:California | collected 2015-04-18 | reverse complement strand
TCAGCTTTTGCGCGAATTGCATTTGTTCGCCACCGTGGATTTCGCAACCCGTCGAGGGAACTTTGTCCGCGGGAAGATCGAGTTCGTAGGCGGTGCCGGCTGCTTCACAACCGGTGGTCGCGAGATGATTTGAAAGCGAGCAAACCAACGCGTGCTGCATCGGCATAGTCGGTTGCAAATCTTGTGGCGGATAAATGGTGGCGGCTTTGTTCATCACTTGTACCCAGACCGGCAACGCGAGCGCGGCGCCGTAACCATGCGGAATAATCGTGACCGGTTGATCGAATCCGACCCAAACTCCGCAGGTCATGGTCGAAGTGTAACCGACGAACCAGGCATCTTTGTAATCGTTGGTGGTTCCAGTTTTTCCGGCGGCGGGCAATTTGAAGCCTAACGAACGCGCCGCCGCGGCCGTTCCGCGGGTGAGCACTTCCTCCATCAATTGCGAAGTCATCCAGGCCGCACTTGAATCAAGCGACGGCGCGGCAATGTGCGACGCACGATAAATCGGCTGGTGCTCAGCATCGTCGATTCGCTCGATGACGTAAGCCTGTTTGCGCACACCGGCGTTCGGAAAAACCGTGTAAGCGGCGGTCAGATCCTTCAGATTGGTTTCAAATGCACCGATGTAAATGGCCGGACCACGCGGAACGTTGTCGCTCAGATTGAGCGTCGTCGCGATTTTTTGGACGGCATCCAGCCCGGCGAACTGCCCAACCCGCACGCTCATCGTGTTGCGCGAGTGAATCAGGCCGTAAGAGCATGGTTGAATCCCGCCGTAAGTCCCATCCGAATTTGCGGGCGACCAGTTTCCGGCGCCGTCGATTTCGCCGGGCTGAATCTGACCGTCGCTGATGGAAGCGCCGGGCAGCAATCCTTCCGAAAACGCCACCGTGTAAACAAACGGTTTGAATGCGGAACCGACCTGTCGATTTGCGGGCGGCAGCGCGCGATTGAATTTGCTTTGTGAATAATCGCGGCCGCCGACCAGTGCGCGAATCCCGCCGCTGTTGTTATCGATTGCAACCACCGAGCCTTCCAAATACGGCATCGAAGAATCCTCGCCGTTTTCCGGCGGATGATAATTTGCCTTGAGCGGGTGATTAAAATTTCCCTGATGCTCGATCTTCGTGAGCTGGGTTTCGAGCGCCTGTTGCGCCGTGCTTTGCACGTTCGGGTCGAGCGTGGTGTAGATAAACAAGCCGCCGTTGTCGATCTGGTCCTGGGTGAGAATCAGGTTCAAATCGCGCTGGACCGCGTCCATCGCGTAGTTTTCCTGGATCTGAAGCAAGCGCCGTGGGTGGGCATTAACTTTGGCGAGCTTGGCCTGGGCTGCTTCCGTCGCGGGAATTTTTTTAACTTCAACCATCCGGTCCAAAACCGCGTTGCGTTCGTTGGCGGCGCCTTCCGGATTTTTTAGTGGCGAAAACCGGTTCGGGCTTCGAATCAGTCCGGCGATCAGCGCCGCCTCAGGAAGATTCAGTTTCGACGCGTTCTTCCCAAAGTAAGCCTGGGAGGCTGTTTCGACGCCGTAACAACCGGCGCCGAAATAAATCCGGTTCACGTAAAGCTCGAGGATCTGCTTTTTCGTAAATTCGTGTTCGATCCGGAATGCGACCATTGCTTCCAGCAGTTTGCGGCTCATGTTGCGCCCGCCCAGCGGAAGACTGTTGCGCGCGAGTTGTTGAGTAATGCTGCTCGCACCCTCCTTGGCCGAGCCGCTCAGAATGTCGCGCACCAGCGCGCGGAGAATGCCGCGCCAATCAACTCCGGGATGTTGATAGAACCGCGTGTCTTCGCGCGCCAGCAGCGCATCGATGAACAGGGGCGAAACTTCATCGAGTGAAACGCGCAACCGATTGGAGCCGGCAAGGCGGCTGTAAATTTTTCCGTCAACATCGAAGACGGTATTACGCTCCGGCATGGCGCCGACTTTTTTCATGTCGAAACTTGCCGCCCAAGCCCCGTAAAAGATAAGCAGCGCCAGACCGGCGCCGGCGATCAGTCCAACCAGCGTGATCTTCCACCCATAACGAAAAAGTTTACTGCGCTTTTTCCCGCGCGACCGGAACCGGGCCAAAAATTTCAGCCGAGCAGGTCGCCGTAGCGCTTGGTGGCTAGTTCCAAACAGCGCGCGAGAATTTCCGAGGAGGTTTGGAGTCCCAGCACCTCGTTGACCAATTGCTGACACTCCCGCACGGCCAAACTCCGCACTGCCATTTTCACTCGAGGAACAGACCTGGCGCCGACGCTCAATTCGTCCATGCCAAGACCGAGTAAAATCGGGATCAGCGCAACATCGCGCGCCATCTCGCCGCAGACGCCGACCCAAATTTTGTTCGCATGCGCGGCGTCGGCGATCATTTTTAACAGCCGCAAAACCGCCGGGTGCGTCGGCTCGTAGAGATGCGCAATGCGTTCGTTCACGCGATCGACCGCGATGGTGTATTGAATCAAGTCGTTCGTGCCGATGCTGAAGAAATCAACCTCGCGCGCGAGCGTGTCGGCAGAAATCGCCGCGCTCGGAATTTCGATCATCGCGCCGACTTCCATCTTGCCACTTTTTTTCTCGCCAATTTCGTTCCTGCATTCGTTCAGGACCGCTTTGGCGTGGCGCAATTCCTCCAAACCGGAAATCATCGGGAACATGATCTTCACGTTGCCGACCGCACTCGCGCGCAAGATGGCGCGCAATTGAGTTTTGAAGATGTCGATGTTCTCCAGACAAAAACGAATGGCGCGCCAACCGAGGAATGGATTCAACTCGTCGCCGACATCGACGGTGCCGACAGCGAGTTTGTCGCCACCGAGATCGAACGTGCGAATGATCAGCGGGTTTGGCTTCACCTGCTCGGCCACTTTTCGATACGTCTCGTATTGTTCCTCTTCGCTCGGGAGCGTATCGCGATTCACAAACAGAAACTCGGTTCGATAAAGGCCAATGCCTTCGGCGCCGTTTTCCGCAACTGCATCGACGTCGCCCGGCAGCTCGATGTTCGCGGAAAGAACAATGTGACGGCCGTCGCTCGTGGTCGATGTGGTCTCGCGAAGCTGCTTTAGCTCTTTCGTGACCTGACCTTTTCTGATCTCGATCTCTCCGTAGTAGGAAAGTGTTTCCGGCGTTGGATCGACAATCAGGAGGCCGGTGTAACCATCGAGCAACACGTGCTGACCGCTCTCGAGTTTCCCGGTCGCATCATGCAAGCCGACCACGGCCGGAATGTTCAGTGAACGCGCGATGATCGCAGTGTGCGATGTGCGGCTGCCTAAATCGGTGGCGATGCCGAGCACGAGTTGGCGATTCATCGTCGCGGCGTCGGAGGGCGTAAGATTGTGAGCGACCAAAATGTGCGGCTCGGCAGCGGATAAAATTGGTTTCGGCGCCTTGCCCTGCAAGTTTCGAACAATGCGTCGAGTCACATCCTGGATGTCGAGCGCGCGTTCGCGCAAATAGGGGTCGTCAATTTTGCTCAAGGTCTCGGCGTAATTGCTGGCCACTTCCTGAAAAACCCATTCGACGTTGCAGCGCTCCGCTTCTAGCCGCCGCAAAACTTCGTCAATTAACGTCCGGTCTTCGACCACTAGCAGGTGCGCGTCGAAAATGGCCGCGTCTTTGGCGCCGATCGCTTCCGCGATTTTTTGCTGCATCTCGAGAATCTGCACCCGCGTTTGCACGAGCGCGGCCTCGAACCGAGCGATCTCGTTTCCAATCTGCGACGGTTCAATGTGATAACGGGCAACGTCGTCGAGATCGTCGCGGACGACATGAATGACGCCGCGTGCAAGCCCAGGCGAGACGCCCGCTCCGCGAAACCGGATTTCCTTGTTATCGCCGCTCATCCGCGTGCGATTCTATAGAGAAATCAATCTTCGTGGAAGCGCGCACTGATTAATTCCTCCAATTCGGCCATCGCCTTGGCGGCGTCTGGTCCCTCGCAGCGGATGTGGAGCTTCGATCCTTGACCGGCCGCGAGCATCATTAATCCCATGATGCTCTTGCCGTTGACTTCTTCGCCTTCCTTCGCCACCCAGATTTCAGCGCGGTAGCGGCTGGCAATGCGAACGAACATTGCGGCCGGACGGGCGTGCAAGCCGAGCCGATTTATAATCGGCACGTCCTTTTCAATTTTTTGACTTGGCGAGGCATCGCTCGTTCGACGGCTGAGCAAACCCATTATGTCGATTTTGGCTCCATTAAATTGAGCAACTTCGCGTTAAAATCGACGGCGCTGTTTTGGCCGAGGCTTTTCAGCTTTTGGTCCATCGCGGCAACTTCGATCAAGCGCGCGATGTCACGCCCTGGTCGCACCGGGATGGTCACATGCGGCACTTTTAAGCCGAGAATTTCATAGGATTCGCGCTCCATCCCGACGCGATCGATTTCCGTCACGCTCTCCCATTCCTCCAGCGTCACGACCAGATCGAGCCGCTTTTCAGTGCGAATACTGCCGATGCCGAAAACCGAAGCGACATTGATGATGCCGATGCCGCGCACCTCCATGTGATTGCGCGTAAGGTCGGGCGCGGTCGCCATTAATTCGCGTCCTTCCAATGAAGTGATCCGCGTCACGTCATCGGCGACTAAACTGTATCCGCGCTCAATTAATCCCAGCGCGGTCTCGCTTTTGCCAATCCCGCTCGCTCCGCGAATGAGCACCCCGATGCCGAGAATATCGACCATGCTGCCGAATTCGGTCACCGTCGGTGAAAAATCGACTTCAAGCGCGATCGTCGCCGCGTTGATGAACTTCATTGTGATCATCGGCGTCCGAAAAATCGCGATCTTTTCTTCCGCCGCCGCTGCCAGGAGCGGAGGATCGAGGTGGAACCCGCGGGAGACGACGATACACGGAATTTTTTGTGCGCAGAGGTCGCGGAAACGTTTCAGCCGGACTTTCGGCGCCAAACTTTTCAAATATGAGTTTTCGGCAGCGCCAAAAACCTGCACCCGTTTCTCAGCGAAGTAAGTGTAGAAACCGGCAAGCGCGAGACCTGGCCGGTTGATGGTCGGCTCGCGAATCTTCCGGTGAAAACCGACGCGCGGCTCTTCTAATTTCATATGCAGTTTTTCGGCGTGCGAGTTGTAAAAGCTTTCCACCGTCACTACCGGCACAGTTTGTTCCCGCTGATTGCGCGTCGATGGAACTGTCGCTGCCGCTGGTTCGCTCATTGAACGGTCTAACTTCTAATGCGAATGCAGCGCGATTTCCAATTCACAACTGCGGCCTCATTTCCAATTGTAGGGCAGGCGCCTCGCCTGCCAGAATCTCGAAAGTGTGATCGAGACCAAGAATCTAAGTTTGATTCCTCATGTTCCCGCGCATCTCCTCGCCTTGATGAAGAATGAGGCCGCCTACGAAAAGCTCTCCGGCATGCGCGTTGCCGAAGGCGTGCGCGAATTCCTTCTTTCCGCTTCTCCGGATTTCTTCGCGCAACTTCAGTCCGCGACGGAACCCGATCCCTGGAAAATCGGTTTCGCGATCGTGCACAAGATCGACAGGATCGTGATGGGAATGTGCGGTTTTACTGCGCCGCCGGATTCCGATGGCGTTGTCGAAATCGGCTACGGCATTGCGCCGAGTTATCAAGGCCGCGGTTACGCCAGCGAAGCTGCCCAGGCCTTGGTCGACTTTGCATCGCGCGACGCTCGGGTTAGAACGGTTCGCGCCCATACGCTTGCGCAAAACAATGCGTCAACTCGCGTGCTGGAAAAATCCGGCTTTAAAAAATGCGGCGAAACGGTCGACCCTGAAACCAATGCTCCGGTCTGGCGCTGGGAAAAATCGGTGTCATCCCGACCGGAGTGAAGAATCTCTCAGTCGCAGCGACGGTCACACTCAAAAAATGGGGTGATGCTCGAATTTGCGTGAGATCCTTCGGTTTGCTCAGGATACGACGGTCCTGCGCCTCCCTCACATCTTGAACCGTTCGCCGAGATAGAGCTGCCGGCTGATCGGATCGTTGATGAGAAAATCTTTGGTGCCTTCGCTTTCGACCCGGCCTTCGTAAATCAAATAGGCGCGGTCCACGATCGACAATGTTTCGCGCACGTTGTGGTCGGTGATCAAAATGGCGAGGCCGAGCTTGCGCAGATTGACAATGATCTGCTGCACGTCGTAAACCGCGATTGGATCGACGCCGCTGAATGGTTCGTCGAGCATGAGCAATTTCGGTTTGGTGACGAGCGAGCGCGCGATCGTTAATCGGCGTTTCTCGCCGCCGCTCAACGTCAGCGCCTGATTTTTCGCGATCCGTTCGATGCCGAATTGATGAAGTAACTGTTCGCAGCGGGTCTTCCGTTCCGCTTTGCTCAGCGGCAGCGTTTCCAAAATCGCCATGATGTTTTGCTCGACTGTCATCTTGCGAAAAATGGATTCTTCCTGCGGCAAATAACCCATCCCGAGTCGTGCCCGCTTGTACATCGGGTAATTGGTCACGTCGGTGCCGGAAAACATGACGCGGCCGCTGTTTGGCCTAACGAGTCCAACGATCATGTAAAACGTCGTTGTCTTGCCAGCTCCGTTCGGTCCGAGCAACCCGACGATTTCGCCGGCGCGTGCGTTGATATTGACTCCGTCGACGACCGAGCGGCCGCCATAAATTTTTACGAGCTGATCGGTGGCAAGGACATTGTCGATCTTCGCTTCAGGCGGCGGCGGCGATGCCGGACGGGATGCAGTTTGGCCGATCATGTGCCGGATGTTTTCGGTGAGGGCGAAGGTTTCGTTTCGTTTTTCTTTTCACCGTCGTCGGTTTTTGGTTCCTGACGAATCTCAGTGCGGCTCGGACCGTGCGTCGTTAATTGTCCATTTTGATTCACGATCATAACAGTGTCCGGACTTGTGGCGATGTGCGTGTTTACGCCTTCTTGGACTCGCGGCGTTCCGCGCAGCTCAACATTGCCCGTCGTGGCAATATAAGTTGCCTGATCAGACCGGCCGACCGCGCGCGTCGGCGCGCCCCCATTCGGATCGGGTCGGTCGCGCACAACCGCGACATTTCCTTCCGCGACGGCTTTTTCCAATCCCTGATTTTGCCCTTTCGTAATGTAAACGGTCAATTTCTCGGACTGCAAAGTAAAGCGCGGATCGGCCACCTTCACGTGCCCGCTGAAGATGCCGATATTTTTATTTGAATCAAAGAATGCATCGTCGGCATAAATTTCCGTCGTCACCGGCTCGTTGCTTTGTGTTCCTTTCGTTCCGCTGAATAACGGATTGGCTGGGCCCGGCGATGCTTTTTCTTTCTTCTCAGATTTTTTCGCACCAACAGGCGGCGTTGACGGAACAGCACTGGGCTGAGCGGACGATCGTGTGGCCGAAACGCACAGAGCAATCATAAGAGCTGCGACCAACCTGCTCACTCGTTTTGGTTGCCCAACAATTTGGATTGGCTCGTGATTACCATTTTCACATTGCCAACCAGTTTGCCGGTATGCGTGTTGGTATCGAATTCGACCGAATCGCCCGCGATATTGAAATCGGCGCGCTTGATCACGGTCCGCTCGTTCGAGCTCAGGATACGCGTGTTCAAATTCAGGACCGATTCGCTCAACTCGATCGTCAGGTCAGTCTGATTCTCTGGGGTATAGGTTATGATCTTTAATGAATGAAAGCCGATGTGGTATTCATCGAGCCGCTTCGCGGACACCGCTTCAAATCTCCCCCGCAAGTGGCCCTCCAAATCAAAGTCGGGAAGAACCAGACCTTTCGCTTCGTGTCCGACTGGCAGCGGGATGTTCGTTAAACTTTGCTCGCCCGCGGAAGCAGTCGGCGTCGGGGTCAGAAGTTTTTCCTTTTTGCCCTTCGGTTTAGCTGCAATCGCAGGCTCGATTGCGAGCACGATCGACAAGAACAAGATCGACAACAATCCAACAACGAGGCCCCAATTTCCGGAGCGACCGTTACCAAACGGCAGCATGAATAGCCTTTAACATGCGCAGATGCTTCGGCAAATCCTTTAGCGGAATTTGGTTGGCCGCATCCGACAACGCGCGCGGCGGATTTTCGTGCACCTCCATGAAAATCCCGTCGCAACCTGCCGCCATCGCGGCGCGCGCCAGCACTGGCGCCAGCGCGCTGTCGCCGGAAGTTTTGTCCCCTGCTCCGCCAGGCCGTTGCACGGAATGCGTGGCGTCGAAGATGACTTGATAACCGGCTTCGCGCATCCAGTAGAGCGAGCGCATGTCCGCGACCAAGTTATTATAGCCGAAAGTTGCGCCGCGCTCGGTGAAGCAAAATTTCTTACAACCGAACGCCATTAATTTCTGGGCAATATTTTTCACATCCCACGGCGCGAGAAATTGTCCCTTCTTCACGTTGACCGCGCGTCCGGTTTGCCCCGCCGCTTTCAAAAGATCGGTCTGGCGGCAAAGAAATGCGGGGATCTGCAACAAATCGATCATGTCTCCGGCGAGCTTGGCTTCGTCCGGAGAATGCACATCGGTTGTGACGGGAATCTTTAATTCCTCACCAATGGCGGCTAGAATTTCGCAACCTTCGCGCGCTCCCATCCCGCGAAAAGAACGCACCGAAGTCCGGTTCGCTTTGTCGTAGGACGCCTTGAAGATAAGATCGACATCTTCCGCCGCGCAGATTTTGGCGATACTTCTTGCCATCTGCCAAACAAACTTCTCCGACTCAATCACGCACGGTCCGAGAATAAACACGGGCCGCTTTCCACCAATCGTAACTTTGCCAACGCGAAAAGATTTCATGCCGTTCGAGAATTTTGCAGTTTGCGCGCAAGATCGACAATCGCAAATGGCGCGTAGAGCACGCAGAAGAAAAGAAAGGCCAGGCCGTGAAATTGGACAAGGTAGAGCGGCCGGAAATCGGACAGAAAATTCAGAAGCGAACCTGCTTCCGGTCTGTGAAGAAGAAAACCGTAATTCTCGCCGGTAAGCAGATCCACGCCGAACGCAACGACGAAATAGATTTCCGTCCAGGCAAACGTGCGCAAAACGCCGATCGCGCGCGGACGAAATCCGTAGATTAACATCAGGAAAACGATGCCGATGATGATTCCGGAATGGGCGACAAAGAAACTGATGAAGCGCACATCCGGAAATCCAAATCGCAGATTTGGCGTAAGGATCGCCTGCAGCGTTCCACCGATTCCCCAGAAGTAAGCCACTTCGAGCCAGCGCCGATTGCCGGTCCAAAGAGCGACGATAATCACGATCATCGCCCAGTCGCATAATTGCATCGGCAACGCCTTGTACCAGCGGGTGACGCCGAAGTTTCGAGCGACGATCAGGTAGGCGACGTAATTGATTAGAAGTAACGCGGAGATAGCAAAACAGATCGTCCGTTCGAGGAAACGCGATTTCGTTCGATGAACAATGAGCGCGAGCAAAAACGGCAAACCCACGGTTAAAAAAATCACGGTGAGATGCGCGCAACCGTAAGCGTGAAACTCGGGTGCCGAATTCATTTGCGCGATTAGATCGACAACGGCTCAGCGAACGAGCCAAAGATTGCACGGGATCACGTCGGCGATCCACGCCAGATGGTTCGGCAAACGTTCAGCCGACGTTTCGCTTTTATGCACGGGCACGACCAGCAAATCGGCTTCCACCGATTTCACGAAGTCGGACGCGGCGAATCCGGTGTTGCCACGAATGCAGCGCGCTTCGATCGGGACTTCGGTTTCGCCTGCGGCCAACACGAACTTTTCCAGATCAGCCTCTTCTTCTTCAAACGTGCGCGGCCGCGGGGTGCCGTCGCCATTGTCGACAAACATGGCGGCCCGAACTTCATCGAACGTCGTGTAAACTCGAACCGCATAGAGCCGCTCACACGATTCGGCCGCCGCGAGCATCAGCGTCTGCTTGAAGGCTCGCTGGGCATGATCGGAATAATTGGCGACAAAAACGATCTGGCGCAGCGGCTTTGGTTTGAGCTCCGGATTCGTGAAAAGTAGAACGGAACAACTCGCTTCCCGCAATAGTCGACGAGCGACATTGCCGAGAAATGGATGCAGCGCCGCCTCTTTTTCCAACGCACCGGCGACGATAAGATCGACATCGTTATCCGCGATCGCGCGCAAGATTCCATCGGCCGGATCTCCCTGGCCATAATGAACCGGCAAATCGCTCGGCAACTGCAAGCGCCCAAGTATCTCTTGGAACCGTTTTGTCGTCTCATCGGTGCGCTCCCCGATGTAAATCAAATTCAAGCTTGATCCGAATCGTTCGCGAATCCGTCCCGCTTCCGAGAGCACTTGTTCGAAACGCGGAGAAAACGTGCTCGCCACCGCAATGTTCTTGTAAGTGGACGGATTCATCATGGAGCCGGGACACCAATCTCCCGCTTGGCGCAGCGTTCGGCAAATGAATGCATCAGATGTTCGCCACGGCAAATCCGTGTCGCCGCGGCGACCGGATTTGATTTTGCGGTTTGATGATTGAATTTCGGCTGAAATGAAACGCGCGATTTATCCGGGCAGCTTCGATCCGGTCACCAACGGCCATCTCGACGTGGTCGAGCGCGCCCGAAAACTTTTTGATGAAGTTATCGTGGCGGTTGCCCACAACGATGAGAAGCAGCCGCTCTTTCCGCTCAAGGAACGGCTCGATTTGTTGCAACAAACCGTCGGCAAGATCGACAACGTCCGGATCGCGCAGTTCGATGGGCTGCTGGTAGAATTTGCGCTTCAGCAAAAAGCGAATGCGGTCATTCGCGGATTGCGCGCGGTCTCGGACTTCGAATTCGAATTTCAAATGGCGCTGATGAATCGAAAACTTGAAGGCAACGTGGAAACGATCTTTTTAATGCCGAAAGAGGAGTACACTTATTTGAGTTCTCGATTAGTAAAGGAAATCGCGCGACTCGGCGGCGATGTCTCGAAATTTGTTCCAAGTTTGGTCGCCAGCGCGCTCGGGAAAAAATTTAAAGGATAAACTGCGAAAGAATTCGCAAGTGAAGGTTCATCTCAAGCAAATTCCGCCCGAGGGATTGCACCTTGAAGGCGAAGAAGATTGCCTGATCCCAGAGCTGGAGACGGAGGGCGTTCGCTGCCTGGGAGCGATGCAATACAAGATCGACATCGGAGTTTCGGAAGGCTCGCTTTGGGCAAATGGTTCGCTCAAACAACCGATCGAGCTGACCTGCGTCGCCTGCCTCGAGAAATTCGTTTACGACATCAAAGTTCCCGCATTCGCGCTCCACACCGAATTGCACGGTCCGGAGACGGTTAATCTTTCGCCACTCATGCGGGAAGACATTTTGCTGAACTTGCCGGCGCATCCGCGCTGTGACCGCGAAGGCGGACGCGTCTGCAAAGCCGCGGCGGCGACAATGGCGGCAGCGGCGGAAACGAAACGAAAATCCGACTGGAGCGCGCTGGATAGATTGAAGTTAAAAAAATGAGAGCGCGTTTGTGTTTTTCACAAACTCTGCTTTTCTAGTGCGCTCACATGGGAGTCCCCAAACGCAAAACGTCCAAGATGCGCCTGCGCACGCGCAAAGCGGCCAACCGCTGGCATCGACCACAATTTAGCAAATGCCCGCAATGCGGCAGCACGGTGGCCGGTCATACTGTTTGCCCCTCGTGCGGCTATTATAAAGGCCGCCAGGTTCTGACGGTCGAAGGCAAAGGATAAGACGCGCGTCTCGCACGCGACTCAAATTTAATTTTGCAAAGAGCGGCTAAAGCTCGCAAAATTTGTCTTCGATGAAGATCGCCTTGGATGCGATGGGCGGCGATTTCGGTCCGTCCCACCTTGTACCCGGCGCGGTGATGGCGCTTCGCGAATATCCGCACATCAGTAAACTTTTTCTCGTCGGCGACACAGCGCAAATCGAGGCCGAGCTGAAGAAACAAAATTGCAACAACGGCAAGATCGACATCGTCCATGCGACCCAGGTCGTGGACATGAGCGATCGCGCGGTTGAAGCGGTCCGGCGAAAAAAAGATTCATCCATCAGTCGCGCGGTCGATCTTGTGAAACGTGACAAGGCCGACGCAGTGGTAAGTGCCGGACATACGGGCGCGGCGGTCGCGGCGAGCGCAATCAAGCTCCGCACTCTGCCCGGGATTGATCGGCCCGGCATCGCCGCGGTGCTGCCAACGGAAAAAAATGTGTTTGTTCTAATCGACGCCGGAGCAAATATCGACGCGCGGCCCGAGCATCTTGTGCAATACGCCTTCATGGGGACGGTGTATTCGCGACATGTTCTCGGCTACAAAAGTCCAAAGGTCGGCCTGATTTCCCTGGGTGAAGAAGACGTAAAAGGCAATGAAATGACGAAGGAAGTCTTTAAAATGCTAAAGAGGAGCTCGCTCAACTTTGTCGGCAATATCGAAGGCCGACACCTTTTCGAGGACCCCGTCGAGGTGGTGGTGTGCGACGGTTTCGTCGGCAACGTGATCTTGAAAACATGCGAGTCTATCTCCGTCGCGATCTTCGCGTGGCTCAAGCACGAACTGGCTCGCACGCCTATGCGAAAACTGGGTGCGCTTCTCGCCCGAAAATCATTTCGCAGCATCAGAGATAAAACGAATTACGAATACTATGGCGGCAGTCCGCTTCTCGGCGTCGACGGCATTTGCATCATCGCTCATGGCGCCAGCACGCCGCTCGCGGTCAAGAATGCGTTGCGTGTCGCGGCCGAGTCGATTGAACAACAAGTGAACCCGCATATCGTCGAGGAGATTCGCCGTTATCATGAAACGACAACCTCGCTCGAGCCCGCGGCCGCGGTCCGGTAAGCTGCGCCGCACAGTTTCCATTGTTGGTACCGGCAGTTACGTGCCGGAAAAACGCCTGACCAACGCGGACCTGTCACGAATGGTCGATACCTCGGACGAATGGATCACCACCCGGACCGGCATCAAAGAACGACGCATCGCCGCCAAAGATGAGCTCACCAGCGACATGGCGACAAGAGCGGCGTTGCAAGCACTCGAGCAGGCGAAAGTTAAACCGGAAGATGTCGATCTTATTTTGGTCGCGACCGCTACGCCCGACATGCTTTTCCCCGCGACCGCCTGTTTCGTGCAGAAAAAAATCGGTGCGAAAAATGCCGCCTGTCTCGATATTTCCGCCGCGTGCGCGGGTTTTCTTTTTGGAATCGAAATCGCGCAACAATTCATTACCTCGCATACGCACGACACTGTGCTCGTGATCGGGGCCGAAAAATTAACGTCGATTACGAACTGGACCGATCGCAACACTTGCGTGTTGTTCGGCGATGGCGCGGGCGCGGCGGTCTTGCGTCATCGAGGCAGCACGCACGGCGTCATCAGCACCCACATCGGCAGCGACGGACAATTCACTGAGATTTTATTCATGCCGGGCGGCGGTTCGCGTTGCCCGATCACGCGCGACAATGTCGATATGAATCTCGCGACGATTCACATGACCGGCAAAGAAGTTTACAAACAAGCCGTCACCGCGATGGTTAACGCGTCTAAAAAAGTCTTGGCGGACGCCGGTCTAACAGCCGACGACATCGCGTGCGTCATCCCCCATCAGGCGAACTTGCGCATCATCGAAGCGATCGCTAACCGATTAAAAATTCCGCTCGATCGCTTCTACGTTAATCTCGACAAGTATGGGAACACTTCCGCGGCTGCTGTCGCCATCGCCCTGGATGAAGCAAATCGCAGCGGTCGGATCAAACACGGCGATTACGTTCTGATGGTTGTGTTTGGCGGTGGACTCACTTGGGCCAGTACCATCATCGAATGGTGAATTTTTTCCTTTCGCGCACGAAATGTTGATCGAAACGCACGCGCACCTCGATTATCCCGATTTCGCAAACGATTTCGACGATGTGCTTCGTCGCGCGACTGACGCCGGCGTCACGCGGATCATCACGATCGGCACTTCAGTCGAGAGCAGCCGGCGCGCTATCGATCTTGCGGAGAAATATCCGAACATTTTCGCGGTGATCGGAGTTCATCCGACTTACGCGCTGCAAGTCGCAGAGGACGTGATCACGCCGTTGCGCGAACTTGCGAAAAACCCGCGCGTGGCTGCGATCGGCGAAATCGGTCTGGATTATCATCATTTGCCAAGCGTCGAAGCCGCCAAACAGAAACACATCCAGGTTTTCAACGCGCTCCAGAGCGAAACTGAAGAACAAATCGAAGCACGCATTGAGGACGGCGCTTACAAATCGAAACAGGCCGAGTTATTCGAGCAACTGCTTGATCTCGCCGTTGAGTTGCGACTCAACGTCGTGATTCATCAACGCGACGCGTGGGACGATACTCTCGAAATTTTGCGCGATTACGGCCGGCAAGTCAGCGGCGTCTTTCATTGCTTTGGCGGGACATTGAATCAGGCAAACGAAGTTCTCGATCTCGGGCATCTTGTTTCCTTTACCGGAATCGTGACGTTCAAAAACGGTAAACAAGTGCGCGAAGTCGCTGCGAAGGTGCCGATCGATCGATTTATGGTCGAAACGGATTGTCCTTATCTGGCGCCGGTCCCGTTTCGCGGAAAACGCTGCGAGCCGGCCCACACGCGATTGGTCGCGGAAGAGATCGCGAAAGCTCGCGGTGCTTCATTAGAAGAAATCGCTGGCGCAACAACCGCAACTGCGGAAGAATTCTTCCGATTTGAGCGCGGCTAGGATCGACATGGGCAAACTCAAGATCATCGGACAGCATGCGTTCGCGTTCGGCGCCGCGTTAATTCTCGCTTCTTGCGCGGCACCTCGTGATACTGAACATCACATCGTCGTCAGTGTGCGAGATCAAAAACTTGCGTTGCTGGAAAAGGACAACCTCGTCGCCACCTATCCAATTTCGACTTCCAAATTCGGATTGGGCGACCGCCCGGGAAGCTTCGGCACGCCGCTCGGAGAGCTGGAAGTCGCAGACAAAATCGGTGACGGCGCCCCGGCTGGAACTGTTTTCAAAGATAGACGCCGTACCGGCGAAGTAATTCCTGTGGACGCGCCCGGGCGTGATCCAATTGTGACGCGGATCATCTGGCTGCGCGGACGCGAAGCTCAAAACGCGAACGCATTTCGTCGCGACATTTATATTCACGGCACACCGGAAGAACGGAACATCGGACGGCCCGCAAGCTACGGCTGCATTCGCATGCGCTCCGTTGACATCATCAATCTTTACAGTCAGGTGGGCGCCGGTGCGCAGGTTTCGATTGTTCAATCTCCGTTGGTCGCCGTTATCCCCGAGTTGAATTCCGCCAGCCAAATGGCGGAGACGAACCACGCTATCGGCGTGATTCGTTAGCCTGGTTTCCCTCACCTCAATCCTCTCCCTCAGGGAGAGGAAGTCGCGAAGCGGCAGGTGAGGGTTACTATGGAAGTTTTCCTAAATGTTTCCGCGGTGTTTCTCGGGACAGTAATTCCATATCGGCATCGACCATGATGCGAACCAGATCTTTGAATCGGACTTTCGGTTCCCAACCGAGAACTCTTTTCGCTTTCGAAGCGTCGCCGATCAGCAAGTCGACTTCGGCCGGACGCTCATAACGAGGATCGTGTTTGACGTATTTTTTCCAATCGAGATCGACATGTGAGAACGCCGCCTCAGCGAATTCACGGACCGTATGCGTTTCGCCAGTGGCAACGACAAAATCATCACCGGCATCCAGCTGTAGAATTCGCCACATCGCCTCCACGTACTCGGGCGCGTAACCCCAATCGCGTTTCGCTTCCAGATTTCCGAGGAATAATTCCTTTTGCAGTCCTTGTTTAATCGCCGCGACTGCGCGAGAAATTTTGCGGGTCACAAACGTTTCGCCGCGGCGCGGGCTCTCATGATTGAACAGGATACCATTGCTCGCGTGCAATCCGTAGCTCTCGCGATAGTTCACCGTCGCCCAATACGAAAAGACCTTCGCTACCCCGTACGGACTGCGCGGCCAGAACGGCGTCTTTTCATTTTGCGGAACGGCCTGCGCTGTGCCAAACATTTCGCTGCTCGAAGCTTGATAAAACCGCGACCGCAACCCCGCTTCGCGAATGGCTTCCAAAATCCGGATTGTGCCGACGCCGGTGACATCTGACGTGTATTCCGGAATATCAAAGCTGACCCGGACGTGGCTTTGCGCTCCGAGATGATAAATCTCGTCCGGCTTTAAATCGTAAAGCAGCTTCACCAGGTTGACCGAGTCCGCCAGGTCGCCGTAGTGCAGAAACATCCGCACGCCGTTGATGTGCGGATCAGCATAAAGATGATCGATGCGCGACGTGTTAAACGTGCTCGCGCGACGAATGATGCCGTGGACTTTGTAGCCGTTTTCGAGCAACAGATCGGCGAGATAACTCCCGTCCTGGCCGGTAATCCCCGTGATAAGCGCCTTTTTCATGAACGTCGCCTCGTCTTAACGCAAACAGTGTGCCACCACAAAACCAAGGAGAATCACTACAACTAAGATTGCGACAGGAATTACTAACAGCCAGACCAAATCTTTTGGAAAATTCATGTCTCCGGCGGTGAAACCATTATCCGCGCAAGCACCGCGCGTTGCGCGGCGATTAAGTCGGCGATTCCTTTCCGCGCCAGTGTGAGCATGTGATCGAGCTCGGCTTGCGAGAAAGTGGACTCTTCGCCGGAGCCTTGCACTTCAACAAAGTCGCCGTCTTCGGTCGCGACGAGATTGAAATCAACTGTGACGGCTTTGTCTTCTTCGTAGTTAAGATCGACAATCGCGCTTCCGTCGAGGATCCCAGCGCTCACTGCCGCTACTAATTTCCTGATCGGTGGTGCATCGACTTTCTTGTCCTTCGCCAATTTTCGGCACGCGAGCGCAACAGCGAGACTCGCGCCTGTGATTGCGGCCGTTCGCGTCCCGCCGTCAGCCTGAAGCACATCGCAATCTACCCACATCGTTCGCGGTCCGAGTTTTTCAAGATCAACAACAGCGCGCAACGAGCGGCCAATCAATCTTTGAATCTCTGTGCTACGACCGTCGAGCCGGCCTTTCATGATGTCGCGCGGCTTACGCGTCGTCGTCGAATACGGTAACATCGAATACTCCGCCGTGAGCCAGCCGCCGGTCACGCTTTGCTCTTTCATCCAGCGCGGAATGATTTCTTCGATCATGACGCCGCAAATCACGCGCGTGTTGCCCATCGCCACCAGGACCGAACCACTCGCATGCGGCGCGATATTCAATTCGAAACTGACGTCGCGGACCTGATCAAGCGCCCGGCCATCGCTGCGTTGAAAACGTGTGTTCAATCGATCCGCAGATTACGCAGATTAACGCCGATTTAAAAACCGAACTTCTCAAATTCTGCGCAAATCTGTGAAATCTGTGGACGAATTCTTGTCCGTTCCCGACCGTGGCACCGTTCGACTTTTGCTTTCCCGGGCAGATGCTTGCGTAAGCCCTTTGAAAATGGCCACATGCGGGACAGAAATTTCTTGCCCAAATTTAACAAAACGAGCGTTGACGGCTGCTCAATGTGGGCTAATTTATCTATCCCGCTGGAAGCGGGGACTCCTCTAATCAAGGAGTTCGTTCTACGTACATTTGGGACTGCAAATTGGACTCAATTTTGTCCCGGCATGATTATCGGCAACCCGCCACGGCGGGCGGGCTGAAATGATGATCGGGCGCGAGATTGAGTTTTTTTGTGGTCTGAAATGTACGTGAATGTTTGCCCCGAAGAAGTTCGGGGGCTGGTTCTTTGACATCTACATACAGGGTAGTAAGAAAGTACAACTTAAGAGCTGAGTCTGAAATCAAAGCGGCTGAATGTTAAGATCTTCAGCCGGAGAGTTTCAGTTATCATACAAATCTCGGTCCCGCGTATGCGGGACTGAACAGATTGATCAAGCTACAAAGAGCGCATCATGGATGCCTTGGTGCCAATAGGCGATGAAGGACGTGGTAAGCTGCGATAAGTCACGGA
>WNFD01002692.1_pt1 | contig 17853 bp, 21 predicted proteins | sample 5400491 | NCBI WGS metagenome assembly WNFD01 (sample SAMN13153343, study PRJNA577476) | soil metagenome | isolation source: 120 cm saprolite under Douglas fir tree site 2 hole 2 replicate 2 | place: USA:California | collected 2015-04-18 | reverse complement strand
CGGGCAGCGGAATATGCTCGATCTCGCCTTTCAGGAATTCAACATTCTCGACTTTCGCCTTGCGCTGATTCTCGCGCGCGAGCGCCAGCATCTCGTCAGTCATGTCGAGCCCATACGCCTTGCCCGTCGGTCCCACTCTGCGCGCGGAGAGCAGCACGTCGATCCCGCCGCCCGATCCCAGGTCGAGTACCGTGTCACCCGGCTTCAACTCAGCAAGTGCGGTTGGATTACCGCATCCAAGCGACGCGGCAATCGCCTCCGCGGGAAGCGCCGCGGTCTCGCCTTCAGCGTAGAGATTCGACGTGATCGGATTGTTCGCCGGAGCCGCCGAGCCGCAGCACGCGCCGTCGCCGGCCTCGGTGACCCGCAGCGCCGCTTGCGCATATTCCTCTCTGACCTTTTCCCTGATTGATTCGTTACTCATCGTAACCTCCTAACGAGCCTGCTCGTCTCAGATCATAGTTAACTAGACCTTGGACAAAGACCGCCACGGAACCGTCTCACCCAACCTTCGATGCCATCTAGCGAGGGCGTTGACTATAAGTGGTATTCCAACCGCGCCGGGTAACAGCCAGTAAGCCAGGTACGGCAGCTCTCTCCACACCGGCAGGTTCTTGCCGTTGTCAACATAAAAAGCGGTAAGCATCAGAACGTAAGACAGCCCCAGCCCAGTGACATGAAAATCGACCCATCTATGCCATAGATGTCGTCGTGCCATGCGGCCCACTGAGGCCGCGACGAATGAAAGGGCACCTAGAATGAACAGGTGGTAGTCTTCGGACCATCGCATCGCGGCCAGAACCGTCGCCGTCGCGAACAGAAGCGCGAGACACCAGTAGTATGCAGCGCCGAACCTGGGATGCTGGCCGCTGCGCTTCATGCTCAACATCGCAACTATTCCCAGAATTACGCAGGCGAGGCCGAGGATCACATGAATACTCAGCACGCTCAGGAAAAGCGGAGAGTCCGAAGGCAGATCGAACCCGCCAATTTTTACAGGCACTCCGGCCATGGTCACGATTTCCGCCTGCCAAGCGATGCACTATTGGTCGCCGCTCCCAGCGTTTTGTGCAGATCGGCGCAACAGTCCTCAGTCATAAAGCGAATCAGCTTGGCGGTTTTCGTCCAGTTGACGGCGTAGTAGATGAAGCGGCCTGAGCGCTGGGCCGTCAGCAGGCCGCATCGGGTCAGCGCGTCAAGATGATGCGACAGCGTCGATCCAGGCATTTTTACCCGCCGCCGTATCTCGTCGACGCAACGGCCCTGGGGACCGGCGCGCACCAGCAGGCGGAAAATCTCGAGCCGGTCCTCCTGGCCCAGAGCGCTGAACTGTTCTACGTAGAGATTCACTACGATCATTCTAGTATCATCGAAATGAGAGAAACGCAAGATTTCAATCAATCAGGCATTGTGTTCGCGCGCCTCGATCGCGAACCATTAGCGGAGTCACTGCCATGTCCAATTTTATCGCGTGCATGAACAAAGTCGCGACTGGAGCAAAACGTGTGAAAGCACACGAGCAAATAGCAAAGGCCGCCGCGCTAGCTGGACAGTAAGTTCATGCCGGTCGGCTGTTGCGATTTTCGCCTTCTAACAACTCAGGGAAGAGTTAATCATCAGTCGCTCGCGGCGGGTCCATGCAACGGACCTGCCGCTTCGTTTTTCTGGTCCGAGCATGGCATCCGGGGTCACGCCGACTCTTTGACCCCCTCGATAATTTTCACGATATCGAGATAGACGTTCTCTTCCCGCCGAATCCGAAATCCGGCCTTTTGTACATTACCAACCGTGTCACGATTGAGCTCCGGACCGACACGGCTGGAAAGCGGGGTCATCAGATCCAGAAATATGCCAAGCGGTCCGATTCGGCTGCGCACATGCTCGAACATCAAGATCTGTCCGCCTGGTTTGAGCACTCGAGCTCTGCATCATGCGACTGCACGCGTCCTTCATTTCCGTGACGCACTTGCCCTGGTTCATATGCTCCATAGCCTTCATCCTTCCGCCCCAGTCGTTCGTCATTTGTCGGCAGCCAGATGCCGCTGACGAGGGCGCCTTCTGCTCCGCAAACACCACCGTGGTGAGAGGGCCAAAGAGAGCGGGGACAGAGGATGGCTGATGATAGCGACCGAGAGCGGGGTGGGTCGCCGACCGACCCATGAGACTTCCCTCGACAGCGGAGGCACAACCCGAAGTATGGGATTTACCATCGCAGAAGTTTCGGTCCGAGCATGGCGCCGATGAACGTACAAAGCGCAATCGATCCGCCGTACCAGATCGCGATGAAGGGCAATGAATCATCGCCGCAGTGAAACGCGTACGCGGTGGCGCCCAATGCTCCCGCCACAAGTCCTGCGATTGCACCGGCGCGCGTCAAATTTGTGGGCGCGCCTTGGCGCAATGCCCAGATAAGTGCCGTAAACGGTATTATGGCGAAGAGCGGTATGCAGAGAAGGCAGGTCTGCCACCGAATTCCTACCATCATCATGGTGCAGGATTCAGACCTCGCAGCTGCCAGTGCGAGCGCAACGAGCCCTGCCGAGCCGGCCACGAGAAATGGAACAAAAACAAGCAGGAAGAGTTTCCGCGAGCCTCGGCCCGGCCTCATCGACTTGATCAGGAAGAGAGCCCCCGTGCCGATCAGGCTTAGTGTGAACAGGAGTTTCAGTGCCATGAAGATCCGATGAGTTGCACTGCCGAAGTCGGAGCGCATGCCAACGGTCGCAAGCATCACAAGAAAGGCGGCTACCAAGCCGACGACGAGTGCCCACACCAGCGCCTTCCAGAGTCGTCCGCGTTTGACCGGCTCTAGATTCGTGCTGAGTACGTCGATCAGACGGTCAGTCCTCATGATTCCTGTCCTCAATGATTATGCGCGAGAGTGCCTTGAGGCCGCGATGGACCGAAACTTTAACTGCCGATTCTGACATCCCACACTTTTCTGCTGCCTCACGCACGCTCAGCCCATCCAGCTTCACGCACTGAATTGCCTGCCTTGCTTTGGACGACAGCCCGGCCATGAGCCGCTCCAGATCCAAGCCGCTGTCCATGCCGCCCGAGTCATCGTGGGCCATGATTTCTGTTGCATCTTCGATTGGGACGTCTCTGAACGAAGCTTTCGTCCGACGCAGATAGTCTAGAAATTTGTAGCGCGCGATCGCGTAGACCCAGGGAGTGAGTGGGTGCGACCGATCATATGTGTGCCGGCGCGTGTGGATCGCTATCAGGGCCTCCTGCACCAAGTCCTCCGCCTCTGTTGGACCGTGGCCAATACGAGCAAATCGATGTTTGAAGTAGCCGCGCAAATGACCGCTCAACCGCTCGAGAAGCGCCCGATGAGCAGCTCCATCACCATCGAGGCCTGATATCATTAGCGCGCGGAGCTCCTGTTCGTTGGGATGAGCGGTTTCGTCCATTGGTCGATCAGGATGGAGGTGTAGTCAGCGTCTTTGGTATTCGCAGGTGAGTTCGAATCGAGATGGCGATCGGTTACACGTTTATTTACGACGGCAGCGCTCGCTCATAACCTCTTCCGCCAGCGGTATGAGGCGAGGTTGAGCTTTTGTTATCGCAGACGCCCTTCAATGCGCTACTTGCCGTAACCGGGGAACGGGTTCAGAATCATAATTGTGCGAAGAGCGCTCACAATGCTGCAGCTGGTTATGCTGGTAGTCCAGCTCGGCCCCGCATGCGGGCTCGCCAATGCGGCGGCGATGGATAATATGCAATGCTGCCAGAGCAAATGTCCCGCCCATTCTTCGCAGATGCCTGCGAACTGCTGCCGAATTTCCGCAAGCTCCGATAAAGCGAAGCCGAGTATAGGTAGCACATCTCACCCAGCGCTCGTGCACGTGATTGGTTACCGTGCGCCTGTTGCGCTTCACAAAATCTCTGATCTCTCCCTGGTCACGTATCGTTCGCCCGCGCCGCCTCCGCAGCGGATGCGGCTCGATCTGTTCTGCTCGCGTCAGATTTGATCCTGCCTCTGTAACCGATCGCTTCAGCCGAGCGAACTAACTCCATGAGAGCGGCGCTATTGCGCTGCGTCAAAAAACTGATTCGATTCGACGCGTAACTTTCCGCGTCGGGGTCGCATCGAAGACAAACAGAGGTAAGGACGATGAGACCGCTTTCAAGCATTTCAGCGGCGGCAGTGCTCGCTACCACGTTCGCAATTCCGGCGTGGGCCGGTCCGGTCGGTATGGGACGAACAGCTCCGGAAGCCCGGGCGAGTTCCGCACAGACTGAGGTCAATCCCGAACTGATCTCGCAGCTGCAGGAAGCTTCCGACCAAGCTGTGCGAGAAGGCAGAAACGGCAACAAAAACAATCCGGTTTTTGGGCAGAAGAGCGCCCAGATTAACGATCTTATCGAGCGCCTGAAGAGCGGACAGAAAGTCGACCCCGCGGAGATCGACCAGGCGTTCCAGCCCGCCCGAGTTTGGTAGGGCGGGCGGCCTACTCGATGCAAGCCGATTGCGTGGAGTTCAGCGCGACGGCGACGGCGAGGGTGGAGTTTCGCTCTTCCAGTTGCTGGCAGGTGCGCAGCTGGATTTTGGCCGCAATCAGCGAGTTGATCGCCGCGCCCCGGTCGCCTTTGACGAGCGACGCCTTGGCTTGGCCGAGCAGTGCGTTGTACCGATCGGCGCAGCCGGAACCATCGCGAGACTCCGTCGCTACGCTGCCATCAGGGCCTTCCGCGCAAACGCGCGGTAGGCTCGCGATGGAGCCGACGACCAGAGCAAATGCGAAAACGAGGCTTGTGAACTTGGACATTTATGGGTTGGAGCAGCAAGAAAGATGCCTTTCTGATACGTGCGCAGGTGGGAGGTCGGCGATTCAACGGCTGCCCATCTACCATGCATCGGCTGATAAAACGGGCGCCAACTCGCGGATTCGTCTGCGTCGTGTCGGGATTTGGCCATGCAATCGATGATCACGCTCAGAACATTCCAGTCGCGACAATGCTCTTTGCAATGGAGTGAATCGTTCAGGATGATGGGTGTCGTGTTACGGAGACTTTCGGTCCTTGCACTTGCGTTGACCATAGTTCTGCCGCTGGGGTCTCGCGCCGAGGCAAATGGCAGGTATGCGCCTGCCATAGCGGCGGATTGTTGCGGCGCGAACTGCCCGCCACCCGCGACGCACGATGCGGCGCAGCCGAACTGTTGTGCATTTTCTCGGCTGCCGTTCAGTTCTTCGAGAACTACGTGCGAATCCAATTCTGCTAACGATCAAGTACAGTTCGCGCGAGCGACTTGGCCTTTTCAGTCACTGTCGCGTCCAACCGTAAGTGTGAAATTGTCGGCCAGATTGTGGCCAGCTTCAGTTCCGTTGGATCGTCTCTGTTCCCTTCAGCTCTGACTTCATCTTCATATCGCGTTCGGTTCAGGCGATGCTGTTGCCTGCCTGCTTCCAATTAGGAGGCAGTCGTGGAGATTGGAACGCAGGTATAACGGTTCGTGCGGATGCGCAATTTGGCGCGCCTCGATACCAACGGGAGGTGTCAGTAATGAGCGAGAGGATTCCAGTTTACGGACGGAAGCATTTGGCGAGGACAATGACTATTCTTTGCGCGCTCACTTATGTCGCGGCCTCTGCAACGAAGGCGACTGGCCAAGAATCCAACCTCGCGCCGGACTTGACGCCACCAATCAGCACGGCGGCGGTGTCCACCCCGAGCATGCTTCAGGCATTGATTCAGGAGGCGCTGGCGCACAGCCCGATGATCACAGCCGCCCGAACGCATTCGGAAGCGTTAACCAAAGTTCCTAAACAAGTCTCGACACTGCCGGATCCAGAGATCGGCCTCCAGCACTTCACAGTCGGAAGTCCGCAGCCATTCTCGGGCTATGAGACGAGCGACTTCTACTATACAGGGTTTGGTTTTTCGCAAGACATCCCAGGGCCGGGAAAACTTGGTCTCAGGGCTGATCAGGCGCAGAAGGCAGCCGAGACCGGGCGCCATGCCTTAGAGGTGCAACAGCGCCAAGTCGCGGAGCAAGTGCGCGAAACCTACTTCAATCTTTTCTACCTGAAGAAGACCTTCGCTTTACTCGTGCAGACCCAAGCCGAACTTCAAACCGTCGCGCAGACGGCGGAGTCGCAATACCACGTTGGGATGGCTCAACAGCAGGACGTGTTCAAGGCACAACTGGAACAGACCTCATTGCTGAAGGAAATTGAAATGCACCACGAAGAGGTGAATCAAAGCCAGGCAAACCTGAAAGCGATTCTAGGCAGAGAACAGGATTCGCCGAACATCGCGATCAGTGATGACGTCAAAGCGACCGATTTGGCGCTGGATGATCACCGCCTACGAGAACTTGGTTTGAGCAACTCGCCGACATTGAAGCAAGCTCGCGCGATGGAGGAGCAGAGCCAGGCGGCCGTCGATATCGCCAAACGCGACTACCTGCCGGATTTCACGGTTGGCTATACCTACGAGAAGACGGGACCAAAATTCAAGGACTACTACATGCTTTCGCTAGGGGCCAAGATTCCTCTGTATTTTTGGAGGAAACAGAAACTCGCTGTCGAACAGGCTGTCCTCGAAAAAGAATCCGCCCGAGCAGACGCTTACTCGAAACGCTTGTCAGTAATGTCCGACCTCCAGAATCAGGCTATCGCGCTGCAAACGACACAACGTGTGCTGAAGCTCTACAGCGATGGCTTGATTCCGCAGGCAACCGCAACTCACGAATCGGCGCTTGCCGCGTACCGCGTCAGCAAAGTGGATTTTCAGACGTTGCTCAGTACCGTGATCGACGTGCTGCGGCTCCGGCAGGAGTACTACCGCACGCTGGCCGACCACGAAATCGCGGTTGCGAAGATTCAAGAGATCATCGGGGACCAGTCATGACAACCAGTCTATTGCGACCAGACCACTGTGCGATTCGTGTTCAGCCGCATCGGCCGGCCACACTCGACAGACCTTATTTTCGCGCGCTAGCTGCGACGATAGCCGTGATGCTCACTGCTATATCTTTCGTTTCACAGGTCAGGGCGCAAAACAGTGGGCCGAAGCTGGCTCCCGTCCAACTCTCTCCGGAACGCCGACAACTCATCGGTCTTCAGATCGCTACCGTCAAGGAAGAAGACTTGGTGGGCAGAATCGATACAACGGGGCTGGTTGAGCCAGACGAAGGTCTTCAGGGTTATGTACAGACGCGCTTCGCCGGGTGGATTCGACAAGTCTTTGTCAATCAGACGTACCAATTGGTAAAGAAAGGCCAGCCTCTCTTTACGATCTACAGTCCTGATTTGGTAAGCACTGAGAACGAGTATCTCATAGCTCTTCACTCGCAGAAGAGCCTGGGAGGGAGCTCGGTCCAAGGTGTGTCTGAAGGAGCGCAGTCCCTTATCTCTGCGGCGCTCGATCGGCTTAAGCAGTTCGGCGTCCCATCGCACGAAATAGCCCGCCTCCAACGCGAAGGCACGACAAGAGACGCGATCGAAATCGTCTCTCCAATGAGCGGCTATGTAGTGGAACGCAATGCGCTGCCAAACATGTACGCCCAGCCGGACACCAAGCTTTATGCGATAACCACGCTCTCGAAAATTTGGATTTACGCCGCCGTTTTCCAGAACCAAATTGGCCAAGTCAAAGTAGGCGACCCTGTAGCAGTTACTGTCGATTCTTATCCGGGGAAAACATTTGATGGTCGGGTCGATTTCATCTGGGAAGCTTTGGATCCGATGACTCGGACGGCCAAAGTCCGATGTAGTTTCGCCAATTCCGAGGGCCTACTCAAGCTCGGCATGTACGTAGCCGTCGCCATCACGCCTCGCTTCGGACGTGGGCTCGTGATTCCCGACACGGGAGTATTCAGGACGGGCGAGCACAATATCGTGTTCGTCGACCGCGGTGACGGCTATCTAACTCCTACCGAAGTCGAACTCGGGGCGCACCTCGCGCAAAGTTTTCAGGTACTCAAAGGGTTAAGCGCGGGCCAGCGGATAGTGAGTTCGGCCGACTTTCTGGTCGATTCCGAAAGCCAACTCCAGGCCGCCGCCGGCACGTTCGTACCACCACCGCCCGGTGTCAGCGCAGCAGCGGGTCAACCCCAAATGTCGGCCCCGAGCGCGACTATCGAAATGTCCACCGATCCCAATCCGGCGGCGCGTGGCAAAAACAAATTGATCGCGACGCTCAAGGATGCGGCGGGCAAACCACTGGCGGGCGCGCAGGTCTCCGTCACCTTCTACATGGCTGCGATGCCTTCGATGGGGATGGCAGCGATGAAGGCTCAGTCTACCCTGACCGATCAAGCCAACGGCACCTACTCGGGGACGATCGATCTGCAGAGCGGGGGCACCTGGCAAGCAACGATCACAGCGACCAAGGACGGCCAGTCGCTAGCCAACAAGCAATTTGACGCAACGGTATCCGGCCCTATGGCGATGTGAGGACGCGATGATTGAACGAATAATAGACTGGTGCAATGCAAATCGCTTTCTGGTCTTCATCGCTGTCGCCGGACTCGTGTTAGGGGGGATCTGGTCCCTGAACCTTATTCCTCTTGATGCTTTACCCGACATCTCTGACGTTCAGGTCATCATTCATACCGAGTGGATGGGGCAGCCGCCAAACGTCATCGAAGATCAGGTCACCTATCCGATCGTTACCACGATGCTGGCGGGACCGCACGTCAAGGCTGTTCGCGCGCAGACGATGTTCAACGACTCGTACGTATTTGTCGTTTTCGAAGATGGCACCGACATATATTGGGCACGCAGCCGCGTACTCGAATACATGCAGCAGCTTGAGGGGCAACTACCCGATGGCGTGCATCCTGTTATCGGTCCGGACGCCACGGGTGCCGGCTGGGTCTACGAGTATCTCCTCGTAGATCGCAGTCACAATCTGAACCTGGCCGACTTGCGTAGTCTGCAGGATTGGCAGGTTCGTTACGCTTTGGAGACGGTTCCGGGCGTTGCCGAGGTAGCAACGCTTGGCGGTTTCGTAAAGCAATATCAGGTCAAGCTGGATCCAAAGGCGCTTCTGGCACTGCATATTCCGCTTCAGACCGTGATCGACAAAATCCGCGCAAGCAACAAGGAGGTAGGCGGTCGCGTTCTCGAGATGACCGGCGCTGACTATTTGATTCGTGGGTTCGGCTATATCAAGTCGCTCGCGGACATCGAGAAAATCTCAGTAGCAACAAACAACGGCACGCCTGTTCTCATTAGAGACCTTGGCGTAGTCGCCTATGGACCCGATCTTCGCGAGGGCGTCGCGGAATGGAACGGAGAAGGAGAGGCGGTTGCCGGTATAGTCGTGATGCGCTTCGGGCTCAACGCATTGAACGTCATCGACGGCATAAAACGGAAGATTGAAGAAATTCGCAAGACCCTTCCGAAGGGGGTCGAGATCGTTTCGGGCTACGACCGCGCGGGTCTGATTGAGGATTCAATCAACACGCTAAAGCGGGATCTCCTCGAGGAGGCAATAATAGTCAGTCTGGTTATTATTGTTTTCCTCTTCCATTTTCGCTCCGCGCTGATTCCGATTCTGACTCTTCCGCTGGCGGTGCTCGCTACGTTCATTCCCATGTATTACTTCCAGGTCAGCTCTAACATCATGTCGCTGGGAGGACTCGCACTTGCGATCGGTGTGCTTGTCGACGCTTCCATTGTGATGGTCGAGAACGGCTATCGCCATTTGTCTGAGCGCCAAAATGAGGCGCAAAGGACAGGCACGCCGATCAGCGAACCCGAGCGTCAGCAGATTCTACTCCATGCCGCCAAGCAGGTCGGCCGACCGCTGTTCTTCTCGCTTATCATCATCGTCGTCTCTTTCCTGCCGGTCTTCTTACTGGAGGCTCAGGAGGGACGGATGTTTCGCCCACTGGCAGATACCAAGACTCTCGCTATTACGTTTTCCTCGATTCTGGCGATCACGATCGTTCCAGTCCTGATGATTCTGCTTATACGTGGCAGACGTCTGCGGCCTGAGGAGGCCAACCCCATATCGCGCTTCTTCCAGGCTCTCTACCTGCCGGTTATAAGATGGTCTCTGAGTCACCGCTGGCTGACGATCGCAGTTAACGTCCTATTCCTTGTCATAACTTTGCCTTTGGCACTGAAAATAGGCAGCCAGTTCATGCCTCCCCTTTTCGAAGGCTCCGCTCTATTCATGCCGACGGCTCTTCCAGGGATTTCCATTACATCGGCGACAGATCTTCTCCAGAAGCAGGATCAGATCATCCGCGGCTTTCCGGAAGTCGAAAGTGTGTTCGGGACGATCGGACGCTCGAACAGCGCTACGGACAATGCTCCGCTGGATATGTATGACACTACGATCATGCTCAAGCCGCGCAGCCAATGGCCCAAAGGTGTCACTTACGACAGCATGATCGCTGATATGGATTCGAAGCTTCATTTTCCGGGACTGTCGAACACGTGGACGATGCCGGTGGAAAATCGGCTCGACATGGAATTGACGGGTATAAAAACCCCGGTAGGAATCAAGGTACAAGGGCCGGATCTTAACGAGATTCAGCGCATCGGTTCCGAAATCGAAGAATTGCTGACACCGGTCGAAGGAACCCGCGCCGTGTTTGCTGAACGGGTGTCGCAGGGTTTTTACGTCAACGTCACGGTCGATCGCGACGTCGCTTCGCGCTACGGCCTGACCGTGGACGATGTACAACTCGCAATTACGTCAGGCATTGGCGGGGAAGACATCGCGACGACCGTGCAAGGGCGCGAACGCTACACGATCAATGTGCGCTACCTCCAGGACTATCGAAACGATCTCAACGCCCTGAAAAGTGTCTTGTTGATGACCCCTAGCGGAGCGCAGATCCCTCTGGGAGAAGTCGCGAAGGTTGAGCTAAGCCCCGGACCGTCAATGGTTCGCGACGAGGATGCCCAACTCACGGGCTACGTCTACATTGATCTTTCCTCTAATGACTATGGCTCTTATGTAGCGCGGGCGCAGCATATCCTCGACAAACAGTTGCATCTGCCGCCTGGATATACGCTCAAATGGTCGGGCGAATACGAATTTCAACTTCGCGCAAAAAAACGTCTATCCTACATTCTACCAATTGTTTTCGGCGTCATATTTCTACTCCTCTACATGCTATTCCATAATGCGACGGAAGCTACGGTGCTGATCATTCCAACTGTATATGCGATGACCGGAGGCTTACTGCTTCAGTATTGGATGGGTTTCAACTTCAGCGTGGCAGCCTGGATCGGCTATATCGCTCTGTTTGGTATCGCTGTCGAGACCGGGGTGGTGATGGTGATCTATCTGCATGAGGCGCTCGATCGAAGACTAGCCGCCGGCCCGATCGACGATGCCGGCATCGAACAAGCGGCCATTGAAGGCGCCGTGCAGCGCCTGCGGCCAAAACTGATGACAGTGGCAGTCGTGATGTTGAGTTTGGCGCCAATCCTGTGGGAGAGCGGGATTGGTTCGGATGTGATGAAGCCGATCGCCGCACCAATTGTCGGTGGAATGATCACATCAACGATTCACGTTCTGATTTTGGTGCCCGTATTCTTTGTGATCATGAAAGAAAGAGCACTGAAGAAAGGAACACTCAGCGCGTCGCAGTCGTCGCACGTTTAATATGCATAGAAGTAGCACACAAAGTGACTTTGCTATGTTGGAGGTTTGTATGATGACGAGCCAAAGCAGAGAAGTTTAGATTTAGTTCTAAAAACCGTAATCGAGTAGTTAGGAGGTACTCGGCGTGTGGTCGGCGGGACTCAAGTCGCCGCTCCCTGAAGAGCGTGACCCTCCCGTTCGTAAATTCCATCTAAGCAACTGAGCCAGCGGGCTCAAAATTGACGGAGGATACCGTGAGAGTGAGTCGAGTTTTACTTTTACTGAGTGTCGCAGTTTTGTGTCTTTCTCTAATCCCTCGATCGCTCATGGCTGCCGACGCGGATGGCGTCACGATGCAGAACGGAAAGATGATGATGATGAAGGATGGGAAGGCGATGGGGCCGATGCAGAGTGAGATGACGATGTCAGACGGCACCAAAATGATGACGGATGGAACGATGATGATGAAGTACGGAACAAAGATGAACATGAAAGAGGGCCAAATGATGATGATGGACGGGAAAATGATGGAAGGGAAAATGATGGAAAGCGGCAAGGGCATGGGGATGGGCAATCAATAGCCAGCGCTGAAGAGTTGGACGCGGACCCACTCGTTGTAGCTGCAGAGTCCGACGGTTCCAGCCGTGTTCCGGGTCCGGGCCTTTTCAGATAGGAGCACCAAAAGTGCTGGGTTCGATCGACCAACAGCGCATATGGTCTGAGCGCGGCATGCAAAGGCTGATCGCGTGCCGTCTGGCGCGCCGGCCACGCCCCTTTTCGTAAGAGGACCGGAGCTTCTATATTCTAGGGAAGCCCCGGCCCGCGAAAACTGACGCCCACTTTTGTACGCTTCGGTGGCGCCAGAAATAGAGGTTTCACCCGTCACTCAGGGAGAACCGTAACTATCATCGCCCTTAGGTTCACCGGAATGTCAAGCTTCGTGACCTTGTGCCTGCGTAAAGGCTGAGACTGGTCTTTCGCCTGCTCATCAAATAGCAGATTTCGCGCCGCGTTGAGGTCTTGGTCGAAACGATGGCCCCCTCGACAACTCAAGATGAGACGACTTCTGTCGTCTATGGAATCTTCGCCACAGATAGCGCATCGCACAATGGAATTCGATTGGTCTGCTGGAGACAGTCTGGCGCCGAACTTCGCCGCAGCCAGCTCAATAAAGCGCCTGAGTTCGCCCACAGCTCCCCACTGATGATAGCGACGAGCTAACTTTAGTACCGGCGGCTGATCCGGTCGCTCCAGCAACCTGCTAATGTTCAAATTTCCTTTCCACGCGATCACACTGTAGCGACGGCAAAGCCATGCTGCGAGGTTTTGATAGAGCCAGCGCCGGCGCCCGACCAGTCGATCTGACAACGCTTGTTTGATTGCCCGCAAGCGATCATTTTCCACTAGCCAACGCCGCAGAATCAACTGTGCGTCGGGTGCGCGGTCGACGACCTGAAGTGCTCTCAACAGCCTGACCAGACCACCTTGTCTAGCGGTGGTTAGGGTCGATGCGATTACTTGCGCCTCGCTAGGCAGACGCTTGGGAAGAGTCTTTCGTACTCTCACTTTGACGTCTTCCAGTAATCGGCCCATTTGAGAATCGTAGTCAAGCAAATCTCGATATCCACTCGGCAACCCACGGCGGCGCGTATCCGACGTCGACGCATCGAGCGGAAGACGGACTTCGAGACCTATTCCAGCGTCATCATAGACTACCGCCACTCGCAGGAACTCACCCATCATCCGCCAGCCGAGATCGATGGCGCACGCTCGACGCGTGCGGCGTTTCATTGCCTGTTCGGGAATTTCCGCCGTGATTGCGATCGCCCACTGCCAACCCCTTGTGGGATGGCTTCGACCGAGCCACGTTACCCGCTTGATCCGGGCGTCGGCGGGCAGACCTCGATGTAGCACCGTCTCGAATTTGATGGCTTGGTCCTTCGTTAGTCCAAAGACGCCATGCGTGAAGCGCGCTTTCGTATGCCGACGGCTCTTGCCCGTGTACGCCCAAGGATCGACCTGCTTCAGCCAAAACCGACGTGCTCGGGCGGAGAAAACCTGTGGCACCGTCACCCCACCGCGCGTGTAGCGGTGCGGTATCGCAATTCGATCGAGTCGCGAACGCTGCTGCGGCCAGCCGCGCTTGTTCTTGTACGCAGCACCGCAAGCGCTGCGAAACCGCTCGATAACGTCAGGTCCTGCTTCCCAGTTAAGACCGAATTCCGTCGATAAACGGCTGGCAGGTTCGTTGAGAATCTTCCAAAAGGAGACGGAAGCGCCAGAGCCGGGGCCTTCTGCTTCGGCTCGGAGACGCATCGCCGCGAGGTGGTTCCATAGATCTTGCATACGATGCGCGGTATCCCACAGCGCCGGTGGGGGTTCGCCGGCCGGTTTAGCCCAGAACCGGTAGATGCGAACTGGGCGCTCCGGGTGCTTTCGCTTTCTCAAACTTCAACCGCGATGCAGCGTATAGAGGGCGTCCCGCGGGAACGCCCTGCCCTTCAAAGTCTGCTCGAAGACATCCGACTGACCGTTTCCGCTTCGGAAGAGTTTATTACCAACTGCTGATCGTTTTCGCGGGGACATCTTTACTCGCCGTCCTCTCATGATCCAGGCTTTGGCTTAATTGCCGCTCGCCTGGGAATCGCAGCATCGGACGCTTGGATTCTCTCTAGCGAACTGACCCTTCCTATCGCCGCGTCCTGGTCTCTTTAAGTCGAAACGTCCTGGAGCGTTTGGGCTCGGCGTCGTGCCTCGTGCGCTTTTGCGATCGCTAACGAGTTGTTCCGTGAAAGCCAAAGTCCACCGCTGAAAATCGAATCTGAGAGAATCTCCGCAAACGGCCTCGGAATCTCTCAAGTGCACATCTCTCCGGTGGGCTTTGAACTCACCAAGCGCCGCGCACGCGCGGATTCCGCGGACTCCTCCAAAAATTGATAAGCATCGAGGACTCGGGAACGGAGCGAGTCGAATTCGAACTGACAGACGACTCATGCAGGTCTGTGAGCCATCAAGAATCGTCGTTCTGACGACCATTACCGCCGAACCAACCTGCGAATGGTTTGATCGATGACCAAGGGAATCGCTCGCTCACCTCTCTGCGAGCTATGCGCCGTAGTTCAAAACGAAAAGGGGCCGAGCCCTTTCGGGCCGGCCCTTCTTCCCACGTCGTGGCCCAACTACTTCTTAACCTTTGCCTTCCGCGCCTGTGCCGCCGACCCATAGCGTTCACTAAAACACTTGCGGCATCGGCGATCTCGCCGCTTGATAAAACTCGGAGCCAGGTCATCGCTCCCGCAGTAGCGGCAAACCAGTGTCTCTGATTTCGACTTGCTGCTGGTCTCCTTCCGGAGCGACCGTGGGGACTGAGCCTTTTTCCGAGCGGCTTTCTTCGGAGCCGATGCAGAGGAGTGTCCGATCGGCTTGTGCCCGTTTCCCTTCGCCAGTTTCGCGTGTTCCATTCTGTTTAAATCTCCTTAAGCCGTAACGGCTGGTCGGGATGTTTGCTCTGGTCGGCGCGTGAAGCGAGCGGTTTCCGCCAATTTTCCCAACGTCATTCGCGCAGAAGGGTAGAGGCGATTGGAAGGCGAATGAGAATCGCAGCCGAGAAGAGGAGACCTGGTAAGAGCCGACATTGCCCAGAATCTCCCGCCGACGGACGGCTGGCTGCGTGCCGCGAAACGAGCAATGTGTGTGTCGTTGGGGCAGTGAATCGCCTCGAGGAGGACCACATATGAGCTTGGATGCTGAACTGAAGGTCGCGAAACTTCGAGAGAAACGATCATGAAGCGGCGACCATCGGCTATAGGCCGTGACGCCCTCGCCGCGAAAATTGCGAGCCTGTCAAAGCTCGATATCGACGAACTTCGTGAGCGCTGGAAAGCCATGTTCGGAAAGCCGCCGTCGCGCGATCTCTGCCGGTCCTTCCTGAAGCGGGCGATCGCATATCGCCTCCAGGAAAAGGCTTTTGGCGGTCTCAAACCCTCGACCAGACGCCTGCTGGCAGAGTTCGCCCATGACCGCGCGAATCCGTCAGCTTTGGCTGCGGCACCGTCTCGCATCGTGCAGCCCGGCGCGATGCTGGTGCGTGAATGGCGTGGTATCAACCATCAGGTAAGCGTTCTCGAAAAGGGATTTTGCTTCCGAGGCAAACGTTACCGTTCGCTCTCGGAAGTCGCGCGCGAGATCACGGGAACTCGATGGTCGGGGCCGTTGTTCTTCGGCCTCAAGCGATCACACGAGGAGAACCGTGATGGAGCAGCCTAAGCCGCGAACACGGCGCTGCGCAATCTACACCCGCAAAAGCTCAGAGGAGGGCCTTGAACAGGACTTCAACTCCCTGCACGCGCAGCGCGAAGCTTGCGAGGCGTTCATTAAGAGCCAGACGGGCGAGGGCTGGCGGCTGATTAAGACCGCCTACGATGATGGTGGCCTTTCGGGAGGGACAATGGAGCGTCCCGCCCTTCAGCGCTTGTTGGAAGATATCCGGCGAAGACTCGTTGACGTGGTGGTCGTCTACAAGGTCGATCGCCTGACCCGCTCGCTCGCCGACTTCGCCAAGATGGTCGAGGTGTTCGACGCGCACGGCGTTTCGTTTGTCGCAGTCACGCAGCAGTTCAACACTACGACCTCGATGGGCCGACTTACGCTCAACGTCCTGCTGTCCTTCGCGCAATTCGAGCGGGAGGTGACAGGCGAGAGAATCCGCGACAAGATCGCCGCCTCGAAGCGCAAGGGAATGTGGATGGGCGGGGTGCCGCCGCTGGGCTACGACGTCCGTGATCGCCGACTGGTAGTCAATCGGGCCGAAGCCACGACGGTGAAACACATCTATGAGCGATATCTCGAACTCGGATCTGTCCGGCTCCTGAGAGGCGATCTAGAGGGCCGCGAGATCGTTTCCAAAGTCCGGGTGTCGAGAAACGGCGTGCGATCGGGAGGCCGGCAGTTTTCACGCGGGGCTCTTTACGAGCTGCTATCCAACCCGATCTACCTAGGTGAGATCCGCCATAAGAAAGAGCGCCATCCGGGTCAGCACCAGCCGATAGTGGGACGGGAGCTGTGGGAGAAGGTCCAGCGACGCATGTGCGATCAGGCCGCCTCGCATCGCGAACGCCCGACCAAGGCGCCGCCCAGCCCGCTTGCGGGTAAACTGTTCGACGAGAAGGGCGAGCCTTATATGTGCAGGGCGCTGTAAAAGGCGCGCGCCATTATCGCTACTACGTCTCGCGCGGATTGGTCAGAGGATTAGTGCAAGATGACCGGCGCGGGTGGCGCTTAGCTGCACCGGAGCTTGAGCGGGCGGTTTATGCCGGGGTTCGACAGATTCTGGGCGATCGAACGGCAATCGCCGGAGCTATCGAAGAACTCAACATCGATGCGAGCCGATTGCCTTCAATATTCAAAACCGCCGAAGCCTTGATTCAAGGCCTGCGGTTCGAAGCGGAATCCTCATCCGTGCTTGTCCGGCTGATCGAACGAGTCGGACTCAAGCAGAACGGTATCCAGGTTTCCATCAAATTGCCGATCCCATCCGATGAGGGGCATGATGTCGCAACTCCGAACGAACTTGCGCTGGCTCGATTCGTCCCGATGCGGATGAGGCGGCGCGGCGTTGAGATGCGTCTGATCATTGATGGTGACGCCACAACAACGGCCCGCGTCGATTTACCGCTGCTCAACGCAACCGCCCGTGCGCATCGATGGTCCAGTGATCTGCTGGAGGGCCGAGCAAGGTCGATCGGTGAGATTGCCGGGCGAGAACATCTTACGGCCCGTCACGTGCGGCGCGTGATGCGGCTAGCGTTTCTGGCGCCCAAGATCGTCGAGGCGATCGTCAAAGGCCGGCAGCCCGCGGACCTCAGCACTCTAGCGATGACCCAGAGAATCGAATTGCCCCCGCTCTGGAGCGCGCAACAGCAAGCTCTGGAACCCCAATAGACGCACGCGGGTGTAGTTGCTTGCGTCAGGCGTTCTTCCCGAGGACGCTTCCCCGCAAAATGTCGGCCGGTCCGTAGATGGACATGCCAAAATCGCGAACAGAGAATTTTGATCGATTTCTGCCGTCAGCTGCGGCCGTTGGCATTCTCCGGGTCCACGACCGCGCGTGAATCGCGCCCCACGCGCCGATTTAATCGCTTCTCCAAAATGTATGGAAACATGCCAGACTGTTTGGCGGAGAGGGAGGGATTCGAACCCTCGGTACCGGTTACCCAGTACGCCAGATTAGCAATCTGGTGCCTTCGACCACTCGGCCACCTCTCCGCTCGCTGAAATCAAGCACTAGCGGTG
>WNFD01009174.1_pt1 | contig 17860 bp, 12 predicted proteins | sample 5400491 | NCBI WGS metagenome assembly WNFD01 (sample SAMN13153343, study PRJNA577476) | soil metagenome | isolation source: 120 cm saprolite under Douglas fir tree site 2 hole 2 replicate 2 | place: USA:California | collected 2015-04-18 | reverse complement strand
GGGCGGCGCGCTCGTCGTCGAGGTCGTGTTCAGCTGGCCGGGGCTGGGGCAACTCGCATTCAATGCCGTGCTGCAGCGGGACAATACCCTGCTGCTCGGGCTGCTTTTCTTCTCGTCGATCTTCGTCGTCCTCGTGAACATCGTCGTCGACATCCTGTACATCAAACTCGATCCGCGAATCGAATTCGGAAGTGCCTCTTGAAGCTCTCTGGAAAAGCGCTGGCGTCCGGCCGAATCGCCTTCGGGGCGAGCATTCTGATCGCCCTGTGGCTGGCGTCGGTCATCGGTCCGTGGCTGCATCCCGTCGATCCGATGGACAAGGTCGGGCGACCGTTCGTCTGGCCGGGCGTCAATCCGCACTTCCCCCTCGGCACGGACCAGCTTGGCCGGGACGTGCTGAGCGGGCTGCTTTCGGGCGCGCAGATTTCACTGGGCATCGGCGTCGTTTCAGCGACCAGCGCGATCCTGATCGGCCTCGCGATCGGCGCCACGGCAGGCGGCATCGGCGGATATGTCGACGATGCGTTGATGCGTATTTGCGAGGTGTTCCAGAACATCCCCGGATTCATTCTGGCGATTGTCCTGCTCTCCATCTTCGGCGTCAGCGTGCCGAAGATGATCGCCTGCATTTCGATCGTATCGTGGCCGCCGGTGGCGCGGATAGTCCGCGCGGAAATGCTGTCGTTGCGGCAACGCGATTTCGTCGCATCCTGCCGGCTGATCGGCATGACACGGCTTCGCATCATCGCGACGCAGATGCTGCCCAACGGTCTCGCGCCGGTCTTCGTGATGGCCTCGATGATCACCGCTTCGGCGATCCTGATCGAGGCAGCCCTTTCGTTTCTCAACCTGTCCGACCCGAATCTGATGAGCTGGGGCAGGATGATCGGCAACGGACGCGCCGCGCTGCGCACGTCCTGGTACCTCGTGGCCCTGCCTGGCGGCGCGATCTTCGTGACGACGATCGCTCTGAACATCCTGGGAGAAGGGGTGAGTGATGTTCTCAGCAGCCGCCGCACCGGCAACTAGCCCCCGCGGCCTCGACGGCGGGCAGTTCGTCCTAGAATTGACGGACGTGCGCGCGACCACGACTGTCGACGGCCGACCCTGCAACATCCTCGACGGGGTGAGCTTTTCCCTGCGGGCCGGACAGATGCTGGGCATTGTGGGCGAATCGGCGGCTTGCCGGAAAGCCAGTTGCGCCTGCGCCGCGGCGCGCAGATGGCGATGATCTTCCAGGAGCCCACGGCCTCGCTCAATCCCGTCCGCACGATCGGCGACCAGGTGATGGAGGCGATCCGCGCGCACCAGCCGATGCCCAAGAAGCGCGCCCGCGAGATCGGCCTCGAGCTGCTGGACCGGGTCCGCATCCGCGATCCGCGCCACACCTTCAACGACTATCCGCACCGCATGTCGGGCGGCATGTGCCAGCGCGTGTCGATCGCGATGGCCCTGGCCGCGCAGCCGCGCCTGCTGATCGCCGACGAACCGACGACGGCGCTGGACGTGAGCGTGCAGGCGCAGATCCTCGAGCTGCTGGCGACGCTGCAGCACGAGGAAGACCTCGCCGTCCTGCTGATTAGCCACGACCTGGGCGTCGTCGCCGGCTACGCCGACGAAGTCGCCGTCATGTATGCCGGCAAGATCGTCGAACAGGCCGACGTCGATGTCCTGTTCGCGGTACCGAAGCATCCCTATACGATCGGCCTGATGCGCGCGGCGCCCCGCCTCTCGAGCCGCCGTGCAGTCGAGCGTCTCATGGAGATTCCCGGAACCGTTCCGGCTCTTGGCGCGCGGCCCGCGGGCTGCGCCTTCGTCACCCGCTGCAGCGCCGCGATCGCGGGTTGCGCCGACATCGTGCCCAAGCTCGACGCCACGGAGGTGGGGCACAAGGTGGCATGTCTGTTGCACAGTCGGGTTCAATGAGCGTCCTCCTGACCGTCGATCGACTGAGAGTTGAGCTCTGCGGTACCTCTATCCTGCAGGACATCACGTTCGAGGTGAGCGCTGGCGAAGTGCTCGCCATCGTGGGTGAGTCCGGATCGGGAAAGACCACGCTGGCTCGCGCCATCGCCGGATTGATCCCGGCCAAGGCGGGCGAGATGAACCTCGATGGCCACAGGCTCGCCGGGCTGGCGCCGAGGATCGAGCCGCGCATCCGGACGGCCATTCAGATGGTGTTCCAGAATCCGGAGGCGGCGCTCAACCCGCGCCTGCCGGTGCGGCGCCTTGTCGAGGAGCCGATGAAGCTTCATCGGATCGACAAGCCGACACGGAAGACTCGGGTGGAAGCACTGCTTCAGCAGGTGGGCCTGACCGGCGAAATGGCGGCGAAGCATCCGCACCAGCTCTCGGGCGGACAGCGCCAGCGGGTATGCATCGCGCGCGCCCTGGCGGCCGATCCTAGCCTGCTGATCGCCGACGAAGCCCTGTCGGCGCTGGACGTGTCGATCCAGAGCCAGATCATCAACTTGTTCATCGACCTGAAGAAGCGACTGGGTCTCACGTATCTCTTCATCTCGCACGACCTGGCCGTCGTGCAGCATATCGCCGACCGGGTGCTGGTGCTCTTTGCGGGGCGCACCGTCGAGGAGGCCGGCCACGAGACCTTTTGGTCGGCGCCGGCACACCCCTATACGTTGTCGCTGATGGCGGCGTCGCCCGTCGCCGATCCGGCGGCGGCGCGCGCGAAGCGACAGGAGATCCGCGCGCTGCCGAGCGTCGAAGCGGGCCGGTCGGAACTGGGCTGCGTCTATCGCCATCGTTGCGTCTTTGCCGCCGACCGCTGCGCGGCGGAGACGCCGCTGTTGCGGGACATCGGCAGGGCGCACAAGGTGGCCTGCCACTTCGCCGAGATGGTTCGCGAGCGACAGCGACTCGGAAGAGATTCTCGTTTCGTCGCCGCCGACACCAGCATGCCGCTGTCGATGCGCGCCTGACGCGCCGTCGACAATGGTGGCAGCCAGATAGAAGGGACGAGGAATTCGACGTGGACGTGACGAGTGGTTCGGCACAGCGGACGCTCATGGTGAAAGTCTGCTCGATGGAGCGGGAATCGCCGACCGTCGTCAGCATCGGCCTGGCGGCGGCGGACAGGGCGGAGCACCTGCCGGCCTACGAGCCAGGTGCACATATCGACATCCGCCTGCCGAACGACATCGTCCGCCAGTATTCGCTGTGCGGCGACGGCTCGCCGAAAGGCTGGAAGATCGCAGTCAAGGCCGTGCCGGGCGGCATTGGCTCCGGCCTCATTCACCGGACGTTCGCGCCGGGGACCGCCTTCACGGCGAGTACCCCGCGCAATAATTTCCGGCTCTTGCCCTCGAGGAAATACGTCTTTGTCGCCGGTGGCATCGGCATCACCCCGATTCTCCCGATGATGGCGGCGGCGGCGCGGGCGGGCGCTTCGTTCGAGCTCCACTATTGCATCCGCGATCACGCCGAAGAGCTCTTTGTCGAGGCGCGTGCCGCCTTCAGTGGCGCGACATCGACCTATGTGAAGCGTGCCGGCCGGCGGTTCGACGCCCATGCGACGTTTCGCGCCGCCCGGTGCGAGACGTTGGTCTATTGCTGCGGGCCGGCGTCGCTGATGGACGCGGTCGGCGACGCCATGGCCGCCTGGCCGGAGGGATCGCTCCATCGCGAATGGTTCGCCCCCCAGCCGCAGCGTACCGGAGCGGCCCACGCTTTCCAGCTGGTGTGTGCGCGTTCGGGAAAGACGCTCGAGGTGCCGGCCGGCAAGTCGGTGCTCCAGGTCCTGGGGGAAGCTGGAATCGACGTGCCGCGATCGTGCGAAATGGGCGTGTGCGCGACCTGCGAAGTGCGGGTCGTCGAGGGCGAGGTCGACCACCGCGACAATATCCTGTCGGTGCAGGAACGCGCCGAGGGCCGCACCATGTTCTGCTGCGTTTCGCGCGCCAAGGGCCGCCGCCTGGTGCTGGACCTTTAGGGCCTGCCGGGTCACGCTGGCCCATTGTTTGCAACGACTGCGCCGAACGAGGCGATGCCGCCGACGGGACGACTTACGCCGGCCGACGGCTGTGATGCCATGCCGTTCGCGCAAAGCGGGGTCCCTTGGGCAAAGCGGACGAAGTCATCGAGAGGGCGGTCGGCCGGTTCGGTGCCGGGCTGCTCAACCTGCGCCATGTCGACTATTTTCTGGTGATTTGCGAGGAGATGCATTTCGGCCGTGCCTCGCGTCGCCTCAGCGTCGCCCAGCCGGCGCTCAGCCAGCAGATCAAGCGCCTCGAAGCCTTTCTCGGTGTCTCGCTTTTCAACCGCAACCGGCGCGGCATCGAGCTCACGGAGGCCGGCGCCGTGTTTCGCGGTCATGCGCTGCGGCTGACCAGGCAGATCGAGGAGGCCAAGCGGGCCTCACAACGCGCCCAGCAGGGCGAGACGGGCAAGATCTCGATCGGCATGGTCCCGAGCGGAAACCACCTGTTCGTGCTGGAGCAGGTCGCGCTGCTCAACAAGACCTATCCGGACGTGGAGGTCGTGTTCAGCAGCATGACGACGGCGGACCAGATCGAGGCCGTCGTATCGGGCAAGCTGGACGTGGGCGTCGTCCGCATGCCGATCCGCCATCACGACCTCGAAACCAAGACGATCTTCGCCGAACCGATGGTCGTGGTCCTGCCGAGGAAGCACCGGCTCGCCAACGCGGCGAAGGTCAAGATGGCCGATCTTGCGTCGGAGAACCTGATCAGCTTCCCGCGCGAGATCGCGCCCTTGTATTTCGACTACATCGTCAGCCTGTTCCGGATGGCGGGGTACGAACTCAGGATCACGCAGCAGATTTCGCATATCCCCACGATGTTTGCGCTGATCGCCTTCGGCTTCGGCTTCACGCTGGCGCCCGCCTCGCAGCAGGAGTTCATGCAGTACAAGGACATCGTGTTCCGGCCGCTGGCGGAGGAGACGCCGCTCGTCGAAATGGGAATAATCTACAAGAAAGGCAGCAAGTCGCCGCTGGTCGCGAGCTTCCTCGGCCTGTTCCCCAGCCTCGATTGATCCGGCCGATGCATGGGAAGGGACACTGCGGCCCCCGCCGCTCTCGATATTGAAACCGATATCACGCCGCCTTCTTATTGATATTGGATTCAGCGCCCGACTTTGGGGAAGCTCGGTCGAAATACCCGTCTGCAGGAGCTGTACCGGCTTTTGCGGCCGGTCCTGTTGCCAACGGAGATGATCGATGCCTGACCAGACAGTTATTCTCGACTCGAAAGACCGCGTGCAGGTCACCCTGGCGGACATCGAGCGCGTCGGCCCGGGGACGCTGAATGGCCGCTACATGCGCCGCTTCTGGCATCCGGTCTATCACTCGGCCGATCTCGAGGTCGGCCACGTCAAGCCGATCCGCATCCTCGGCGAGGACTTCGTGGTCTATCGCGGCGAGAGCGGGCAGCCGCATGTCATGGCGCCGCGCTGCCCCCATCGCGGCATGTCGATGGTGCCAGGCTGGGTCGAAGGCGACACCATCCGCTGCTTCTACCACGGCTGGCGCTTCGACCAGTCTGGCCAGTGCGTCGAGCAGCCCGCCGAGAAGAACGCCTTCTGCGACAAGATCAAGACGGCTGCCTATCCGACGCGCGACTATCTCGGCCTGATCTTCGCCTATATCGGCGAAGGCGAGCCGCCGGCGTTTCCGCGCTATCCCGCCTTCGAGACGGAAGACGCGGCGCTGCACACGGATTCCTACACGCGCGCCTGCGGCTTCTTCAACAATATGGAGAATGCCGGCGACCTCAGCCATGTCGCCTTCGCCCATCGGGACGCGTCGGTGTCGTGGGACGAGACGGTCGATGGTCCAGTGCTGACGCCGGTCGAGTCGCCGTGGGGTGTAGAGACCCGCGCCCAGCGGCCGAGCGGCCGGCGCAACATCGGCCAGATCGGCTTCCCGAACGTCTATCACACGCGCGGCGTGCCGGACGATCCCGAGGTCGCGTATCGCGAGTTCATCGGCTGGTGGGTGCCTCACGACGACGATCGTCACACCCAATTCACGGTGGTCCTGAAGAGCAAGTCCAATCCCGAGCACCTGGAAACCTACCATAAGCGCCGACTCGAGGCGCGGGCCCGCCAGGACGTCGATCGCGAGGCGCTGGCGCGCGATATCCTGGCCGGACGCAAGCGGCTGCAGGACGTCGATCCGTCGCGCGTCCACATGATCTTCCTGCAGGACGATATCGCCCAGGCGGGCGTCGGCCCGATCGCCGGCCGTTCGCGGGAAAATCTCGGCCGCGGCGACGCCGTCGTGATCCTCTACCGTCGGATCTGGTTGCGCGAGCTCGGCAAGTTCGCCAACAACGAACCGGTCAAGGACTGGAAGTACGATCCCAACACGATCCGGGTCCATGCCGAGTTCCGGTAAGCGCACGCAGCGCAAGGGGGCGGCGTGCCTCAGGAGGTCCTCGTATGTCCCGTCGTCCGTCTGAATCGACCGTCGAAATCCTGAGGAAGCTCGTGGCTTTCGACACGGTCAGCCGGAACTCGAATCTCGCGTTGATCTCCTGGGTGCAGGCCTACCTGGCCGAGCACCGCATCGCGAGCACGCTGATCCACGACGAGACCGGACGGAAAGCCAACCTCTACGCCACCATCGGCGATGCGGACCGGCCGGGCTACATGCTGTCGGGCCACACCGATGTCGTGCCGGTGGATGGGCAGGACTGGGCTACCGATCCCTTCGCGCTCACCGAGGAGGACGGGCGTTTCTTCGGCCGCGGTACCAGCGACATGAAGTCCTTCATCGCGGTGGTGCTGGCCAAGGTGCCGGAGTTCGCCGTGGCGCAGCTCGAGACGCCGATCAACCTTGCCTTCTCCTACGACGAGGAAGTTGGCTGCAAGGGTGTGCCGAGCCTGATCGAGCACCTCAAGGTCCTGAAGGCGCCGCCCAAGCTTTGCGTGGTCGGCGAGCCGACCGACATGAAGGTCGTCACCGCGCACAAGGGCAACAAGCGCTATCGTTGCGAGGTGTATGGCCACGAGTGTCATTCGGCGCAGGCGAATCAGGGCGTGAACGCGGTTGAGATCGCGGCCGACCTCGTTTATCGGCTGCGGACCATGGCGCGGCAGCGCATCCAGTTCGGCCCCTTCGATCGCGACTTCGACCCGCCCTACACGACGATCCACACCGGGACCATCCACGGCGGCACGGCGATGAATATCGTGCCCAAGGAGTGCGCCTTCGAGTTCGAGTTCCGCTACGTGCCGGGCGACGATCCCGACGCGTACCTCAAGCAGCTCGAGGAGCATGCGCGCGGCGTGCTCGAGCCCGAGATGCAGGCAGTCGCGCCCGAGGCCCGAATCGACTTTCTCTTCAAGTCGCAGCTGCCCGCGCTAGACGCCGGGGAGACGGCAGAGGTGACGCAACTCGCCAAGGCGCTGTCGGGCTCGAACCGGACGGGCAAGATCAGCTTCGGCACCGAAGGCGGCCTGTTCCAGAGAGCGGGCTTTCCCACGGTGGTTTGCGGGCCGGGCTCGATTGATCAGGCCCACAAGCCCGACGAGTGGATCTTGCTCGATCAGATCGCGCTCTGTGAGGACTTCATGGGCCGCCTGAAGTCCCGAGTGGTCGCGCGCTAGGGCATGTCCACCGAGGCCCTCTCACTGCGCCGACTGGAGCAGGCGCTGGCCCGGGAAATGGAGCTGTTCGCCTATCCCAGCAAGATATGGCCGCGCACGACCATCGGCGACAATGGCAGTCCGGTGATCGATGTGGTGATCGTGGGCGCGGGCCAGGCCGGGATTTCGCTCGCCGTCGGCCTGCTGCGCGAGCGGATCCCGAACATCCTGCTGGTCGACCGCAGCAGCGCCGGTCGGGAAGGACCGTGGAACACCTGGGCCCGCATGATCACGCTGCGCACGATCAAGGAATTGACCGGCCCCGACAATCGCATGGCCTCGGCCTCGTTCCGCTCCTGGTACGAGGCGCGCAAGGGCGAGGCGGCGTGGCGCGCTCTCGTGCGCATCCCGAAGGGCGAGTGGATGGACTACCTCAATTGGGTGCGGGCCATCCTCAAGCTGCCGGTGGAAAACAACACGCGCGTCACCGCCATCACGATGGATGGCGAGCGCCTGCGGGTTGCGCTCGACGGCCCCGGCGGAGTGCGCACGGTGCTGGCGCGTAAGGTGGTGGTCGCGACCGGGGTCGATGGTGCCGGCGGGCCGCGTATGCCCGCCTTCACCGAGGGCGTGCCGAAGTCGCTGTGCGCCCACAGCGCCGACGACATCGATTTCACGCCGTTCGCCGGCAAGCGGGTGGCCGTGCTCGGCGTCGGCGCCTCGGCCTTCGACAATGCGGCCACCGCCCTTGAAGCCGGCGCCGCCAACGTTACACAGTTCGTCCGACGGCCGAAGCTTCCGCAGGTGAATGCGCTGCGCTTCCTCGAAACTTCCGGTTTCTTCCGCAACTTCGGCGCACTCGACGATGCCCGCAAGGTGCGGTTCATGCGTCATTATCTGTCGCTGCCCACGCCGCCGCCGGCCGATACGCTGCAGCGCTGCCATGCCCACTCGAACTTCGTCGTGAAGTTCGGAGAAGGATGGACCGGAATGCACGTCACGGGACACACCCTGCAGATCACGACACCTGCGCGGACCTTCGAGACCGACTTCGCGATCCTCGGCACCGGCTTCCGGATCGATCTCGCCAACGTGCCATTTCTGTCGCCCTTGGTGCCGCACATGGTCTTCTGGAAAGACCGCGCCCCGCTCGGCGAGGACGGTGTCGACGAACGGCTGGGCAAGTACCCGTATCTCGGCCCGGCGATGCAGGCGGCGGGGCGGACGCAGAGTGCGGAGCGTGCGCTGCGCAATCTCCATCTTTTCAACATATCGGGAGTGCCGAGTGTCGGGCTGATCAGCAGCGGCATCAACGGCCTGCCGTGGGGCGTCGACGCGATCTCGTTGGCGATTTCGCGCGACTTGTTCCGTGCCGAGGCCGATTCCTTGTATGAGGAATTCGTCGGCTACAACGAACCTGACGCGAACGAAGAATATGAAAAGTTGGCGGGAAGAGCCTAGAGCAGACGAATTGAGAAACAATCGATAAGATCTACCAAAGTCTCAAAGTCCGCCCCTAAGGGTGGCGAATTCACCGGGCCTCGGATGGCGGTTTCCGCCGGCCCGTGCAGGCTAAAACTCCAGAGGTCGTCCTTGGCGCTTGTGGGCATATCGCGTCCCGCACCGAACTTCGCCGTCCACGCCGGAAGCTGCCGTGTTCGTCCATCCCCAGCGGCGGTGCCTCTACGTGAGCTGCGGCGAAGGTGTGATCGACGTCTTCGCCCAAACCAGCAACGGATATGAGCGAATCGCCTGCACAAACTGTGCGGCGTCAGCTCACCTTTGTCTGAACTAATTCGATGTCGGGGCACGTCTTGGAGAGGCGCTTCGTATTGAAGGCATCTGCCTTCAATACGAAGCTGTCTTTTTGAAGGACCGCCGTCCATGTTTTCCACCAACCAGACCAGTAAAGAGCACCGCCATCGTCGCGCCAACAGCTCAGGCGGACCGTCCACCGGCGGCATGGGCTCGCAGGCCAACTGAACGTCCGCGCGTTGTGCGTGCGAACCCGCAATGGCTGCCCTTGATAAATTTCGCGCGGGCCCAACGTCAGTGCCATGCCGGGCGGCGGTGCATCGTCATGAATGAAGCTGTGAACACACAAATCGCCAACCCGCCGCGCGTCCATCGCGTGCGCTGGATCGTGGCGTCGGCGGCGCTGATCCTGGTCGCCATCGTCGTCTGGCATGAATTGGCGCAGAAGCCGCCGACGAGAGCCGCCGCGCCCCAGATCGTCAGGGTTGCACAGGCAACGCACGGCGACATGCCGGTGATCCTGAACGAGCTGGGCACCGTCACGCCGACGGCCACGGTCACCGTCATGCCGAATCAGGCCGTCAGCGGCTATCTGGTCGAGGTGCCTTTTCAGGAAGGCCAGGACGTGCAGAAGGGCCAGCTGCTGGCGCAGATCGACCCCCGCCCCTTCCAGGCGGCGCTCGATCAAGCCGTCGGCACGCTGCAGCGCGACCAAGGTCTTCTTCACGAGGCGCAGATGGACCTCGCGCGCTTCCAGAAGCTCGTCACGCTGGATTCCATCGCCCGTCAGCAGGCCGAAGACCAGGCCTATGTCGTCCTGCAGGACGAAGGCACGGTGAAGCTCGACCAGGCGGCGGTCGATACGGCCAAGCTCAACCTCTCCTATAGCCGCATCACCGCGCCGGTCGCGGGCCGCGTCGGCCTGCGTCTGGTCGATCCCGGCAACTACATCACCGGCTCGTCGAGCACCGGAATTGCCGTCGTCACGACGATCAAGCCGACGACGGTCGAGTTCACGGTTGCCCAGAACGATCTGCAGAAGGTGGTCGAGCGGTTTCGCGCACCCGGCGTGACCTTGCCGGTGACGGCTTACGCCAGCGACGGCAGCAAGCCGCTCGCGACCGGCACGCTCTACGCCATCAACAATCAGATGACCACGAGCACCGGCACCGTGACCCTGCGGGCGTCCTTCGCCAACGACGATGAAGCCCTGTTCCCCAGCGAATTCGTCAATGTCCGGTTGCTGGTCGACACCTTGCATCAGGCCGTGCTCGTGCCGACGGCCGCCGTACTGAGCGGCGCGCCCGGCGACTACGTCTATCTCGTGAACAAGGATGATACGGCCTCGGTGCACAAGGTCACCCTGGGGCCGAGCGACGGCAAGAACACCGTCATCGCCAGCGGCCTCGATGCCGGCGACACCGTCGTCATCGACGGCACCGACCGCTTGAGCGACGGCGCCAAGATCAAGGCCGCGAGCGGCGGACGCGAGCGATGAACATTTCCCGTCTGTTCATCGTGCGGCCGGTGGCGACAGCCCTGCTGATGATTGCTCTCGTGCTGGTCGGCCTCGTCTCGGTCGGCTTCCTGCCCGTCTCGTCGCTGCCCGACGTCGACTACCCGACGATCCAGGTGCGGACATTCTATCCGGGCGCGGGCCCACAGGTGATGTCGACCACCGTGACCGCACCGCTCGAAGTGCAGCTCGGCCAGATCCCCGGGCTGCAGCAGATGACCTCGTCGAGTTCGGCGACGGCCTCGATCATCACCCTGCAATTCGATCTGTCGATGAACCTCGATGTCGCCGAGCAGGACGTCCAGGAGGCGATCAACGCCGCAAACAGCCTGTTGCCGGCGGGCCTGCCGGCGCCGCCGACCTACGCGAAGGTCAATCCGGCCGATCAGCCGATCCTGACGCTGGCCGTGACGTCCAAGGCGATGTCGCTCACCCAGTTGCAGGACATCGCCAACAACCGACTCGCCTCGAAAATCGCCGAGGTGCCCGGCGTCGGCCTCGTCAGCCCGTCCGGCGGCAACGTGCCGGCGATCCGGGTGGAGGCCGACCCGCAAAAGCTCGCCGCCTACGGGCTGAACATCGACGATCTGCGCACGCTGCTGGGCGACATCACCTTGAGCCAGCCGAAGGGCAATTTCGACGGTCCCGATCTCGACTACACGATCAACGACAACGATCAGATCTCGGATCCGAAGGATTATCTCGACACGGTGGTTTCCTACCAGAACGGCTCGCCGGTCCTGCTGCGCGACGTCGCCACGGTGAGCCAGGCCGCCCAGAATATCGAGCAGGGCGCCTGGTTCGACGGCACGGCGGCCATCGTGCTCGACGTGCAGCGCCAGCCGGGCGCCAACGTCATCAAGACCGTCAACCAGATCAAGCAGCAGCTGCCGCAGCTGCTGGCAAGCCTGCCCCCGTCGATGCATGTCGAGGTCGTGGCGGACAGCACGGGGGTGATCCGCTCCTCGGTCGACGACGCCTTCTTCGAGCTGGTGCTCGCGATCGTGCTGGTCGTCCTGGTGATCTTCGTCTTCCTGCGCAACCTGCCGGCGACGATCATCCCGAGCATCTCCGTACCGGTGTCGCTGATCGGCACGCTGGCGGTGATGTACAAGCTCGGCTACTCGATCGACAACCTGTCGCTGATGGCGCTGATCATCGCCACCGGCTTCGTCGTCGACGATTCGATCGTCATGATCGAGAACATCGTGCGCTACCTCGAAGAGGGCCTGTCGCCGCTCGACGCCGCCCTGGCCGGGGCTGGGCAGATCGGCTTCACCATTCTCTCGCTGACCGTGTCGCTGATCGCGGTGCTCATTCCCCTGCTGTTCATGGGGGGCGTGATCGGCCGCCTGTTCAGCGAATTTGCCGTCACGCTCGCGATCACCATCGTGCTTTCCGGCGTCGTCTCGTTGACGCTGGTGCCGATGCTCTGCGCGCGCATGCTGCGGCGCCAGTCGGAGCGCAATCCCAGCCGGTTCGAGCGCATCAGCGAAAGCCTGTTCAACAGGACGCTGGCCGCCTACGAGCGCGGCTTGCGCTGGGTGCTGCGCCATCAGGGGGTGACGCTGCTCGTCGCGATCATTACCGTGGGCCTGACGGGAGCCCTCTATGTCGTCATCCCGAAAGGGCTGTTTCCCGTACAGGATGTCGGCGTCATCCAGGGCATCAGCGTCGCCGACAACTCGGTGTCGTACCAGGCGATGGTGGCGCGGCAGACGGCATTGGCCGACGCCATCCTGAAAGACGCCGACGTCGTCAGCCTGACCTCGTATGTCGGCATCGACGGCACCAACACGACCCTGAACAACGGCCGCTTCCTGATCAATCTGAAGCCGGTCAACGATCGCTCGCTCACCGCCGAGCGGATCGCCCGGCGCATCCAACGGGAAGTGGCGGACGTTCCGGGCATCAAGCTCTACCTGCAACCCGAGCAGGATCTGACGCTCAACACGACGATCTCGCCCAACCAGTACCAGCTCGCGCTGCGCGGGCCGAGCAAGCAGGACCTGGAGAAGTACGTCCCGCAGATCGTCGACAGGATGAAACAGATCAAGTCGATCGACGACGTCGCCAGCGACCTCAACAATGACGGGTTGACGGTCAACATCCAGGTCAATCGCCCGCTTGCCGCGCGCTACGGCATCACCCCGGCGACCGTCGACAACGCGCTTTACGATGCGCTCGGCCAGCGCATCGTCACGACGATCTTCAACCAGTCGACGCAGTACCGCGTGATCCTCGTCGCCAGGCGCGACCGCCTGCCCAACCTGCAATCGCTGGGGTCGCTCTATCTGCCGACCCAGACGGGCAGCTCGGGCCAGGTGCCGCTTTCCGCCATCGCCGACATCAAGGTCGGCAAGACGCCGCTCGTGGTCAGCCATCTGGCGCAGTTTCCCGCGGTCACCGTATCGTTCAACCTCGTCGAAGGCGCATCGCTCAGCACGGCCGTCGACGACATCAACGGGGCGATCCAGGCGGTGCATCTGCCGCCCTCGATCAGCAGCACATTCCAGGGTGCGGCACAGGCCTTCGAGGATTCCCTGTCGAGCGAGCTGTTCCTGCTGATCGCGGCCCTTGTCGCCGTCTACATCGTGCTGGGCGTGCTGTACGAGAGCTTCATTCATCCCGTGACGATCCTGTCGACATTGCCGTCGGCCGGCATCGGCGCGCTGCTGGCGCTGATGATCGACGGCAAGGACCTCGACGTTATCGGCATCATCGGCATCGTCCTGCTGATCGGCATCGTCAAGAAGAACGCGATCATGATCGTCGACTTCGCCCTCGAAGCCGAGCGCGAGCACGGCAAGTCACCCGAGGAGGCGATTTTCGAGGCGTCGTTGCTGCGCTTCCGGCCCATCCTGATGACCACGCTCGCGGCCATGCTGGGCGCGCTGCCGATGCTGCTGGGCAGCGGCACGGGTTCCGAACTGCGCCAGCCACTGGGCCTGGCGATCATCGGCGGTCTCGCGCTCAGCCAGATACTGACGCTGTTCACCTCGCCCGTGATCTACCTCGCCTTCGATCGCCTGGCGCGGCGGTTCAGCCGGCGCCGGCCGAGCGATCCGCCGGTCGAGCGCCCCCCGGCCGAGCGGCCCCCCGCCGAGCGGCCCCCAGCCGAGCGACCAACGTGAACGTCTCCGCCTTCTTCATCGGTCGGCCGGTGGCAACGACGCTGCTGGCCATCGCGATCTTCCTGTCGGGCGTGCTCGCCTGGTTCCACCTGCCCGTGGCGCCCTTGCCGAACATCACCTTCCCCGTGGTGGTCGTCCAGGCGACCATGGCCGGGGCGGCGCCCGAGATCATGGCCGCCACCGTCGCCGAGCCGCTGGAAAGGCGCCTGGCCACGATCTCCGGCGTGACCCAGCTGACCTCGACCAGCTATGTCGGCGTGGCGACGATCGTCGCCCAGTTCGACGTGAGCCGCGACATCAACGGCGCCTCGCGCGACGTCCAGGCGGCGATCCAGGCGTCGCGCGCCGACCTGCCGACGACATTGCGCGGCAATCCGACCTGGCGGCAGTTCAATCCGTCCGATTCGCCGATCATGATCCTCGCACTGACCTCGGACACGCTGACCAGGTCGCAGCTTTACGACAGCGCCAATACCGTGATCCAGCAGCAGCTGTCCCAGATCGGCGGCGTCGGCCAGATCACGCTGGGCGGCGCCGCGCTGCCCTCGGTCCGCGTCGAGCTCGAGCCGGACAAGCTCAACAGCTACGGCATCGGAATGGAAGACGTGCGGGCCGCGGTGTCGGCCGCCAACGCCGACAGCGCCAAGGGCGATATCGACCAGGGCGAGCAACGCTTCGAGGTCACCTCCAACGACCAGGCGACCGTCGCGGCGGACTACAGGAATCTCGTCATCGCCTACCGCAACAACGCTCCGGTCCTGCTGCGCGACGTCGCCGAAGTCGACGATGCGAACGAGAACATCCGCAATATCGGCCTCTACAACGGCGCGCCGGCAGTGGGCGTCATCGTCTATCCGATACCGGGCGCCAACATCGTCGCGACCGATGCCCAGATCCGCAAGATCCTGCCGTCGATCGAGGCGACGTTGCCGCACGGCGTGCGGGTCAACGTCGCCATGGATCGCTCGCAGTCGGTCAATGCCGCGGTCGGCGACACCGGGCGCACCCTGGCGATCGCCGTGGTGCTGGTGATCGCCGTGGTCTTCGTTTTCCTGCAATCGGCGCAGTCGATCTGGATACCGGCAGTGGCGTTGCCGTTGTCGATCATCGGCACGTTCGGGCCGATGTATCTGCTGGGCTACAGCATCGACAATCTTTCGCTGATGGCGCTCACCATCGGCACGGGCTTCGTCGTCGACGATGCCGTGGTCGTGCTCGAGAACATCGTGCGCCATCTCGACTCGGGCCTCGCGCCGCGCGAGGCGGCCCTGCGCGGCAGCGCCGAGGTGGGCTTCACGGTCGTCTCCATGAGCCTGTCGCTGATTGCGGTGTTCATTCCGATCCTGCTGATGCCGGGCACGGTCGGCCTGGTGTTCCACGAGTTCGCGGTGACGCTGTCGATCGCCATCCTGATCTCGATGGTGATCTCGCTCACCATAACGCCCTGCATGTGCGCCTGGATGCTCAGGGACCGGACGGCATCGCCCGCCCGGGCGCGCTGGGCCATCTGGGCGGAGCGCCAGTTCGACCGGTTCAGGAATGCCTATGCGCGCGGGCTGCATGCCGTGCTCGACCATACGCTGCTGGTCGGGCTCGTGCTGATCGGCCTGATCGTGGGCAATGTCTTCCTGTTCAGGCTGTTGCCGTCGACCTTCTTCCCCGAACAGGACACGGGCATCGTGCTCGGACAGATCATCGCCGATCAGGCGATCTCCTTTCCGGCGATGTCCGAAAAGCTCGCCCAGCTTCAGGGCATCGTGCAGAAGGACCCCGCCGTCGCCTCGGTCTTCGGCTTCGCCGGCTCCGGCTCCGCCGGCCGCGCCGGCAACACCGCCAACGTCTTCATCGCCCTGAAGCCGCTGGCCGAGCGGGGCGTTTCGGCCGAGCAGATCGTCCAGCGCCTGCGTCCCAGGCTCAACGGCATTTCCGGCGCGCGGCTGTTCCTGCAGGCGCAGCAGGATCTGCATCTTGGCGGCCGGCAAACGGCAGCGGAATATCAGTATACGCTGAGCGGCGACGATGCCGGCGCCCTATACAGCCTCGTTCCCAAGCTGATCGCCGAGCTCGGCAAGCATCCGGATCAATTGACCGACGTCAATACGGACATGCAGCAGAACGGCCTGCAGACCTACGTGACGATCGACCGGGCCACGGCGGCGCGCTACGGCTTGGCGCCGAACCAGGTCGACGCCGTGCTCTACGATGCGTTCGGCCAGCGCACCGTTTCGACCATCTACAATCCGTACAACCAGTATTTCGTGGTGATGGAGGTGGCGCCGAAATACTGGCAGCATCCGCAGGACCTCAACCGGATTTTCCTCAGCACGGCGGCCGGCAATGTGACCGGCACGCAGCAGACGCAGATGCCGGCTGGTTCGGTCAGCGGCGTGAAGCCGTTCGCCCCTGTCGCGCCTCGGACGGCCGCATCGAACGCCAACGCGCTCAATGCCAATGCACAGGCGAACCAGGTAACGAACGCGATCTCCAACGGCCGGGGCGGGACGTCGAGCGGCAGCGCCGACAGCACGGCCGCCGAAACGATGGTGCCGCTGTCCGCGCTGGCCAAGGCCGCCAACAACCACACGGCGATCCAGGTCAACCATCAGGGTGGCCTCGTCGCGGCGACGATCTCCTTCAACCTGCCGCCGGGTGGATCGCTCAGCTCGGCGCAGGCGACGATCGATGCGGCCATGCGCGGACTGGGCGCACCCGCCTCGATCCACGGCGGCTTCCAGGGCTCCGCCCAGGTTTTCAGCCAATCGCTGGCGACGATACCGCTACTGATCCTCGCCGCCCTGGTCGCCGTCTATATCGTGCTGGGCATTCTCTACGAGAACACCATCCACCCGCTGACCATCCTGTCGACCCTGCCGTCGGCCGGGATCGGCGCCACGCTGGCGCTGCTGCTGTTCGGCGTGCCATTCTCGATGATCGCGCTGATCGGCATCATCCTCCTGATCGGCATCGTGAAGAAGAACGCCATCATGATGATCGATGTCGCGATCCATCTGGAACGCAACCAGCAACGCGCGGCGAAGGAGGCCATTCACGAGGCCGCCGTGGTGCGTCTGCGGCCGATCATGATGACCACGGCCGCCGCGGTGCTCGGCGCCATACCGCTCGCCATCGGCATCGGCCAGGGGGCGTCGCTGCGTCAGCCGCTGGGCATCACCGTCATGGGCGGCCTCCTGCTCAGCCAGATCTTCACGCTCTATACGACGCCAGTGATCTATCTCTCGCTCAATCGCCTGCGCCTCAAGCTGGGCGAAGTCGCTTCCGGATTGCCGTGGCGGCGACTACGCCGACCGGGTTCAAACGTCTGAAGATCGGAACTGCCGCTGCCGCCGAGATACCGTGGCGATCCTGCGAGCTCGTCGCTAGCGCCGCGACGAGCGGATTGCCGCGGTGCTTCAATGCGGGGTGACAGCAGCGCATTGAGCGTCAGGTCGTCGCCGAGATAGGCGTCGACATATCCAACAAGACGCCGCACAAGCGCGCATGAAGCGCCCGAACGGCCGTCAGTGCGAGTGTTGATGATGGCTGTCCGGCGTATGCGGGTGCGCGTGCCGGACGGGCTTGTGTCGATGCCAATGGCTATGCGGCTGGGCGGGGTCGACGGAGTCGTCATGCGCGTGATCGTGGTGCTCATCGTGTGAATGGCGATGCTCGTGCGCGCCCTCGGGATGCTCGTGGTCGTGCTCGTGGCGTTCGCTGAGATGCAGCCAGACACCCAGGGCCATCAAGGCTCCGGCAGAAAACAGCCGCAGCGTCACCGCCTCGCCGAACAGGGGTATGGAAACGACGGCGCCGATGAAAGGCGCAATCGAGAAGTACGCCCCCGTTCGGGCTGTCCCAAGATGGCGCAGGGCGAGCACGAACAGGACGA
>WNFD01017588.1_pt1 | contig 17866 bp, 11 predicted proteins | sample 5400491 | NCBI WGS metagenome assembly WNFD01 (sample SAMN13153343, study PRJNA577476) | soil metagenome | isolation source: 120 cm saprolite under Douglas fir tree site 2 hole 2 replicate 2 | place: USA:California | collected 2015-04-18 | reverse complement strand
TCGTAGGCCTTGAGGATAGTGTTCTTGGTCGACAGGTACAGCGGGAGGCCACGGTCAAGCGCGTAGCGCATCGTGGCCCTCGCGAAATCCCTGATCGAGTCGTCGAAGTTGTACATGCCCATCGCGACCCCGCCGCCGGTGAACTGGGCGACCTGCATCGAGACCGGCCGCCCGACGGACCCGTCGGCGGGCTGGTAAGAGATCGTCACGGTGCCGGCGCCCGGGACGACGAAGTCGCTGGCCCGGTACTGGTCGCCGTGCGCATGGCGGCCGATGACTATCGGCTTGGTCCAGCCGGGCACGAACCGCGGGATGCTCTCGATCACGATGGGCTCACGGAAGACGACGCCGCCGAGGATGTTGCGGATCGTGCCGTTGGGTGACCGCCACATCTTCTTGAGGCCGAACTCGGAGACCCTGGCTTCGTCCGGCGTAATGGTCGCACACTTGACCCCGACGCCGAACTGCTTGATCGCGTTGGCGGCATCGATCGTTACCTGGTCATCGGTGGCATCTCTGCTGCTGATCGACAGGTCGTAGTAACGCAGATCGATATCCAGGTAGGGCAGGATCAGCTCATCCTTGATGAACTGCCAGATAATACGCGTCATCTCATCGCCGTCGAGTTCTACGACGGGGTTGGCCACCTTGATCTTGGACACGCCAATGATCCCTTCATCACTTCTGGCTCGAACAGTCAAACCGCGCTGGTCGCGGGGCTAGCTGGGAACCGGCACCACCAGCCCGGCCACCAGAAGGCCGATGCCGAGCGTCCCGAAGATCGCCACATCGAGCAATCGCCGCCTCGATGACAGCAGCCCCGCCCGCCGTTCGGGCAGGACCAGCCTGGCCATGGCGGCAATGAGCAGCACGCCCGCGAATACCAACGTACCGCTTCTGACGAGGTGGACGCCTTGACTGATTATCAGCAGCGCGATGCCGACGCCGACCATGACGGCCAGATACGGCAATTGCCCGACTCGTGACTGTGCGGCATGGTCCTGCTCTCCGTGCCCCCGGCGTCCTCGGACCTCGCGCCTGCGCGCACCGTGCCGGCCGGCCCCCGTGATCACCCGTCCCGGCGGAGGCGCCGATCGCTCAGGTGCTGCGTGGCTCACCGTGCCGCCAGCGGGATCCAGGTCAGGCCTGCCTCGCCGATGTACTCGCTGTCTGGCCTGATCAGCCTGTTGTCCGCATGCTGCTCGATCACGTGCGCTGTCCAGCCGGACATCCTGCTGACCGAGAATACCGGCGTGAACAAATCCGTCGGTATACCGAGGTAGTGGTAGACCGTCGCGGCGAAGAAGTCCACGTTCGGATACAGCCCCTTCACCGCGAGCACAGTCTCCTCGATCCTGCGCGACATCCGGTAATAGGTGTCGTCACCTGCGGTCTCGGCCAGTTCAGCAGCCAGGACGCGCAGGTGGGTGGCGCGCGGATCCTCTACTTTGTACACCCGGTGGCCGAAGCCCATGATCTTCTCGCCGCGGCCGAGCCTAGCCGCTACCTCCGTGCCGGCGGCTTCGACCGGGTCGTCCTGAGCGTTCTTGGCGATCTCCTCCATGCTGCGCATGACCTGCTCGTTGGCGCCGCCATGCAGCGGCCCCTTGAGCGTCCCCAGGGCCGCGACGACCGCTGAGTGCATGTCCGACAGGGTGGCCGCGCATACCCGGGCCGCGAACGTGGACGCGTTCATGGTGTGGTCGGCGTGCAGGACCAGGCAGATGTCGAGGATCTCAGCAGACCGCTCGCTTGGCCTCCGGCCCGTGACCTGGAACAGGAAGTTGCCGGCCAAGCCAAGCCGGGGATCAGGCGCGGGCGGTTCCCGCCCGTTGCGGGCCGCTTCGTAGGCGGCGACCAGCACGGGCTGCTGTGCGGTCAGCCTCGCGGCTTTGCGCAGGTTGGCGTCCGCGCCGTTGGAATCCTTGTCCGGGTCGTCGGCGCTGGCCAGCGACACCAGCGTCCGCAGCGCCTCCATCGGCTCCTGGTGATGCGCGATCCGGGCGAGATCCTCGGTCACCAGGGTGCCGAGCCGGCGCCCGGCGATGATCTCGGCGTGGTAGGAGGCAAGCTCGTCGGCAGTCGGCGGGCCGCCCCGCTGCAGCAGATAGGCGATCTCCTCGAAGGTTGCCGTCCCGGCCAGCTGGTTGATGTCGTAGCCGCGGTACGAAAGCCGCCCGATCCTGCCGTCAATATCGCTCAAGGCGGTCGCCGCGGCCACGACGTCCGCCAGTCCCTTCGATGGCTGCCGCGCCATTACATCGCCTCCAGACCGCCCGCTCGGAAGTGTACTTTCCCGCCGAATCCGATGGCTACGCGCGGGCCAGCCCGTCTCTGTCCGGGTTGCCCGGTTGGATCTTGTTATGCCGGGTAAGCATGCAGCTGAGGAGGGCTGTCTCCTGCGCGGAAGGTGCTGTCTATGGAAGGTCCCCAAATCCAGGTCGCGAGCACCGGAGCCCAGATCCCGCTCCAGCCGGAGCTGACGATGGTCGGCCGCGGAAAGTACGTGGATATCAGGCTCACCGATCCCAGCGTCTCATTGCTGCATGCGGAGCTGGTCAGGCGCGGGCCGTATGTCTACGTGATGGATCTGGGTTTATCGCGCAACGGGACCAGAGTGAACGGCCGGCTCGTCGCCAGGCGCCTGCTGGCCGACGGAGATGCCCTGACCTTCGGCTCGGCCCGGTGCAGAATCAGCGGGATCGAGACCGATGAGAACCTCGAAGCTGAGCACCTTCGGTCGGCCGCACCGGAGCTTACGCGGCGCGAGTTCGACGTCGTCGCATCATTGTGCCGGCCCGCGCTGTCCGACGACGCGTTCGTCACCCCGGCGACCGCCAGGGAGATCGCCGCCGACCTCGTCGTCACCGAGGCCGCCGTGAAGCAGCACCTCCTGCGTCTCTACACCAAGCTGAAGATCCCCGAAGGGCCCAACCGCCGGATCAGGCTGGCCAACGAGGTGATCGGGCTCGGTCTGGCCAAACCGGAGCTCGCCGGCGAGCAGAACGCCGTCAGGGTGCGGCCGGAGCAGACACGCTCCGTGCCGATGCCGAGGCAGCCCGCCGAGCGCCGCGCGGCTACAGGCCAATCTGGTGCGCCAGCCTGAGCAGGCTCTGCCGCACGTCGGTCAGCATGGTCCTGATGGCCGGGAAGTGAAGCAGCTGGTTGTGCAGGCTGCTGACCGGCCAGTAGGCAGGCGCCGGCGACTGATACCAGGCGGTGAGCCCGGCCCAGACCGCGACCGCGATGACCCCCACGTACGCGATGGCCAGCAGGATCGTGCTGCGCGCGGCCGACGTGTACAGCCGGGCAAGCGCCGACCTGCTACCCGACGAACCAGGCCCGAGCCCGACGACCGCGACAAGCGCTCCCGCGCCGAAAGCCACCGCCTGAGGGAGCGGGCGCGCCGGCCCGGCGATTACGGTGATCGCCGCCACCACGCAGAACGCGAGCAGCGCCACCGGAGCGGCCAGCAGCAGCCCGAGCAGCGAGCGCAATGCCGCGAGCGGGTAGAGCGCGACCGCGAGCAGCGAGAGGCCGGCCCGGCTCCCGTCGCCTGACCGCCGCTTGGCGAGCTGCCGTCCGGTAATGGTGACCGCGCGCAGCGCGACAAGCAGGGCGAGCGCGAGCCCCGTTCCGAGGATCGGCGCCATGACGCTGATCGCCACAACCATGGCGACGGTGGCGATCACCAGCGGGCTCCACGGCGACACCGGACCCACCGTCCTGGCCGCTTCACCGCCGCCCGCCGGCCGCTCGCTCTGCCGCGAACCACCTGGCCCAGGTCCGCCCTGCGACGGCCCAGGTCCGCCCTGCGACAGCCCAGGTCCGCCCTGCGACAGCCCAGGTCCGCCCTGCGACAGCGCTGCCGGGTCCGCCGCCTGCCCCGGCGCCGCAACTCCGGCCGGAGCTTGGCCCGCCAAGCCCCCGCCCGCGCGCGCCAGGCCTGCCCCTGGCGGACCGGCCCTGCCCGCGCCGCCGGCAAACCCTGCCCGGCCCGCGGGCGGGTAGCTGACCGGGGGCAGCAGATCACGAACATCCCCAGGTCGCGATGTGGTCAACGGCCTGGTTGTCGAAGGCCATGCCTGCCGGTCCTGATCGGTACCGGTCGCCGCGGGAGGCGCGCCAGGCGCTGGTCCCCCGTTGAGGCCGCCGAGACCGCCGCCTGGCGGCTCGTCAATCATCGTGTCGCCGGCCGCCAGCCGCGCAGCGATGGCCGGCGGGCTCGGGATCAGGGCGCCAGGATCAATCGCGGCGACCCGCTGGCCGATCTCTGCAGGTGACGGACGCCTGGCTGGGTCGCGCGAGAGCGCGTCAAGCACGAGGGGCTGCAACGGCGCGGGCAGCGTGTCCAGGTTCGGGCCGCCATGCATAATCCGGTAGAAGATGGTCTCGAACGGCCCTGTGCCGTACGGCGGCCGACCGGTCGCCGCGAAGGCCACTGTGGCCCCCCAGGAGTGCACGTCGGAGGCGGCGCCGCTCTCCTTGCCCTCGATGACCTCGGGCGCCAGGTAGCCAGGGGTGCCCATGAACATGCCGGTCATGGTCAGCCTGGTCGTCTCATGCAGCTGGGCGATGCCGAAGTCGATGATGACAGGCTCTCCGTCGGAGATCATCACGTTGCCCGGCTTGAGGTCTCGGTGCACGACTCCGGCGGAATGAACCGCGGCCAGCGCCTCGGCCAGCCCGTATGCGAGCCTCGCCAGGGCAGGACCGGAAAGCGGGCCGCCTCCGGCGACCACTTCGTCCAGGGTCAGCCCGGGCACGTACCTGGTCACGATGTACGGCGGATCGCCGTCTAGGTCCGCGTCCATCACCTCGGCCACATAGCGGCTACGTACCCGCCGCATGGTCTCGACCTCACGGCCCATCCGCCGCCTGGCGTTCGACTCCTGGGCCATCCCCGGGTGCAGCGCCTTGAGCGCGACCTGTTCGTCCGCCGCGTTCAAGGCCAGGTACACCACGCCCATGCCGCCCTCGCCGATCCGCCTGACTAGGCGGTACGGCCCGAGACGATCGGGCGTGAGGTCTTGTACCTTCATGACCTCATAGCTTACGGATCGCCTTCTGGGCACCGGCCGCCCAGATATCGGGGGCTGCCGTTACTGACGGCCCTGGCCTTCGCGGGCTCATATACGGAGGCCGTTAGCTGCCCGCGACCAGGCGGCGCAGGGCCGTGGCGGCGGCCGCGTTCTGCTCGGCGTGCTGGACAAGCCCTCTCGCTAGCTCGGCAGCCCACTCGGCGATCGGCACGACGTTGCGTGACAGCACGATGCCGCGTACCTCGTGACAGATCTCAGCGACCGGTGCTCCACGCTGAGTGCCCAGCGTCATGGTCTTCTCGCCGAGCCGAACGGAGACTCTCGTGACGGTGCCTGGCCGATCCCGCATCCGGTCAGACATGCTTCTGTTCCGGTCAACGGTAACGCAGCCAGCGGGCAAGGACTCACCAAGCGACTCGGTCAGCACCTGGGCGTAGATCGCGATGTCCGAGCTGTCGGCGCGCAAGGCTGCGGCCACCATGTCCAGTGCGAGGCCGTCGTCGGCCTGCGCGGCATCACCCGGCTGTGTCATCTTTCGTTCCGTCCTCCTCCGCCGATCCGGGCCAGACGGATAGTCGTGGCGCGAGGGCCGTGGCTACCGCCCGGTGAACGATGCCTTCCCCGGTCCATTCTCCACGAAGCTGCGCATGCCCGTGCCCGCGTCCTCGGTCGCGAAGAGGCCGGCGAAATGCAGCCGCTCGATTTCCAGGCCGGTATGGAGATCCGCGTCCAGCCCGTCGTCGATCGCCCGCTTTGCTGCCCTGAGCGCGACAGCGGGGCCGTTGGCGTACCTGGCTACCAGGTCGCGGGCAGCGGCGTAGACGTCGGCATCAGGAACGACTCTGTCCAGCAGCCCGATCGCGAGCGCCTCGGCAGCCCCCAGGAAGCGGCCGGTGAAGACGATGTCCTTCGCCCTGGCTGGCCCGACGAGCCTCGACAGCCGCTGTGTGCCGCCCGCTCCTGGGATCAGGCCGAGCAGGATTTCCGGCTGGCCAACTTTCGACTTCTCGCCAGCGACCCGGAAGTCAGCGCACAGCGCGAGCTCTAGCCCGCCGCCGAGCGCGTAACCGGTGATCGCGGCCACGACCGGCTTGCCGATCCTGGCCACCGCGGAAAGGGCATCCTGCAGCCGCCGGCTTCGGGTCGCCGTGGCGCTATAGCTGGCGTCGGCCATCTCCTTGATGTCGGCGCCGGCCGCGAATACTTTCTCGCCGCCGTAGAGGACTACGGCCCTGACCTGCTCGTCATCTGCGACACCCGCGGCAGCCTCGGCAAGCTCGGTCTGAAGCTGTGAGCTGATCGCGTTCATCGGGGGCCGCTCGAGCCTGATCGTCGCGATCGCCTGATCGATCTGCACCCGCACGAACTCGCCCATGTCGACCTCCGAGGGTCCTGCCTGTGCCGAGAGTTAGCGTGCGAGCACGCGCACCGGCGATTTTACGCAGCCCCTTCGGCGATCACGGCGGCGCGTCCTCCGCGCGACACAGGTTGGCGGCTGGCCAAGACAGCGGAGGAGGGCCTGCCCGCTCCGCACGGGAACGCCCTCCGCCGCACAACGCGGGATCGGTGACCCTGTCACTCACCTATAGCGCTAGGCAGGTTGAAGCTTGCCGGCCCGAGCCCAGCGCGTCACGGTCTTGGGGTCGACTCGAAGCATGGCCGCGACCTCGGCAGGCGTGAGGAGCCTATTGTCCGGCTCAATCTGAATTCTCACTGCAGCGGATCCTCTCGTTGGCGTACTAAAGTGACTACGTCGTGACTTACAGTGACCATTACTGGCGCTACTCCTTGAAGTCGTCGAATCACAGGATGTCACACGTCGTTTGATTTTTGCTGCCGTTCTCATCGCTAAGACGACAAATTTTGCTCAGGGGACGGAGCGTGTCGTTTCCGGAACGACGGCATGACGTCCAGCTTGCCTTAAATCCGCACGGTGACGCGCTAATTACATTGCGTGGAGCAATGGCGCCTCGGCTCGTCGCGAACCTGGCCGGAGCGGGCTAACGCAGGTCGCCGCTTACCATGCCGGTCGGCGCGACCGGCACGGCGACGAGGCCCATCTCAGCCGGGCCGGAGAGCAGCGGGTGCTTGGGCAGCACCCGGACGGTGTAACCGAACGGACCGGGCTGGCCAAGCACCGCATGGCCGCAATACCAGGCGACCGAGTCCGATCCTGGCGGAGACTCCAAATCCAGCTCGGCCAGGATCGGATCGGCGATCTCATCGTCGTCACCCGTCCTGCCGTAGATCACCTCGACGCTCACGTCCTCCGCCGACAGCTGGCCGAGCGCGACGCCCACCCGCACGGCGAGCTTCGCCCCCGGGTACTGCTCGCCATCGTGCGATTCCACGTGCTCGATCCTGACGTCAGGCCAGGCTTGCGTCACGCGCTGCTTCCAGGCGGCAAGCTCGGCAGCGCCGGCGAAGGGCCGGTCAGCGTCGTCGGTCAGCGCCCTGGAGGACCGGGACGCCGGCACGTAGAGATCGGCGGTGTACTCCCTGACCATGCGGGTCGCCTGGGCCTTGGGACCAAGCGTGCGCAGGGTGTGCGTGACCATTTCCAGCCACCGGCGCGGCAGCCCGTCGGCGCCGCGGTCGTAGAACAGCGGCGCGACTGACCGGCCAAGCAGGTCGTAGAGCGCGGCCGCCTCGACAGCGTCGCGGCGGTCAGAATCGGCGACCGAGTCAGCCGACGGGATGGCCCAGCCGTTCTGGCCGTCGAACCACTCGTCCCACCAGCCGTCGAGCACCGAGACGTTAAGGCCGCCGTTCAGCGCCGCCTTCATGCCCGAGGTGCCACAGGCTTCGAGCCGCCTGAGCGGGTTATTCAGCCACACGTCGCAGCCCTGGACCATGGTCCGGCCAAGTTCCATGTCGTAGTCGGGCAGGAACACGATCCTGTGCCGAACGGCCGGGTCGTCGGTGAACCTGACCATCTCCTGGATCAGCGCTTTGCCGCCGTCGTCAGCGGGATGGGCCTTCCCCGCGATGACGATCTGCACGGGCCGCTCGGGATCAAGCAGCAGCGCCCGCAATCTGGCGGGGTCGTGGAGCATCAGGGTGAGGCGCTTGTAGGAAGGCACCCGACGGGCGAACCCGATCGTCAGGATGTTCTCGTCCAAGGCACCGTCGATCCAGGAGAGCTCGGCGTCCGACGCGCCGCGCTGCTTCCAGGACGTCCGCAGCCTGGACCTCGCCTCGGCCACCAGGTGACCTCTGAGCAGCTGCCTGATCTGGAAGATCAGGCCCGGGTCGGCGGCGACCGCTTCCCACGTCAGCGGGTCGTCGGCAAGCCATCCGGCAGCACCGGGCGGGTGGACTTCCTCGGCCCGGCTCATGATCTCCGTGGCCACCCAGCTCGCGCCGTGGACGCCGTTGGTGATCGATCCGATCGGCACCTCGGCGGTGTCGAAGCCAGGCCACAGACCGGTGAACATTTCCCGGCTGACCTCGCCGTGCAGCTTGCTGACACCGTTGACGCGCTGAGCCAGCCGCATTCCCATCACGGCCATGTTGAAGACCTCGGGGTCGCCGCCGCTGTAGGTCTCGGCACCGAACGCCAGAATCTGCTCGACGGGCAGCCCAGACTCACCGCCGCCCGGCCCGAACTGGGCTTCGATCAGCTTCTTGTCAAACCGGTCGATCCCCGCGGGCACCGGTGTGTGCGTGGTAAACACCGTCCCCGCCCGCGTCAGCTCGACCGCTTCAGCGAAAGACGCGCCGCTGGCGAGGTACTCCCTGATCCGCTCCACTCCGAGGAACCCGGCATGACCCTCATTGGTGTGGAACACCTCGGGCCGCGGGTGGCCGGTGATCGCGCAGTACAGCCTGACCGCCCGGACGCCGCCGATGCCCAGCAGCAGTTCCTGGCGCAGCCTGTGATCGCTGCCGCCCCCGTACAGCCGGTCGGTGACGTCGCGGAGCAGCGGGTCGTTGTCCTCGGTGTAGGAATCCAGCAGCAGCAGCGGGATCCTGCCCACGTCGGCGACCCAGATCTGAGCGGCAAGCACCCCGCCCCCGGGAAGGCCCACCGTCACCCTGGCCGGAGCGCCGACGTTGTCGCGCAGCAGCGCGATGGGCAGCCCGGCTGGGTCCGACGCCGGGTACCGCTCGGCCTGCCAGCCCTCGGCTGACAGGGACTGGGTGAAGTAGCCGTGCCGGTAGAACAGCCCGACGCCGATCAGCGGGACGCCCAGGTCACTGGCTGACTTCAGATGATCGCCGGCGAGGATTCCGAGGCCGCCCGAGTACTGGGGCAGCGCGGCCGTAATCCCGTACTCAGGAGAAAAGTACGCGACTGCCGCCGGGCCATCGGACATCTGGCCGGACATCTGATACCACCGGCTTCCGGTCCGGTACTCGGTGAGCCCGTCGACAGCCTCGCCCAGCCTGCTCAGGAAAACCTCATCCCCGGCCAGTTCAGCGAGCCGCTCGTGCGATACCCGCGCGAGCAGCCCGACCGGGTCATGCCCCGACTCATCCCAGGCCACGGGGTCGATCCCGGCGAACAACGCCCGCGTCGGAGCATGCCACGACCAGCGCAGATTAAGCATCAGGGTGCGCAGCGGAGCGAGTTCGGCGGGCAGCGCGGGATGGATGGTGAACCGGCGGATTGCTCTCACGCAGAGTGACCTTAATGCGTGCCGAGAGCAGCAAGTACCACAGCCCCGGGCGTGCCGCCGGGTAGGCCCCGGGTAGGCCCCGGCGGGCCTCGCAGGTTGCGGCACCAGAATGACCGTCCGCGTGCATGCCGTCCGGCACGATTGGGTAGCTTTTCGTAGTGATCGGCAGGATCCCCATTCTCGACATCGAGCCCATCGTGGCGTGCGGGCAGCGACCGGCCAAGGCGGTGACCGGCGAGAGTCTGCCGGTGACGGCGACAGTGTTCCGCGAGGGCCACGAGATGCTCGGTGCGGGGGTGGTGCTCCGAGATCCCGCAGGCAATTGTCGCCCAATCGTGACTATGCGCGGGCTCGCCGAGGGCACCGACAGGTACGGCGCCGAGGTCACGCCGACGAGCGAGGGACTCTGGCACTTCAGGGTCGAGGCGTGGGGGGATCCGATCGCGCACTGGCGGCACGACGCGGCGATCAAGGTGCCGATCGGCCAGGACGTCGACCTGATGCTGAGCGAGGGCGCACTGCTGTTCGAGCGTGCCGCCAGCGAACTCGAGCAAGCCGCAGAACCGTCAAGGACGGCAGAACCGGCAGCGGCGGCCCGCGCGCTGTACGAGAGGGTCGCCAAGACGCTGCGCGGCGGCAAGGGGGCGCCGGTTGACCGGCTGGGCAGCGCGTTCACCGCCGACGTGACACGCACGCTCGCCGCTTTCCCGTTGCGGGAATTGACGACCACTTCGGGGTGGTGCCCGCTGGTCGTGGACCGGCAGCGGGCACTGTTCGGATCCTGGTACGAGTTCTTCCCGCGCTCGGAAGGCGCGAAGGTCGATCCGCTCGGGCGGCGCCGGTCGGTATCAGGAACGCTCCGTACCGCGGCCAGGCGCCTGGACGCGATCGCGGCCATGGGTTTCGACGTCGTCTACCTGCCGCCAGTGCATCCGATCGGGACGACGGCGCGCAAGGGGAAGAACAATGCGCTCGTGGCCGGTCCCGACGACCCTGGCTCGCCCTGGGCGATCGGCTCGCCGGCGGGCGGGCATGACGCGATTCATCCTGACCTCGGCACCATCGCGGACTTCGATTACTTCTTGCACCGGGCCGCGAACCTCGGCCTGGAGGTCGCGCTGGATCTCGCGCTGCAGGCATCGCCTGACCACCCGTGGGTGGCCAAGCACCCGGAGTGGTTCACGACCCGAGCGGACGGCTCGATCGCCTACGCCGAGAACCCGCCGAAGAAGTACCAGGACATCTACCCGCTGAACTTCGACAACGACCAGGAGGGGATCTACGCCGAGGTGCTGCGGGTGGTGCGGTACTGGATCAGCCACGGCGTGACGATCTTCCGGGTCGATAATCCGCATACCAAGCCGCTGCCGTTCTGGGAGCGGCTGCTGCGAGAGATAGCGGCCACGGACCCGCACGTGATCTTCCTGGCCGAGGCGTTCACCAGGCCCGCGATGATGCGCGCGCTCGCCATGATCGGCTTTCACCAGTCGTACACGTATTTCACCTGGCGCAGCTCGGCGGCCGAGCTCGCCGAATACATGACTGAGCTGGCTGGCCCGGCCGCCGCCTACATGCGGCCGAACTTCTTCGTCAATACCCCGGACATACTGAGCGGGTATCTGCAGCACGCCAACCCCGCCGCGTTCAAGGTGCGCGCCGTGCTCGCCTCGATGCTCGCTCCCTCATGGGGCGTCTACTCGGGATTCGAGCTGTGCGAGAACTCCCCGCTCAGGCCCGGCAGCGAGGAGTACCTGAACTCGGAGAAATACCAGTACCGCCCGCGTGACTGGGCGCTGGCGGCGCGCGTGAACCTGGGTATCTCGCCGTTCATTACCCAGCTGAATGCGATCAGGCGAGCGCATCGTGCGTTGTCACAGCTCCGCAATCTCCGGTTTCATTTTGCGGACCGGCCGGAGATTCTATGCTTTTCTAAGAGTGTCGGCGCGCAGCCTGGCGCCCTTGGCGGCGATACGGTTCTGGTCGTAGTCAACCTCGACCCGCACCAGCCGCGTGAGGCCACGGTTTGGTTGGACCGAGCCGCTTTCGACTTCGACGTCGGGGCGGGATTGCTGGTAACTGATGAGCTGACCGGTGAGTCTTACCGATGGGGCGAGGCTAACTACGTACGGCTGGATCCGGCACGCGCTCCAGCGCATATCTTTACGGTTACCGCCGATTAGCCAGGCGACGGGGCCAGGCTGGCCTGACGCAAGTCATAAAAACCCTCAGCAAGTAAGGAATTAGTAGGAGACACCCCGTGGCACAGCCGGAACCAGCGCGGCACGGATCGCCCGCGCCGCAGACCCCCTTCCTGCCGAGCGTCGCGGCTCCCAACGAGCCGGTGCCGAACTCCTTCTCCTTCGACAAACCGCGCGATCCGCGGTGGTACCAGCACGCGGTCTTCTATGAGGTCCTCGTCCGCGGCTTCCACGACTCCAACGGTGACGGCACCGGCGACCTGCGGGGCCTGATCTCCCGGCTCGACTACCTGCAGTGGCTCGGGATCGACTGCATCTGGCTGCTGCCGATCTACAACTCGCCACTGCGCGATGGCGGGTACGACATCGCGGACTTCATGGCCGTCCTGCCCGATTTCGGCACTATCGGCGACTTCGTGGAACTGGTCGAGGAGGCTCATGCCCGCGGCATTAGGGTCATCGCCGACCTGGTCATGAACCACACCAGCGATCAGCACCCCTGGTTCCAGGCGTCCCGGTCTGACCCAGACGGCCCGTTCGGCAACTTCTACATGTGGTCAGACTCCGACGACAAGTACCCCGGCGCCCGGATCATCTTCGTCGACACGGAGCAGTCCAACTGGACCTTCGACCCGGTCCGCGGGCAGTACTACTTTCACAGGTTCTTCTATCACCAGCCTGACCTGAACTACGAGAATCCCCTGGTTCAGGACGCGATGCTGGAGGTACTGCGATTCTGGCTTGACCTCGGCATCGACGGCTTCCGGCTGGACGCGGTCCCCTACCTCTACGCGCGCGAGGGTACGAACTTCTTCATGGCCGTGCGCAGGGAGCAGCGCTACCCGATCTCGGAGATCCTCGCCAAGACGCCGCAGATTCCCTCCGGCTGCCAGTGGGGGATCTTCCTGCGCAACCACGACGAGCTGACCCTGGAGATGGTCACCGACGATGAGCGCGACTACATGTACGCCGAGTACGCCAAGGACCCGAAGATGAAGGCCAACATCGGGATCCGGCGCCGCCTCGCCCCGCTGCTCGACAACGACACGAACCAACTCCAGCTGTTCACAGCCTTGCTGCTGTCGCTGCCTGGCTCGCCGGTCATGTACTACGGCGACGAGATCGGCATGGGGGACAACATCTGGCTCGGCGACAGGGATGGCGTCCGGACGCCGATGCAGTGGACGCCGGACCGCAACGGCGGCTTCTCGCGCTCGGATCCGCAGCGGCTCTACCTGCAACCCAATATGGACCCCATCTACGGCTACCAGGCCATCAATGTCGAGGCACAGGAGCGCAACACCGGCTCGTTGCTGCACTGGACGCGCAGGGTGATCGAGATCCGCAAGCGCCATCCGGTATTCGGGCTCGGCAAATACTCCGAGCTGACCAGCTCGAATCCGAGCGTGCTCGCGTTCATCAGGGAGTACGCCGATTCCGGGCCCGGCAGCGCGGAGGGTAATCCGATCCTGTGCGTGAACAATCTGTCCAGGTTCCCGCAGCCGGTGGAACTCGACCTGAGCAGGTTCAACGGCTACACCCCGGTCGAGTGCATGGGTGGCGTCGCGTTCCCGCCCGTTGGTGAGCTGAGCTACCTGCTCACGCTGCCCGGGCACGCCTTCTACTGGTTTGTCGTGCAGCCGCCGAGCTAGCCGGATCCGGCCCGGATACACCAGAAACTACCCACCCTGGATCTGGCCCGGCCACTGCCGGATGCTTGACTCGTCTGGTGACGCAGGGCGCGCTCGCTGATCTGCTCTCCGAATGGCTCCCTGCCCAGCGCTGGTTCGCGGGCAGCGGGTCCAGGGTGCGCCAGATCGAGATAACCTCCGACGTCCAGCTAGCGGCGGGTGACCCCGAGCTGCGGCACCTGATGGTTGATGTCCTGGTCGGTCAGGAGCGAGTCAGCTATCAGCTACTGACCGGCCTGCGGGCCGAGCTGCCGCCAGCACTCGCCGGAGCCAGCATCGGCGCAATGCCAGACGGCAGGATCGCTTATGACGGCGCGGCCGACCCCGAGCTGACGGCCGTCCTGCTGCGCGGTATCGTCGCGCAGCGCAGCGTCGGCCCGCTGCGGTTCGGCACAGAGCCTGGAGCCATCGTTGACGGGACCGCGCCGGGCCGGACCCTGCCCGCTCTGGCCAGCAACACCAGCGTCGTGTTCGGCGAGGCGGCCATACTGAAGCTGCTCAGAAGACCGTTCGCCGGACACCACCCCGACCTTGAGGTGCCCTCGGCGCTCGCGCGCAACGGCTCGAAGCTGGTCGCCGCGCCGCTCGGCTGGATCGAGATGCCGCCCATCGGGCAGCCTGCGCCGGCGCAGGCAAGCGATGCCGCCCCGGTTGTACTGGCCATCTTGTCGGTGTTCTTCCCCCGCTCCAGCGACGGCTGGTCGCTGGCCACGGCGAGCCTGCGCAGCGCTCATCAGCACGGGGCCGGCCAGCACGGGCCGATACCAGACTTCTCCGCCGAGGCCAGGCTGCTCGGCGAGGCCACGGCGCGGCTGCATACCGAGCTCGCTGGGGCGTTCGGCACCAGCGCGCTATCCCGTTTCGCCCTGACCGACCTGATCGATACCATGGCGACTGAGCTGAGCCAGGCCACCGGTGTCGTGCCGCAGCTGCGCGAGCACGAGGCAGCGATCAGGGCGTGCTACGCCGCGCTCGCCGAACCAGGGACCGAGGTCGCGGTGCAGCGGATCCATGGCGACTATCACCTAGCGCAGGTGCTCAGCACCGACGGGGGCTGGATCGTGCTCGACTTCGAAGGTGAGCCGTCGGTACCGCTCGCCCGCCGCAGGGCGTTTGCGCCCGCGCTGCGCGATGTGGCGGGGATGCTGCGCTCGTTCGACTACGCGGCTAGGCACGAGGCACTACGGCATCCGGATGACAAACGGCTGGCCGAAGTGGCTTCAGCGTGGGTGAGCCGATGTCAGGATGCATTCTGCTCGGGGTATGCGCAGATCATGGGCAGCGATCCCAGGACGGGCGGGCAGCTCCGGTCGAGGTCGCCGCTCCTCCGCGCGCTGATTCTCAGCAAGGCGGTCTACGAGGCGGTCTACGAGGCCAGGCACCGGCCTGACTGGCTGCCGATACCGCTCGCCGCGATCGCGGAGGCAAGCCGATGACAGCCGCAGGTAAGTCGAGAGACCGGGGCCCCAAGATCACCGATCCGATCAGCCACGAGGAGATCGACCGGATCCTTTCCGGGCAGCACCACGATCCGCACGCCGTGCTGGGAGCTCACCCTGGACCGCAAGGGACGATCATCAGGGCGCTGCGACCGCTGGCCTCCTCAGTTGACATCGTCCTGCCCGACGGCAGCAGGTACCCGATGGGGCATGTGCACGAAGGCGTGTTCTCGGTGACGGTGCCGGCCGATGCCGCGGTCAGCGAGTACCTGCTCGCGGTGTCCTACCGGGCCGACGGGCCCGAGCTGCTCGCCGACGACCCGTACCGGCACCTGCCCACGCTCGGCGAGATGGACCGGCACCTGATCGGCGAGGGCAGGCATGAGGAGTTGTGGCGCGTACTCGGCGCGCGGGTGCGGCCTGAGCTGGACGGTGCTTCGTTCGCCGTCTGGGCGCCGAGCGCACGCGGGGTTCGCGTCATCGGGGACTTCAACCACTGGGATGGGCGGGCGCACCCGATGCGCTCGCTCGGCCGCTCTGGCGTCTGGGAGCTGTTCGTTCCCGGCGTCGGATCCGGCGTCAGGTACAAGTACGAGATCTGCGGCCAGGACGGGGCCTGGCACCGCAAGGCCGACCCGCTGGCTGCACTCGCCGAGGCGCCCCCAGCGACCGCGTCAGTCGTATTCGACTCCGGCTACGAGTGGGCCGACAAGGACTGGATGACGGCCAGGGCAGAGCGCGATCCGCTCCGCGAGCCGATGAGCGTCTACGAAGTTCACCTCGGCTCATGGCGGCCCGGCCTTTCCTATGTGGAGTTGGCCGAGGCCATCGTTAACTATGTCAAGGAGCAGGGTTTCACCCACGTCGAGTTCATGCCGGTGGCTGAGCACCCGTACGGCGGCTCGTGGGGCTACCAAGTGACCTCGTATTACGCGCCGTCAGCCCGGTTCGGGACGCCCGATGAGTTCAGGTACCTGATCGACCGGCTGCACCAGGCGGGCATCGGGGTTTTCGTCGACTGGGTTCCTGCGCACTTCCCGAAGGACGAGTGGGCGCTCGCGCGGTTCGACGGGACGCCGCTGTACGAGCACGCCGACCCGCGCCGCGGCGAGCACCCGGACTGGGGCACGCTGATCTTCGACTTCGGCCGGCCTGAGGTGCGCAACTTCCTGGTCGCCAACGCCGTCTACTGGCTCGAGGAGTTCCACATCGACGGGCTGCGGGTGGACGCCGTCGCGTCGATGCTGTACCTGGACTACTCGCGCAAGGCCGGCGAGTGGACGCCGAACGTGCTCGGCGGCCGGGAGAACCTGGACGCGGTCTCGTTCCTGCAGGAGGTCAACGCGACCTGCTACAAGAGGTCGGCCGGGATCGTCATGATCGCCGAGGAGTCCACCGCGTGGCCCGGCGTGACGAGGCCGGTGCATCTCGGCGGGCTGGGGTTCGGGCTCAAGTGGAACCTGGGCTGGATGCACGACACACTGTCCTACCTCGCGCACGACCCGGTCTACCGCCGCTACCACCACAACGAGCTCACGTTCTCGATGATGTACGCCTACAGCGAGAACTTCGTGCTGCCGCTCTCCCACGACGAGGTCGTGCACGGCAAGGGCTCGCTGCTCGGCAAGATGCCGGGCGACGACTGGAAGCGGTTCGCGACATTGCGGGCGCTGTTCGGCTACATGTGGGCCCATCCAGGCAAGCAACTGCTGTTCATGGGATCGGAGTTCGGCCAGCGCGGCGAGTGGTCACAGGAGAGCGGCCTGGACTGGGCGGCGCTTGTGGGACCCGCTCATGTCGGGCTGCAGCGCCTGGTCAGCGACCTCAACCTGGCCTACCGGCAGCTGCCTGCGCTATGGCGGGAGGACTTCTCCCCCGCCGGGTTCAGCTGGATCGACGTCTCGTTCCTGCGGGTCGCCGAGGACGCTCCTGCCGTCGCCTGCGTGGTCAACTTCTCCGGCGATCCGCACTACGACTACCGGGTCGGACTGCCGTCAACCGGCGTGTGGCGCGAGATGATCAACAGCGACGCGGCCGAGTACGGCGGCAGCGGCGTCGGCAACATGGGGCAGGTCGAGGCGACCGGCGAGCCCTGGCACGGCCGCCCCGCGTCCGCCGTGCTGACAGTCCCCCCGCTAGGCGTGCTGTGGCTAGTCCACGACCCCACTCCCACCGCCCCCGCGGCGGCCGCCGCCGAAGCCGCCGCCCCGCCGCCCACCCAGAAGCCCGTTCCATGATCACGGACACATTTCCGCCGATGTCGCATGAAAGTGTCCGTGATCACCGGAGCCCCACCAGACAAGAGGCTCGGCATGCACGGAGCGCACCCGACCAACCACGCTGCTGTAGCACAAGCCCGATCTCGCGCGCTACCTGGCATGGCCTAGTCGCGATGTCGGCCCAGCAATAGCGCAACGTGATAATCCCCGAGCTAGCGAAGAAGCTGTCCCGGCGCATGTCATGCCAGCGCGACTCAGCCGGATGCGAGGCAAGACCATCGAGTTCGACGGCGACTCCGAAATCGTCGTACAGGTTATCTAGATACGCCGACCTCGCTCCTCGCCGTTTCCGATACTGGCGCTGCGGTGCGGGCAACCGGTGCGGCCGCTCGACGTTCCGTAGGTAACCGCGTTCGAGGTTCGACAGGACACCTTCCGAGATCTCCTCAACCGCTACCAGCACGTCGCTACGCCACCTCATCTTGGCCCGGCAACCTACCGCGTCGCGGAGCTGGGCAGGCGTGACGAGCCGGCGGCCGCATGCGGCACTCAGCCAGTGGAAGGCGCCGTCGAAATTCTGCGCCGATTCGACGAGATCAAGAACGGTCTCCTCGACCCGGGTGCGGGGCGGCGTCCTGACAGGATGCTTGGCTTG
>WNFD01005016.1_pt1 | contig 17866 bp, 16 predicted proteins | sample 5400491 | NCBI WGS metagenome assembly WNFD01 (sample SAMN13153343, study PRJNA577476) | soil metagenome | isolation source: 120 cm saprolite under Douglas fir tree site 2 hole 2 replicate 2 | place: USA:California | collected 2015-04-18 | reverse complement strand
TGACACCGTCGACAAGGGGAACAAGGTGCTTTTATTTGGTAACGGCGGAAGCGCCGCAGACGCTCAACATATGGCCGCGGAATTTGTCGGACGCTTCGCGTTCGATCGGCCCGCTTTACCTGCATTGGCTTTATCCGTGAATACCTCGTGTGTGACAGCGATCGGCAACGACTATGGGTTCGACCTCGTCTTTTCGCGACAGATCGAAGCTCTAGCGCGCCCAGGGGACATGGCTATCGGCATTTCGACCAGCGGCAATTCGTCGAACGTACTTCACGGCCTTTCGGCAGCGCGGATAATTGGTTTGTGCACTGTGGCATTGACCGGTTGCGCCGGCGGTAAACTCAAAAACGCGGTAGACTACTGCATTTGTGTGCCATCGAACGAGACGCCGCGTATCCAGGAATGCCACATTGTGATCGGCCACATCATTTCAGAGCTGGTGGAAGAGACAATATTTCATGAACAAAGCCGCGTTTCTCGATCGTGACGGCGTTATCAACCGAAAAGCTCCGACCGAAGATGAGTACATAACCCGCTGGGAGGAGATGCACATTATCCCTGGGGTGGTTGAAGCAATTGCTCTACTTAATTGCTATTCGCCGCGGCGGCCGAACATCACGTTGATTTGACATCTTCTTGGATGATCGGCGATTCGGAGAAGGATGTCGAGGCGGGCAGAAGCGCTGGATGCAGAACAGCGAGGATTCTGGGAGCCGAGGCTCGCGCGGATGGTAACGCTGATGTGCTCGCACGATCACTGCTTGAAGCAGTCCATCAGATACTGCGGCTGGAGGAGCCCAGTTCTGATCGTTGGCGAACCGACGTCGTGCAGAGTAACTGATGGGAGCGGAATGCGGCGAGCGGAGCGCATGGTCAGCAGTTTCTCCGAGTATCATCGCTCAAGATGGCAGCGGGCTGAAGTGCCGCAGGCTTTTGCCTCGACACATGGAAAACTACGCACATGATCATTACTAGCACTCCGCTTCGCATCTCCTTCTTCGGGGGTGGTACCGATTATCCTATCTGGTACCGCCAGTACGGGGGCTCAGTATTGTCGACCACGATCGACAAAAGCTGCTTTATCACCTGTCGATGGTTGCCGCCCTTCTTCGAATATCACAGTCGCATCTCCTATACAAAAGTCGAGAATGTTGGCCAGAACAACGTAATTCAGCATCCATCCGTTCGGGCCTGCCTGCAGTTTCTAGGAATTGACGACGGCATCGAGATTCACCACATAGCGGACTTGCCTGCCCGCAGCGGTCTGGGTACGAGTTCAGCATTTACAGTGGGGCTTCTCCTGGGCCTTTATGCGCTGAAGAATCAGATGCGCGATAAGCGTGCGCTTGCGGCGGAAGCCATCCACGTAGAGCAGGAGCTGCTTCGAGAGGCCGTGGGTGCACAAGATCAAGTCAGCGCCGCGTATGGAGGCTTCAATCGGATCAATTTCGATACCGACGGTTCAATCGAGGTAATGCGCATGTTGGCTTCGCCAAACAGGTTAGCGGAACTCGAGCAAAACCTGGCTCTTTATTTTACGGGTTTCTCCCGGTTTGCTTCAGAAATCGCACAAGAGCAGCTAAACATGACGCCTCACAAGAAGCAAGAGCTGGACACCATGCTTCAGTTGGTTGATGAGGCGGAAGCAATTATTGCCAGTCCTGATCGTCCATTGAATGAATTCGGTCGATTGCTGCACGAGAGTTGGAAAATAAAGAGAACGCTGACACAAAGGATCTCAACCGCCAGCATCGACGAAATCTACGAAGCCGGGCTTAGTGCCGGTGCCCTCGGCGGCAAACTACTGGGAGCTGGCGGCGGAGGTTTCATGCTGTTCTTCGTGCCACCGGAACGACGCGAAGCGTTGAGGACGCGTTTGAAAAAACTGTTGTGCGTTCCGTTCGCATTTTCGAACCGGGGAAGCCATGTGGTCGTCTATGAGCCGGAGGAGCAGTACGACGGATCGCTCGCTAGTGAGCGGAACTCGATATATGCGGAGGCTTCCAGCGTCGCCCAAGCTCCCAAATAAACCCGTCTTACTGAACCGCCGGGATGACATGGTTGACTCTACGTCTAAAAGCATTTGTCGCTTTCTCGATAATGTTGCTCCGAGGGTCACCGGCACTCGTTTAGCAGATCACAATTTCCAAGCCAGATAGCCACAAGGGAAAGGTATACATCTTGAGAATTAGCGTTTTTGGATTGGGTTATGTTGGCACGGTTTCGGCGGGATGCCTCGCCAGCGACGGGCATAAGGTTATCGGTGTCGATCCCGTGCACCCCAAGGCCGACCTGATCAACAAAGGCCGGTCCCCTATTGTCGAAGCCGAGATCAGCGAGATTATTTCATCGACCGTCAACGCGGGCCGGCTGCGCGCGACGGACGATTCCGCCCATACGATCCGAGAGACTGAGCTGTCGTTCGTTTGCGTTGGCACACCGAGTCAGGCGAACGGCAATCTCGACCTGCGATACATCCTGCGGATTTGCGAGCAAATCGGCGAGGCGCTCAAAAGCAAGACCGCGCGCCATACCGTCGTCCTCCGCAGCACCATTTTGCCGGGCACGATGCGCAAGATCGTGATTCCAACCTTGGAGGAGTTCTCTGGAAAGAAGGCCGGGGTTGACTTTGGCGTCTGTAACAACCCCGAGTTTCTGCGGGAAGGTTCGGCAGTAAAAGACTTCCGGTGTCCGCCCAAGACCGTCATTGGCGAGCTGGATCAAGCAAGTGGAGATATCCTGGAGACGCTCTACGAAAAACTCGAGGCACCACTGATCAGGACGAATCTAGAGGCTGCCGAGATGGTCAAGTATGTCGACAACAGTTGGCATGCCCTCAAGATCGGATTTGCCAATGAAATCGGCAATCTCTGTAAGTCTTTGGACCTCGATGCGCACCAGGTCATGAAGATCTTCTGTCAGGATCGAAAGCTCAATATTTCGCCTGCTTACCTAGTGCCCGGTTTTGCGTTCGGAGGTTCGTGTTTACCGAAGGATCTTCGGGCGCTGTCCTATCAAGCCAAAATGCACGATTTGCACCTGCCGATTCTCACTTCCATTCTGCCCAGCAACGAAATGCAGATTGCACGGGGCCTCCAACTCATTACCGGAAAGGGGCACACACGTGTCGGTATTTTGGGCTTCAGCTTCAAAGCGGGAACCGACGATCTGCGAGAAAGCCCCCTGATCGAAATCATCGAACGCCTGCTGGGAAAGGGATATGACTTGCGCATCTATGACAAGAACGTGAGCGTTGCCAGCCTACTTGGCGCGAACCGTGATTTCATCCTCAACAGGATTCCACACATATCGAAACTAATGGTCGGGGACATTGATACAGTGCTCAATCACGCGCAAACTGTTGTAGTTGGAAACAAAGACCCGGATTTCGATAAAATACCGGCAAAACTTCGCGATGGGCAAGTCCTGATAGATTTTGTGCGAATTATTGAAGGGAAGAGCATAAATGGCAATTACGAAGGCATCTGCTGGTGAACCGGCAGAACGAGGCGTGAACAAGGCCTGCAAAGACTTGATTTACGACTCGATTGTACGGCTCTCACATTGGTTGGAAGAAAATGACTATCGCGGCTACGATACCTTTGATGGGCTCAGTGCACGTGTGCTACGGCCCCTGACCTTCGAGAGGAACTCGCTGCGTATCGTACTGCAGCAAACGGTAAGACGATTTCCTGTGAATTTACGCCCTTTGCTAGGAATCAAGATGGAGCACTCTAGCAAAGGGATGGGGTTTCTAGCTCGTGGTTTCACCCGCCTTCATAAGGCGACTCGTGACCCCGTGTGGGCATGTAGGGCGGAGTCTGCTCTACGATGGCTTATCGACAACCAATCCACCGGATACAGCGGAGCATGCTGGGGCAATCACTTCGATTATCAATCGAGAGGTGGCTACCTGCCAAAGGGGGTCCCTACAATTGTATGGACCTCTTTAATCGGCCATGCATTTCTGGATGGATATGAGCATTTCAAAGAAGATCAGTATTTGGAGACTGCCATAAGCGCCTGCAATCACATTCTCCACGATTATGAAAGGCATCCTTACGGAGAAGGGCTGTGTATCAATTATGTGCCGGGAATGGACATCCAGGTCCACAATGCGAACACGTTGGGGGCTAGTTTATTAGCCCGCACTTATTCCCATATTCACAATGGGGCGTACTTGGAATTGGCACGAAAGGCTCTGCAATATACGGCTCAGTATCAGAGATCGGATGGATCTTGGTACTACGCTGAGTCAAATGGTCACTGGGTCGATAACTTTCATACGGGCTATGTGCTAGATTGTTTCAAACGTTACGTCGAAGGAACTGGGGATCATCGCTTTGCGTCTACCATGGACTCGGGGTATAAGTACTGGAAAAGAACTTTCTTTTTGGCCGATGGAACTCCCCGGTATTACAGCCATAAAACGCTCCCTATTGACATTCAATGTTCCTCCCAAGCCATTGATACCTTGACCTTCTTCAGTGACTACGATTCGGAAAGCTTAGCTCTTGCTGTCAGAGTTGCACGGTGGACAATTGAGCATATGCAAGACCGGACTGGGTACTTTTATTACAGGCGATATTCGCGACGAATTCTCTGAATAGGTAAATCGAGTAACGTCAAAGCTCAGGAAATGCTGCTTCTGTACGAGTCTAGAACTCGGAAACTTGTTTCGTGCCGCCATTCTGACCGCGATTTGCCGTGCGAAGCTGGACAGAACCTACGCCGCCAGCAGCAGTTTCTTGCGGCTGACAAACAGATTGACCAGCGCGCAGCTGACAAACAGCCGGTGCTCGTTCTTCTTCAGCCCGCGGTAGCGCACTTTCACGAATCCGAACTTCAGCTTCAGCACTTGAAACACGTGCTCCACCTTGGCCCGCACTTTCGACTTGGTCCGGTTCTTCGCCCACGCCACTGGGTCTACGATCTGATTCTTGTAGCGACAGCGCCGCTGGGTGAAATCCCGTGCTCGCGGGGCGCACTCGCGGATCACCTTCGTTTGTTCCTGATAGGCACCGTCGCCCCACACCCGGGTTTCTTCCCCGTGCAGCAAATCCGGCAGAACCGCCACATCGGACACGTTGGCCGCGGTCGCCACCGCCGTGTGAATGATCTTGGTCTTGCTGTCCACGCCCACGTGCGCTTTCATTCCGAAATACCACTGCTTGCCCTTCTTCGTCTGATGCATCTCCGGGTCGCGGCTCGGCTCGCGGTTTTTGGTGGACGAGGGCGCGTCGATCAGAGTCGCATCTACGATCGTGCCGGTTGCGATGCGCACGCCTTTGGCTTGCAAGTGCAGATTCACCGTGCCCAGAATCTCTTCTCCCAGATTGTGTTCTTCCAGCAGATGGCGGAATTTGCAGACTGTGGTCTCGTCCGGCACTGGCTCGACTCCCAAGTCGATCCCCGCGAACTGGCGCAGCGTCGCCGAGTCGTACAGCGCTTCTTCCATCGCCGGGGCCGCCAGATTGAACCACTGCTGCAGGAAATAAATCCGCAGCATCCGTGCCAGCCCCACCGGCCGCCGCCCGTTGCCCGGCTTCGGATAGTGCGGCTCGATCCGCGCGCACAACTTCGCCCACGGCACCACCTGCTCCATTTCTTCCAAAAACATCGCCCGTCGCGTCTTCCTCGTGTACCACTCGAATCCCGTCATCATCGCCAGTGTCCTCTGTTTTCCCGTAGAGTTCATGCTGGCACGACTTTATCTATACTCGATGTGGAAAGGGAGGGCTTAATCAGAGTCTCCCTATAGTCTCTTTTGAATATAGCCGGTTCCGAGGGACATCCCGAGTACAAATTACGTCTAAATGCGCAATGCTGCTCACAGGCCATCGATACCGTTGAGTCATAAACAAGACACCTGCGCTGCACTGAAGAAGTAACTGTAGTTATTGTCCGCGCTTGGGGGTCAGTACCAACCGCAGCGACGTGGAGCTCCGTATGAAGAGAAAAATTCTTATTGTTGTTCAAAATAACGCGTTTCCTTTTGACGACCGTGTGTGGAAGGAAGCACTTTCATTGCACAACGCCGGCTACCAAGTATCCGTATTATGTCCAAAGGGCAAACGCGCTAAGCAAGGTTATGAGCTACTTGAAGGAATTCACATCTACCGGCATGCAGCAACCGAAGGACGCAATGGCACACTCGCGTACATTTGGGAATACGGGTGCGCCTTACTATGTGAGATTGTATATTCATGGTGGATTTATTTGCGCCGTGGATTTCACGTTATCCAGGGCTGCAACCCGCCCGATGATATTTTCCTAGTAGCTCTGCCTTTTAAGCTGTTTGGCGTCAAATACATTTTCGATCATCATGATGTGAGCCCAGAGTTGTATCTCTCGAAATACGGCAGAAGGGACTTCCTTTACAAGGTCCAGACTTGGCTGGAGAAATTGACGTTTCGCTTTTCCGATGTGGTCATGTCGACGAATTACAGTTACAGGGACATAGCGGTCAGCCGCGGAGGTCTCACTTCGGAAGATATTTTTGTAGTCCGCAATGGGCCGGATTTAAACACATTTAAAGCCGTTCCTCCGAAACCCGCCGTGAAGAATGGCAAGCGCTACCTAGTAGGATATGTTGGCGTCATGAGCGTCCAAGAAGGCTTGGACATCCTTCTCGACGTGGCGCAACACATTAAGAGCTTGGGGCGAAAGGATGTTCAGTTTACTTGTATTGGCGGTGGCCCTTCCCTGGCTGGACTGCAGAAAATGACGCAAGACAAGAATCTCGGAGATATGGTCGATTTCACGGGATGGGTCCCGTTCGCACAGAAGATGGAAATTCTTTGCACTGCGGATGTCTGTGTGAACCCGGACAAGCCCTGCGAGATGAATGATATGTCCACCATGATTAAAATTATGGAATACATGGCTCTGGGCAAGCCGATCGTTCAGTTCAATCTGAAGGAAGGAAGGGTTAGCGCACAGGAAGCATCGCTCTACTGCAATAATGAGAACCAGGTAGCCGATTTCGCGGACAAAATCCTCTGGCTGTTAGAGCATCCTGAAGAAAGGCAGAGAATGGGAGAATTTGGGCGCAAGCGGGTTCAAGAAGAACTGGCCTGGGAGTACTCGGTCCCGAAGCTCCTTGCAGCCTACGAGAGGACCTTCAGCAAGATGCAAGGCAAGCACGCCCTGCGGGCGGACACTGCGAGCTCCTGAACATCAATTCTTCAGTCCGCGCGGCGGATCGCCAAGGTCTGAGCCCCGTCTGCTGCAAGAATTGTTCGCCGAGCTAAATCAGGCCGGAACGTAATCACAAAAGCGCTGTGATGGTGTTCGAAGAGCAGTTGAGACCTTATCTGCCGCCGCCAGAAACGACTGCAGGAATCGACGCTCCTTCCTTGGCATTGAGACCGCTGAGGGCAGCGTGCGAGACTCAGCACCTTCGATCGCTCGTGTAGCATTAACCTCAGTGAACAGCATCTACACTCTAGACCCTCTTGTCGACCAGCGTTGGAATGACCTCGTTGCTCACCACGGTGAAGCTTCAGCATTCCACCAACGTGGGTGGCTTGAGGCTTTGAGTCGCACTTACGGCTATCAGCCCCTAGTGTTAACCAGCTCACCACCTGGCAGGCCACTCGACAATGGAATTGTTCTGTGCCGTGTCTCTAGTTGGATTACGGGAACTCGCTTGGTGTCGCTGCCGTTTTCGGACCACTGTGATGCTCTGCTGGATGATATCTCTGGCTACCACGAGTTCATAGACTGGTTGCGAGGGGAATGCGATAGGCAACAGTATAAATATGTCGAGCTTCGACCATTGTTTCGATGTCAGGAGATGTGTGGTTTACAACCCAGTCATTCATATTGCTTTCACGAGCTCGACATCCGGCCGACCTTGGAGCACCTCTTTCGCGGACTTCAGAAGGACTCGATTCAGAGAAAAATTCGACGCGCAGAGAGAGAGCAGCTTTCCTATGAGGCAGGTCGCTCCGAACAACTCATGGACGACTTCTTCCGCCTTTTCGTGATCACCAGAAGACGACATCAATTGCCCCCTCCGCCCCGTGTCTGGTTCAGAAACCTGCTGGAATGTATGGGCGACAATATTGAGGTCAGAGTAGCTCGCAAAAATGGCTACCCGATAGGGGCCGTGCTAACTCTGCGGCATCGCTCCGCCGTGATGTATAAATATGGATGCTCAGATGATCGGTTTCACAATCTCGGGGCGATGCCGTTTCTGATCTGGAGGCTCATCGAGGAAAGTAAAGCATCGAAAGTAGAGAAGATCGACTTCGGTCGTTCCGACTCTGATAATGAGGGTCTGATTGGCTTCAAAGACAGGTTTGGTACGACTAGGAGATTGCTGACGTATTATCGGCACCCGACTACGAAAAAAGAACACAAGGCGAGCAACCGCAGCTTGCAAGCGATTCGACAATCGCTCTCTTTTGTACCAGACAGTATATTGGCTCGGGCTGGCAAGGTCCTGTACAGGCATATAGGTTAACCAGCGCGATGTGCGTTAATGTGTGATCCTGTTTGTTTTAGAGTCGCGTCGTGGGTAGAAGTGGACAATAACCCAGTAGCGGCCCTCCAAAAAAAACAACAGAGATGAATATGCAGAAAATCTTGGCTGAATACTTTCGGTGTCCCGATGCCTCAGGGGGCTTCACGGTGGGAGGGCGGCTCCCGCAGCAGGCCGAATTTTTCTCATTTGGTTCGGGGATCATGTGCTATGGCAGGGTTTGTCAAGGTGGGCATTCCAACTCTTCCAATAGCCATGTTCGTGACGTTCTTACGGATGTGCATGTGAATGAATCCGTTATTGAGTTGCCTTTTGACCCCAGCGAAGTGATTGATAACCTTCGATACGAACGCTATGTCTTCGTAGATGGCAAAGGCCATGGGCGACGAATGCAGAGCCCAATTCGCAGCGCGTACTATCTGGCGCGCCCGCTGCTGCCGGTGGGCTTACGCAAACATCTCCAAAGAGCTCATTTTAGCGGATGGCAGCGGCTTTCATTCCCGAAATGGCCGGTGGACTCAACCGTCGACAGCGTTTTGGAAAGGCTGCTTGCGATCGCCATTCGTTCGGCAGGAATGAAACCAATCCCCTTCATCTGGTTTTGGCCGAAGGGCGCAATCGCTGCCGCAATCATGACCCATGATGTTGAGACAGAGAAAGGTGTTCAACGGAGTTCCTACATGATGGACGTCAATGAGTCATTCGGAATTCCTGCGTCATTCCAGATTGTGCCTGAACAACGCTATGTGGTAAGAGACTACTACTTGAGCGAGATTCGGCGCCGTGGATTTGAGGTAAATGTCCAGGATCTCAACCATGACGGTCATCTCTTCAGAGATTTTACAGAATTCAAACGGAGAGTCGTCAAAGTAAATCAGTACGGTCGTGAGTTTGGGGCACTCGGCTTCAGGTCCGCTGTCCTTTATCGAAACCAAGAGTGGTATGACCTGTTGAAGTTCGAGTACGACATGTCTGTTCCAAACGTGGCCCATCTCGACCCGCAGCGGGGTGGTTGTTGTACCGTGATGCCTTACTTCGTGGGCGATTTGGTGGAATTACCAGTGACTACCACACAGGACTACACCCTGTTCCACATTTTGAATGACTACTCCCTCCATCTATGGGAGGAACAAATTGGGCTGATTCTGCAGAAGCACGGTTTGCTCAACCTGATTATTCATCCGGACTACATCACGGGTCCTCGGGAGGAGAAAACGTACAGAGGACTATTGGCGATTCTCGCTCGTCTTCGACGGGAACAGAATGTGTGGGTTGCACTTCCGAGAGAAGTGAGCTCTTGGTGGAGACAGAGAAGTCGAATGACAATCGTTGAGCGGAACGGCGATTGGCGCGTCGAAGGGCCGGGCAGCGAACGGGCGCAAGTTGCTTTTGCCACCATCGAAGATGGGGAGTTGACCTACAACTTTCCTTCCACTCCGGTATCGGCAAAGATCCAGTTTTAAATCCAAACTCAGTAAATCCATGAACACGTATATCAGTTCCTCCAGCGTCTACAAAGATGGAGGCTATTTTCACAAACATCCTCAGTGGCACACGGAACACTCAGCTTGGAAGGCCGCTCAGATCGTGAAAATGATCAAGCGTGCCAACCTTGACCCAAGGACGTTGTGTGAAGTAGGCTGCGGGGCAGGTGAAGTACTTCGGTTGATTCAGGAGCGTATCAGCTCGCAGTGCTCTCTCCGGGGTTTCGACATTTCACCGCAAGCCATCAGCCTCTCCCAAGCTCGTGCAAATGATCGCCTCCAGTTTGAACTGATCGAGTATGAAGGAGACATCAACGGCTACTATGACCTGCTGGTCTCAGTCGATGTGGTGGAGCACGTAGAAAATTATTTGGGATTCTTGAGGTGCCTAAGATCCAAAGCTACCTATAAGATCTTTCATGTGCCTCTGGATCTTTCAGTCCAGTCAATCCTCCGCAGCCACGGTTTGATAGAACGCCGAGACTCGCACAATCATTTGCACTACTTTTCGAAAGAGGTCTTCCTGCGAAGCCTCACCGATGCAGGGTATAAAGTGTGCGACGTGCTCTACACAAAGCGATCTATTGAGATCGGTTTAGGTAGGGAAAAATCGCTGATGAACGTACCTCGGAGGATTGGCTTCACCATTGCTCCAGATTTCACCGTCCGAGTGCTCGGCGGGTTCAGCTTGGCGGTACTGGCGGTTTGAGTGCACAAATGGACATTGATTTTAGCCGATGACCAATGGAAGAGCGTCCTTCGCAGAGATGTGAATTCAGAACCGCGAGTTCAATGGAGAACATTGAGTTGGCGGAGAGTTCGAGCTCGTGGCTTTATTATAGGGACAATGCGAATCGTCCAGGGCCCTCCACCGCGCCGGCGCAGGGTACAATACATCGAATTCACAACCTCAGCTTTCGAGGATCAACGCGATGGGATTTGACAACCACGATGTCGCTGTAACCTTTACAGGTCTCACCGATTATCCGCGACAGGTTCCATTCCATCCTCCTCAGAAGTACCCTGAGTACAGAGGGACACAATTAGATCCGTGCAACCAGATCTACCACTACGTACGCGAAACCTTATACCGCCTCGGACTCGACAAGGAGAATTTCAACACTCCAGCATGGAACCCGTTCAAGGACGTCGTGGAACCAGGCATGATGGTGTTCTTAAAGCCGAACACGGTTCGCCACTTCCACGTCCGGGGAAAGAATATTTTTTCGGTTATCATCCACGCCTCTGTGGTGAGGCCTGTACTGGATTACATTTCTATCGCGCTGCAGGATCGGGGCCGAATCATTATCGGAGACGCTCAAGTAATTTTCGGGCACTTCGACGAAGCGATGGCAATTTCCCAGATCGACCAGCTCGTGAACTGGTATCAGAAGCAAACGCCGGTTCCCATCGAGTTGTACGATCTTCGTATCTATCGTGCCGTGCCAAGCTGGCTGGGTGGACAGAGAGCTCGGGCAAGAGTGGAGCAGGATCCGCGCGGCTACAAATGGATTAACCTTGGGAAGTACAGTCATTTCGAAGGAATAGACTCCAAAGTTTTAAGGATCAACATAGCAAGTAACAAGTTTATGGAGCCGCACCACGGACCGGGGAACCATGACTACCTCTTTCCGAATTCGGTTCTGCAAAGTGACGCGATCATCAGTATTCCAAAATTTAAGACCCACCGCCGAACCGGGATCACCATGGCTCTTAAGAATCACATGGGATTGCCGGCCCTCAAGGACACCCTCCCACACTTCATGCTGGGTTCTCCCGAAGAGGGTGGCGATCAGTACCCAAATGCGTCTGTCCGGAAGCGGCTTCATACTTGGATTCGTGACCGGGTCGAGGAGAGTCCGTTCATTGCAGTCAAAGGTATTTATAGCGGTCTTGACCGGGTAGTCTGGTCCTCCAGATACATCAAACCGTTTAAGGACAATGTCAACGAAGGGATGTGGTTCGGCAACGATACTCTGTGGCGAACCCTGTTGGACATCAACCGTACAGTGTTCTACTCCGACAAGCAAGGGAATGTCCGAAATTCGATTCAGAGGCGCTACTTCTGTCTGATGGATGGAGTCGTCGGAGGTGAGGGTGATGGGCCGATCTCGTGTGACCCGGTCACTCCAGGAGTGCTCATGGCCGGTCACAATCTCGTTGCTTTTGATGCCGTGGGTTCGACCCTGATGGGTTTTGATATCGATAAGATTCCCTTGGTAAAGCGAGGTCTCGGGCAGCCTAGTGCGCTTTCCCTCTTCCACGGAAGCCGCGACTCGATTCGAGTGATCGATGGTGACGAAAAGCTGACGCTCGAAGAGTTCGCGAAACGCCACAACCTTAAGTTCGCGCCTCATCCAAACTGGGCGGGACATATAGAACGCGCCTTGATGCCGTAACCGGAGGCGACCTCTCATGGGCTCCTTACAATCGAGTATGCAACTCTGGAGGCGCAAGTTCAAACGGAATTTGCAGGACTATGGTCTCGTTGTAGCACTCAGTAAGAGCTTCGCCTATCTGTTTAAGTTCGGCTGCGAGCGCGTGACTTATCGCCTATACAAAATTGAGTTTTCTGAGACCAGTACCGAGCATCCTGCAGAGCTCGAAGGTCTAGTATTTCGATTTCTGAATCCCACCGACGAAGTCGGCATCCGCCAGATCGAGGAGAATTCGGAGTGGTTGATGGGATCGGTCAAACAGCGGCTGGAAGCCGGAGCATTGTGTCTTGCGGCATTTGAAGGAGATCAACTCGCAGGCTTCAATTTGGTTTCCTTCGGAGACGTGTTCATGCCTCTGGTCCACCTCTCGCGTCACTTTCGGCACGACGAGGCCTGGTCAGAACATATTGCAACTGCCAAGACTTTCCGAAAAAGAGGACTGGCTTCCCAACTCCGCTATAGAATCTTTGAAGAGCTTCGCCGCCGAGGCATCCGGAAGTTCTACGGAGGGGCGCTTCGGGGAAATGATCCGTCGCTGAAATTAGCACGGCGGGTCGGGTTTCAGGAATTCGTCGAGATCCAGTACACGCGTCTGTTCACCAAGCGCAAGTGGCGTTATGTGAGGATGTCCAATGAGTCAACTTGAGAAATACGATGACTGGTTTGTGGGGAACATTGCCTTCCCTGTGACCAACTATCTGTTCAACCGTAGAGGGGTGAGAGCGGACTATGTCCGGCTCATCCAGTCCGAGTATTACGCGCCGGAGAAGATCGAACAGATGCAGCTTGGAAGGCTGCGAGAAGTGTTGCGCCACGCGAACCGTGTGAGCCCCTATTACACCGCAAGGTTCAAGCAGATCGCTCTTGTGCCTGACGACATCCGGACGCTGGCAGACGTCAAGGGCATCCCGACCCTGAGTCGTCAAGATGTCATTACGAACTGCGAGAAAATGGTAGATGTCGGTCAGCGTTCCGCCATCGAAGCCGCCAATCAATCGACGCGAGGACCCGGGCAACCTTTACCCCTGGCTCGCTTCCGGGAGCGGAAACTGGTTCGAAACACGTCTTCAGGTTCCACCGGGGCCCCGGTCATTTTTTACGATGACGGTTCGACGGCGGCCGTCAGTTGGGCGTTCGAAATGCGCCTGCGGAAATGGTTCGGCATCAACCCGGGTGCCCGTGAGGCCCGCATGGCTCGTATTTCGGCGGATTACATGCCGAAGGACTCACAGGTGTGGATTCGCAAACGCCTGTGGCACCAGTTAATGCTGCCCGGCGTGAACCTTGCGGATCCGGAATACGCATTCTGTCTCCAGAAGCTGAGGGAGTTTCGGCCTCGTGTGCTGTGGGGATTTACCAGTGCCTTGGCGGGACTGGCAGACTATGTCAAGCGGTCAGGTGAGGACGTGAGCGCATGCAGTCCCGAGCTGGCGATTGGTTGGGCCGCTCCAATGTACGAGCATGAAGAGAGGATTCTGCGAGATGTGTTCCATTGTGCGGTGACGAACATATACGGAACAAGAGAGGTGGGCCACGTGGCAGCCTGGTGCCCGGATCACACGTGGCATATAAACCAGGAACACATGCTCGTGGAAAGCAACACAGATCCGCGCGAGGGGGAGATCGGGGAGATCATTGTTACGCCGCTCGACGTCTCTCCCATGCCACTCATCCGATATCGTCTGGGAGATCTTGGACGCCCGGCTCCTTCGCGCTGTGCTTGCGGCCGAACCCTGCAAGTTATCGAAGATTTCCTGGGCCGTACCGGAGAGGTGTTCGTCACCAAAGATGGACGGATGATTCCGCCTAATTTCTGGTGCCGGTTCTTCATGGTGGATCAGCAGAGCCAATTTGTTGAGAGATTCCAAGTTATCTATCGTCGCCCGGATCTTATCTCGATTCGGATCGTAAAACGACACGGATTTTCCGAACGGACCGAACAAGACATGAAGCGGATCCTTCGGAAGAACTTCAGTGCGGATGTTCATTGCGAGTTCGAGTACGTTCCGTGCATCGAGCCTCAAATCTCGGGCAAGTATCAGATGGTTGTGAATGAAACGCGCAATTAGCGCGGCAGGAGAGGCTCATGGATGTAGTTCTTGTTGAAAAAAAGAATCGGCGCGATTGGGATGTATTCGTTCAAGAGAGCCCCGGTGTCATTGCCTGGCATAGCTACAGCTGGGAGGAGGTACTCCAACAATACTACGGTACAGAGTTTTATCCGCTTGCCGTATATGACGGGCCCAAAATCTGCGGCATCCTGCCGCTTTATCGCATCAAAACCTTAAGGGGCGAAGCACTACTCTCAATTCCGCATTTCGTCGCGGGCGGAATTGTTGCGTCGGATGAAGATGTGCGCCACGCATTGTTGAAAAAAGCGATTGATTTTGCCAATCAGCTGAAAATACAAAAGCTTGTGTTCCGCCAATACAAAGTGAAGCTTTCCGGCCCTTTGCGCACAGACGATAACTACTACAATCGCGAGCTGGCGCTCTCTCCTGATCTGGACCTGGTCTGGGATCGTATCAGCACGGCAAATCGAGAGAGGATTGAGGAGAGTCGGCGCTTCAACCTGGAACTTGAGTATCCATCACGCGATACTGCTGGTTTCTTTCGCTTGCTTCTCCACGACCAGCATGCAGCTGGCGTGCCATGCGTAAGCGAGTCCTGGGTGGTTGCGCTCTTCAACACTGGCGCATATGAGATCGCCCTGTTACGTCAGAAGGGCGAGCTAGTCGCCGCAACCATGGTTAAGAAATTTAGGAAGACCGTGTCCTTTCCATTTTCCTGTCTACGCGATCAAAGCGAGTCGGGCATGCTGTGTGCATACAATTTGTACTGGCAACTCATCAGCAGGCTTGCGAAGGAGGGCATTCGCATCGCACACTCAGGACGCATTCCAGTCACCGATGCGGCGTTTCCTTACCGGCTCGGATGGGGAGGGGAAAAGTACAACTACTACTATCAATATTACGGCCATGACGAACGGCAAATGGAATTTTCAAAGAAACGCGGTTCTAGAAGACAACTGATCGAGTCCCTCTGGAAGAAAATTCCAACCGGAGTAGCTCAGATCTTAGGTCCGGCGGTTGTGAGACAGTTTCCGTGAGATAACCGCTGCGCATGTTGTCCACGCTTTCGAAGGCCCCCTGAACACAGTACTTCCAAGTCCGCTCCTCACCATGGCCCGACCGAAAGGCCGGCACAGAGGCCCGTTCGCAAAAACTGCGGGTATCTTGGCAGTCGCCACAGTCCTCTTTGTAGCGACGATACACGGTTTTCTGGCTGTAACTCGCCCAACGGGTACGGGCATCTTGATGGTGGAGGCTTGGATACCGTGCCAGTCATTGCAGGGCGCAGTCGATGCCTTTCGAAGTGGATCTTATAGCTATATGGTTGTGGTCGGGACTCAAGGCAGCTCTTATGATCATATGCCCAACTATTCCGATCGCGCTGTCGAAGTGCTGGAGAAGATGGGTCAGGATAAAAATAGAATCGTGAAAGTTGTAAGTCCTCACGTTGTTGTGCATCGCACATTCACAGAGGCGAGAGCGTTCAGGGACTGGACGATCAGCTCCGGCGCGGCGGCGTGTTGCGTCGACGTTTACACAACGGGCGTCCATGCGAGAAAAAGTTGGATCACGGTGCAGTCGGTACTGGGGAACTCTTACCGCGTGGGCGTAATTGCAGGCCCCGAACAATCGTACAACCCGAGATACTGGTTCTTGTCAAGACGGGGAATTTGGCTGGTCCTGCGCAACCTGAGCGGGTATTTATACACCAAATACGAAATCGCCATAGGTCATGCCTGACGCCGCTCTCCGCTCGGAAGTCAAATGGGGAAGGACCGTACTGAGTTATCTCTTAACAGATAGCTCCAAGGTCCCAGTCATCGAATAAAGCGCCCCGGCAGCGTCGGATCGAGCTTCGCCACGGAGGATTCTATGAACGCCGAATATCAAGGTCCATTCGAGACGATTGAGAGCGCTCAAGAGTTTCTGAGACTCCTTGTCGGAGCCGTGGTCGAGGCGAAACGCGATTTGCACGAACAAATTGACGAAGAGACAACGCCCAGGGCTCCGCGTAAAAAGGAGGCGCTCCAGGTCGCATTGTTCAGTCTCAACAAGCTGGAAAAACACATCCAAATCAGCTTGTGCACGCTGAATGATCTGCGCAGCCTCCGTCGTGTGATGTGGGGAGAGCGGAGACAGGAGGCGCTCTCGGTGAGGGAAGCTTGAGGGCAGCGTTAATTCCGCGGCATGGACCGCCCGAAGTATTAGAGGTCAGGGATGTAGCTGTGCCTAAAATTGGAAAGCACGACGTGCTTGTCCGCGTATGCTTTAGCAGTGTCAATCCTGTGGACTGCTATTTAAGACATGGGGGATTGAGACGCTTTGCACACCTTCCCTTACCAATTATCCCGGGCGTGGATATTGCCGGAATCGTAGAACGTATTGGCCCGAATGTCCGAGAGTTCCGAGCCGGCGATGAAGTGTTTGGATTCATTCCTCGAGGAACGGGAGCTTGCGCGGAATTTGCTGGATGTCGTGGAGACTGGCTAGCCCGGAAACCCGCGGCTTTGAGCGAGTGCGAAGCAGCCGTTCTTCCATGCGTCGCCCTAACGGCATTGCAGGCGTTACGAGACAAAGCGAGGCTTCGGTCTGGAGAAAGCGTATTAATAATAGGCGCATCCGGCGGGGTCGGAACCGTGGCTGTGCAGATCGCACAGGCGCTCGGCTTGGAAGTCACAGCCGTCTGCAGCACACACAATATCGAGCTCGCGAGGAGGCTGGGTGCTACGCGCGTGATCGATTACACCAAGCAGGACCTGCTATGCGAGCAACAGGAGTTCGACGCAGTTTTCGACTGCATTGGCACCAACCGGTTCTGGCGTTATCGAAAACTGCTTTCTCACAGAGGACGGCACGTGGGAATTTCCTGTAAGCGCGTGGCGTTTCTTGATAGCGCCATTTCGTATCTGCTACCAGGCAGAAGATCCTTTCAGTTTCACGTGAAAGCCCAACGCGCCGACCTGGATCAGCTTGCCGAGTGGGTTCGGGAAGGCAAGCTCAGGCCAATAGTAAGCCAGGTACTTCCGCTCGAAAAGATTGCGGAAGCCCACCGCCTTTCTGAAACACGAAGGACCGTGGGAAAGATCGCAATAGCCATTCAGCAGTTTTGATGACACGCCTCCGTGCAGGTTTCAATACAGCATTCAGTGCACAATGACCTCAACCGCTACGTCTACAGGTGAGCTGAGCCAGCGTACTGGCCGAAAGCTTGTGGAATTGCTTAGTGCGGGCGAGCTTTCCGCGGCCGAAGTTGTCGGCGGCTATTATCGGAGCGAGTTCTTGAGGTCAATCCGCGCATAAACGCCTAGCGGTTCCACTTTTTGCCGAGGCGCATAGAGCCGCGCTTTCTCTTGACGCAGCGCGGCGCCGGCGAGATCCGCT
>WNFD01003601.1_pt1 | contig 17866 bp, 16 predicted proteins | sample 5400491 | NCBI WGS metagenome assembly WNFD01 (sample SAMN13153343, study PRJNA577476) | soil metagenome | isolation source: 120 cm saprolite under Douglas fir tree site 2 hole 2 replicate 2 | place: USA:California | collected 2015-04-18 | reverse complement strand
GCGCGCTCCGCCCGCTCGACGAAATCACCGGCGCAACCACGAATGACGACATCCTCAACCTGATTTTTAGCCGCTTTTGCATCGGAAAGTAGAACGGTTTCCGGCGGAACAACGACTCATTCGTCCCTTACTGAGAACTTGGGACAGGCATAGGCGCTGAACTGGCAGAAGATCGCGTGGGCTGGAGCCGATACCCGTTGCGAGTCCGTATATGGTCTTTCTTGAATTGGTTACCAGCCAGCCTGACTGTAATCGCCCGCCATCCCCGATTAGGATTAGGGCGTGGATAGTAGCTGAGTGAATAGAGATGTGCCAAGTCATCGCGAATGGATGCGAACGCGAGTTCCTCGTCCCTCCAGTTTTTGGCAAAGTAGGCTTTACCGCCGGTCGCGGCGGTCATGCGTTCGAACACTGCGGTCGAAACCGGCTCCAATTGCGCCTGCCTGGTACTGATCATGTAGATAGCGGTTCCGGTCGACTGGGCCAGTTCGGCGACATCCTCGGGAGGGACCATACTTGAATTGTCGGGGCCATTGGAAAAAACCACGATCACTTTTCTTCCCACGAACTGCGCTGCGTCCTTCACGGTCAGCAACAGGCAGTTATAAAGGGCCGCATCGTCGCCGGCCACAGTTGAACGCACTCCGCGGAGTATTCGTGACCGATCCGCAGTCAGGGGCGTGGCTCGCGAAAGGTCGCGGCTATAGGAATAGAAGGCGACTTTGTCCGCGCTTTGCAGCGAGCGGATGAAGTCGGCAATGGCATCCTGCGCGAACACAAAACCGCGATACATATAATTACTGGTGTCGAACAGGACGAAAACATTCGACCCAGCGACCAGCGAAGCAAGAGCCTGCGGATCACCGATGGATTCCGGTCGAGCCGAGTCCGCTGGAGAGCCGGCAGGCTTGTCACCCGCGGGGTCCGATTCCGCCAGCCGCCGTGTGGCCTCGTCGCCCTCGCCGAACGTGGCAATTTCCTGTTGAATTCCGTCTTCGGTGATGATGAAGTCTTCAGGACGGAGGCCGGTAACGTAGTTTCCCTTCCTGTCGGTCACCGCCACGTTTAACTGCACCATGTCCACGGTGACGTGAATCTCGGATTCGTTTTCCTGGGCTACACAGTTTGCCGGCCCAAAGCCGAGAATCGAGAAACAAACCAGAATCCACACCCTGCTTTTCGTCATAACGCTCCCCGTCCTACCGCCCTGCTCGGAACCTTGCTGCGGTGGAGCTGCAAAGTTCCGTCTTTGATGCATTGCTACTAGGGCCGCGACTCAGCGCCAGTCGGCGATAGGAGTGCGACCTTTCCGTGCCTGAACTCGTCCCCTGTCTCCCGCATAGCCCGAAGTAATGCCGGCCAGTCTTCAAAATCGGTGGCGAAAATCTTCTCCACCATCCGCCGGGTGAGATCGGGAACCAGACGATTCAGCGCTCCCGGCGTATACCCCATCTCGTCCGCTAGACGGGCCCAGTACAGATTGCTGGAATCCCACCACTCGGCCAGCAAACGGCTGGAATACCCCGAGAATGCAGGAAGCGGCTTCATATTTAACATTTCACGGGTGTAACTCTGGGTCAGGGTTGGATGAGGCACACCGAAATCCTGAGATAGCCTCTCCCAACTCAACTCCGCGGGATACCGTCGCGACAGTCGATTTAGTTCCTGGCCGGCTGCACCCCAGGAATCGCTTTCAGGAAACCGCCTTCGAAACTCTCTGGTTAGGTAGAAAGTATCAGCCGGAGTTACTCGCGCAATTACTTCAGGAATTCGCCCTGCCGACAAAGCTTGCTCCAGCCAAGCGGTCCGTTGCGGAAGCATGCGCTCCGATAAGATGTCGCTTAGCTGGCTGCGTAACGCCTCATTATTGGCTGACGCGGTAAGCAGTTCTTCTCCAGCCCGTTGATATAGCGCCACGGCGTGCAGTTCGTTCTTGCTTATGCCCCACCAGCGCGGTAAAACGGCATTGGTAATAAGGCCAGGGGCCAACTCCCTCCAGATCAGGGCCTGAACGCTTTCCGGCGAAATAAAATCCTGTTCTGCTTCGGCCAGGGCGTACGGCAAATCCGCAAGCGATCCGACCAAATGAGCGCCGCCTCCTGCGGGCGAACCCTCGCCGAACAATTGCGGCGCTTGCCACAGGCGATCCATTCCGCTGACGGTATCGCCGGAGAAATCATGAGAGCGAACGAAAAGTGGGTTGTGGTGGAGCATTTGGGCCCCGGGAGGCTCGTAATAGGCGTAATTCAAACCCACCAGAGTGTCTCGAAAGAAAGGCGCCAGCTGACCCCGAGCTTCCTCTAATTGCGCTTGGGAAGCCTGTGACTTGAGGACTTTGGATAAGTCAGTTTGCATCTGCAGATCGGTGTGGCGGTTGTTGTAAACGGCCGCCGCCCATTCCGTTCTTTCAGTCCCAGTGAAAATGGGACGCGGCATCTCGAATTCTCGAAGCTCCCGAGCCAATGGGACCAAGGAGTCTCCCACGGCCACTCCGCGGGCCATTTGGTTCAACCCGTCGCCCAACGCCAAGATGGTGTCGAGAGATACCAGGCGCTGCGCGTCCAGAACCGAGCGCATGGCTCTCGCCATCTCCTGATGGATCTTCCTGGCCTCCGGATCGGTCTGCCGAGGGCCGGCCAGCAAGTCGATCATCTCGTCCTCGGAAGGCTTGGCTTGCGCGCTCGCCGCGCGAAGGGTCGCTCCCAACGAATTGCGACCAGCATCGAAAAGCTGAGCCGAGTTCGTAATCTTGGCGAACGGAGTGATCACCCCTTGCCAGGATTGGTTGAGTTCAGCCCTGGGGATCTGTCCCTGGCGCGCCAATATCTGCCACAGCCCGACATTGGCTTGCAGAATTCCCATCGCGTTGCCGCGGAGCGTGTGATTGGAAATCATGTCCACGGTGTCGGCGATTTTGACAAACCGGATAATAGACGCGTCGTCCAATTCAGGAAATTCAGTGAAGATCAAATATTGATCGCTGAATTCGCCGAATCTGCTCGCCATCAAGCGTAGGGTTTCGGAGTTCGGCCGGCGATCGGGGGGGCGTTGGCTGTCCAATTCACAGAGCAGGAGGTAGATTTGCAGCGGTCCGGTGTCCGTGTCCAGGCGGGAAAAGGCGAACATGGCTTCCAGCAGTTGGTCGGGGCGAGTCCAGCCTGCTGCTTGCTTGCTCCACTCGTGAACCACCTTGAAGCTGCTCTTCTGCCCAAGGATGTTCTTCCACAGCGTAAGGTTTCCCGGCACCACGGGGTCGCCATTGGCATCCCACCGCAGGCGGGTCAGCAGGAGTAGGAGACCGGGAGCCGGCCGAAACACGGATCGGGCCGCACCGGCACCAGGATCAGGCGAACGGAAGGCCTGATAGAACGCTGACAAGCGGTGCGCTGCCACGAAGTGTGCCTGCTGACTCTGACTGACGCGTGATAAGGCGTCAAAATAAGCGGCCAGCCAGCCATTGTCTCTGGACAGCAGTCGCTGCACAAATTCCGCTGGAGAATGCGGGCTTGCCCCTACCAGATCCTCCCATCCCGACTCGGCCGCAATTCCTCCCGGCACCAGCACTCGCCCAGATCGAATGCTGATGTGGCTTCCGTAAAAATCCAGCACGGACGCAAAGGGAAGCAGCTTGATGATGCCGAGAGACTGTCGCAGCGAGACGCTAGTTTGGGGATCGTTCCGCGACAGCGCCCAATACAAACGGGCGAGTTGGGGATCGTACAGAATTGCCTCAATTAGATTGTTAATCCCTCTTCTACGTGGCTTGCCTGCCCGGATCCAATCGGCTTCCGTGAACAGCACCGGAACGCGAGTCGCGGGAAACGGGTAACTGAAGGAAACGCCTTGCTGCAGCGACTCCTCCAATTCAAGAAGAGGGAACCCCGAGTCTGTGGTGAGGAACGCCCTTTCGGGATCGGCTGTCACCAGAGAATTATTGGTTTGCCCACAATTCTGCCGCAACCGAAAACCCAGAATGCGCAGCAGAGGTTGCGCTTCATCGCAACCAGAAACCCGGATCACGCCCACTGGCCCCGCCAACGCCGCCAACTCCTGCGCTTGATGCACGTACCTGCCCAGTAGAATCAGAAACTCTGTTGGCCTTCCTCCGTTGCTCGAACCTTCATAACCTTGTATGTAAACATTGCGAGCCAACAGTGGCATTACTTCGTCGGCAGAGGCCTTCTGGCTGATACCGGCCATTCGCAAGAATGAGCGCAGCGGACCCGGAACGATTGCTGCCGCCGAAGGGGACTCGGATCTGGTCACTTCAGAAGACTGGGTATCTGCCGCTGCCAGGGTAGGAGCAGGTGCACTCTCCTGGGCGACACTCAAACAGGACACAGCGCAAAAAATGACGGGGAAAAGACTTGGCAGGCATCGAGGAGATCGCATGGCTGGAATCCTCTTTCAGAACTTAGAACCGGAATACCGTAGGCCCGGCGGATTCAGATAGCGGCGTGGCTATTCAGTTTTTCTCGGCCCGGCCGGCATCCAGCACCGAACCACTTGCTGGCGCCGAACCTGGCCATCCGGGCCGGCTTGCTTCGATTCCGGTTCTAACTTGCGTCGTCGGCCAAGATAAACCATTACGGGCCCTTAATCAAAGGATGTTTAGAAGATTTAACAAATCCCAGGTTGCGAGCGTCAAAGAAACTCATGGCAGTGGCCTGAACATGCCCAAAAAGCGCAAGTTATTGCGGCTTGGCGGCTTTCGCCTCCTACTTCGCCATCACCGCCAGCGCCGCCCGGAACATCGCATCAAACGGCCCGTTCTTCTCAACTGAGCTTACCGCCTTCTCCGCGGCGGCCCGCTGGTATCCCAGATTCACCAATGCCGATAACACATCTTCCTGCACCGCGCTCAACGACGGGATCGCATGTACCTGATCTGCGCCCTGGGGCGGAAGCTTGTCGCGAAGCTCCAGCACCATGCGCTCGGCGGTTTTCTTGCCAATTCCCGGGATTCTGGTCAGCCGTGCAATGTCGCTTCCGCGAATGGCACTCACCATGTCGTCTGCAGGCATGCCGCTGAGGATCGTGATCCCGAGCTTGGGCCCGATTCCGCTTACGGTGATGAGTTTCTCGAAAAGCTGCTTCTCCTCCGGCCGACCGAATCCATACAGCGCAAGCTGGTCCTCGCGCACGTGCGTATGGATGTGAAAGGCAACTTCGCTTCCCACCGAGGTGAGCTCGGAAAATGTCGGAATGGAAATAGTCACGTCGTAGCCGACGCCGCCCGTCTCCACCACCGCCTGGTTCGGATGTTTCTCCAGCAGCTTGCCGCGCAGATGAGCAATCATCGAAGGAAATTGTACTAAGGGTCTCGCCTGTTGTGGGTGAAACCTGAGGGCCGATGGCTGACAGCTGAGAGCTTAGAACAACGAACTTTGCTTGCGGTTCGGCGTGATCCCAAAATGCTCATATGCGAGCTGGGTTGCCACTCGCCCGCGCGGAGTGCGGTTGAGGAATCCGATTTGAATCAGGAACGGCTCGTAGATTTCTTCAATCGCGTCCGGTTCCTCAGCCAGCGCCGCCGCCAGCGTATTCACCCCAACCGGCCCACCCTGATACTTCTCGATAATCGCCAAGAGCAGCTTGCGGTCCACTTCGTCGAAACCGTAGCGGTCCACTTCCAGCATCTGCAAAGCCGCCTGGGCTGTTGGGAGATCAATCTTCCCAGCGCTCCGCACCTGGGCAAAGTCGCGTACCCGCCGCAGCAGGCGGTTAGCAATCCTCGGAGTCCCTCGCGACCGGCTGGCAATTTCAAGCGCCCCTTCGCGAGTGATTTCAACGCCGAGAATCTCCGCCGAGCGCTCCACAATGATCCGCAAATCCTCATGCCCATAAAACTCCAGCCGCAGCACAATGCCGAACCGCGACCGCAGCGGCGCCGACAGAAGTCCCGCCCGCGTAGTCGCGCCGATGAAGGTGAACGGCTTCACGTCCATGGTATGTGTGCGCGCCGCCGGGCCTTGGCCGATCAGAATATCGAGCTTGTAGTCTTCCAGAGCCGAATACAGGATTTCTTCCAGCGCCGGCTGCAGGCGATGCACTTCGTCAATAAAGAAGACCTGCTTTTCGCGCAGATTAGTTAAGACCGCGGTCAGGTCGCCTTTGATCTGAAGCGTCGGCCCCGAAGTCTGCTGGAACGCGACCCCCATTTCGTTGGCAATGATGGTCGCCAGTGTCGTCTTCCCCAGGCCAGGAGGGCCATAGAGCAGCACATGATCGAGCGCCTCACCCCGCGACCGGGCGGCCTCGATTGCAACTGCAAGATTCTCTTTGACCTTCGCCTGCCCAATGAATTCTGCAAGCCGTTGCGGCCGCAGCTTCAGCTCAAACGACGAATCGTCCTCGACCGGGGCAGCCGAGACCACGCGGTCGCGATTGTCGAGCTGCGGAATGTTCTTGAGACTAGCCACTGGCCGGATACTAAGCGGAAATCCCGATTCAAGCAATTGTGAATCGGAGTCGCCTCGCTGTCGCCGAAAATCATCGATCGTGAGCGCACCATCCCAAAACCGCCCGTGTAGGGGCGGGTGGCCACACCTGCCCTCGGAGCGCAGCTCCGGCCTACCCTAAACACGACAAAGGTGGTTGGGTTCACAAGCGCCCCGGCCCGTTCTAGGTCCAAAATCCTCGGAACTTTTCCCGCATCCCTTCCGTAATCTAGTCAGACACGCGGGCCCACCTCCGCGTCCGGGGATGCACGAAAAAATTCGTCCTGAAAGGACTATCACCATGAAATTCATGAAAAAAGCCCTTCCGCTGCTCGCCCTACTGCTGGCGGGCACCATTGCCCTGGCCGCTTCCCCGGAGCGCTATCTGCATGTACGGGTCACCAACCCGACCACGCACGAAGTAGTTCGGGTCAATGTCCCCCTGTCGCTTGCCGAGAAGATTATCCCCGTCATCAACCAGGGAGAACTCCGTAACGGCAAAATTCACATCGGTGATCTCAGCGCCGACAACGTGAACGTGAAAGCCATTCTCGAAGCCTTGAAAACCGCTCCTGAAGGCGAATTTGTGACCGTGCAGCAGAACGACAGCGACGTTCATGTCGCTAAAGAGCACGGCCAGCTGGTCGTGCACGTGATCGACAAGCGGAGCAAAGAGAAAGTGGATGTCACCATCCCCTGGGACGTGGCCCAAGCCCTGATTTCCGATACCACCGAGAACCAGCTCAACGTCGAAGCCGCGATCAAGGCCCTGCAAAATGCCGGCGACCTCACTCTGGTGAGTGTAGTGAGCAAGGATGAATCCGTCCGCGTCTGGATTGATTCGCGCAGCACCGACGAGTAGCGGCGGTGGGCTCAGTAAGATTATTGAATGACGTCGAATGGGCCGGAACGGGACTGAATGGGCCTGAATGAGATGTAGTGTTTGAAAGGGCACCGCTTCAAGCCGGGCCGCGCAGGCCGAGACAGATATGGGGGCTTTAGCCCCCGAGGATTCAACCAGAGGAGAATTCCATGATCTTCCTAGCCAAACTCGGTGTCGGAGTTTTAGGGACGGCGTTAGTCGGCGGAGCCGCACTCTCCAGCGAAGGCTTCATCCACGTGAAAGTTGACGAAAAAGAAGCTGACGGCCATCACATCAACCTGATCGTCCCCGCCGCACTGGTCCCCGTGACTCTGAAGTTCGTCCCCCGGCAGCACCTCGCCGAGGCGGCGCACAACCTGCGCGACAATATGGCCATCATAGACGCCGCTCTCCCCGCGCTCGAGCAGTGTCCCGACGGCGTATTCGTGGAAGTCGTTGACCCTGGCGAGCACGTCCTCATCGCCAAGTCCGGCGGCTCAATCGTGATAGACGTAAACGACCCCAACGAAACCGTGCACGTTTCCGTGCCGCTGCGTGCGGCGGAGAGTGCAATCCACGAGATCGCCGGCGCGAATCAGCCCATGTAACGCGCGTTCGTTGCGAGGTGTCATCCCGAACTCGCCCAGCAGGGCGAGAGAGGGATCTTACGTCGGCTTGTACAGCGTCTGTCGCATTCGGGACGCACGAGAAAACGGGACAGCGCCGAAGGCTAAGGTTTCTGCGCCGGTCGTATCCCATTCTCCTGCCCGTTCACCGCTTGCCACCGCCCATCGCGACATACAAAGACATCGGTGAACATGGTCCGGTCGATCTGTTTTCCGTTCAGGTCGCTAGCAATCACCGACCCATTGACGATGCCGACATCGCCGTAAAGCCTGACATGCAGCTTGTCGAACCTGGTATGCCGGTCTTTCGGCTCGGGATGCTTGATCACCCAATCAATATGCTCTTGCTTCGTCAGAAAGTGATCCACCGGCACAACGTGGACAAAGTCAGAAGCCAGAATTCGGTCGAGCGTCGCCGCATTGCTGGCGTGCAGCCATTCTTGTTCGAGTGCGATTATGGCTTCGCGGTCCTTTGTTGGATCGCGTGTGGCTTGCGACCAAAGGGAGATGGAAGCAACGCACACGACAAAAGTTAGCAAAGCACAATTCACGATTCGCATAGGTCCCCTCAGGCAGGCAGATAGTCCATACTACTAACTATGATGATAGAGATTAATGACCAGACAACCGAGCGGCTGGCGCGACAGGTGGCGCACGAAACAGGCGAGTCGCTAACTGACGCGATCCGAGTGTCCCTTGAAGAGCGGTTGCAGCGTCTCCCAGCTAAACGAAATGCGAGCATGCTGGCGAGCCAGGTGGAAGAGATTTTGGCTCGCGTCGAGGCCATGCCCACGCTAGACTCTCGTTCCGCTGACGAAATCCTGGGCTATGACGGCTAGGATGACCCCCTTGATAATGTGTCACATTATTATTATGCCATCGGTCAACATGCGCCAGCTCCGCGACACCCGGCGCCTCAAAGCTTGGCTGCGCTCGGGAAAGACGGTCGAGCTTCGCGAGCGCGACCGACTAATCGCACGCATTGTTCCGGCGAGGGAAAAGCAAGCTCCGGCTAAATGGCCTGATTTTGCAGCCCGCGCGAAAGAGATTTTCGGCGACCGTATTCTGCCGGGATCCGAGGTCGTGATCGAGGAGCGGGGACGCTATTGAAGACCTACGTGGAGACGAGCTTTATCGTTTCCCTGTATGTAACCGACTCCCACTCTATTGATTCCAGGCAGCGTGTCCAAACCCTGTCAACCGTCTGGTGGACGCCGCTCCACTCCGCAGAATGGGCCCACGCCATCGCCCAACAGGTCTTTCGCGGCACGTTGTCCCCATCCGAAGCGCAGAAGATGTATAGGCAGCTAGAAGACGACCGCACCGACGGACCGTGGCTGGAAGTCGGACTGCCGGATCGCGCCCTCGATCTCTGCGCCGACCTGGCCCGCCGCTACGGCCCGAAACTCGCGGTCCGCACACTAGACAGTCTGCACGTAGCTTGCGCCCTCGAACTCAAAGCCGAACGTTTCTGGACGTTTGACGAGCGGCAGGCGAAATTGGCTAAGGCGGAGGGGCTGAAGACCTAGAGCACTTTCGCAAGTTCAGCGATGACGAAATCGCCATAATCCGAGTCTTTGCGAAAACTCAGCTTTCCCCAGCGCCGAGTTGAGATTCAAGAAAACCTCACCCTCAGTGTCGCCCTCACCGAGGAAGATTTTCATTGCAGTCCAGTTACCCCTGGGGGAATCGCCAAAGCCCCGGTCGCTAGAACGAGACTGGTTTTTACCGAGGATGACATAGTCGAAGGGAGCAGTTTCGACTCTATGAAGGTTCGTCGGCAGCTGCTTCGCCTGTAACGCCAGGGCGGCGAGGAAAACTCCCGCTTCCGATCCTGACTGTGATAAGAACCTGCCACCACCGGAAGACATCTGGAAATCTTTCTCTTTGATAGCCTTGGCCGGGCCCAAATCAATTATGGACTTCGCGGTTTTTCCATCAGATTTGTAGGTTCCTAACCATTGGTTCGGTGAGCGTTCAACGGCCGCAATATCGAAACCGACCGAGTCTTGGTTTCCTGAGTGCGGCTCGAGGGTCGGCGAGCTGGATTTTGAGGAATTTCGCGAACAGGCGAATGCAGCTCAAGACCAACGATCAGATAAACAGTCCAATCGGCCTCATCGGATCCCTACTCCTCTTCTTCCTTCTCCTCACCCCGCTCCGCCTTGGCCTTTTCAATAATCTTCTCCTGCAACTGCGACGGGACCACATCGTAGTGATGCATTTCCATGTTGAAGCTGCCGCGGCCCTGGGTCATGGCGGTGAGGTCAACTCCGTACGTCAGCATTTCGGACATTGGCACTTCGGCCTTCACCACGGTGTTGCCGCCCTTGTTGTCCATGCCCTGGATGCGGCCACGGCGGCTGTTCAGGTCGCCCATGATTGATCCGGCAAATTCGTCCGGCGCCGTGATCTCGGCCACCATGATCGGCTCCAGCAGCGTGGGCCGGGCCTGCTCCATGGCTTTGCGGAACGCGATGCGCCCCGCCATTTGAAACGACATGTCGTTGGAATCCACATCGTGATAAGAGCCGTCGTAAAGGATCACCCGAAAATCGACGACAGGAAATCCCGCCAGATACCCGCGCGCGGCTGCGTCCCGAATTCCCTTTTCGACAGCGGGGATATAGTTCTTCGGAATCGCGCCGCCGAAAATATCATTCACAAACTCAAACTGACCGCCGCGCGGCATCGGCTCCATCTTGATTTTGCAATCGCCGTACTGGCCGTGGCCTCCAGTCTGCTTTTTGTGTTTTCCCTGCACGTCGGCTTTGGCGCGAATGGTCTCGCGATACGGGACCTTGGGCGCCTTCAGAATGACTTCTGTGTGATATCGCTTCTTCAGCTTCGCGACCACCACTTCAATGTGTTGCTGCCCGGTGCCCGCAATCAGAAATTCCTTAGTCTGCGCATCGCGGAAATTGCGCAGCATGGCATCTTCTTCCATCAGCTTGTGGATGCCCGGCCCCAGTTTGTCTTCATCGGCGCGGCTCTTAGGCTCAATCGCAAACGTGATCGCCGGCTCCGGCAGCTTCACATGCGGATACTGAATGGGCGCCGACTTATCGCCTAGGGTGTCGCCGGTGAGCGTGTCTTTCAGTTTCGCGACTGCGCCGATGTCGCCCGCGTGCAGTTCATTCACCGGAACCGCCGTCTTCCCTTGCATAACGGAGATATGCGCCAGCTTTTCGGCTGAGCCGCGCGAAAAATTCTGCAGCGACGCGTCGTTCTTCAAAACGCCGGAGAAAACTTTGAAGTATGAAATGCGCCCGGCAAACGGATCGGAGACCGTCTTAAACACATACACGGAAACCGGCTCGGTATCCGACTCTTTACGCACCGGCGGCTCGCCCTTGCCTGAGACCGGCTCGCCGCGAACCACATCGTGCTCGGTCGCCGCGGGAGTGAATTCCACGATAAAGTCCATCAGGCGGTCGGCGCTGACGTTGCCCAAGCCCGAAGCGAAAAGCACCGGGAAAATCTTGTCCTCGCGAATCGCATTGTGCAGCGCCGGAACCAGGTGCTCCTCGGGGATCGTCCCTTTATCGAAGAACTCTTCCATCAGCGCGTCGTCGCCTTCCGCGATCAGCTCGACGAGCTTTTCGTGCGCGGCCTGCGCGGCCTCTTTCATATTGTCAGGAATCTCGCCTTCTTTGCCTTTGCCGCTCCCGCCCAGTTCGTAGGTGTAGGCCTTCATGCGGACCAGATCCACCACGCCCGACAGGTTCTTTTCTTTGCCGATCGGCAGTTCCAGAGGAATCACCGAGCGGCCGAAGGCATTGCTCAGCGACTCCAGCACCCGCTCGGCATCGGCGCGCTCGCGGTCCATGCGGCTGGCCACGATCACTCGCGGAGTCTTGTATTCCTCGCAATCGTTCCAGACGCGTTCGGTGACAACTTCTACTCCGGCCACGCCATCTACCACCACGACCGCCGCATCCACGACCGGCAGCACCAGTTTGGCCTCGTGAACGAACATGTTGAACCCGGGTGTGTCGATGAAATTGATTTTCGTATTGCCCCATTCGGCGTAGGCGAGGCTGGCCGAAATGGACATCTTGCGGGCAATCTCTTCCTCGTCGTAATCGGTGGTGGCGGTGCCATCGTCCACGCGCCCTTGCCGCTGAGTTGCGCCTGCGGTGTAGAGCATGGCTGAGATGAGCGACGTCTTACCGGCATGCCCGTGCCCAATCACCGCGACATTCCTAACGTTTGCGCCTTCATAAACCTTCATGGGTTTACCTCTTCAAGAGAAGCCAAGAATCTAACACAGCCGAAATTGGCGGGACAACTGATGAGCTGGCAAGACCGGTGTGGGTCGGATACTCGTTTGGTGCAACTGCGCATGCCGCGAGGCAAACGCAAAATCAACGGCAAGAGCGTCGGACAAGAGTGTCCGACCCACACGAGCCACGGCCCTTGCTTGCCCTGTCCCCGATGCTTAATATTGAAAGGTTTGCGCGCTGGCCCCAGCCCCTTTCCGGCCAGCCCGAGTCTTAGTTATCAGAATCGTGGTCGTAAGAATCGCGGTCATAATCGGAGAGCCATCATGAAGACTGTTTCGCTGGAACAGGAAATTAATCCCTGGGAGGCGCAATCTACCCGCTTTAAACTTGCGGCGCAAAAGTTGAATCTGGAAGAAGGACTATGGAAAGTCCTGCAGTACCCCAACCGCGAGTTGATCGTGCATATTCCGGTCGCCCTCGACAATGGAAAGCTGGAGGTTTTTACCGGATTTCGCGTGCAGCATTCCATCGCGCGGGGACCGTCGAAAGGCGGCATCCGCTACGGCCCCGATGTCACGCTGGACGAAGTGCGCGCCCTCGCCAGCTGGATGACCTGGAAGTGCGCCATCGTCAACATTCCTTTCGGCGGCGCCAAAGGAGGCGTGATTTGTGATCCCCACAAAATGTCGATGGGCGAACTGGAGCGTATGACCCGCCGCTACACCGCGGAGCTGGTCGAGTTCATCGGCCCGGAAAAAGATGTTCCTGCTCCCGACGTAAACACCAACGAGCAAATCATGGCCTGGATGATGGATACCTACTCCATGCACATGCGGCAGACGGTCACGGCTGTCGTTACGGGGAAGCCGATCAATATTGGCGGATCGCGCGGACGTCGTGAGGCCACTGGCCGCGGCATCAAAATTGTATGCGACCAGGCCATTAAGAAGCTGGGTCTGCAGCCTGCAGCGACGCGTGTGATTGTGCAGGGCTTCGGAAACGTCGGCTCAAATTGCGCCCTGCTGATGTCGCAAGCCGGATACAGAGTCACCGGAGTGATCGAGGTGGACGGCGCAATCTACAACAAGAACGGGATTGATGTGGACGCGCTTTGGAAGCATCGCGAGCGTACCAAAGGGATTAAGGGGTTCACAGAGGCGGAGCCGGTCGATCCGGACGAACTGCTACTTACCGAATGCGAAATCCTTGTCCCGGCCGCCACTGAGAACCAGATCACAAGCCAAAATGCTGCGCAGGTGAAGTGCCGGATACTGGCCGAGGGCGCCAATGGTCCCACTACGGCAGCTGCCGACGATATCCTTGCCGATAAGAAAGTGTTCGTGATCCCCGACATTCTATGCAATGCCGGCGGGGTCACCACTTCCTATTTTGAATGGGTGCAGGATCGACAGGGATATTTCTGGAAGGAGTCCGTAGTCAACGAACAGCTCGAAGACATCATGGTCAATGCGTTCGATGATGTAGTGCGCTACTCCGAAACCCACAGTGTGAATAACCGCATTGCGGCTTATATGCTGGCAATTGATCGCGTAGCGTACACCATCAAGCAGCGCGGGATTTATGCCTGAGGAGTTTTTCAGGAAGTCGTGATTTCGTCTGTCTGACCTCTGTTGCGCGTCAGTTCTACCGCACTATCGTCGCCTCTGCTTCAGCATCCACACCACGAGATCGGCGCTGTTATAGGCCGGGTCCCAAGCGTTATGATCAACGCCGGGAAGCTCCGTATACTGCACATTGGCCCCGATCGCCTTCAACGCAGCGAACATGTGCCGCGATTCCTCCACCGATATGGCCGGATCCGCATCGCCGTGGAAGATCCAGATGGGTAGAGCCGATACCTGCTTGGCTACAAACGCATATGGATCCGGGGCTGACGCTGGCGCGATCGCGGGATACGGGATTCCGCTGGTTCACCGCGACGCGCCGAGATATACCCGCACACCACTACTAAAGCCGCGAAGCGCTCCGGGTGGTGGGAAGCCAGATACCAGGCTCCGTGTCCGCCGCCCGAAAAGCCCGTGAGATAGACCCGTGAGCGGTCCCCATCAAACTCGGCAATCGCCTTGTCCAGCTCCGCGAGTGCGGCCTCGCCGCTGTTCGAATGCCACCCGTCCGTGGCGCTCAGGTGGCTTTGCGGAAACACGACGATGGCCGGGAAGCGGTCCGCATGCCGGCGAATGGCGTTGGCCAAGGCTCCGGCGGTCTGAAGAATCCCATCGCTGCCGTAATTGCCCCCGCCATGAAGAGCGAGGATAACGGGCCAGGACATCGAGCGCCGGAAATCACGCGGGACGTAAACCTGGTATCGATATTCAACTCCGTCCACCAGGACCATTCGATTCAAAAACCCTGTCTCCACCGCCTGAGCCGAGATGGTTACTACGCAGGCGAAACCCATGGCGACGGCGAACAGCGCTCGAGTGATAACTACTTTCAGGTTCACGAGAGCTTCTCCCCCTGTTATTTCGGCTCATGTTTTCAAGGGAAACCGCATCCCCGCCAGCTGAACTTGCTCTGGCAAGGAAGACGACTGTCGTCAATGATAAAACAACAACTCGCGGCAACAACGGCTATTCTACCCACCGAATGTGAGTCGGTGCGATATCGTCGGCTGTCCAGAAACGCTAGTGCTGTATCGGATGCGCTCCCACAGTAAGTGTGCAGGTAGGCCCGGTGCTAGCGGGGCGCATCCGATACAGCTGTTTGAAGGAAGCCGCCCGGGGGAGGGCACTTATGCATATTCAATGGTGTTGGGTTTCGGGGAGACGCTTCGGGAACAGGTACTGGAGTTGGTAAAAACGAAAGCAGGATGGGTTCGGTTGTAGTTTGCCTGTGGTAGGAGTGAGACTTTGAGCCCGAGGTTGGAAACGGACTGCTGGTTTGGGGGCAAGGTGGGCGCACCACGGCGGCCGGTGGTGAGGCACACCGAGAGAGGGAGCTGGGAATGGTAGTTTCATGCGGCGGCTCTGGCGACTAAGGGTGGAGAACGGAGTTGGAGCTCCGCCGCAGTAAGTCTCTCGAGGACCGCCATGGGACCGCCACATTGGGGACAGAGCCAAAGCGGGCTGGCGGGCTGGACCCGGGAAGCTTCTGGTTCGGTCGGTGGCGGTGCTACTGCACCGAGTAGTTGGAAGCAGAGCGGCAGAAGAGTGGCACGGTTGCGGTTGGCAAGAAAGCCGAAGTTGCGGATGCGCACGAAGCCTTCTGTTCATTTTGGTGAGCGGAATCACGCCAGCGAAAAGTGACTTGGCCATCGGTGAAGGAGACGAGACGATGGTTGGAGATGGCCACGCGATGAGTGTAGCGGCCCAGATATTGCAGCACATAGTGGGGGCCACCGAAGGGACGTTTCAAATAGACCACCCAATCTTGTCGATAGAGTGGCCGTAGCCAGGCGGCGAAGGCCTTGGGCTGAGCCAGAGGTTTCAGGTCTCCCTGGAAGCGGAGCTGGTGGTTGTGGAAGGCCTGTTGGAGAGCGTCCACGAACTTGCCGCGAAAAACTTTCTGCAATACCGGCTTGGGAAGAAAGTAGTTCTGTGGGGAGCGAATCCAGTGGGTGTGATCGAGGGAAAGGCCACCGGCGGGAACGACACAATGGACATGGGGATGCAGCTCGATTTTTTGGTTCCAGGTGTGCAGCACGCTGAAGAAGCCGATCTCGGCGCCGAGATGCTTGGGATCACGAGCCACTTCGAGGAGTGTTTGGGCACTGGTTTGGAGCAAGAGATGGTAGAGGATCTTTTTGTTCTGCAGGGCGAGCGGCGCCAGCTCATGGGGTAGGGTGAAGACAACATGGAGGTAGCGCGTGGGCAGAAGTTCTGTTCGGCGCGCGGCGATCCACCGTTCCCGAGCAGCCGTCTGACACTTTGGGCAGTGCCGATTGCGGCAACTGTTATACGAGATGGCGCGATGTCCACAGCGGGTGCACTGATCGACATGGCCGCCGAGTGCGGCGGTGCGACAGCGCGCAATGGCCAGCAGGACTTTGATATGCGTCCAGCGGATCCACTGGCGGTTGCGCCAGAGGAAAGCAACTCCCGCGGTGCGGACCAGGTCGGCCAGCTCCAAGAGCGGCCGACTCATCTATGCCTCCGGCTGTAACTTGCCTTTCAGCTTGAGCGAATCCAGAGGACTCGCAGTGGCGTTGAGATGACGTTGTGAGAGATGAAGATAGATGGTGGTCTCTTTCAGATCGTGATGTCCGAGGAGCAGCTGAATGGTGCGCAGGTCAGCGCCGTTTTCTAACAAGTGGGTAGCGAAACAGTGTCTAAGCGTGTGGGGATGGACCCGATTCTGCAGGCCGGCGTGCTGCGCTGCCTGTTGGCAGGCGTAGTACACAGCCTTGGGGGTGATGGGATGTTTGGCGGTGTGCCAACGCCCGCCCGGGAATAACCAGCATTTGGGCTTGCGCTTCAGCCCCCGCCAGTAGTCGCGCAAGGCTTCTAGGAGGGTGGGACTGAGCATGACATCTCGGTCCTGACGACCTTTCCCACCTCGGATGTGGATGACCATGCGACGGCTGTCGATATCGGGGATTTGCAAGCGAGCCAATTCGGCACGCCGTGCCCCGGTGCCATAGAGCGTCATCAACACAATGCGATGAAACCGAGTCCGGGCCGAGTCGATGAGGCGGGCAACTTCTTCTGGGCTCAAGATGCTGGGCAGGTGTCGCGTCCTCTTCGGATAAGGTGTCTCGGCCACGCTCCATGCTTTCTTGAGGGTCTGAGTGAAGAAGAAGCGCAGCGCGGCCAGCCGTTGCGCAACCGTGGGTGCGGCGAGTTTCCGCTCGCGGAATAGATAGGCTTGGTATTCACGGATGTGCTCAGGACCGAGCTGGTCGGGAGGGTGCTTGAAGTAATGGGCGAAATCTTCGATTGTCTGGATGTAGAGGCGTGTTGTAGTCTGAGCGTAATTACGACGCTCGAGTTCCTCGAGCATCATTTTGCGAAGGTGGGTCATAGGTTAGCTCCTTATGACCCCACCTTATCCCGTACACACCACTACTGCCGACACCATGCACGCGAAAGCGTCCGCCGCGAAGCGGCTGCGTTCAAACGGGCTTCGAGGAAATTGGTACAACGGTCTACGTTCGCGTGTGACCCGACTTCGAAACGTGTCCCCGAAGCCGACTTCTCGACCGCGTAGTTGTGAATTTGGTCTGGACTTACCTTCAGGTTTGACCGTGATCCAGACACAAATCGCCAAAGGGACCAGCGAAACACATCTGCGGCTACAGCTTGGTGCCGGAAGGCAGACTCATTTCTTCAAGCCTGCGTCCCAGTTAGAAACCACAACGATCTGCGTCTGATTCTCTTGTCTGCGGGTGTTAATGAGGAAGCGCCCGTCGGGAGCGACGTCGAACGGCCTACCCTCGCCAGACAAAGCCTCCAGGTTCGAGGGGAGTGCCCTAGTAGTTCCCACCGTCAGCTCTGAATGCCGGATGCGAACCTCAACCTCTACTAAGTTGCCATTGTCATCCGCGTAGATCAGCGTTCTCCCGTCCTTCCGCCAGGCTGGAGTAAGGCCTCCCGCCGAGGAGATCTGTTTCTTTGCGCTCAGGCCAGAAAAAGAAATCACAAAGATTTGATTGGACCCTTGTTCCCGCGAACTGTAGGCGATCCAGAGCCCGTCGGGTGAGAAGAAACCATCTTGGAAATAAAAAGGGCTCTTAAGCAGGAGACGCGGTACTCC
>WNFD01002691.1_pt1 | contig 17870 bp, 15 predicted proteins | sample 5400491 | NCBI WGS metagenome assembly WNFD01 (sample SAMN13153343, study PRJNA577476) | soil metagenome | isolation source: 120 cm saprolite under Douglas fir tree site 2 hole 2 replicate 2 | place: USA:California | collected 2015-04-18 | reverse complement strand
GACCGCGCACATCATGCAGTACCTGTACTCCGTACCCGGCATGGAGGACGTCGAGGACGTGATCGTGTCCTCGGGCCCGAACACCTGGCCGAACTGGCGCAATTTCTCCGACCGCATCGTCAAGCCCGGCGACATCGTCTTCATGGACCTCGCCGCGCTCACTTGGAACGGCTACAAGTCCTGCTACTACCGCACCTATTGCGCGGGCAAGGAGCCGACCAACGAGCAGAAGGATATCTACGCGACCGCGCTCAAGTGGCTGTACGACTCGATCAAGGCGGTGAAGGTCGGCACGACCACGCGGGAGATCGCCTCGAAATGGCCCTCGGCGAAGGAAGCCTGGGGCTACGCCGAGGAGGATCAGGCCGCGGCGAACCTCTGGGGCCACGGCCTCGGGCTCGCGCAATACGACCAGCCGGTGATTTCGCGCATCTGGTCGCTCGACCACCCGATCGAGATCAAGGAGGGCATGGTGTTCGCGCTCGAAACGCAGCACGGCAAGAAATTCGAGTGGGGCGTGCGCATCGAAGAGATGCTGATCGTGCACAAGGACAAGATCGAGATCATATCCAGCTTCCCGGTCGAGCAGATCACGGTGGTGGATCCCATGCCGGGATACTCCACGCTCGCCGGACGTTGAAGCCCTCAGGGCATGCGGAGCGCACGGTGAGCAGGAGCGAGATGCGAACGGCGGTCCTCAATGCGCCGCGCAAGCTCGACCTCGTCGATCGCTCCAGGCCCGTCGCCGGGCCCGGCGAGGTCGTGGTTCGCACCGCCGCGACGGCGGTCTGCCACACCGACCTTTCGATCTACGTAGGGGAGCACCCGGGAGTCAAGTATCCGGTGGTGATGGGCCACGAGTCGACCGGGGTGATCGATTCGCTGGGCGAAGGGGTATCGGAGGTGAAGCCGGGGCAGCACGTCATCATCAATCCCATCATCGCCTGCGGCCGCTGCGACCAGTGCCTGCGCGGATCCGGCAACCTTTGCCGCGTGGCGGGGCTCTTCGGGCGCGAGGTCGAGGGCTCGCTCAGCCAGTACGTCAAGCTGCAGTCGCAATACATCCACGTCCTGCCTCCGCGGTTGCCGCTGGAACAGGCGACGATCATCGAAACGCTCGCCACGGTGCGCCACGCTCAGCACCGCGTGGGCGTATCGACCGCGGAATCGGTGGTGGTGCTGGGCCAAGGCACCGCGGGCCTGCTGCATACGCGCCTCGCGGTGCTCACCGGCGCGACTCCGGTGATCGCGGTCACTCGCACCCGCTGGAAGCTCGAGATGGCGGAACGAATGGGTGCGCATCACGTCATCGAGGCTTCGGTCGACAAGGCCGTGGAGGAAGTGCGGCGCCTCACCGGCGGCAAGGGCGCGGACGTCGTGATCGACGCCGCAGGAGGCGCGGAGACGCTGCGCGCGGCGATGGACATGCTGCGTCCCGGTGGGCGTTTCGCGGCGTTCGCGGTGAGCCACGAAACGGTGCGCGGCTTCAGTACTTTCCCGCTCTACTTCGGCGAGATCAGCATCATAGGCTCGCGCGCGCTCACGCCCCAAGACATGAATCCGAGCATCCAGCTCATCGCCTCGGGCGCGGTCGACGTCAGCGGATTCATCACCGCCAAGTATCCGCTCACCGATTCGGCGGCGGCCTTCGAGGAATACGAGCGCAATCCGAGCCGCATCCTGCGGATCGTCATCGATTCCGGGAGCTGAAGGCCATGCCTCGGCTGGTCGTTCCCCTGAGCGCACCCGAAGCAGCGGATCCCTCGCGCTTCGGCGCGAAGGCGGCGAACCTCGCAGTGCTCGGGCGGGCCGGTCTGCCGATTCCCGGCGGCTGCGCCGTCGACGCGCAGGCGTACCGCATGCAACTCACGGCGTTGGGGCTCGACCCGACCGCTCGCGAAGTATTCGCTGCAGAGGACCGACCGCAGGCCCGGCGCTGTGCGCTCGATATGAAACTCGGGTTGATGGAGCGCCCTGTGGCGCCCGAACTGACCGAGCCCCTGCTCGCCGCATGGCGCGCTGTAACGGACTCGGGCGCGCAGGGCGTGGTGCGCTCCTCCGCCCTCGTCGAAGATCGCTCCGACTCGAGCTTCGCGGGCCAGTTCGAGAGTTTCCTCGATCTGCAGAGCGAAGCGGAGTTTCTCACGGCCGTTCGCGCGTGTTGGGCGGCCTTGTGGTCGACGCGCGCGTTACGCTACATGGCGACTCACGGGCTCGATACGGCCGACACCGCGATGGCGCTGATCGTCCAGCCGCTGGTGGCGGCGCACGTGTCCGGAGGCGGCCTCTCCCGCACCGCCGGCGGCGACAGGGTGATCAATGCGGCCTGGGGACTGGGCTCGGCGATCGCACAGGGAGAAGTCGCACCGGACCGTTACGTGCTCGATCTCGCCGGAAACCCGAAGGAATCCACGCTGGGGAGGAAGTACCACGGCATGCGCTGCGCTCATGGCAGAGCCGCGCTTTCGCGCTCGCTCGCAGGCAGCCGCTGTCTCGATGACGAGCAGATAGCCGAGCTCGGCCTGATGATGCGCAAGGCGGAAGAAGTCATCGGAGAGCCCGTCGAGATCGAATGGGCGATGGACGAAACGGGCATCAAGCTCCTTCAGGCTCGGCCGCTGCACGTTGGCGAGCCGCGGGTTCCCGACGAGATCTGGCTCGCGCATCCGCGATTGAACGGACATCCTTCTGGAATCGGCTGGGGAACCGGACGCGCGCGCGTGGTGAACTGTGAGTGCGAGCTCGAACGCGTCGCGCCGGGCGATGTGCTGGTGACGACGGTGGCCGGACCTGCGCTCGGTCAGGTGCTGAGGCATGTCGCGGGCGTCGTGGCGGAACTCGGCGGCAGCACTTCGCATCTCGCCTCCCTCGCCCGCGAGCGAGGCGTGCCCATGGTTCTGGGCGTGCTCGACGCCACGCAACGGATCCCTGAGGGTTCCATGGTGGCGGTGGACGGCGTCGCCGGCGTCGTTCGCTGGATGCCGTAACCGAAAACGGGGAAGCAGTGGCCGGGCGCGCAAAAGTGGTGATCACGGACTATGTCTGGGAATCGCTGGACGTGGAGCGGAAAACTCTCGGCGATCTCGCCGAGATCGTCGCTCTGAAGACGAAAAAACCGGAAGAATTCCTTTCCGAGGCCCGCGACTGCGACGCCTTGCTCAACACCTACGCAGGGCCGATCACAGCCGAGGCGATGGCGGGCATGCCCAAGTGCAAGATCATCGCCCGCTACGGCATAGGCGTGGACACCATCGATCTGGATGCCGCCACGCAAGCCGGCATCATCGTCACCAACAATCCCACCTACTGCATCGAGGAGGTGGCGGAACAGACGATGGCGCTCGTCCTCGCGTCCGCGCGCAAGATCCCGTTCTACGATCGCATGGTACGGGCCAGCCGCTGGGAGGTGCCCCCGGGCAAGCCGATATACCGGCTCGTGGGACGGACGCTCGGCCTGGTCGGTTTCGGCAACATCGCGCGCCAGGTCGCGGTGCGAGCTGCGGCCTTCGGCCTGAACGTACTCTACAGCGATCCCTTCGTGAAAGAGGGGCAGTTCGAGGTTCCGGGAAAAGCGGTCGATCTCGACACGCTGCTGCGCGAATCCGATTTCGTGTCCCTGCATCCACCGCTCACCCCGCAGACGCGAAAGATGATCGGCGAGGCCGCATTCGGAAGGATGAAGCGGACAGCCGTCTTGATCAACTGCGCGCGCGGGCCGATCGTCGATACCGACGCACTGGTGCGCGCCCTGGACGCGAAGAGAATCGCAGGCGCCGCGCTCGACACGGTGGATCCCGAGCCGCTCCCCGATCCTCATCCTTTGCGCGGCCGCGACAACGTCATCCTCAATCCGCACGTCGCCTGGTACAGCGAGCAGGCGATGGCGGGCCTTCAGGCCGGAGCGCCGGGCGAAGTGCGCCGCGTGCTTTCGGGAGAATGGCCGGTGAACGTCGTGAACCGGGCCGTGAAGGCCAAGAATCGGGCGGGCTTGTAGTACAGTATTCACGCTAGGAGAAGACCATGACTTTCATACGCACGGTGCTGATTGCGCTTGCCTGCCTGCTGTGGGCGAGCGGCGCTTTTGCTCAAGGGAAATGGACGAAGCTTGCAGCGTTCCCGGAGCCGGCGGAAGAGCTGCTCGGCGCCTCGGCCGGCGGCAGGATGTACGTCTTCTGCGGCCTCGCTCCGGGATGGAAGCCGATCGGCATGGTGTACGAATACGATCCGGCAGCCGACAAGTGGACGAAGAAGAAACCGATGCCGCTCGCCTCCCATCACGTCTCGTTCACCGAGTACAAGGGCAAGATCTACGCGTTCGGCGGCTTCGTGCTTCCCCAGTCGGGTCCGGCGGCCTGGGTGCCGATCGACAACGCCTGGGAGTACGACCCTGCGACCGATAGCTGGAAAGCGCTCGCGCCGCTGCCGACCAAGCGCGGATCGCCCGTCGCCGTGACGGTCGCGGACAAGATGTACGTCGTCGGCGGCGCGACCACGCTTCCGGGCTCGACCGCGGTCCACCCGGCGCGCCCGCACTACTCGGTCGGGGCGGTCGAGGAATACGACCCCGCCGCCAACACCTGGCGCGCGCGCGCGCCGATTCCGACGCCTCGCAATCACGCCACGGCCGGCGTGGTGAACGGAAAGGTCTACGTGATCGGTGGGCGCGTCGGCGGCGCCTTCGTATCGAGCGGGAGCAGCAACGTCGGCATCGTCGAGGAATACGATCCGGCGGCAGACGCATGGGGGGCGCCTCGCGCGCGCATGCCGAGCGCACGCAGCGCGATGTCCTCGGGCACCTGGGGCGGGAAGATCTACGTCACCGGCGGCGAGGGACAGGATTACGTGACGATGTTCGCTTTCCGCGCGCTCGAAGCGTACGACCCGGCGGCGAATGGCTGGACTGTCCTTCCCAACATGCCGGTAGGGCGCCATGGACTCGCCGGGGCAGTCGTTGGCAACCGCCTGCATATGGTGAGCGGCGACGTGCAGTCGGCGGGCACCGGGGTGCACGTGCACACCGAATCGCACGACGCTTACGAGCTTGACGGCGGCAAGAAATGAGATGTCACGGGGCTGCGAGCGCGCGCTCGATGCGCTTCGCGGTAGCCGGGTGGGTCGAGAGGTAATCTTTGGATTCGTCGCCGGATCTCTTTCTACGATCCTTTTCCAAAAGCAGCATGATTTCTGCGAACGCTTTCGGCGATAGCCCGATCTCCCTCAAGCGCTGAAACGCGTAATCGTCGGCTTCGGTCTCGAACTCGCGTGAATAACCACTCTGGAGAAGCGCCGTCGGGAGCGTGGTCGCGAGGCTGGTGATCGACGTCGCGTCGCCGAAGAGCGCGGCGGCGAGGGCGGCGAGCCCTGCGGCCTGCAGCGCCATTCGCAAGCCGTGACGGTGGCGCACGTGCCCGATCTCGTGAGCGAGCACCGCGGAGATCTGGTCGTCGCTCTGCGCCAGCTTCACGAGTGCGTCGGTCATCACAATGGCGCCACCGGGGAGTGCAAAAGCGTTCGCGCCGACTCCGCGGCAGTCGCGCGGCAGGAGGCGGTAGGAGTATCCGTCACCGAGCCCGGCAGTGAGCCTGGCGAAGCGTTGCTGCAGCGCCTGCTGGCGTGCGGCACTGAGCACGCTCGGCCGGCACACCTTCCCCTCGAAGAAGCTCAGAGTCTGCTCGCCGAGCTTCGCTTCCACCGTGGCCGGTACGAAGCCGGCGGCGATCTTCGCCGCCCGCGGCAGGCCGTCGACTACGCTCCACCAGGCGAAGGCCGTGACCAGGGCGATGGCGGCGAGCGCGTAGAGCCAGCGCTGCTCCAGGGCGTGGACCCAGCCCTCGAGCGCATGTGCGCGCGGGAAGAGGGCTTCGACTGCACGGTGATCGTCGGTCTGGAGCTGCGCCCCGTCGGGAAGATGCAGCGCCCGGCGGGTGCCGCCGACAGGGAGATCGACCTGCACGTTCGCGAGTGGAACGTCCAGGCGCAGCCCCTCACCGACGATCTGGATCACCAGCGCGTATCCGCGAACGCGCACTGGCTTGCGCGCGGAGGTACGACCGTCGTAGTAGACGGCGTCGAACTCGGTCACAGGGCGATGTCGATACCGAAGAAGTCAGCGACCTCCTCGCCCGCTACGCTGACCCGCTGCGCTTCGGCCTGGGCGAAGCCATCGAGCGGGGCGGACGCGATGGCGGTCGTCTTCGAAGCGTGATAACGCATCGAGCGCACGGCCGCCCAGGGCGTGGCGAGACCGATCGTCAGCGCCACGACGACGAGGTTGCTGAAGTAGAGCCAGATCAGGTCCCGGGCGCGCAGCACGGATTCGAAGCGCACCGGCCCGATGCTCAGGTGGTTCCAGACTGCGTTCACGGTGCGCGCCTTGATGTAGGCGAGCAGCAGGAACAGGAGCGCATAGAACACCACGACACCGGCGATGATCGCCGTGGGCATCCAGCCCGGCTTGGCCGTGTCCGCCTTTACAGATGCGCCGGCGATCACGCCCACCGCCGCAAAGAAGGCGACCAGCACCACGCCGAGAAGGATGGAGACGCCGATCGCCACGAAATACGGGCGGACGAAGCTCTTTTTGAAGCCTTGGGCGAGCGCGAAGCGCGTCGTGCCGTAGGAATGACTCTCCATCGCAAACTGGACCAGGCGGCGGCGGAGAAACGGGAAAGCGAGGCCGAGGGTGACCAAGGTGAGCAGCCCGTAGCCGAGCACCAGTCCGAGGCAAGTCCTGTAGGTGCCCGAGAAGACGAGCCTCACGTTGCGGTACGCGGTGTTGTAGGCGTTGAAGGCGAGCGAGCGCACCACCAGCCAAGGAGCGACGAAGAGTAGCAAGAGGTAGATGGCCCAGATGTAGAGCGGCGCATAGTGGCTGATCGCGTAAAAGACCGCGAAAAGCACCACCGCGATCAGCCGTCCCTTGAGGATCGCGACCGGATTCGCCCGGTACTCGAAGCTTTCACCGTCGATACGGGTATGGCCGTAGAAATAGCGGCGCTTGCGCACCTTGGCCCATGCCGAGTAGATGCCCAGCGTGACGATGGTGAGGGCGAGGTTGACGATCCAGATGCGGAAGTATTCACCGGCATCGGCGGTGAATTCGACCGGGTGGCGTTTCCCGGGGCCGGCGACGTTTGCCGCCGCTCCCCGATCGGTGGACGGCAGAGTCATGGTCTCCCCTTAAGAATTATTTTGCGCTATGGTAACCCCGGAACGTCTACTTGCCCGGAACGATGGGAAGCACAAGGTGGGAGGCGTGGTTTCCCCCGGTGTGAATCACATTGGTCCCGGTGTTGTAGTCGGCGCCGTAATGCGTGTAGGGAAAGCTGCCCACGCCGTCGCGCGGCTGGATGTCGAGCCGGATGCGATGGCCTTTCCTGAACACCATGCAGGTCGGCCAGATCTCGACGTCGATGCGAACCACTTCATCGGCCTTCAACCACTGGCGATCTTCATGCATGTGGTAGGGGCGATAGGGCAGGGTGAGCGATGGGTCGAGCTTGCGGTGCGATGCGCGCAGCCAGCCCTTGGCGACCGGAACGGGCTGGCTCTGCTGGCCCCGCTCGAAGACGTCTTCGCCGTTCGGAGCGATGTTGCGTATCGTCGCGAAAATGTCGATGTCTTCGGTGGTGCTGGAAACCCATAGCACCAACACGACGGGTCCGGTGACCTCCGTATCCTCGGTCAGGACCGCGCTCTCGAACGAGACCCCCATGCGGGGAAGGTTTCCGGCGAGCGCGGTCGATGTCCACGAGGCCGAAGCCACGCCCGCCTTGCTCATTGCGCTTGCCGAATAGGAAATCGACGAGGATTTGCGCGGAGCCTCTTTTGCAAGCGCGCCTTCGACTTCGCGGGCCTGTCCGCCCGCACCCGGGTCGAGATAGAACTTCGTCCAGCGGGTGCGGCGTATCGGCCACTCGTTCTCGGTGCGCCATTCGTAGTTGCCGTGGCCTCCTTTGCGGATGAGGAGCTTGACCGGGGGCTCGCGCATGATTCCGGTATCAATGCCCTTGAGCCAGTGATCGAAGAAGCGCAGCTGGTCGGTCCGGCCTTCCTCGGAGTAGAACGGGTGGTAATGCGTCCCTGCGTGAATGCGCAGCTTCTTGTGCTTCGACGCGGCGCGGAGATAGCCCTCGGTGTTGCCGCGCAGATGCAATCCCATGCCGCTCCAGTTGCCGGCGCTGTAGAGCGGAACGTCGATATTCTCCCAGACCGCCTGCCGGCCCCGCCACCACTCCCCGTCGAGGTTGTTTCGCATGTAATCCCAGAGCCAGGGCGTGGAGAATGCGTCGGTCGCGGAGCCTTGAGGCTTGCCGAGCAGATGGTGGGCCATATGGTTGTTCCACCAGTTCGTTGCGAATCCGAAGGAGAAGATTCCGCCGTGATAGCCGAAATCGCGGTACATGTCCGCGGCTCCCTCCCAGGGGACCATCGCTTTCAGCGACGGCGGCCTGAGGCTCGCGACCAGCCACTGCGTCATCGCATAGTAGGAGATGCCGTTCGTCCCGACACGGCCGTTGCTCCACGACTGTCTTGCCGCCCACTCGATGGCGTCGAAGAAATCGCGCGACTCGGAAGGCGACCAGGGGTCGGTCCTGCCGGGGGATTTCCCCGATCCGCGGCCGTCGACGCGAAGAGCGACATAACCGCGCGGCACCCACCACAGCGGGTTGACCGCCTCCCAGTTCATGTACGGGTTGGGCGCCTCCTCGAGATCCTGAGGCGGTATCCACAGCTTGTCTTTCTGGTAGGAACCGAGATTGATCACTACCGGAAACCGCTCGGTCGATTTCGGGCTGAACACGTCGGCCCTCAGACGCGCCCCGTCGCGCATCGGGATTTCGATGTCTTTCTCGACGAGGACTTCGAAGCGCGGCTGCGATACGCGATCGCTTGTTTTCGATTGTTTCGCCAAGGCGTGGAGAGCCGTTTACTCGATCTTGATTTTTGCCTCGCGCAGGAAATCGCCCCAAGCGTGCGTTTCCTTCTCCACCAGCTGCTGGAACTGCGCCGGCGAGGACGAGAGCGTAACGTCGAGCATTTGCTTGGACAATTGCTCCTTCATCTGCGAGTTAGACAGGACCGCCGCGACCGACTGGTAGATCTTGTCGACGATCGGTTTCGGAGTCGCAGCGGGCGCGAACATTCCCTGCCACGCGTTGGTGCCGATTCCGGGGAATCCCTGTTCAGCCATCGTTGGGACGTTCGGAAGCTCGGCGAGGCGTCCCGGCGCGGTGGTGGCGATCGCCTTCATCCTTCCGGAGCGAATGTGTGGCAACGCGGAGGACAGGTTGAGAAAGGCCACCGGCGCCTCGCCCGCGATGATCGCCGGAATCATCTGACCCGCTCCGCCCTTGTAGGGGATGTGGGTCATCTGAATGCCCGCCGCTTTCATCAGCTTTTCCATGTCGAGGTGGGGGTAGCTTCCCAGTCCCGCGGACGCATAGTTGATCCTGCCCGGGTCCTTCTTCGCGAGCGCAATCAGCTCGGCGAGCGAGTTGGCGGGAAAACCCGCCGTCGTCGCGATGATATGCGGAATTTCGACGAGTTTCGCGATGCCTACCAGATCACGGGACGGCTTGATCTGCAGCTGGTGCGCGAAGGTGTTTTCGTTGATGGTGTTGGTGGAGACGTTGCCGACGAACAGGGTGTAGCCGTCGGCGGGCGCTTTCGCAACGGCCTCCAGAGCGAGATTGCCAGAGGCGCCCGGACGGTTTTCCACGAGAACGCTCTGGCCAAGGGACTCGGTGAGTTTAGCGGCGACGATTCGGGCGATGATATCGGTTGCCCCGCCCGGTGCGTAGGGCACGAGGATCTTTATCGGCCGGGTCGGAAAGGAGTCGGCTGATTGCGCGGCGGCCGGGAGGGGCGAGACCCCTAAGGCGGCGGATAGTATGCCTGCGGCGACTCCGGGCAACGCGCGGGGTCGGGCTTCGCCACGGCTTGCGAATCGGACCATGATCTCTCCTCGGTGTTGACCTGTCGCGCGCTGTGAGAACGTCGCGCGAGTTTTTCTTCGCCATCATAGCGCGATCCGGAAGCGGCGGAAAAGGCGCGCCGGCGCGGGGTTCGGCGATAAACGCCTTATACTTCCCGGAATGCGGCTGCTTTCGGGCCGGAACGAATACGGCGGGCCTCCCCGCATTGCAGTCTAGTGAATCTGGTCAGGTCCGGAAGGAAGCAGCCACAGCTAATCACTGTAAGTGCCGGGGGTAAGGCTCGCCACCCACATCGGGATTCAGGATTTGGGATGAAGGATCAAGGAAACGCGCACGCGGCTGTGCGGTTCCTCTGAGTCCCGAGTCTTCGATCCTGAATCCTTTCTCTTCGATCTCTACGGCTGTTAAAATTCTCCCATGTCGTACCAGGTCCTTGCTCGCAAGTGGCGTCCCCGCACGTTCGAGTCGCTGGTCGGGCAGGAGCACGTCGTCAAGGCGCTGCGCAACGCGCTGGATCAGAAGCGCCTGCACCACGCGTACTTGTTTTCCGGAACCCGCGGCGTGGGCAAGACGACCCTTGCCCGGATCCTCGCGAAATGCCTGAATTGCGAGAAAGGCATCAGCTCCAGTCCCTGCGGGAAGTGTTCGGCCTGCGTGGAAATCGACGCGGGCCGCTTCGTCGACCTGATAGAGGTCGACGCCGCGACCAACACCAAAGTGGACGAGATGCGCCAGCTTCTGGAGAACTCGGTGTACGCACCGGCCCGCGGGCGATTCAAGGTATACGTCATCGACGAAGTTCACATGCTCTCCACCTCGGCGTTCAACGCGATGCTGAAGACTCTCGAGGAGCCGCCCGAACACATCAAGTTCATTCTTGCAACGACCGATCCCCAGAAAATCCCGGTGACGGTGCTCTCCCGCTGTCTGCAATTCAACCTCAAGCAGATGCCTTCGCGCGCGATCGCGGCTCACCTCGAGACCATACTCGCGGAGGAAAGGCTTCCAGCCGAAGCCGGGGCGCTTAGGCTGTTGGCCGAGTGCGCGCGCGGGAGCATGCGCGACGCGTTGTCGCTTCTCGATCAGGCGATCGCGTATAGCGCCGGAAACGTCACGGAGCAGGCGGTGCGCTCGATGCTCGGCACGATCGACGACAGCTTCCTGTACTCGATCCTAGAAGGGCTCGCGCGCGGCGATTCGGGCGCCGTGCTGGCAATTGCGGAGGACATGAGATCCCGCAGCGTCGGGTTCGACGGCGCGCTCCAGGATCTCGGCACGCTCCTGCATCGCGTCGCTCTCGCTCAGGCGGCGCCCGGCGCCGTCGACGCAGAGGGAGGGTTGCGCGAGCGATTGGTCGCTCTCGGCAGGACGCTCGATCCGGAGGAGGTCCAGCTCTACTATCAAATCGCGATTCACGGACGGCAGGATCTTCCGTTTGCTCCGGACGAGTTCGCCGGTTTCACGATGGCGCTCCTGCGCATGCTCGCCTTTTCGCCGGGAGCGCGCGACGCCGGCGAATCGCAGCGGAACGGATCGGCAGGAGGCGAGCCCCCTGATGCGGCGACGCCGGCGGGGGACCGGCAGACCGTTGCCCGGGCGTCGTTCGACGGCGATTGGCCCAAACTCGCCAATTCGCTCAATCTGGGCGGTATCGCGAAACAGCTCGCTCAGGCAAGCGAGCTCGGAAGTTTCGACGGCGAAGCGCTCGAGCTTTGCGTGTCTCCGGCTGCGAAGCATTTGGCGGAAAAGAGCTACCAGGAAAAGCTTCGCGGGGCCCTGCAGGAGCGCTTCGGCAAGCCCGTACGCCTGACCGTGACGATAAGGGAAACCACCGGCAACACCGCCCGCGATCGAGCGGCTGCCGCAGTCGGCCGGGATGCATTCGTGCGCGACTTGGTCGAGAATTTCGACGCGACCATCGTCGAGTCCTCGATCAAGCCCGTACAGTGACGGAGACATTTCGATGAATACACAACTTGCGGGGTTGATGAAGCAAGCCCAGCAAATGCAGGAAAACATGCGCAAGCTCCAGGACGAGCTCGCCTCGGTCGAGGTGGAGGGGCAGTCGGGCGCGGGCATGGTCAAGGTGACCATGACCTGCAGGCACGACGTCAAGCGGGTCAGAATTGATCCGTCCTTGCTGGCCGACGACAAGGACATGCTCGAGGACCTCGTGGCCGCGGCGATCAACGACGCCGCGCGCAAAGTCGAGGCTGCGGTCCAGGAAAAAATGTCGGCTTTGACAGGCGGTCTCGGTCTGCCTCCCGGGATGAAGCTGCCGTTCTGACCGAACGCGATGAAGTCGCCCACCGCTCTGGAAGAACTGATCGAGGCGCTGCGCTGTCTCCCGGGAGTCGGGCCCAAGTCCGCGCAGCGAATCGCCTATCATCTGCTGCAGTACGACAAGACGGGGGCGGCGAGACTCGCGCAGTCGTTGAGCGGGGCGCTACAGAGCATTCGCCGCTGCGCCAAGTGCAACAGCTTCACGGAGCTTGAGCTGTGCGCGTTGTGCGGGTCTCCGCGGCGTGATCCCTCCCAGCTTTGCGTGGTCGAAACGCCGGGGGATCTACTCATGATGGAGCAAACCCTGGCGTACCACGGCCTTTATTTCGTGCTCATGGGGCGTCTTTCGCCGCTCGATGGCATCGGACCCCGAGAGATCGGGCTCGACGTCATGCAACGGCGTTTGGCCGACGGGGAGGTCAAGGAAGTCATCGTCGCGACCAATTTCACGAACGAGGGCGAGGCGACCGCCCACTACATCAGCGAAATGCTCAAGGGCCGCGACCTGCGCGTTACCCGGATCGCGCGTGGCGTTCCGGTGGGCGGCGAGCTGGAGTACGTCGACACCGGGACTCTTGCGCAGGCTTTCGTCGAGCGCAGGCTGCTGTGACAAAACCCCTGAAAGGGTTGAAGGTGATCGAGCTGGGACAGCTGATTGCCGGGCCCTTTGCCGGGAAATTCTTCTCGGAGTTCGGCGCCGAGGTGATCAAGATCGAGCCGCCCGAGGGCGATCCGCTGCGCAAATGGAGAAAGGTCCATCAAGGCACGTCGCTGTGGTGGCATGTGCAGAACCGCAACAAGAAATCGGTCACCGTCAATCTGCGGACCGCCGAAGGGCAGGGGATCGTCCGCCGGCTGGCAAAGGATGCCGACGTGGTCATCGAGAACTTTCGCCCGGGGACGCTGGAGAAATGGGGACTGGGCTACGAAAGGCTCGCGGCGGAAAATCCCGGGCTCGTCATGCTGCGGCTTTCCGGATTCGGGCAGACCGGTCCGTACCGCGATCAGGCCGGATTCGGCGCGATCGGGGAATCGATGGGCGGATTGCGGTATGTGACCGGCTTTCCCGACCGGCCGCCGGTGCGCCCGAACCTGTCGATAGGAGACGCGCTCGCCTCGTTGCATGGTGTGGTCGGCGTGATGATGGCTCTGCACCACCGCAACGCGAACGGCGGCCGCAGCTCGGGCAGGGGCCAGGTGGTCGACGTGGCGCTGTACGAGGCGGTATTCAACATGATGGAAGGGGCGCTGCCGGAGTACGACCTTTTCGAGGAAGTGCGCGAGCGCACCGGGAGCAACCTGACCGGCATCGTACCTTCGAACACCTATCTGACGCGCGACGCTCAGCACGTCGTGATCGGGGCCAACGCCGACAGCATTTTCAAGCGGTTGATGAAGGTGATCGGGCGGGAGGATCTCGCGGACGACCCCTCGCTTGCCGACAACGCCGGGCGCGCCAAGCGGGGCGAGGAGCTCGATGCTGTGATCGGCAAGTGGACCGCGAAATACGACGCCGACGACGTCGTGAAAACGCTGAACGAGGCCCAGGTGCCGAGCGGCAAGATCTACAGCATGGCCGACATCGCGCGCGACGTGCAGTACCTGGCTCGCGACATGATCCGGCAAGTCCGGCTGAAGGACGGCACGGCGCTCAAGGTCCCTGGAATCGTTCCCAAGCTTTCGGCCACGCCAGGTGACATCGAATCGATCGGCCCCGAGCTTGGCGAGCACACCGCAACAGTCCTCGCAGCCCACGGCTACAGCAAAGCGGAAATTGCCGGCCTCAGGGAATGCAAGGCCATCTAGCGTGCGCGAGAATGCAGCATACCTACATACATGAAGTGGTTGCCCGTGACGGCCTGCAGATCGAGCCGCAGTTCGTGCCGACGGAGCGAAAAGTCGAGCTGATCGATGCGCTGTCGGAAACGGGGCTGGCGAAGATCGAGGTCACTTCATTCGTTTCACCCAAGGCGGTGCCGAACCTGCGCGATGCAGAGACGGTGATGGCGAGCATCAAGCGCAACCCTTCGGTGAAATACGTCGCCCTGATCGCCAATCTGAAAGGAGCTGAGCGCGCAATTGCAGCGCGTGCAGATGAGGTCAACCTTGTCGTTTCCGTTTCTGAAACCCACAATCGGGCCAATGTGCACCGTTCGACCGACGCTTCATTCGAAGGATTCAGTGAAATCACGCGCGAGCTCGAGAGAACTGGCATCGCCGTGACCGGCGCGCTGTCCACTGCATTCGGTTGTCCGTTCGAAGGCGAGCAGGCCCCGGAGCGGGTGATGGAATTCGTCCGCCGCTATGTCGAGCTCGGAGTCCGCAGCGTCACGCTTGCCGACACCACCGGGATGGGACATCCGAAGCTGGTGTTGGACTTGTGCACCGAGGCGAGGGAGCGCTGGCCCGAATTGGAGCTCGCCCTGCATTTCCACAATACTCGAGGGATGGGGCTTGCCAATGTCCTCTCGGGACTGGCAGCAGGTGTTCAGCATTACGAGGCATGCCTGGGCGGACTGGGCGGTTGTCCGTTCGCCCCTGGGGCGACGGGAAACATCTGCACCGAAGATCTGGTGCACATGCTCGAATGCATGGGCTATACGACCGGGGTGAACCTCGACAAGCTTATCGCGGTGTCAAAGCGCCTCGGCGCCATTGTCAGCCACGATTTGCCTGGGCAGGTCGTCAAGGCCGGGAAAGCCACCGACCTGCACCCGATTCCGGGCGGCCTTCACTGATTCGATATGGGGCCGCCCGTGAGCATCAAGGGACGCGGCGCCGCGGACAATCCGCAGGGGCGCTTCGAGACGCTCGCGCGCAGCCGAGAGCCGGAAGCTGAAGTCCAGTCCAGGCCGGAAACAGTGGTGACGCTGCATCAGGCGCGCTCGATCATCGCGCGCAACGATTCACCGGACCTCCCGTTTACGCAGTCGATCAACCCCTATCAAGGGTGCGAACACGGCTGTATCTACTGCTACGCGCGGCCGAGCCACGCCTACCTCGGACTTTCCCCCGGACTGGAATTCGAGACGCGCCTGTTCGCGAAGGAAAACGCAGCCGACCTTTTGCGCAAGGAGCTTTCGCGTCCCGGTTACCGCTGTGAGCTGATCGCGCTGGGGGCCAATACCGATCCGTACCAGCCGATCGAGCGCGAGCACCGGATTACCCGCGGCGTTCTCGAAGTGCTGTGGGAGTTTCGGAACCCGGTCGGGATCGTCACCAAAGGCTCGCTGATCGAACGCGATCTCGACCTGCTCGCGCCCATGGCGCGCGAGGGCTTGGTACAGGTGTTCGTCTCGATCGGCTCCCTCGACGGCGAGATCGCGCGCACCCTGGAGCCGCGCGCCGCGGCGCCCTACCGGCGCGTCGAGACGATTCGCCGTTTGAGCGAGTCGGGCGTGCCGTGCGGTACCCTTGTAGCGCCCATCATTCCGTTCCTGAACGACAAGGACATGGAAGCAGTTCTCGAAGCCGTGAGCGAAGCCGGGGCGCGCATGGCCGGATACACGCTGCTGCGGCTTCCCTGGGAGGTGAAGGATCTTTTCAAGGGCTGGCTGGAGCGGCACTATCCGCTGAAGGCGAAACACGTCATGGCGCGCATCCACGACATGCGCGGCGGACGCGACAACGACCCGCGATTCGGCAGCCGCATGAAGGGAGAAGGGCAGTTCGCCGAACTGCTGCGCAGGCGCTTCGAACTCACCTGCAGGCGGCTGGGCTTGAACGCGGGTGGACGCAACCGCCTGGACACCACGAAATTCCGCCGCCAGGATCCTCAACAGGGTAAACTATTCTGAATGTAGAATTAGGTAGTTATAGGAGATTATTAATGTATATTCTAATGACGTTTCTAGCGAAGTTCACGCTTCCCATCCTGATCGCTGCCTGGCCCGTGTTCGCCGGCGCGCAAGGCGCGCTCGAGAAGAAAGACGTGCACGTCGCCGTCGGGGGCAAGGCCTCACTGTATTACCTTCCGCTCACCATCGCGGAGCAGCTCGGGTACTTCAAGGAGGAGGGCCTGAGCGTGACGATCAGCGACTTTTCCGGAGGCTCGCAGGCGCTGAGGGCGGTCGTAGGCGGGAGCGCCGACGTCGTGTCGGGCGCCTACGAGCACACGCTCAACATGCAGCCCAAGGGCCAGTACCTCCAATGCTTCGTGCAGCAGGGCCGGGCGCCGCAAATTGCAATCGGGATCGCCACCGCCAGAGCGAAAGACTATAAGTCGCCGAAAGACCTAAAGGGTCTGAAGGTCGGCGTTTCCGCGCCCGGCTCGAGCACGCACATGATCCTCAATCACTTCATTTCCACCGGAGGCCTCAAGCCTTCCGATATTTCCGTCATAGGCGTCGGCCTCGGCGCGACCGCCATTACGGCGCTCAAGAGCGGTCAGATCGACGCGGTTTCAAACACCGATCCGGTCATGACCAAGCTCGAGCAGGATGGGGACGTCAAGATCATCGCCGACACCCGTACCCTACGCGGAACCGAGCAGGTGTTGGGCGGTCCCATGCCCGCGGGCTGCCTCTACGCGCCGGTCGATTTCATTCGAAAGAATCCGGGCACGGTCCAGGCGCTCACCAACGCCATCGTTCGCGCCGACAAATGGATCCAGTCCGCTTCTCCCCAGGACGTGCTCCGTACGGTTCCCGAATCCTATCTGCTCGCCGACAAGGCGCTGTACCTGTTCTCGTTCAACAAGGTGAAGGAGGCCATCTCGCCCGACGGAGTCATCTCTGATGCCGGCGCGAGAACCGCGCTCAAGGTCATACCGACCTTCAACCCCGAAGTGAAGGCGAAGGAGATCAAGCTCGAGCTCACCTATACGAACGAGTTCGTAAAAAAAGCGAACGCGAAGTACAGATAAAGAATGACTCCCGTCCTCGCGCTGGAGCGCGTTAGCTGCACCTTCCTGTCGCGAGACGATTCGTCGGAGCGCTATACCGCCGTCGGCGATACCACGCTCGTCGTCGGTGAGGGTGAATTCGTTTCGGTGGTGGGCCCCACGGGCTGCGGAAAGACGACCTTGCTCAACGTCGCCGCCGGGTTGCTCAAGCCCTCTACCGGCACGGTAACCGTGCTCGGACGCCCGCTCGGCGGGATCAACACGCGCGCGGGCTACATGTTCCAGACCGAGGCGCTCATGCCTTGGCGCAACACCATAGAAAATGTCGTTGCCGGCCTGGAATTTCGCGGTGTGGCGCGGGAAGAGGCTCTTGAACGGGGTGACGCCTGGCTGACGCGCGTCGGGCTCAGCGGATTCGGCAAGCGCTACCCCCACCAGCTCTCAGGTGGAATGCGCAAGCGCGTCGCGCTCGCGCAGATGCTCATCCTGAATCCGCAAATTCTGCTCATGGACGAGCCGTTTTCGGCGCTCGACGTTCAGACGCGGCAGCTGATGGAGAACGAGTTGCTCGAGCTGTGGTCCGTCGACAGGAAGTCCGTGGTATTCATCACGCACGATCTCGAGGAGGCGATTTCGTTGTCCGACAGGGTAGTGGTGCTTTCCGCGGGTCCGGCCTCGCATCCGATCGGAGACTATACGATCGACCTGCCGCGCCCGCGCGATGTCGCCGAAATCCGCCTGACGTCGCGCTTCATAGAAATTCACACGAAAATCTGGCGCGCGATGAAGGAAGAGGTGCTAAAAGG
>WNFD01003120.1_pt1 | contig 17871 bp, 14 predicted proteins | sample 5400491 | NCBI WGS metagenome assembly WNFD01 (sample SAMN13153343, study PRJNA577476) | soil metagenome | isolation source: 120 cm saprolite under Douglas fir tree site 2 hole 2 replicate 2 | place: USA:California | collected 2015-04-18 | reverse complement strand
TCGTCCAACTCACGGTTTACGAATATTCGGAGGGCCTGGAAGGTTCGCGTCGCGGGATGAATCCTACGTTCGGCCTGGTTCATTGGCCGGGCCGCGGCTGATATGACATCCGCAAGATGTGCGGTAGATCGTATCGGCCGCGACCGGACAATGGCTCTGGCGATTCTCCGCGACCTCCTTTCCTCTCCGAATTCGTAAATCACATCGGCAAGCTGTCGCTCGTCGAGGTGGTTTACCACTTGTTCGGCGGTACGCTCCGACCGCGGGTCCATCCGCATGTCGAGCGGTCCATCCGCCTGAAAACTGAATCCGCGCGCCGCATCCTCCAGCTGCAAACTGCTCACTCCGATGTCGGCCAGCAGCCCGTCGGCAAATCCCGATCCGAACCGCTCTCCGACTTCAGCGAAAGAGCACTGCAGCAGCGTGACCTGCGGAAAGTCTTCCTTCCCGGTCAGCCTCTGGCGCGCGATTTCGAGCGCCGCTGGATCTTTATCGAGCCCAATCAAATGTCCCGGTGCGCCGAGGCGTTTTGCGATTTCTAAGCTGTGCCCGCCCAAACCCACCGTGGCGTCGATATAAGTCCCGCCACGCCGCACGTTCAAAAAGTCGATCGCTTCTTTTAAAAGAACCGGAGCATGGCCAACTTTTGTCCCGCCATGCCCAACCCCCTGAGGGGTGTCTGTTGATCCCTCGCCCACTAGATGCCCAGTTCGTCGAGCGTCTTCTCATCGTCAGGCGTGAACTTTTCTTCCTCGATCTCTCTCTTGAACAGCTCCAGATTCCTGACCACGAGATACGTCAAGTTCCCTAGAACCGCTACCTCGCCCTTGATCTGCCCGGTCTCGCGCAGCAACTGCGGCAGCAACAACCGTCCCTGTCCGTCCATCTCGACCTGCTGCCCGTAGTAGTTCGTCCGGTCCAGAAACTTCTTCTTCGTGGGATTGAAATTGGAGAGCCCGGTCAGCTTCTGCTCGATCCGTTCCCATTCCTCGAAGGGATACACTTGAGCAACCTTCCCATCCAGACTTGTAATGTAAAATTGCTGTCCGTACTTCTCGTCGATCACCCGCTTGAACTCCGCCGGGACCTTGAGCCGTCCCTTTTCGTCGACGCGAGTTGGGTGATTGCCGCGAAACATGGTTATGGCCCTTCGGGCCTCGGTTCCTTCTAGTAGCAACTACGACGGCAACAAGGGAGGTAAAAGCGGCGCAAAAGTCGGTCAATCTCGTGTGGTTCGGGCTGTTTGTCGTGCTTTCGGGTCGGTTATCCACCGGCTCCTCGTTTTCAGCTCCAGCTTCCCACAGGTCGTATCGCGCTGACCACTTCGTACCACTTTGTACCACATCTTAGCCCTAAGTCGTTTATTGTCAAGCAGAAACTTGAGGGTCTATCCCCCACTTCGGCGCTCATTTTGGAAAATACGAGTTCTAGTGGTTAACTAGACGAGTGACCACAAGAGGTTGAGTTTACTCTCTAGATGCCTTCGCTATTCATTCGCTCACTTTTTTCTTGCCTTCCGCGACTGACGCGCGTTTCCCTGTGCAAAACCTGGATGCCGCCTTGCAACTTCCAGAGGCAAGAAACCTTCCCACCCCCAGGTGCCGAATGTCATCCAATTGCGGCGACTGAGAACGAAGAATTTAAGACCGAAATGTTGAACCGCCGCCTGGAGATAGTTGTCCTCTGGTGAGGAATCGGTAGCCAGTCGGGGACCCGGTGCCGAACCCCAGACGTCTTCGCCCGTAAACCCTCAGCAATAGCGCCGACCAGCTACGGTGCAGTTTTTTTCGACTGCGCCGTGGCTGTTCCGCAGGATTATGCTGGTCAGAAAATCCTGCCGAGTAAGTAATGGCCCAATGGAAACAGCGCAGAGACAATATCTCGATGGGGAACTGCAGACCATCGCGGAGCGGGTAATAGGAACTTCTTGGCAGAGACTACTTGTTGACGGAGCGCCGGGATCAGCCCGCCCTCTACGCCACCGCTGGCCGAATCATCCAGTAGAGGTCGAGCCAATCGGGATCGGGATAGCCCATCACGCCAGGGCATCCAGGCACTGGCGAAGCTTGCTCCCTCGGATCCTGGCCGGCTCCGTCTGTTCTTTTCCAGCAGTTCGTTAATCTGCTGGACAAGGTCAATGAGCTTCTCATGGTCGTACTCCCTGGAAGCTTTTTCGCACAATTCTCGTAATCGAGGAGCGTCCTCGATGTTTACCATCCTGTATACCTCCAACTTGAATTGAATTCCCCCGAGGAAATCCAGCGTGACGCCGAAGTGACAACGAGTTGCCTAACCGGGGCCTCTCTTATGAGTTGCTAGAACACGGTGCGGGATAAATTGTTGTGCACGGAGCAAGTAAAAAGAAATAACCTAGACGCGGCTGGGGCTTTCCCTGATGTGGAAATGTGACCCCGTGTGACCGGATAGCGAATCGCGTCCTCGTCCGCCGCGAGATTCAGCGCACTGTCGCCGAGCGGCAACTGTGCTCCCGGAACTTCTGTTGCAAATGTCGTCCTGGAGGTAGGTGACCCCTTGACCGGCACCATATCCCGCCGGTAGCGGGCGCGAACGGCTTCACCTGCAACTTGCAAGAACTGGCATTCTTCTCGTGGTTCTATGGCGCGCCGTCGATCGCAGTCAATGGCTGGTTTTCCGATAACAACACCTTCACGACGGACGCCGGACCTGTCTGCCAGTGATCGCCGTGCAACGACAGCCAAAATGATCGCGGTAAAATGATCCGGCTGCAAACCCAGCGCGTTCCGAGCGCTGGGTTTTTTGTTTAATTTTCAAAATTTGCGGAAATACCGACGAAACATACGCAATACTGGTCGTTAACTCGGATGCTGTACTGTCCGGCACGGCTCCCCGAGAAGCGCCTCCAGTCGGCCTGCTTCTCCAACTGAACAGATCAGAGTCGACTCAGTCTGCTATCCTAGGCCCGATTTCCGGCTAGGCTTGAATGGTTTGTTGTACGCGCCGAGAAGATCGAGCGTAGCTGTCTAATTCTCTTTGCGGAAACGACTTCATGACTTCTGACAGCGTAGTGACGGGCACGGCCTCCATCCCCGGTAGCAGGAAGATTCTCTACAACCGTTTTCTGCTGCTGGTCGCGGGACTGGGCGGCCTACTCTATGGCGTCGACGTCGGCATCATCGCCGGCGCGTTGCCTTATCTGGAAGCTACGTCGGGCCTGAATGCCGGCCAGCTTTCTGTCGTTGTGGCTGCCGTGCTGCTGGGCAGCGTGATTTCAACTTTGTTCGCGGGGCTGCTGGCCGACTGGATGGGACGCAGGCTGCTCATGATGCTGAGCGGCGTCCTGTTTGTGATCAGCATCCCCGTCATTGCCCTCGCGCACGGCTATGAACCGTTAGTTCTCGGCCGCCTGTTGCAGGGCATCAGCGCGGGCCTGATCGGAGTTGTAGTTCCGTTGTATCTGGCCGAGTGCCTGGCGGCGTCGAATCGCGGCAAGGGTACGGGAATTTTTCAGTGGCTGCTGACGCTGGGCATCGTGACCGCAGCAGTGGTGGGAATGTTCTTCAGCATCCGCGTCGCAGAGGTAGCCAAGCTGGGCGATGCGGCTCGACTCTTCGCGTTCAAAGACACGGCTTGGCGCAGCATCTTCTGGGTTTCTTTGCCGCCGGGAATTTTGTTTGTGATTGGAAGTCTGCTGGTGGCAGAGTCGCCGCGCTGGCTCTTCCGTCGTGGCAAGAAAGAAGCTGCTTACGCAGCTCTGCTTCGGTCCCGCACCAACGAGCAGGCGGATTTGGAACTGCGCGAGATGGAGCAGACTGCCGCGACGGAAAAGACCACGACCTCCGGCGGGATGAAGATCAAAGAATCGCTTCTGCACTGCAAGTACGTGATCCCCTTTGTGCTCGCCTGCATCATTCTCGCGTGCAACCAGGCCACGGGCGTCAATTCCATTATTGGCTACAACACCAACATTCTCTTGCAGAGCGGGCTTTCCGATGTGCAGGCGCATTGGGGCTACGTCATATTCACCATCGTTAATTTTCTGACAACGATGGTCGGCGTGGTGCTGGTGGATCGCAAAGGCCGCAAGTTTCTGCTGTCGCTGGGCAGCGCCGGCATCATCGCATCCCTCATCTGCACCGGACTTCTGTTTCGAAGAACCGAGACTCTGCGGGTTGATACCAGCAGGCCGGTTCAGTCGACGGTCACGGCGGACCAGAAAGTCACTCTCGTCTACGATCAGAAGCTGGCTGACACCCTGCTAGACGCAGCTGGAGACGCCGGCCGACGGATTGGGCATGGCCCCACATCTCTGGTCGTGATCTATTCGTATGGAGATTTCCGCGCCGCGACCAAGGCTGCACGTTCCGACGATTCCGTAGCGACACCGATCGAAATCACGCGCGAAAGCTGCGTACCCGCGAACAAAGTGGTGGCCTTCTTTTCGAATCCCTTCGGCAATCTCGATGCCGCGCGCCGGGCTCCGTTGAAGATCGACAATGCACTCATTACTCCGCTTCCCAGCAAGCGCAGCGGCTGGCTGGTGGCGATCAGTCTTTTCGTGTTCATGGCGTTCTTTGCCATAGGCCCAGGCGTGTGCGTATGGCTGGCGCTTTCTGAGCTGATGCCCACCCGCATTCGGTCCAACGGCATGAGCATCGCCTTGCTCATCAATCAGGCGGTTTCGACCGGTATTGCCGCGGTATTTCTGCCGACCGTCGGCAAGTTCGGATACTCGACCGTCTTCTTCGGATTTGCCGGGTGCACCGTGATCTATTTCCTCACCGCCGCATTCTTTTTGCCGGAGACAAAAGGAAAAACGCTGGAAGAAATCGAAGTGTATTTCGAGAAGGCGTAGAGCTCAAGGAAAAGCTTTACCGGCAAGAATATTCAGGGTTCATGGTGAAGACTCCGGCTTCACCGCGATGAAATTTATGCTCGAACCTTCTCCGCCTCCGCCGCTAGGGCCAGCACGATCTCCTTGAAGACCTGCCCCCGGTGCTCATAATTCTTGAATTGATCAAAGCTGGCGCATGCGGGAGCCAGCAGCACCACGTCGCCGGGCTGGGCCACGGCGTTCGCCTTGCGGAGAGCGTTCTCCAGTGTCTCGGCGTGCACGACCTCCGGATGTCCGCGGTGCGAATCGCCGCTCTTTGAAGTAACGATCTGCGACTCGATCTTCGCCGCCGCCGCGCCAATCGTGTACACCCGCTTTACCCGCTGCCGAAGCAGATCGTTGAGCACGGAGTAGTCGCTGCCCTTGTCCTTGCCGCCGAGGATGAGGTGGATATTCGCCGGAAACGACTCCAGTGCCTTGATGGTCGCATCCACGTTCGTGGCTTTGGAATCGTTGTAGTACTCCACGCCGTGGATCGTGGCCACGAACTCCAGCCGATGTTCGACTGCCTTGAACTCGCGCACTGCCTGCCGGATTTTCTCCGGCTCACATCCCATCAGCGCCCCTGCGCAAATCGCAGCCAGCGCGTTCTCCAGATTGTGTGCGCCTTTCAGCGGAATCTCAGAGACCTGCATGATCTCGCGCTGTCGTTCCCCATCACGAAATGCAATGTTCCCATCGCGTACCCATGCCCCTTGCCGCACTTCCTTCTGCCGGCTGAACCAGAACACCTGCGCCCGCGTTCGCGATGCCATCGCTACGCAGGTCGGATCATCCGCGTTGAGTACCGCGAAGTCATCGCCCTGCTGGTTCTCGAGGATGCGCGCCTTGGCGTCGGTATAAGCCTCAAACGTACGGTGGCGGTCAAGGTGATCTGGAGTGATATTCAAAATGACCGCGACTTTCGGGCGGAAGGTGCGAATTGTCTCCAACTGAAAGCTCGACACCTCGAGCACAATCACGCTCTCCGGCTTGGCGCGCTCCACCAGCGAAATCGCGGGAGTGCCAATGTTGCCGCCCACGAGAGCTGGAAATCCTCCCGCAGTCAGAATCTCGCCAGTGAGTGTGGTGGTTGTGGTCTTGCCGTTCGACCCGGTGATGGCAACGATCGGCCCGGGCAGAAACTGCGCCGCCAGTTCAACCTCGCCAATCACCTCGCCACCCGCAGAGCGCGCCTGCAGCAGCGGCGGCGCGTCCACGGGAACGCCGGGACTGACCACGATTAAATCCTGTCCGCGAAACGTGCGCTCGCCATGGCCGCCGGTCTCGACCGTGATCCCATGGTCAAGCAGAACTGGAATCTCATTGTGTAGCTCGTCCCCAGTCTTGGTATCGGAGACCGTGACTCGCGCCCCCTGCGCCTTCAAGAACAGGGCCGATGCCACACCAGACTTACCGAGACCAACCACGAGCACGCGTTTGTCTTTAAGTTCCATTAAATCCATTTCACCACCCTTCGGCTTCGCTCAGGGCAGGCTCCGTCACGGAGACACAGAGAAAAAACAATTAATTTCATTTCTCCGTGTCTCTGTGCCTCCGTGGTGAATCGTTCTTACCGCAGTTTCAGCGTCGTCAGCGCGAACAGCGCGAATACCAGCGATGCGATCCAGAAGCGCACAATGATTTTCGATTCCGACCAGCCCATCAGTTCGAAATGATGATGGATGGGCGCCATCTTGAAGATCCTCTTCTTACGCAGTTTATAAGAGCCAACCTGCAAGATAACCGACACCGCCTCGATCACGAAAACGCCGCCAATAAACGGCAGCAGCAATTCCTGCTTGATCATGACTGCAACCGTTCCAATCGCGCCACCCAGCGCCAGCGATCCGACATCTCCCATGAACACTTCCGCGGGATGCGCGTTGTACCACAGGAACCCAATCGACGATCCCACCATTGCCCCACAGAAGATCGTCAACTCGCCAACCTGCGGCATGCGTGGGATCTCCAAATAGGTGGCGAAGGCCGCGTGTCCGCTTACATAGGTCAGCACAGTCAGCGCACCTGCGGCGATCACCGTGCAACCAATCGCGAGTCCGTCCAACCCGTCCGTCAGATTCACCGCATTGCTTGCGCCCACAATCACCATTGCTACGAAAGCGATAAAAGGAAGAAAAGCCAGGGGCCACAAATGCGGGTAGTGCTCCAGACTCTGTACCACAAGATCGGGGTGGAACTGCTTGAAGAAGGGCACAATCAGCTTAGTCGAATACATTCCATAGGTCTGCATAGCGATCAGCATCACGGCAACCACGATGCTGGTGGCGATCTGCAGTCCCATCTTCGCCCGCGCAGTCAACCCCAGATTCCGGCGGTGTGCGACCTTGGTGTAGTCGTCGGCGAATCCGATCGCCGCGTAGGCGCATACCCCGAACACCGCGATCCACACGAAGCGATTGCTCAAGTCAGCCCAAAGCAGCGTAGGCACGACGATGGCAATTACGATCAGCAACCCGCCCATCGTCGGCGTGCCGGCTTTCTTCTGATGAGCCTTCGGGCCTTCTTCGCGAATGTACTGTCCAATCTGGAATTCACGCAACTGTCCGATGACCAGCGGCCCCACGATGAGTGCAGTAAAAAGTGCGGTCAGGCTGGCGAACGCGGTGCGGAACGTCAGATAGCGGAATATACGGAACGGCGGAAAATAGTGTTGCAGCTTCAGATATAACAGCCAGTAGAGCAATTAGCCTCCGTTCCTTCGATGTCGATTCAGTCCCGCCGCAGCTTTCCGCAGCAAAACGCGGCCTTGATCTAAAAATCTGCGGCCACCCAATCAGTGGCTTCCATCCCGTCGCGCCTTCCAGATTTCCAGTGCCCTCTCCAGCTTCACGCCGCGCGAAGCCTTCAGCAAGACAACGTCACCGTTGCGGGCCTCGCGCGCCAGCCACTCTCCGGCCTCCTCGGGCGTTGCCATGAACTCTGCTCTAGTTCCGGCCTGGCTCGCGCCATTCACCATCGCCTGCGCCAGCCCGCGAACGCCCACGAGAACGTCTATTCTTTTCCCTGCGACGTGCTTCCCGGCGGCGCGATGCATCTCTTCCGCCGCCGGTCCGAGTTCCAGCATCTCGCCCGCAACTACAATTCGACGCTGCGCAGGCATTGCAGCCAGAGCGTCGACCATCGCGTTCAACGCCGTCGGATTGGAATTGTAACAATCGTTGATGACCGTGATGTTGCCCAACTGGAGAACCTGCCCGCGCTTGTCCGCCGGTGTCAGCATCGCCAGCGCGCCGACAGCCTCAGAGGGATTGAGTCCACCCTCCACTCCCACCGCCACGGCTGCCAGCGCATTCAACACGTTGTGCGCGCCCACCAGCGGGAGCGCCGCATGCTCGCGCACGCTCCCGATCAGTACATCGAATTCCGAACCCTCCACACCTTTCGGCTGAATGTTTTCCGCGCGCACGTCCGCGGCCGCGTGAGTGCCGTACATTACCTTCTTACCTTTGAAGCCACGCGCGAATTGCGAAACATACTGGTCATCCGCATTCAGAATCGCCGTCCCGCTCGCGGGCAGAGACTCGATCAGTTCGAACTTCGCCCGCGCAATCTCCGCAATAGAGTCGAAAAACTCCAGGTGTACTGGAGCCACGTTGGTGACCACGCCAATTTCGGGCTGTGCAATTCTGGCCAGCGCCCGGATTTCCCCGGCATGCGACATTCCCATCTCGATCACTGCCACAGCGTGTTGCGGCTCAAGCTTTAGCAACATGAGTGGAAGCCCAAAATGATTATTGAAGTTTCCTTCGGATTTCAGCACGCCGAACCGGCTCCCGAGCACATGCGCGATCGCTTCCTTCGTCGTAGTCTTCCCTGCCGATCCAGTCACCGCGACCAGCGGTCTTCCCCAAAGTCTCCGCACGGCAGTCGCGAGAGTCTGCAGTGCGACAAGCGTATCTTCCACGGCCAGCAGCCGCGTCTTGTCTGCATAACATCCCAGCCGATCCCTGCGCACGATCGCCGCGACCGCGCCTTTTTCAAGCGCCTCGCCGACAAAATCGTGCCCATCCAGGCGCTCGCCCTTCACCGCAAAAAAGATTTGGCCTGCTCCCACACTCCGAGAGTCGATCGAGTACCCCGACACCGCTTGCTCGCGTGGAAACTCTCCCACAGCAGAAACAAACTCTGCAATCTTTCCCAGGGAGAGTTTCATTTTGTATTCCCAGCTTTGCTGTGCAGTTGCTCACACTCAAATCCCACGGCCCGCAGCGCCTCCCGCGCGACTTCTACATCGTCAAACGGATGCGATCCCTCGCGCGTAACCTGCACTTTTTCGTGACCTTTTCCCGCCAGTAGAACGATGTCTCCGGGCCGGGCCTCGCCAATGGCAAGAGCCATCGCTTTGCGGCGGTCGGACTCCACGCTGTACTTCACTCCGGTCTTCTGCAACCCGACCAAGGCATCATTAATGATCGCCCGCGGATCCTCGCTCCGCGGATTGTCCGAGGTGAGCACCACGAAATCGCTGCCTCGGCCCGCTGCCTCGCCCATCAGCGGACGCTTCGCCCGATCGCGATCACCTCCGCAGCCAAACACTGTCAACACTCTTGCTTTTACGTGCCCTCGCGAAACGAATTCCCGGGCCAGCGCCGTCAGATTGCGCAGTGCGTCATCGGTATGGGCATAGTCAACGACCACAGTGAAGGGCTGGCCACAATCCACCCGCTCAAAGCGTCCCGGCACGTGAGTCAGCGACTCTATGCCGCGGGCGATCGCTTGCGTAGGGCACTCGCGCGCGTAGCAGGCTGCCGCCGCCGCCAGAATGTTGTACACATTCACGCGTCCGATCAGCGGCGAGAAGATCGCGATCTTCTCTTTCGGCGTGATCAGATCAAAGCGCGTCCCCCGCGGAGCAATTTCCACCTTCTGTGCATGGAAGTCGCCGCGTTCCCACCCGTAGGTCAGCACAACCGAGCTGCGCTTCCGGCTGAACTGCGTAAGCTTTGCCCCGTACTCATCATCGAGATTCGTCACCGCCACTCGCGGCGCCTCCGTGCCGCATCCCTCGAACAGCACGCGTTTGGCGGCGAAGTACTCGTCCATGGTCATGTGGTAGTCAAGGTGGTCGCGCGTCAGATTCGTGAAAACGGCCACGTCAAACGGCAAACCAAACACGCGCTGTTGCGCCAGCGCATGCGACGACACCTCCATCACCACGTCGGTCGCTCCGTGCCCCAACGCCTCATTCAAAATGCGATTCAGTTCCAGCGCTTCGGGTGTAGTGTGTGGCGCCGGCAAAACCTTTCCCGCAACGTGATATTCAATCGTCCCCACCAGGGCGCTCTTGCGGCCGCCCGCTGTCAGGATCGATTCCACCAGAAACGCCGTCGTACTTTTTCCGTTCGTGCCCGTTATTCCCGTGATCGCAATCCGCTCCGCCGGCCGCTTGTAGAAATTCGCACTCAGCCGCGCCAGGGCCCTTCGCCCATGGGCCACAACGGCCCAAGCCACACCTTCCCGAGGTTGCTCCGACGAGGAATCCGTGACCACCGCCACGGCTCCGGCGCTGATTGCCTGAGCGATGAATCGGTTGCCGTCGCTACTTTCTCCGTGCATGGCCACGAACACGCACCCCGGCTTCACCCGGCGCGAGTCGTATTCGACAGCACTCACCGCGGGATCTCCGCTTTGCGCGAGGATCTCGGCACCATCCAGTAGTTGTTGGAAAGTCACTGCGGAGAATTATATGGCAGTGCTAACTCGCCGCAGGGCCCGGATTAGTGACTGGTGCAGTACACGCGAGGCTCTCCGTTTAGGCACCCCGTTACCAAAGGTACGTTTCCGCCGCCTCGCTGACGGCGTTAGATTGCTGATATGGCTACAAGAACCAGCCCCGCCAAATACCGTTGCGCGCAGTGCGAAATGCCGGAAGGCAGTTGCGAATGCGAGAAATTTTGCTGCCTCTGCCAGTCCGTGCTCGATATCCGCATCTGTGCGGACGGTCTCATGTACTGCGAACCTTGCCGCACCGCCTGCGACTACAAAACTTCAGACTGAGTTAGTGCAGCCGGTTCAGCGACTCAAGGAGCGGTGACTGAGCTATCTGGCCGACTCCCCATCGCCGGGCTTAGAGAATTCGCTCATAACCCTCATCCCGCGCTATAGTGAGCTGCTCGGGAAAGGCTCAGGGGCAGCAGACTCGATACGGAAAGGAACCGCGATGGCAACGAGCTACACAGGTGGCGCACGGATGGTGGCGCACAACATGGTCACCACGCAGTTCGAGCTCGACGGTTTTCGGGTGACGCGCACGTTGGGTGTGGTGCGGGGTATTGTGGTGCGCTCACGCTCGATCTTCGGCACCATCGGCGCGGGACTGCAGACGCTGGTCGGCGGCAACATCACGCTGCTCACCAATTTGTGCGAGAAAACGCGCTCCGAAGCCTTCGATCTAATGCTGCAGCACGCCGCAGAACTGGGCGGCAACGCCGTAGTCGGGGCCCGCTACGACGCGACCGAGGTCATGCAGGGAGTGACCGAGGTCCTGGCCTACGGCACGGCAGTCTTCGTGGAACCGTCAAAATAGTTCCCGCCATTTTGTTTCTTCTCCATGCTGCGTTGCTACAGGGAGACTTCTGCACGCCGTCCTGCCTTATAACTTGGGGGATTGTGAACGTCAATATACAAATCTTTGCAGCGTCGCCGGAAAGACGTGCGGGTGGCGGGTTTTGACCCCTTGGCAAAACGGGCAACTTCACGTGTGGCCGGCGAACCACGGTAGTCACCTCGCTGGCCTAAATTCCACAACAGAATTCTCCGTTTTGCCCCGACTCCGTGGTGAAATGAACTCCCATGGCGAAACGGGTGAGTGTGGATCGGTGGTTGTTTACTGTCACCATGTTGCTTGTATTTGTGGGGCTGGTGATGGTGTTCTCGGCGTCGGCGGTGATGGCGCGGGAGCGGTTTGGGTCTCCGTATGCATTCTTGTCGAAGCAATTGATTTGGGCGGTGGCGGGCCTGGCGGCGATGGTAGTGGCAATGCGTGTGGACTATCGGCGCTACAAGCATCCGGCGCTGGTATTTTCGCTGATGGGTCTGACAACGCTGCTGTTGATCTCCGTATTCTTTCTCGACCGCTCGCATCACACGCATCGCTGGATTCACTGGGGCGGTTTTTCGCTGCAGCCTTCGGAACTGGCCAAGCCGGTGCTGATTTTGTTTCTGGCGTACTTCCTCGAAGGCCGCACGAAGGCGATGGACGACTGGCGCAATACGCTAGTGCCAGCAGCGGTACCGGTGCTAGTGTTTCTTGGGCTGATCGTCTTGCAGCCCGATCTGGGGACGGCAGTTGCCTGCGCGGGCATTGCGGCTTGCATTCTTTTCGTCGCCGGGATGCGTATGCGGTATTTCGCGTATGCCTTTGGGGCGTCGCTGCTGCCGCTGTATTTTCTGATTTTTCATGTGAGCTTTCGACGCGATCGCATTCTGGCTTTTCTGAACCCGTACGCAGAGCGGCAGAAGGCCGGGTTTCACCTGATTCAGTCGCTGATTGCAGTAAGCACGGGCGGCGTGACCGGAACGGGCTTGATGGAAGGGAAGCAGAAATTGTTTTATCTTCCGGAGCCGCACACCGACTTTATCTTTGCCGTGACCGCGGAGGAACTGGGCTTGGTAGGAGCCCTGTTTGTGGTCGCCCTCTTTGCGATCTTTTTGTGGCGTGGAATGCGCGTTTCATGGCGCACGGAAGACGTCTTCGGTCGATACCTCGCCGTAGGCATCACGAGCATGGTGGTCTTGCAGGCGTTCGTCAACATCAGCGTGGTGTTAGGCATGATGCCGACCAAGGGGATTCCGCTGCCGCTGGTGTCCTACGGAGGGTCGTCTTTGTTTGTGACGTTGGCGTGTGTGGGCGTGCTGCTGAATATCACGAAGCAGGCGGAATGAAGAAAATCGCCACGGATTTTCACGGATCTTCAGGGATTGTCTGAGGTCACTTTGTTATCCGTGCGGATCCGTGTAGATCCGTGGCTCTGGTTTATAGTCACTCCATGCGGGCCATTTTGGCGGGCGGCGGGACCGGGGGACACGTAATCCCCGCGCTGGCCATCGCCAATGAACTCAAGAAAAGTTACGGGGCTGAGGTGCTGTTCATCGGAACAGCGCGCGGGATCGAGAACCGTCTGGTTCCGGCGGCGGGATTTCCGCTGCAACTGGTGCGCGTGGGAGCACTGAAGAATGTCAGCCTGATCACGCGAGCGAAGACTGCATTCGATTTGCCGCGCGCAGTTTGGGATGCGGGCCGCATGTTGAACGAGTTCGCGCCCGACGTGGTGATTGGCGTCGGCGGATACGCGTCGGGTCCGGCGATGCTGGCGGCGCTGGTGAAGCATATCCCGACGCTGGCATTTGAACCGAATGTCGTGCCTGGGTTCGCCAACCGCGCAGTGGCGCGCTTTGTGTCGGCGGCGGCCGTCCATTTTGAAGAGACGGCGAAATATTTTCGCCACGCGGAAGTGACAGGTGTGCCGGTGCGGCAGGCGTTCTTTGAGATTCGTCCAAAGCTGGGCGGAACGCCGACTTTGCTGGTGTTCGGGGGGAGCCAGGGCGCGCATGCGATCAACGAAGCGATGATCCGGTGCTTGCCCGAGTTGCAGCGCGAAGCGCCGGGGATTCACATCATCCATCAGACGGGCGAGCGTGACTATAATGACGCGCTGGCGGCGTATGGGGGACTTGGCTCGGCGGAAGTTTTCAAGTTCATCGAGGATATGCCGGCAGCATTTTCGCGTGCGGACCTGGTGGTGTGCCGGTCTGGGGCGAGCACCGTGGCGGAAATTGCGGCGGCAGGGAAGCCTGCCATCTTTGTGCCGTTTCCCCGCGCGGCGGACGATCATCAGCGCGTGAACGCCGAGGCACTGGCGCAGGCGGGCGCCGCCGTGGTGGTTGAGGAGTCAAAGCTGGAAGGAGTTTGGCTGGCGGAGACGATTGCGGCGTTGCTGGGAGACTCGAAACGGTTGGAGCGGATGAGCGTCGCTGCGCGGAGTTTGGCACATCCGGATGCAGCGAGGGATATCGCGGCGATAGTGGCGCGCGTGGCGGGGATCGAACAAAACTAGCCACGGATTCACACGGATTTTCACGGATACTTCTCTAGTTATCTTTTTTCATGGTTTGGCGTTATCCGTGTTGATCCGTGTAAATCAGTGGCGAAGTACTTGACTTATGTTTGCCAAGATTCAGCGCATTCATTTCGTAGGTATCGGCGGCATCGGCATGAGCGGGATTGCCGAAGTGTTGCTGAATCTCGGCTATAAAGTTTCTGGGTCGGACCTGAAGAGTTCTGGGGTTACAGCTCGCCTTGCAGGACTCGGAGCGACGATATTTGAAGGACACGAGGCCGCAAACATAAGCGACGCCGAAGTCGTGGTAACCAGTTCGGCGATTGCCGGCGACAATCCCGAAGTCACCGAGGCACACAAGCTGCACGTGCCGGTGATTCAGCGGGCGGAGATGCTGGCTGAGCTGATGCGCTTGAAATATGGCATCGCCATCGCTGGCATGCACGGCAAGACGACGACGACTTCAATGGTGGCGGCGGTGCTGGCTGCGGGAGGCCTTGATCCTACTGTTGTTGTCGGCGGGCGCGTGGACTCGATGGGGTCGAACGCGCGGCTGGGGAAGTCGCAGTACCTGGTGGCGGAGGCGGATGAAAGCGACCGGTCGTTTCTGAAGTTGTCGCCGATTCTCTCTGTCGTCACCAATATCGACCGCGAGCACATGGATTGCTACCGCAACATGCGCGACGTGAAGAAAACTTTTCTCGACTTCATGGACCGCGTGCCTTTTTATGGGATTGTGGTGGCATGCAACGACGATCCACTGGTCCGGCGGTTGCTGCCGCAGGCGCAGCGACGAACCGTGACCTATGGCACCAAGCGCGGGTCGGATTTTCTGATTAAGTTGGGTGAGAATCCCGCGAGCTCCGGAAACGCAAGAGGCGACGCCGGGCCGCTGAGCCGCTTCCGCGTGAGCTATCGCAAGCAGGATATGGGTGAGTTCACCCTGCACGTGCCGGGCGTGCACAACATTCTGAATGCGACGGCGGCGATTGCGGTTGGCATTGGGCTCGATGTGGATGTCGAGGCGATCCGCACGGCGCTCGACCAGTTCCGCGGCGTCGACCGGCGCTTTCAGTTGCGCGGACGGGCCGCGGGCGTGAGCGTTATCGACGATTACGGGCACCATCCGACAGAAATCAGGGCCACGCTGGCGGCGGCAAAGCAGTGCAGCTTCCGCAAGGTCCACGCCATTTTTCAGCCGCACCGCTACACCCGAACCCGCGATCTCATGGAGGACTTCACGACAGCGTTTGCTGACGCGGATTCGCTCTTCGTGCTGGATATTTATGCGGCCAGCGAAAAACCGATCGAAGGTATTAGTGGGGAAGTCCTGGCACGGCAGATCGAGGCGAAAAGTGGGCGGGGTGTTCGATATGTGAGTTCGTTCGCGGACGCTGTGAATTCGGCTGCCGCCGTGGCGCAGGAGGGAGACATGGTTCTGACGCTGGGCGCAGGCAGTGTCTCGCAGTTGGGGCCCATGATTTTGGAGAAGTTGAAAGAGCATGCATCGACATAAGCAGCGCGGTAAAATGCCTATTGAAATCGGGAGGATTCCAGATGCTGACTCGAGTGTTCGTAAGAATTGTCATCGTGTTTGCTCTCGCAGCGATGTACCTGGTGCTGCCCGCACGAGTCCCCGCCGATAATACGGCGGCCAGTCCCCGGAAGGTTGCCCCGGAGTTCGTCCTCAATGATGCGAACGGTGCACCTGTCAGATTGTCGGCGTACAAAGGCAAGGTGGTCCTGCTCAATTTCTGGGCCACCTGGTGTCACGGGTGCCAGGAGGAAATTCCCTGGTTCGTTCAGTTCGAAAGTAAGTACGAGTCGAACGGACTTGCCGTTATCGGCGTTTCGATGGATGACGACGGATGGAAATCGGTGAAGCCATTTCTCGAGGAGAAGAAGCTGAACTACACCGTTGTGATTGGCAACGAACCCCTGGGAAAGCTGTATGGACTTAGTGCGATGCCGATGACTTTGTTGATCGACCGCGAGGGCAAGATCGCCGCTTCATACTCCGGGGTGATCGACAGGGGAAAGTGCGAAAGCGAGCTCCAGGCGCTGCTTGGAAGCGCTGGCAAGAACATGGCCAAGTGATCCGGAGCTGGCGCCTGTGTGTTTTCTTCCAGGTGGGAACTTCGGGGAACAATACCGATCTCGGACCCGTATCTTCCATTGCTAACGGATTCGGGCGAGGTTCGTCCAATCTCCCAGATGGAGATTAAGGCCATGAAAACGACACAGGCATGGGGATGGTTGACAGCCGGGGTACTGGCCCTGGGGTTGAACGGTTTCTATCACGACGCCGGCGCGGAATGGGCGCATCGGCTCGTCGACCGGGTGGTCTACAGCTCAGCCGCAGTGGTGGCATTAGCTTCGGGACGAGCGGACCAATTCCTGGAGCAGGCGAAGATGGTAGTGGCTCGAGACGAAACGCAATCCTGCCGTCTGGGTACGGCTATGGCTCGCATCCAGACTAGGGTGGCGCGGGCGGACACGGGATTTGTCCGCTTCGACGCCATGTCGGCTCGCGAAGAGGCACAGTTGGCCCGGTTGGACGGATGCCGATGATCAAGATGCATGCTCCAGTGGTGCACGATGGGACGGTGGGCACCGGTCCGGTATAAGACGTTCGATTTTGTGTCTTTCGATTTTCGTCTCTTGGACAGAGTGGGCGCGGAGAAACCGCCGTGCCCACTTTTTTGTTTAGCGGAAGCACCCTTCGTCGCTTCTCTCTGTTTTCAACGATTCCTCGACAATTTCTCAATCTTAATTTGTCATTCAGAGTCGCAGGCGACTCGCTCGTGTCCACTCAGATTCCTGCCTGTGCAAAAGAACCAAGATTTTGTCTATCTCTCTCCTATAAAAGCCGCTATATTTGTGGAGCATCTGGCGCTTCACTGACGACAACTGACCTGAACTGATGGCGCGGAAAGCGAGTCCCACCATCTTGCAGGAGGAGTTGTACCCGCCCAGCGCCGCGGTTGCGCGCGAGGAGTTGGACGACGCGCGCCTCGTCGACTTGGACTTGGACGTGGACGAGGAATCCCCGTTCCTTCGTGGACAGAAGCGCATTTCCGCCCGCCGAAGTTCTCTTCCCAAGAAAACCGCGCATCGTTTGCTTTGGGCAGCTCTAGCTGCTGTGGGGTCGTGTGTCGTGGGAGTGTTGGCGGCCGGCTTGTACCACTACGGCGAGCGCTCGTGGCGCTTTCGTGTAGAGTCCAGCGACGACATTGAAGTCACGGGAATGCAGAACGTGACCAAGGCGCAAATCATGGAAGTGATGGGCGCCGATATCGGGCGCAATATCTTCTTTATTCCCTTGGCGCAGCAGAAAGCCCAGCTGGAGCAGATTCCCTGGGTGGAGTCGGCCAGCGTGATGCGGTTTGTGCCCAACACATTGAAAGTGGAAATTCAGGAGCGCACGCCGGTGGCATTTGCCCGGGTCGGGCCGCGAATTTCATTGATCGATGCCGGCGGCACCCTGATGGAGCTGCCCCAGAAACATAAGTATTCATTTCCCGTGATTCTGGGAATGAATCCCGGCGAGCCGCTCTCTACGCGAGCGCCGCGCATGAAGGCTTACAACCAGCTGGTTCGCGACCTGGACTCGTCCGGCGCGCGTCATTCGCAGGATCTGAGCGAGATCGATCTCTCCGATCTCGAAGATGTGAAGGTGCGGGTGAACGATCCGGCGGGCGATGTGCTGGTCCATCTGGGATCTTCGAATTACCTGACCCGCTACAAAATTTACGTAACTCATGTGCAGGCTTGGCGGCAACAGTTTCAGAAGCTGGAGTCGGTGGATCTGCGTTATGACAACCAGATCATCGTGAATCCCGACATGCAGGGAACGGTAAAGCAGGCGTCACTCACTCCAGCGGCAGCAAGAGCTGCGGTGGCTGCGGGAGTGAAACCGGCGGCGCTCGTGACACG
>WNFD01005713.1_pt1 | contig 17873 bp, 17 predicted proteins | sample 5400491 | NCBI WGS metagenome assembly WNFD01 (sample SAMN13153343, study PRJNA577476) | soil metagenome | isolation source: 120 cm saprolite under Douglas fir tree site 2 hole 2 replicate 2 | place: USA:California | collected 2015-04-18 | reverse complement strand
ACACCCAGACCGCCGAGAATTGGGATGCTTGCTGGAACGCCCTCGAAAGCCTGCCCGGGCGCGATCTCCCCCCTATTGCGATGCATGCGGAAGCAGCTCGGATCATCAATTCATGGCGGTCCGTGACCGAAGGCAGGGGCATCGAGCACATCGAGGAGCGTGCGCTGGTTGCTTACCGCCTGGCGGCGGACCGGCTTGCTGCCGGCTCGGACGAGCATCTGAACCGCTTTATGGTGGCGCTAGACGGTGCGTTGAGTGTTCTCCGGCAGATTCGGTTCGAGTCGCTCGACAAATTCGGTCCTCATCGGCACCTGGCGCCGCTTGCTCCGGGAACTGGTCATTCATAGCGGGGTCGAGAGCAGGCTCGGCACCGCGAACGTGTCGAGCAGCACCAATTTGTCGCGGAATTTGAGAATCCCTGCTTCGGACACAATCCGGTCGCGATAGAGCCCGGTCCCGAACAACCGGGTCTCGCCCTCCTGGTCGGTCTGATATACGGCGAACGGGGCCTCGACGAGGGTCTCCTTGGCGGCGTCGCCGACAACGCGCGGCAAGCCGATCAGGTGGCGATCGGTGTGGATGTTGTACTTGTTCGCCTCGCGCAGCGCGCCGATCCGGTCTTCCAACACCGCCCGGCTATCGCAGAAAACGAGCCCAGCCGGCAGGCCCCGCTCATAATTCTCAAGCGGGACAATGTGATATGTGCAGCTCTCGGCGAACAGATCGAGCCAGGCGTCGAAATCCGACGCGTCGATCAGGGCGCCGTACGCAGCAAACAGATCGTACAGCGCGAAGCGGTCGCCAAGAACGCCGGGCGTCATCGCACCGCGCCGGCGGGCTCGATCCCCAGAAGCTCGGCGTAATACGACCAGAAACCGCGCAACGGCACGTCGGTAACCCGGTAGTCGCGGTCGGAAATGACGCCGGCGCCGCCCAGCTCGATGACCGTCATGCCGTCGCCGTCGGGCCTGGAGGCCCGGTGTGCGAGCTCGATCGCCTCACCGTCCTCCATTGAAACGAGCCCGGCCGGGCCGACCAAATTGGCCTGACGCAACCGGTGCAACACCATCTGCGGCGGATCATCCTCGTAGCCGAGCATCGTCTGAAAGATTTCCACCTCGTCGACGCCGCGCGGCCGGATCTGGCGCACCGCCAGGCTATTGCTGATCTGAACGAATACCGCGCCGGGGAACACGGAAGTGACCGCAAGATTGAGCGGGTCGGCGCGCTCGCGGCGAAAGCGCACCAGCTCCGGTTCCCGCAGCGTCAGGTAATTGCTGCGCACCCGCGCCTCGCCGTAGGCTTCGCTCGCGACCTCGGCGGTGTCGCTATCCGCTTCCGCCCAGGTGATGTTGTGGCGATGACGTGCATCCATCGTGACGCCGCCAACCTGCGTCGAACGGTCGAGCCCAAACGTCACGAGGAATTCGTGCAAGAGGCTCGCATGGTAGTTGTCGCGGGTGTTTTCGGCGTAGAGCTTCCAATTGGCGCGGATCCGCTGACGGTTATAGCCGAGAACGCGCACCGGCCGGTCGAACAGCCGGCGCAACTGCGCCAGAACCGGCGCGCCGAGGTAATCTTCGAGCGGCTCGGCATCCTCGGCGAGCGTGCCGAACAGGACGCCGTTGATCGAGGTCACGCGCAGCTTGCGCAGCCCGTGCGCCGCCATGTCGAAGCCGGCATCGAGCCCGCCCTTGCCGCGGATGCCGCGACGGAACGGTATCGAGTTGAGGCTGCCGTCGAGCCGGTAGCACCATTGGTGATAGATGCAGGTGTGCTCCGTGGCATTACCCGACGATTCACGCCGAACCAGCGCGCCACGGTGAGCGCAGCGATTGACGAAGGCGTGAATCGCACCGCTGGCGTCGCGGTTGACGATGACCGGGGTGTCGCCGACCTGGGTCGCGCGAAAATCCCCGTTCCCCGGGATCTCCGCCGCGAGTGCGAGGAAATGCCAGGTTGGCCCGCGGAAGATCCGCTCCTGCTCACGCTCGTAGGCCTCGGCATCGTGATAAAGGCGGTAGGGCACTCGACTGTAATCGAGCGTCGGCCAAATCTCGGCGGTCAGCATCGTCCCTCTCGCGCAAACACGTTACGGAGGATCGTAGCCGAGGACCAAGAGGGCGACAACGGCGCCCGCTACATCCCGAGATACGCCCGCCTCACCCGATCGTCCGCCATCAGCCCGTGGTGCGGCCCTTCGAGCACGACCTCTCCGGCTTCCAACACGTAGCCGTAATCACAGGATTCGAGTGCTTCCGCGACCCGCTGCTCGACCAGCAGAAGAGTCACCCGGTCCTCGCGGTGGAGCGCGGCGATCCGGTCAAAAATCAAATCGGCGATCGTCGGGGCCAGCCCCATCGACGGCTCGTCGAGCAATAGGAGGCGAGGCGCCGAGGCGATGCCGCGGCCGATCGCCAGCATCTGCTGCTCGCCGCCGGAAAGTGTCCCGGCAAGCTGGCGGCGGCGCTCGGCCAGCACCGGAAAGAGGGCGAAGATGCGGTCGAGATTGCGCCGCCAGTCGGCCCGACCGCGGAGCGGGTAGGCGCCCATTTCGAGATTTTCGAAGACGGTGAGCGAGGCGAACACCTGCCGCCCCTCCGGCACATGCGCGATGCCAAGATGGGCGCGCTCGGCCGGCGGCACCGCGAGCAGGTCCTGCCCTTCGAAATCGATCTTCCCTGCGCTTGGTGTCACCGTCCCGGAGATCGACTTGAACAATGTCGTCTTGCCGGCGCCATTGGGTCCGACGATCGCGACGAATTGTCCCTGGTCGACGGTCAGCGAAACTCCCCGCAACGCGGCCAGTCCGCCATAGCTGACCGAGAGGTTCTCGATCGAGAGCATCATGCCTTGGGTCAATACCATGCTTCCGCGCTGGATGGCACAGCGGCGCCTGCGGTGCCGTCATCCCAGCGTTGCATCCCGGCTCGCGCGTCCTTCGAGACGGCGCTTCGCGCCTCCTCAGGATGAGGATCTGCGGTGGTTTAAAGAACAACCTCATCCTGAGGAGCGCCCGAATGGGCGCGTCTCGAAGGACGCTGAGCGCCCATCCCGCGTCTCTGATGACCAAAATCGCATTGGTGTCGGCCCCGCGCTCCGCCTATCGTCCGCCGCCATGCCATTCACAGCGATCGACTTCCTCCAGGCGCTTGCGGCTGGAATCCTGGTCGGCGGCGCCTATGCGCTGATGTGCATCGGGCTCGGCATCATCTTCGGCGCGATGCGGGTCATCAATTTCGCCCAGGGCGACTTCCTGATGCTCGGCATGTACGCGGCCTTTTATCTGACGACGGGCTTTGGCGTGCTGGCGTTTCTCGGCCCCTATGGCGGACCGATCGTCGCCGCCTTCTTGGCCGGGCCTCTCGTCTTTGGGTTCGGGTGGGTGTTGCACCGCTTCATCGTCTCGCGAGTCACCGGCGCTGGGGTGGCGCAGATCGAGGGCGCCGGCGCCTACGGTCAGATCCTCGTCACCCTCGGCCTGTCGCTGATCCTGCAGAATGGCGGCCTGATCGTGTTCGGCTCGACCCCGACCGGGATCCGCACGCCGCTCTCGCGCTCGTCGTGGGAAATCGGCGATGTTCTGCTCAACCAGGCGCGCGTCGTCAGCTTTATCGTCGCGGTGTTGCTGGCCGGCGCGATGTACCTGTTTCTGAGCCAGACGCGGCTCGGCAAGGGGCTGCGCGCCGCCGCCGACAATCCGCAAGCCGCGATCTATATGGGGATCGACGTCGACCGCGCGCACCGGCTGGCCTGGAGCATCGGCGTCGGCATCACCGCGATCGCCGGTGGCCTGATCGCCACCTCGCAAACCTTCCAGCCTTATGTCGGATTCGATTTCGTCATCGTCATGTATGCCGGCGTTGTGCTCGGCGGCCTCGGCAGCAATTTCGGCGCGTTTTGCGGCGGGCTGTTGATTGGCATCGTGCAGCAGACATCGACCCTGATCCTGCCCTACCAGCTGCAGAACACAGCGATTTTTGTCGTCTTCCTGCTGATCATCTTCCTGCGCCCGCAAGGAATGTTCGGTCGACTGAGCGAGCGGATATGAGGACCCGAGCGGAATCAAACCGACAGCGCTGGGCGATCCTCGCATTCGCCGTCGCCATCCTGCTGCTGTCGTTCGCCGTGCTGAAGAGCGCCTATTACCAGCTGGTGCTGACACAGGTGTTGCTGTGGGCGGTGCTGTCGCTCGCCTGGAACGTGCTGTCCGGGTACAGCGGCTATTTCTCGTTCGGGCACGCGGCTTTCTGGGGTCTGGGCGCCTACACGGTCGCGCTCGGGATGATGTATTTCGATCTGACCCCGTGGATCTCGATTCCGTTGTGCAGCGTGGTCGGCGGCGCAGCCGGCGCGATTATCGGCTACCCGACGTTCCGCTTGCGCGGGCACTACTTCGCGCTGGCGATGCTCGCTTATCCGCTTGCGACGCTCTACGTGTTTCAATGGCTTGGGTATCAGGAATTAACCCTGCCGATGAAGCGCGACGCGCCGCTGCTGTACATGCAATTCGCCGACCCGCGCCTCTACGTCGTGCTCGCGCTCGGGTTGCTCGTGTTGGCGTTGCTGATCACGCTGTGGGTCGAAAATTCGCGTTTCGGTATGTCGCTCTTGGCGATCAAGCAGAACGAGCCGGCCGCCGAGGCCGCCGGCATCGATACCTGGCGCTGGAAGATGCTGGCGTTGATGCTGAGCGGCGCAATCGCCGCGGTTGCCGGCGGGCTCTACGCGGTCCTGCTGCTGGTGGTGACGCCGGAGACGGTGTTCGGCATGCTCGTGTCGGCGCAGGCTCTGATCCTGGCGCTGTTTGGCGGCGTCGGGAGCCTGTGGGGCCCGGTGATCGGGGCGATGGTGCTGGTGCCGCTCGCCGAGGGTCTGAACGCCGAACTCGGCGACGTGCTGCCCGGAATCCAGGGCGTCGTCTATGGCGTTGCAATCATCGTGATCATCCTTTGCGCACCCGAAGGCGTCTATTGGCGCGTGCTCGACTACCTCGCCCGGCACCGACCGACGCGGAGGGTGCAGCCTATCCCGGCTGCCGCGTTGCCGAGCAATATCGCCCCCTTGCCGCGCCCACCACCAGCGAGGGGCGGTAATCTCCTAGTGTTGCGCGATATCGGCATCTCGTTCGGCGGGTTGCGGGCGCTCGATGGGATCGACCTAATCGTCCCCGAAGGCGGACTTTACGGCATCATCGGCCCGAACGGTGCCGGCAAGACGACGCTGTTCAACATCATCAACGGGTTTCTTTCGCCCGACCGGGGCGCGATCACCTTTTCCGATGCACCGATCACGAATTTGCGGCCGAGTCAGGTCTGCCGTCGCGGCATTGGTAGGACGTTTCAAGTGGTCCGGGCCTTCTCGCGCATGACCGTGCTGGAGAACGTCATCGTGGGTGCTTTTGCTGGCGAACCTGACGATGCGTCGGCGCGGCGGATGGCGCTGAGCGCACTCGACCGGGTCGGGCTGAGCGCCCAGGCCGGCACGATTGCCGGCGGACTGACGACGCGGGAACTGCGGCTGATGGAATTGGCGCGGGCGCTCGCGTCGCATCCGCGGCTCTTGCTGCTCGACGAGACGCTCGCCGGTCTCAGCCACGATGATCTCGGCGGCATTCTTGCGGTCATCCGCCAATTGCACGACGACGGAATGACCGTGCTAATCATCGAGCACACAATGCAGGCGATGGTGCGACTGGTCGATCATTTCACCGTACTGGACCACGGCCGGCTCATCGCTGAAGGCCGCCCGGAGGATGTCGTACGCGACGACAGCGTCATCGAAGCCTATCTCGGCAGGAAATGGGTCGATCGCGTGGCCAGCCCCGCGAAATAGAAGGAGATACTGATATGACGAGCAAAATCACTCGGCGGAGCGTGACCGCCGGCCTGGCGATGGGCGCGCTGGCGACCCCCGGGCTCGGTATCGTGTCGGGGCGGGCGCAGACGAAGGCAGTCAAGATGGCGATGATCGCGCCGCTGTCGGGTCCCTGGGCGCGACAAGGACAGCTTCTGCGTCAAGGTGCCGAGATGGCGATCGACGAGATCAACCAGAAAGGCGGCATCGAGAAGCTCGGCGGCGCCAAATTCGAACTCGTCGTGGGCGATGCCGGCGACAACACCGAAAAGGCCAAGAACGCCGCGCAGCGGCTGTTGTCCGACCAGCCGGATCTGATCGGCGGTTTCGGGTCCTGGCTCAGCTCCTTCACCTTGGCCGTGACCGAGGTGACGGAGCGGGCGGAGCTGCCTTGGCTCACCCTTTCGTATTCCGATGCGATCACCAATCGCGGCTTCAGATTCATCTTCCAAACCTCGCCGACCGCCGACTGGCAGGCCGCGGAAACCCTGCCGACCGCGCTGAAGCTGGCCGAGGCGGCGACCGGCAAACGGCCGAAGACGATCGGCGTCATCCAGGACAACACGGCTTCGCCCGTCAGCTTCGGCAAGCAGCTGCGCGAGGGCGGCGGGCTCGACAAGGCGGGGTTGAAGCCGGTCGTCGACCAGATATTCACGCCACCCTTGTCGGACGCGACGCCGCTCGTCGACAAGGTGCGCTCGGCCAAGCCCGATTTCCTGCTGCTGCTGACCTCGGCGATGCCGGATTGCAAGCTCGTCCTCGAAAAGCTCGACGAGTTCAAGCTGACCAAGGGCAAGCTCCCGCTGGTCGGCAATGGCGCGCCGTTCGGCTCCCCAGAATTGTTGAAGACGATCGGCCCCGAATTGCTTGAAGGTCTTCTGTTCAGCGTTGCCAATTGGCCGCTGAAGGGCCAGGAGGAGTTCATCGAGCGCTTCAAGAAGCGCACCGGCGAGCCGTTCCTGACCCAGGACGGCCTGTGCGGCTACGGCCACACCTGGATCTTGAAGGAGGCGCTGGAGCTAGCCGGTGCCGCCGACAAGATCAAGGTCGCCGAGGCGATCCGCGGGATGAACCTGACAACCGGGCCGGCGGCACGGTCCTTCCCGGGCCCGATCAAGTTCGACGAAAAGGGCCGCCGCGTCGGCGTGCCGATGATCTTTGCGCAGTGGCAGAAGGGCATACCCATAACCGTCTATCCGGAGGATCGCGCGCTGGCGAAGCCGTTCTGGCCGTCGGTGTAATGAACCCGACTTCGCCGGAGGCTTGCGGGGAATAATCCTCCCTTGCCGGTAGGGAGCGAGGTCGTCATTGGGCGGCTTCGGTCGCGACCCAAGCCTGTCATATCCGGGTGCGCTCGTCGTTGATTGCTTCGCGCCGATAAAAGCCATCCGCCCGGCGCCGATCGAACTGGGTAAACCGACCCAGCTGCGACTCCCCGTTCGGCCATGCTGGACGGCCCCATTCATCGAACATGACGATGGTTTGCAGGGTTGGCATCAATTGCCCTTCCTCTTCCATTCCGATCGGCAGCTCGGCAGGGAAGTTCGGGTCATAATCTACCCGATTTCGGGTAAATTCGTTGCGATTCGACTTTCCTATGCAGAGGGTAGCGGCATGTCGGAGCCGAGCGAGCTCGCTGATCTGGTAGATTACCTGGCTCGCACGAGTCGGCTGACGCATTCCGAGGCGGTTCGCCTGATCGATGAGGTTCTGTCGTTTCTCGACGAGCGACCAGAGGAATTCGTGTGTCGACGGCACCGTGCGCTACAGGCGGAAGGCGTGCCCAATAGCCAGATCTATGCCCGCCTTCGGGCAGAACTGGCGCGCTGGCGGTTTCGCGCACCGGGATACAGCGAGCGGCAGATCCGGCGGCTGATCTACGGGTAGGAGGGTGACGAAATGTGCGGGATCGTCGGCTACATCGGCAGGCGCGACGCGGTGCCGATCCTGATGGAGGGGCTGCACCGTCTCGAGTATCGGGGATACGATTCCGCCGGGATTGCCGTGGCTCGCTCGGGCGAACTCGATGTCGCGAAATGCAAGGGACGAGTGCGCGACCTCGAACGGATCCTGCCGAAACGCTTCCGCGGCTCTCCCGGGATCGCCCATACGCGCTGGGCGACGCATGGTGAGCCGAGCGACCGCAACGCCCATCCGCATTGCGACGGGGCCAACCGCATCGCGGTCATTCATAACGGGATCATCGAGAATGCGGCTGTACTGAAGGCACGGCTGGCGGGCGAGGGCGCGGTTTTTCGCTCCGAAACAGATACCGAGGTGCTGGCTCACCTGATCGCGGAGATGCCGGCGGGGTCGCTCGTCGAGGCGGTGCGCCAGGCGCTCCGGTTGGTGTCCGGCGCCTATGCAATCGCCGTCCTCGATGCCGAGCGGCCCGACACGATCGTCGTGGCGCGCAACGGCGGGCCGGTCGTGCTTGGCATCGGCGAGCGCGAGATGTTCATTGCATCGGATCCGGCGGCGCTGGTGCGGCATACCCGCAACGTCGTGCATCTCGAAGACGGTGAGATCGCTGTGGTACGCGCCGACGGTTTCGAGACCTCGACCCTGGATGGCGGCCCCACCGCCAAAACCCCCTCGATGATCGCGTGGACCGACGAGTCATTTGAGAAGGGCGAGTTCTCGCACTACATGCGCAAGGAAATCGTCGAGCAGCCCGAGGCGGTACGCCGTACCCTAAGCGGGCGCGTCGAGTCGCGCTTCCAGACGAGCCATCTCGGCGGCATCGAGCTTAGCGCGCACGAGTTATTGGAGATCCGGCGGGTCAAGATCCTCGGCTGCGGTTCGGCCCATATTGCGGGCTGCATCGGCGCCCACCTGATCGAGCAGTTGGCGCGACTGCCGGCGCATGCCGAGGCGGCCTCCGAGTTCCGCTACCGCAATCCAGTCATCGAGCGCGACACGCTGTACATCGCGGTCAGCCAATCCGGCGAGACCTTCGAGACCCTTGCGGCCGTGCAGGAGATCAAGCGCAAGGGCGGACACGTGCTCGGCATCGTCAATGGTGTCGGCAGTACCATCGCAAGGGAATGCGGCCGCGGCATCTACGTGCATGCCGGGCCCGAAATCGCTGTGGTCTCGACCAAGACGTTCACCTGTACGGCGGTCGCGTTCGCGCTACTGGCTGTGCATTTCGGGCGCATCCGCGACCTGTCGACTGCCGATGGCGGGCGGCTATTGTCCGCGCTTGCAACGCTCCCCGAGCAGATCGACGGCATCCTCGGGCGTGAGGCGGAGATCGCCACGCTGGCGGACCACCTGCTCAGCTGCGAGCACGCCTATTTCATCGGCCGTGCGACGGGTTACGCGGTCGCCATGGAAGGCGCACTGAAACTCAAGGAGGTCAGCTACCTGCACGCGGAGGCTTACCCGGCTTCCGAATTGAAGCACGGGCCGTTGGCACTGATCACCCCGGAGACCCCGACCGTTATCGTGATCCCGCGGGACGATCTCTTCGTTAAGAACGTATCGACGATCGAAGAGATTCGGGCGCGGCGGGGGCCGGTCATCGCAATTACCCATCCGGGAGAGCTTCCGGTCGCCGTCGATGCCGCCTTCGAGGTGCCCGCGACCGAACCCGAACTGGATCCGATCCTGCTCAACATTCCACTCCAGCTGCTCGCCTATCATGTGGCGCTGCGCAAGGGCTGCGACATCGACAAGCCGCGCAATCTGGCGAAATCGGTCACCGTAGAGTGACGCCAGCCGAAAACCGCCAGGCCGTGATCGGCTCGGCTCGGGAAGATATGTTGTTTCCAACTTGTAGTTCGCCCCGCTAGACCCCTGTCGATGATTGATGAGGAGCCGCCGCAACGCTCCGATCTCCCCGGCATCTCAGCTGTTGCTGTCGCGGCAGTCTGCGGCGCGGAAATCCTTGGCTTGGCCGGATATTCCATCGTGCCGGCTCTGCTGCCGCAGTTCATGGAAGACTGGTCGCTGTCGAGCGCGCAGGGCGGCTGGCTAGCCGGCATGGTCTTCGCCGGTTACATGGTCGGCGTCTTGCCTTTGGTCAGCCTGACCGACAGAGTGCCTGCGAGAACGGTATATCTCGCCTCAAGCGGGCTCAATGCCCTCTCCTGCTTCGGCTTCGCCCTGAGCGAGAGCCTACTTCCGGCGCTCGCCTTCCGGGCGCTGGCCGGCATCGCACTCGCGGGTCTCTACATGCCGGGTCTGCGGGCGCTCACTGATGTGATCGAGGGGGCGAGGCGAGCCCGGATAGCCGCGTTCTATACCAGTTCCTTCACAGTTGGCGCGGCGTTATCCTTTCTTCTGGGAACGGCCGGGACGCTGTGGGGTTGGCGCAGCGCCTTCATAATCGCCGGAATCCTGGTCAGCGTCGGTCTGCTGATAGCCTGGACGGCGCTGCCGCGCCCACCGGCCGGAACCGCCAGTCGACCGCAGTCGATCCACGATTTCGGGGTGGTTATTCGGAACCGCGACGCCGTTATCCTGATATGCGGGTATGCCGCGGCAATCTGGGGGTCGGCGGGGCTGCGGCAATGGATCGTCGTGTTCCTAGCCTTCTGCGCCGCGGAGGGCGGGGACTTGCCGATAGCGGGATGGAGCATGCTGGCGGCCGGAGCACTGATCAGCTTCCTCGGTGTGCCGGCCGGCCTGTTGGGGAACGAGCTGTCGATCTGCTTCGGGCTCCGCAACACGGCTCTGCTTGTCTTTTTGTTCTCGGCGGTGGCGACCGGCCTTTTCGGTCTGACGGCATTGCTTCCCTTCGACATGGTGATTTGGCTGTCGCTGGTTGCCGGGTTCATAGTGCAGGGCAATTTCGCCAATCTGACTTCCGGGCTGCTGGCCGTGGCCGCCCCCGGTCAGATGGGGAAGACAGTTGCGCTCTATTCCTGCATCGGGTTTGGCGGAGGGTTCTTGGGGACCGTGGCATTTGGTATCGCCCTCGATCAACTCGGCGGGGCACCACACCTGACCGCATGGGTGCTTAGTTTCGCCAGTTGTGGCGTCGTGTGCCTCGCGGGCGCCGCTGCGACGGCCTGCCTGTCCCGTGATATCGGGCGCGTGCGGCGTTGAGTGCGCCTTTGCGCGCACCCATACCCGGCAGCCGAGGCTATATCCGCACGATCGTCGCCGCGCAGATGCTGGCGCAGATCGGGGCCTTCGCGCTGCCGGCCTTGCTGCCCAGCTACATCGAGCGCTGGTCGCTGTCGAAGACCGAGGCGGGCTGGCTGGTCGGCATCTTCTTTGCCGCCTATGTGGTCATGGTGCCGTTGCTCGTCGCCCTGACCGACCGGGTTCCGGTGCGCCGGGTGTATCTTTTCGGCACCGGCCTGACGGCAATCTCTCATCTCGGCTTCGCACTGTTCGCAGACGGCTTCTGGATCGCTTTCCTTCTCCGCGTGCTCGCCGGTATCGGCTGGGCCGGGACCTATATGCCCGGTCTCAAAGCGATCGCCGACCCGCTCGACGGCGTTGCCCAATCGCGCGCGGTCTCGTGGCACGCCGCCGGCGTCGGAATTTCCGGGGCGACGTCGTTTGCGATTGCCGGCCTGGTCGGCAGCGGGTTCGGCCCGGGCGCTGCCTTTCTCCTCGGCGGCGCGACGGCGATTGCCGCCGTCCTGCTGGCGGCCTTCGTCATGCCCGCCGCGTTGGCAAAGCCACCGGGAACCACGGCTGCCCGAAATCTTCTCGACTTTCGGCCGGTGCTGCGCAACCGCGCCGCGTTGGGCTGGATCGTCGGCTACACGGTGCACACCTGGGAGCTGGCTGCGCTCCGCGCCTGGGGTGTGACGTTTCTCGCGGCCACTGCCGCAAGCCAGGGTGCACCGTCCTGGTTTCCCGATCCGACGATCCTTTTTACCCTTGCAGGACTTACCGGTATCGCGGCGTCGATCACCGGCAATGAAACGGCGCAGCGCTGGGGGCGGGCGCGAATCGTCACCGTCGCCATGAGCACGGCGGCAATCCTGTCTCTCATCGCAGGATGGAGCGCCGGGGTTTCGGCGCTGCTCGCAGCCATGCTGGTCGTACTTTGGAATGGTGCGATCTACTTCGACAGCTCGGCTCTCACCGCGGGCACGGTGCAAGCGGCCGACAAAGAATTGCGCGGCGCCACCATGGGCCTGCACAGCATGTGCGGCTACGCCGGCGGTTTCCTCGGCCCGCTCGGGGTAGGCCTGGCCCTGGATCTCGTCGATGGAGTTCCCGGCTGGGGACTCGCCTTCGGGCATCTCGCCGTGATCACCCTTACCGGACTTTTGATTCTGCGCCGCCTGGGCAGCCGTGCGGTCGCCGCGGTTCCAGCCATGGCGGGCGAATAAAGATCGTCTCCGTCAGCACGGCGACGGAATGGCGGCGCGCGCCGCCATTTGGCGGCCGCTCGAATGCGTCAGGCGAGATGGGCGCGCGGCGACCGTGTTATCAGCACGTCGATGAGCTCGAGGAGATCTTCATCGCCGCGCAGCGCGTAGGCGGTCGTGGCGATGATCATGATGTCACGCGTGTCCGAATCTGCCTTCAGGCTGCGCGTGACGTCCAACCCCGACATATCGGGCAGCTGGAGATCCATAATGATCAGGTCCGGGTGCTGCTGATGTGCCAGATCGAGGGCGGAGCGACCGTCGGTCGCTTGCAGGACGTCATAGTCCTGCGACTCGATCATCGCGCTGAACAACTTCATGTTGAGCGGATTGTCCTCAACGATCAGGACGCATCTGCGAGTGCTCGCCGCGGTTGACCCCGGGATCGCTGAAGAAGATTCAGGAATTGCCATCTGCTCGACCTTTGCCGCCCAGCATAAATATCGCAGATTAGTAACTAATGTTATCGAAATAATTAACCCGTCGCCCTCAGCTGTCGTAAACCACCATCGAGCTGAGCGGCACGTTGATGCGGTGACGGCCGTTGAGGAAGGCCAGCTCGATGATGCAAACGGCGGCGGCGACCGCGCCGCCCTGTTGCTGCACCAGATCGATCGCCGCCTGCATGGTACCCCCGGTGGCGAGCAGATCATCGACGACGATGACCCGCTGGCCGGGCGCGATCGCATCTTCCTGGATCTCGATCGTGTCGGTGCCGTATTCGAGATCGTAGGAATGCCGCGCGGTCTTGCCCGGCAGCTTGCCCTTCTTGCGCACCATCGCAAAGCCGCTGCCGAGCGCGTAGGCAAGCGGTGCTGCGACGAGAAAACCGCGCGATTCGATGCCGACGAGAAGGTCCGGCCGGTGCGGACGGATCATCGCGGCGAGCTGCTCGACGGTCGCCTGCCACGCCTTGGGATGCGCGAGCAGCGTTGAAATGTCATAGAAGAGGATGCCCGGCTTCGGGAAATCCGGTATCGCGCGGATGTGCTCTTTGAAGTCCATCGCTCTCTCTTGTGGTTGGCGCCCACCGTAGTCGTTGCGGGATACCGGGTTTTCGCGTAGTTGGGAAGAGTCGAGCCCTCGCCCTGACGTTACCATAGATTGCTGCCGACTGAGCATGGCGCCGCCCGCAACCATCGTCGCCTCGGAGGAATCGGGCGCGCTGATCATGCGGGCCGAGGGCAGTTGGCTCGTCACCAGCGCGACCGAACTCGACCGCCGGCTGCACGCGCTCGACCTGCCGACCGACCGGCGGGTGACCCTAGACCTCGCCGGGGTCGACCGGCTCGATACCGCCGGCGCCTGGCTTTTGCTGCGCACCGAGCATGCGCTGAGCGCCCGCGGCAACAGCGTGGCGCTCGCCAACGTGCGGGAAAGCTTTGCCCCCTTGCTCGAGCAGGTCCGGGCACGGGGCAGCGGCGCGCCGCTGCCGCATCCGATCCCGCCGCATCATACCCTCATTGGTTTTGTCGCGCGGATCGGCGAGATAACGATCATGCTCGGGCATCGCGTCTATTCGATGCTCGGCTTCGGCGGTCTGGTATCGATCACCTTCGCCCAGCTGTTCCGGCGCCCCCGACGCCTGCGGGTGATCGCGACCTTGGTGCAGATGGAGCAGACCGGGCTCGACGCCATGCCGATCGTCGGCCTCCTGTCGTTTTTGATCGGCGTCGTGATGGCTTATCAGGGGGCCGATCAATTGCGCCGGTTCGGCGCGGAGATCTATACGGTCAACCTGCTCGGCATCGCGATCCTGCGCGAACTGGGCGTGCTGTTGACCGCGATCATCATCGCCGGCCGCTCGGGCAGCGCCTTTACCGCCCAGATCGGCACGATGCAGGTCAACCAGGAGATCGACGCGCTGCGCACGCTGGGCCTCGAGCCGGTCGAGGTTTTGGTTCTGCCGCGGGTGTTCGGCCTCGTCCTGACGCTGCCGCTCCTGGTCTTCTATGCCGACGCGATGGGGCTGCTCGGCGGCGCCCTGATGAGCTGGGCGACCCTGGGTATTTCGCTCCCGCGCTTTCTTGAGCAGTTGCGCGGCGCCATCACCGAATGGACCCTGTGGATCGGGGTCATCAAGGCGCCGTTCTTTGCCATGATCATCGCGATGATCGGTTGCTACGAGGGCTTCAACGTCACCGGCAGCGCGGAAAGCGTCGGCCGTCTGACCACGCAGTCGGTGGTCGAATCGATTTTTGTCGTCATCGTCGCCGATGCGGCATTCTCGATCCTGTTTTCGCTGCTGAAAATCTGACGATGGCAGCAAGCTCCGACGATATCGTGATCCGGGTGCGCGGGCTGGTGACCAGCTTCGGCGCGCAGACGGTCCATGACGGCCTCGACCTCGATGTCCGGCGCGGCGAGGTGATCGGCGTCGTCGGCGGCTCGGGCAGCGGCAAGTCGGTGCTTCTGCGCACGGTCATCGGTTTGAAGCGGCCCGATGCGGGCTCGATCGACGTCTTGGGCTACGATGTGCCGAACCTCGGCGAAGCCCAGGCGCGGGCATTGGAGCAGCGCTGGGGTGTCCTGTTCCAGGATGGCGCGCTGTTCAGCTCGCTGACCGTGGCGCAAAACATCGAGGTGCCGCTGCGCGAGCACCTCGGGATGCCGGAGCCGCTGATGGACGAGATCGCCGCCTGCAAGATCGCGATCGTCGGGCTTCCCGAGGCGACCGCCGACAAATTCCCGTCGCAGCTCTCGGGCGGCATGCGCAAGCGGGCGGGCCTCGCGCGCTCGCTCGCGCTCGACCCCGAGATCCTCTTCCTCGACGAGCCGACCGCCGGACTCGATCCGATCGCCGCCGCCGATTTCGATCAGCTGATCCGCGATCTGAAGGCGAGCCTCGGCCTCACCGTGTTCCTGGTGACCCACGATCTCGATACGCTCTTCGCGATCTGCGACCGGGTCGCGGTGCTCGTCGACAAAACCATACGGGTCGGCACATTGGCGCAGCATTTAGAGGACGATCATCCCTGGATCCACGCTTATTTTCATGGGCCGCGCGGCCGGGCGGCCCAACCCACCAACAAGTAGGGCCGCCGCCGGGCGGTAAGGAACGCGATGGAAACTCGAGCACATTACGTTGCCGTCGGCGCCTTTGTGCTGACGATGATCGTTCTCGCGTTCGCCGCCGTGCTGTGGCTGGGGCGGAGCGAGCTGACGACGCAATACGCCAGATACGACATCTACTTCATCGGGCCGGTGAGTGGGCTGCGGGTCGGCGCCGCAGTCGAATACAGCGGCGTGCCGGTCGGCAAGGTCTCCGAAATCAAGCTCGATCCGGCCAATGTCGAGCAGATCCGCGTCACCGTCGAGATCGATGCCAGCGTCGCGATCAAGACGGACGCCGCCGCTGCGGTCGAGAGCAATCTGCTCAGCGGCGTTTCCTATATCCAGATCGTCGGCGGGACCCAGGATGCACCGCTGCTGCTGCCGCAGGCCGGCCAGCGCTATGCGGTCATCCGCTCGCATCGCTCGCGCTTTGCCAGCGTCGCCGCCCGCGCGCCGCAACTCCTCGAAAAGGCCAGCGACACGCTTGATTACCTTAACGACTTGCTCGACGAGAAGAACCGCCGCGCGGTCGGCGAGATTCTCGAAAATCTCCGCGTGCTCAGCGCCGGGCTGGGCGACACCAACAAGGACATCGCCGAGCTGGCGGTCAACGCCAACACGGCGGTGCTCACGGCGTCGAATTTGCTCGCCAATGTCGATCGCAGCTATGCCGGCCCTGACGGGCTCGGCAATCGGCTGGCGACAGCGATCGCCGATTTCGACCACGTCGCCAAGGATGTGCGGCCGGGGGTCCGCACCTTCACGCAGCAGACGCTGAGCGACGTCGGGGCCCTCGTCGGCGAAGCCCGGCAGCTGATTTCCGGAGTGAGCCGGCTGGTCACCCAGATCGAGCGCGATCCGAGCCGGGTGCTGCTCGGCGACCGCCGCGAAGGATATCGCCCCAAATGACCGCGCATCCGCAGCTTTTTCCGTCCCGCCTGATCGCGATCCTGTCGCTGGTCCCGCTATTGGCGGGCTGCGGCGGGCTGCTTACCGATGCGCCAAAGCGGTCGCTTTATCGGGTGACCCCGGCACCCACCTTTGCCGCAGGCCTGCCGCGTGTCGCCGCACAACTCCTTGTTGCCACGCCGACCGCGCCGGCCGGGCTCGACACGGCGCGGATCGCGCTGAGCCGCGCGCCGGTCTCGCTCGATTATTTTGCCGATGCCGAATGGACCGACCGCGTGCCGTTCCTCGTCCAAACCGCCCTCGTCGAGGGGTTCGAGAAGAGCGCGGCAATGCCCGCGGTCGGGCCGGACAGCGGTGGCCTGCGCGCGGATTTCGTGCTCGAGACTGCGATACGCGATTTCCAGGCGATCTACGATTCGCCCGATGGACCGCCGCGAATCTCGGTCAGGCTCAATGCGAAGCTCGTCAAGATGCCGGAACGCAAGATCGTCGCCCAGGTTTCGGTCAGCCACGAGGCGAAGGCGACGGCCAATGCGCTGCCCGAAATCGTGCGCGGGTTCGATTCCGCGCTGGGCGGCGCGATCGAGGAGATCGTGACCTCGACCGTCCGCAATCCCGCCTTGTCGGAACGGCGCCGATCGGTAATATCGCGGACGATTTTCGTTCATGCGATTGGGGGCGGGGGACCGTGAATTGGCGGGAGCGCGAGGCCGAGGCGGCCGCGACGCTGCGCGAATGCCGCGCGGCGCTCGCCGCGCGCGGCAGCACGGTCATCCGCGAGATGAGCCGCGCGGGCGCGGCCGATATCATTGCCGATATCGTTGATTGGCGGCACTATCCCGAGGGCGAGGTGTACGACCCGGCCAGTCACGCCCAGTATTTCTACCATCGCCACCCCGCCCCGGCTCGCAAGCGCCCCGCACAGCCGGCGGAGCACGGCCATTTCCATCTCTTCCTGCGCGGCGAGGGGATGCCGGCCGGGATCACCCCGCTCTTGATGCCCGAACTCGCCGTCGCCAATGCGCCGGCGCCGCGCCAATCCGCGCCGCTGAAGCTCGGCAGAAGCGACGAGGTCTGCCATCTCGTGGCACTCGCGGTCGACGGGAAGGGCGAGCCGCTGCGGCTCTTCACGACCAACCGCTGGGTCACCGGCGAGACCTGGTATCGCGCCGACGACGTCATTCGGATGCTCGACCGCTTTCGGGTGCGCGGCGAGCGCCCCTCGGCGCTGCTCAACCGGTGGATCGGGGCGCTCGTCCGCTTGTTTCAGCCCGAGATCGCGACGCTGTTGCGCGATCGCGACCAGGCGATCCTCGAACAGCGCTGGCGGTGGCGCGGCAATGTCCTCGAAGACCCGCGGCTCGAAATCACCTCGAGCCTCGACATCGATCTCGACGCCCGCCTCGCCGCGATCGACGCGAGCGCCGCCCCCTCGGCGGCCGCACCCGGCACGAGCCGCGCGCGAAGCTTGCCGCGGATGGCCGAGGGCTGGGGTAGTTGAGCGGATCTTAGCCCTGGTTGTCATTCCGGGGCGCGGCCGAAGGCTGCGAACCCGGAACCCATATTCCAGAGGCCGGTGTTTATGTTGGGGTGGACGGCCCCCGACGGCATCGAATGTGCCAGGCTGTGATGGTTTGAACAACGCAGCCAAGGGAGCCGCCCAATGACGATTATCAGGATTGGCCTGGATACCTCCAAGCATGTCTTTCAGGT
>WNFD01009673.1_pt1 | contig 17876 bp, 19 predicted proteins | sample 5400491 | NCBI WGS metagenome assembly WNFD01 (sample SAMN13153343, study PRJNA577476) | soil metagenome | isolation source: 120 cm saprolite under Douglas fir tree site 2 hole 2 replicate 2 | place: USA:California | collected 2015-04-18 | reverse complement strand
ATCAACGTCCTCTCGGAGATTCCCGAGGAATGGCGCGGCCGAGTCGCAATGTGGCAGAAGCTGAACCGGAAGCACCGCACGATGGTCGACGCGCAACCGACGCCAGGGGCGAACACCGAATACCTGATCTACCAAACCCTCATCGGGGCCTGGCCGATCGGCGGGGAGCGGTTGCTCGCCTACCTCTTGAAGGCGACCCACGAGGCCAAATCGCACACCAGCTGGATCAATCCGAACGTGCGGTACGATGACGCCATCGCTCGTTTCGCCGAAGCGATCCTCGATCGGGGCCGCTCGTCTCCTTTCCTGGAGGACTTCGCGGCCTTCCAGGCCCGGGTCGCCCATTTCGGCGCGTTCAACTCGTTGGCCCAGACTCTCGTCAAGATCACGGCGCCCGGTGTTCCCGATTTCTACCAGGGCAGCGAATTGTGGGACCTCAATCTCGTCGATCCGGACAACCGGCGCCCCGTCGATTGGCAGCTCCGCCGCCGCATGCTCGATGAGCTGATCGGGGCGACGGAACAGGTCAGTGACCGCGCGGCCTTCGCCCAGGAACTCGTGAAGGCCAAGGAGGACGGACGCGCCAAGCTCTACATGATCCGCGAGGCCCTCGCGTGCCGCCGCGCTCACGCGCCGCTCTTCCGCGGAGGCGAGTACCGGCCCCTAGAGACGCGGGGTCCCCTGGCTGAACACATCCTCGGGTTCGCACGAGTCGCGAAGGAGGCAGTCGCGCTCACCATCGTCCCCCGCCTACTGGCTCGCCGCGGAATCGACGAACCACCGCTCAGCGACAGTTACTGGGGCGACGAATCCCGGCTGCTCGTGCCGCCCGAGGCCGGACCACGGCTTGTCAACCGACTCACCGGCGAGCGCCTCGCGGTGGACCGCGGAGCTCTGTCACTGGCGGACGTGTTCGCTAGCTTTCCTGTGGCGCTACTTGTGAGTGAGGCGTGAGGTCTGTTGCGGGACGCCGCCGGGTTCGTCTTCCTCGGCGGCGAGCATGTGCGCCAGGCCGTTCCTTTCAAGACCCTGAGCGAGAATCGGATGAGTGAGACGATCTTGATCGTGGACGATGAGCACTGCCAGCCAGGGGAAACTTACCCAGTCGCAGCGAGCGCTCGCGAGTGGTTCCCTCCATTCTCCGCAGCCCATCTTCGCACCGCGACTGCCCGCGAGCTCTACGCGAGGTGCGCATCCATGTGCTCAGGCAATCCTCGGGTACCTCAAGACCGATGACTGACCTTCAGGTCGGTCGTTCCTCGCGACGGCCCAGGCACAGCCGGCACCTGCGCCAGGCCATGCAGCTCGTCCGTGACGCCGCCGGTACCGGCGCGCGATGGCTGGCCCGACAGGAGGCCGCCGTGCTCGTGGCCGTGCTGGTCGTCCTGCTCGCACTGTTCGGCTTCGTCAAGATTGCGGAGGAGCTGGGCGAAAGCGAGCTGGCGAAGCTCGACGAGTGGCTCCTGGAGCTTCTCAGGGTCCCCGGCCAACCCCACGTTCCTATCGGGCCGCCCTGGCTCATGGAGGCCGCCCAGGACATCACCGCCCTCGGCGGCCGCACCATGCTGCTTGCCGTGACGGTGTTTGCCACGGGATATCTCGCGCTCGAGCGGAAATATGGGGCTATGTGGCTGGTGGCGATAGCCGCGGGAGGCGGTGGGCTCCTCAGCACGATGATGAAGCAGCTATTTGGTCGCGGCCGACCCGACGCCGTCCCCCATCTCGTCGCTGTCACTTCTCCGAGCTTTCCCAGCGGTCACTCCATGTTGGCCGCCATCATGTATCTCACCCTGGGGGCCTTGCTCGCCCGTTTTGCGGCGAGGCGCCGGACCAAGGTGTACCTGCTCACCGTGGCGCTCTTCGCCACGTTCGTGGTCGGCAGCAGCCGCGTCTATCTCGGAGTCCACTATCCAAGCGATGTGGTGGTCGGCTGGTGCGCCGGCCTGGTCTGGGCACTGATCTGCTGGCTCGTGGCCCGGTATCTGCAGTATCGCGGCACCGTCGATAGATCTGGCCGCGTCTGACGTGTCCCCGGACAAGTCCGGCGGCGCGCGGAGCTGCGCATCGGGAATGGCGCGGTCGCCTTCTACATCGTGCGCGCGGGCAACTTTCTGGGCACCCACGAGGGGATCACGCTCGTCGTCGTGGCAGAGGCCGTGGCCAGGCTAACCCGTATCCCTGTTCGAGGATAGGATAGCGACATCATCGTCGGGCCGCGTTCTCTGCTCGCCATCCTGCTCGACCAGGATGGCTATAACGTCCAGGCTGCGGCGAACGGACAGGAGGCCCTCGAAGGACTCGCTGGACAAAGCTATGACATCATCGTGAGTGATCTTCGGATGCCCGGTATCGACGGCGAGCAACTTTTTCGACGTATCGAGCGCGAGTGGCCGCACCTTGCCTCTCGTGTCGTCACTATGACCGCCGAGAGACCGACTCGAGGTTTTCTAGGCCGGCACGACGGTGCGCCCGTTCCCATCCTCCATAAGCCCTTCACGTCAGAGCATCTTGAGGAAGTAATTGCAAGCGTCATCGCTCGTGACGACCGAGAAGTGAGAGTGGAGTCAGTCGCAGACGGCTTCTAATTCTCTACCTAGGCGGAGGTAAGGTCATGACACGGAGACTTTGCTGGGTATGGATTGCTCCTGGATTCCTCGCGGCCCTGGCTCTCTCCTGCAGGACGGTCAGCGCCGCCGACAAGACCAAGGTGGACCAGGCGACCAAACGGGTCGAGGGGGGCGTCAAGCAGATCGGCCAGGGTCAAGTCGGCCCCGGGTTCAAGGAAATGTTCAAGGGCATCGGCCATACCGTCGTGGAAGGTGCCAAGTTCAGCGGCGAGAACATCAAAGAATTCTTCAAGGGTAAGAAGTAGCGGGCTCCCTCCGTCTCTTTCAGTCGGCACGGCCAGCCGATCAAAGATCTCTACGGAGCATGGGACAGTGCTTGTCAGACGGCAGGCATAGCAAGCGCAGGCCTCGACCCGCATGACTTTCGGCGGTCAGCTGTTCGGAACCTCGAACGCGCCAGCGTTCCGCGAGCCACCGCCATGAAGCCGGTCGGTGACGGTCCTGCAAGCCACCACGAGCGCCGAGGGTGCCTCGAGCACGGACTACGCCTCACCCACACAACCCGCTGGGTGGCCCGGCGTCCTGGATCTACTTCTTCGCGTACTCGAACTTCGGCAAGGCCTTGATGGCTTCCTTGGTCGCGCCGGAGAGTACGTACTTCCCGTCCTGCTCCTGCAACTGGTTGACCGGAATCGCGACATCGTGTCTGCCGAGACCGACGAACCCCCCTGCCCCGACGATGACGTAGGACACCGCCCGCTCCGGCGTGACGATGATGTCGTCAATCCGCCCGACCCGCACGTTCTTTTCGTTGTAGACCGTCTTGCCCAGGATCTGCCTCTTGGCGCTCCACCCTATGGCGACGGCCTTGAGCTCTTCAACGGTCACGCCAAGGGTGGTTGAGCCGGCGACTTGGGCGGCCGCATGTCCACCAGGTGCGAGAAGCACGATGCAAGACAACACCAGAAGTCCCATTCGCTTCATCTGTGGCGCTCCTTTCACGATGACTTGTCTTTGATGGCCGTCTTCCCGTTGGTTGTCATGTCGCCACGAGGCCGCCGGGCTGTCAACACGTAAAATGTGAGCGTGGCATGAAGCGCAGACGGTGTCCAGTCGAGCTCCTGCCTCTGGCCCACCTGATACCCTTCGGCTACGATAGGTCCGCCATGGAGCCCGACCCCACCACTCACACCTCGTACCCGTCGGAGCGGCGCACCTTCAGGGCGCTGGTCGGCAGCCTCCTCGTCGCGCCGCTCGTCACCAGGGCGCAGCAGGCAGGCAAGATCTTCAGGCCATTCCTTGCGCTCCTGCTGCTCTGTGCCATGCCGCACAGCGCCCACGCTCACGTATTCATCGCCTCGCATCCGCAGCCGGAATTTGCCATCGGACCATTGTTCGTGTCGCCCTCCGCGTGATTGGCCGGGCTCGACCTACAAGGGTCGTCAGGGTCATACAGCTTCTACGGCCACGTCGCGGGCCGTGATCCGAGCTTGGACAGAGGGCCGAATTCGCCGAGCAGCCCTCGGAGCGCCTCGGCCAGTTCGACCCCAGCCCACGAGCCCGCGAAGATTCACGTCACAACCTCACCTGCTATCTGACCATTCCGAGGAGAAATCGGGCCCGACGTAGGAATTCAGAACAATTCACCTTCATCATCACCTAGAGTCTGTCCGGTCGACCACAGGACTAGGATCTCTCGAGACCAGAGGCCGCCTCGTGAAGCCGGTCAGCCCAGGCCCAGACTTTGCCAAGCTCCCCTCGACAGACTCATTTGCCCTTTCTTGCTTCAACCTGGACTGACCTCGTCAGCCTCGGGTCCTCTTGTGTCACAAATATCTGTCACAAGCCGCATCTGGTAAGGCGGGAACTGAAGCACGGCAGGTAGTTCCGCGGCAGGAGGCCCAGGATATAGAATCCCGTGCTTCGCTGTGCCTCCATAAGCGCAAAAAGACCAGCGCGTTCCTAGGGGCCGGGCAAGACGAGGACCTCGCCAGGCTTGGGAAGGAGAATCGATTTCGGGTCGAGGCCGAGCCGCGTTGCCTCGGCGGCAACCCGCCGCGGCGGCTCGTCATACGGCTCGTGGGCGAGCTCGAACGTGCCCCAGTGAATGCCGATGAACTTCGCCGACCGGAGGTCTCCCAAGGCCTGGAGGGCGTCTTCCGGAGACATGTGGATGGGCTTGGCAATGAAGCGAGGCGAGTAGGAGCCGATGGGAAGAGCGGCCAGGTCAAAGGGCCCGAGGATGCGGCCGATCATCTCGAAGTGTGGGGCATAGCCGGTGTCCCCGGCGAAATAGAAGCGCTTCGATCCGATGACCGCCCACGAAGACCACAAGCGCAGTCCGCTGTCGGCGAGGGTTCGTCCTGAGCCGTGCTGGGCAGGCGTGCAGACGATCTGCAGGCCTTTGAATGAGATGGACTCGCCCCAGTCGAGCTCAGACACGTTCGTGATGCCGCGATCCTGGAGCCAGCCCTTGATGCCCAGAGGCACGACGAAGCGGGGGTTGAAAACGCGCGCGAGCCCTCGCACGGTGGGTTCATCGAGGTGATCGTAGTGGTCGTGAGAGATGAGCACCAGGTCGACGGCCGGAAGCTGATCAAAGGGAATGCCCGGGGGCGTGAAGCGCCGCACTCCCACCGTCCCCGATAAGGGGCCGCTGCGATTGCTTCATATCGGGTCCGTGAGGAAGGTGACGCCGTCGAGCTGGACGAGCACGGTGGAATGGCCGATCCAGGTGACGGTCGATTGGTGACGGTTCTCGCGGAGGGTGGTCAGGTCGGGGGCGGCGACGGGGAGCGGGACGAAGTGATGCTCTCCCTTCACGATGGCCATGAAGCTCAGCATGTAGAGCCGCAGGCGCGCCCAGTTGGAGGCGCGCCGGAACTCCGGGTCGAGATTCCGGTACGTGCCGTCTTGCCGAGGAGCCCGCGGAAACTCGAGCCGGAGGTGCGAATCACCAGTCCCCGAGTCGCCGCTGAGGGAGGCGGGGATCAGGGCACATAGGGCGAGGGCTGCGCTGAGCGCGCAAAGGACGGCTGCGCTCGATGGACGTCTCGTGCCGGTGGCGGCTGAGCTTTTCACGCTATCAGGTGCCAGATTCGCGAGTCTTGACGATCGCATACAAGGCCATGAGGCGACGGACGGCGGCCGCATTGCTGAAGACCGCGACCACCAGCGCGGCAAGGAGCAGTGGGTAATGCGCTGGTTGCGGCTCACGCGCCTCGAGCCAGAGGGTGACCAGGGGACTCAAGAAGGCGCCACCACTCGAATAGAGGGCATGCTCGGACCGGCGCATCCATAGTCCTATTCGGCGGACGCGTCGAGGATCTTCGACTCTACCAGCCAGATCGAGAAACACACGACATGCGCGTAGGCATGTTTCCCTTCACGAATCTCGTACTGCGGCTGCGTTTCCAGGATGAGGTCCCCGCAGACCTCGCAGTTGTGTCCTCCCCCGAGGGCGGCCCACACTCTCCCGCTGGAGAGCCGAAAGAGCGAGCCGTCGGCAAGGCGGTCTCGCACACGTTGGCGTAGATTTCGATGTGGTGAGCCAGTCATTCTTCAATCCCAATGCCCTCAAGGCACGCATCCCTTTTATGGACCTCCTCCGTTCCTGCACCGCGCACAGGAAACACTTCTGTGTATGCGCACGCGCCGTGCCAGGGTTCATCGAATGGGAACAGGAGACGAAAGCCCGCATCTCCGAGGGCTTGCGCATTGCTCGCGGCGAGTTTGATGCCCGGTCGAGTCAGAGCGGGGCAATACGACTGAGTAAGTCGGTAATGGTCGGTGGGGGATAGCAGCTAAACCTTGGTACCATGACGCATGCGCATCGAGGACTACGCGCTGCTTGGCGACACCCAATCGGCGGCATTGGTCGGACGGGACGGCTCGATCGACTGGCTCTGCCTTCCGCGCTTCGATTCGGGTGCCTGCTTTGCCTCGCTCCTCGGCGATTCCCGGCATGGCCGCTGGTTGCTTTCTCCGGCGGGACCGGTGGCGCGGACCCGCCGCCGGTACCGCCCGGGCACCCTCATTCTGGAGACCGACTTCGACACCGAGGGGGGGACGGTGCGACTCATCGACTTTATGCCCCTCCGGGACAGGAATCCCGACGTCGTGCGGATCGTCGAGGGGCTTCGCGGGCAAGTGCGCGTCCACATGGAACTGGTAATCCGATTCGATTACGGTTCCATTGTCCCGTGGGTCCGGACCGTCGATGGTGTGCTCCGCGCGGTCGGTGGTCCTGATTCGCTGTATCTGCAGACGCCCGTCGAAACCCGCGGTGAAGGGCTCACAACCGTGGCTGATTTTGTGGTGTCGGTGGGCGAGCGCGTTCCCTTCGTGCTGACCTGGAATCCCTCCCATCTGCCGCCCGTCGAATCGACCAACCCGGAGCGCGCGCTCACGGAGACGGAAGAGTGGTGGAAGGATTGGTCCGGCCGTTGCACCTATAAGGGGCCATGGCGTGAGCAGGTGCTCCGTTCGCTGATCACACTCAAGGCCCTCACCTATGCCCCCACGGGCGGAATCGTCGCGGCGCCAACGACCTCCCTGCCGGAGGCCATAGGAAGCGTGCGAAACTGGGACTATCGATACTGCTGGCTTCGCGATGCGACGTTCACCCTCAATTCACTCATGGCGGCCGGGTACCAGGAGGAGGCGTGCGCCTGGCGAGATTGGCTGCTTCGAGCGGCGGCCGGCGACCCGTCGCAGCTGCAGATTATGTATGGGCCGGCCGGTGAGCGGCGCTTGACCGAGCTCGAGCTCGACTGGCTGCCCGGCTACGAGGGATCAGCCCCTGTCCGGATCGGCAATGCGGCCGTGCATCAGCTCCAGCTCGACGTCTATGGAGAAGTGATAGGCGCATTGCATGAGGCGCGCCGCGTCGGTATCGAGAGTGATGAGTTCTCATGGCCTCTGCAGCAGCACCTGCTCGAATACCTCGAGACGGGGTGGCGGCAACCGGACGAAGGCATCTGGGAAGTGAGAGGCCCGCGACGGCATTTCACGCATTCCAAGGTGATGGCGTGGGTCGCGGTGGACCGCGCCGTGAAGGACATCGAGAGATATGGTCTCTCGGGCGATGCGGAACGCTGGAAGCACCTGCGGGAGACGATCCATACCGAGGTATGCCAGAAGGGCTACGATCCGGCTCGTCAGAGCTTCACTCAGTACTATGGCGGGACCGAGCTCGACGCGAGCCTCCTCATGATTCCGCTCGTTGGCTTTCTCCCGCCTGGCGACGTTCGGGTGCGCACGACGGTCGAAGCGATCGAGCGTGAGCTCTGCCATGATGAGTTCGTGCGGCGCTACCAGACGAGCGAGTCGGGCCACGTGGACGGCCTGCCCCCTGGCGAGGGTGTGTTTCTTGCCTGTACCTTCTGGCTCGCCGATAACTACTGGCTCCTCGGTCGTCAGGCTGAAGCCCGGAAACTGTTCGAGCGGCTTTTGACCCTGTGCAACGACGTCGGGTTACTGTCGGAACAGTACGATCCTACCGCGCGCCGCCTGCTCGGCAACTTTCCCCAGGCTTTCTCGCACGTGTCCCTCATCAATACGGCGACCTCCCTCTCAGCGGCCGTGGACCGGCCGGAACACGGGAAGAGCCCTTGAGCTCGTGGCGTCAACCTAAGACTTACCTCGGCAATGACCGACATCGACGCGCCCAAGGGAAAAGGCAAGTGCGCCAGTCCCTACACGACCAGGAACCTCGACGACCCGGGCGTGACGACAAAGACGCAGCAGGCACCCATCGCCGCAACGCGCGACCGCGGCAGCCGGGGCAATATCCAGGAGGAAGGTCATGTGGCCACTACTGCGCGCTACTATGAACGACTGGTACGAAGATCGTGCCCAGCGCATAGGAGCCGCCCTCGCCTACTACACGATCTTCGCGCTGGCCCCGGGCCTCGTCATCGTGATGGCGCTCGCCGGGCTCATGCTCGGCCCGGGTGCTGAAAGCCAGATTATCGGGCAGATCCGCGAGCTGATCGGAGAGCAGGGCGCGACGGCGATCGAGACGACCGTTCGAAGCGCGCGGAACGAGACGTTGGGGGCAACGGGCACGGCGCTCGCGCTCATCCCGCTCGTGTTCGGTCTATGGGGCGTGTTCGGCGAGCTTCAGGACGGACTCAATACGATCTGGGGCGTGACGCCGAAGCCCGGGCGCCGGATACGGGACATCCTCAAGGAACGGTTCTGGTCCTTTGCGATGGTCGTCGGGATCGGATTCGTGCTGCTCGTGTCACTCGTCCTGAGCGCATGGCTTGCCGCCGTCGGCACCTACGTTGGCAGTCTCTTGCCCGCACGGGCAGCCGGGCTGGAGGCTCTGAACTTCGTCATCTCCTTCGTCGTGATCACGGGTTCCTTCGCTCTGATCTTCAAGCTGCTACCCGATGTCAGGATCGCCTGGCGGGACGTGTGGCTAGGCGCAGCGGTGACGTCGCTCTTCTTCACCGTGGGCAAGTTCCTCATCGGCCTCTACCTCGGGAAGAGCGCCGTGGCTTCGGCGTATGGGGCAGCAGGTTCCCTGGTCATCATCGTGGTCTGGGTGTACTACTCGGCGCAGATCCTTCTCCTCGGTGCCGAGTTCACCAAGGTGTGGACGAAGCGACGCGGTTCAGGTTTCGTGCCCGAAAAGACCGCCGTACCGGTGACGCAAGAAGCACGAGCTGAGCAGGGCCTGGGGCCTCGATCCCCGGCCCGGTAACTCTCTCGGGTCTGATCCCGACCCGTCACTTCGTCGCAGGTCCTCCTGGTCGTCGACGAGTAAGATCGTTTTATTTCCATATCGGGTTTCCACGGCGGTCTCTCCAGGCGCCGATGAAAGGGCTTCGCCGATGACCGCTTGCGGCGAATAGCCTATCGCGGGCTTGGGAACGATCCGGATATAAGGCTGAAGAGGCCACCCGTCCAGATCGCAGGTGGCCTCCCGCTCGTAGCTCGTCACACCTTCGAGAGCTAGCCAGTTTGGATCAGGTCAACGAGTACGTTCCACTTGTCATTGGTGAGAACCGCGAGATTCCCAGCCTCACCGATCTGGACTTGCTCGCCCGCAAACTCCACTTCCGGGCAGGCGCCGCACCCAAGGGGACACAGCTAGACTTTCCGGTTGTCCAATCTAATTCACCACCTTCCTTTCACGATCTGAAGTCGCTCGATATGCTGGCAGACAGCAGCCGCGCCGCGACGGGCGGACCGTGAGGATGATCGGAGAAGTTCCTGAGGCCGTGTCGGACTTCGGTCAGGTCAGCGAGCGAGCGGTCAAGTTCCGCGACCTTGTGCCGCACAAGGTCGAGCACGTGCGGACACGGGCACCGGCCCGACGGCCGGATCTGCACGACGTCCTTGATCTCGTCGAGATGAAAGCCGAGCCGCCGGGCCTGAGCGACGAAGGCAAGGGTCGGTGGACGCTTAGGCCGAGATCAAGGTCGCGACAAGCAGGACGCCTTGAGCGGCAAGCCGACGAGAGCGCCACCGGCACGCGCAACAACACCGAACATGCACCGCCATGGAGCCAAGACCACGAAGTATCCAACGAGACATGCCCGATGACTTTGCCCGGAGCGGCGAGGATTTCCATCGCGTGTGAGCGAGATATTTCGGCTCACCAGCTGCTCACCGGCAGTAACGCCAAGGCCACTGCCGGTGAGCCCACCTTGCCTAGTGTGGCTGGGGCACGATCCGGATGTAGGGCTTCGGCGACTTCCAGCCACCTGGGTACGCCTGCTTGGCATCGGCGTCCGAAACAGCCGGCACGATGATGACGTCCTCCCCCTGCTTCCAGTTCACGGGGGTGGCCACCTTGTGCTTCGCCGTCAGCTGGCAGGAATCCAGCAAGCGCAGCACTTCGTCGAAGTTGCGCCCGGTACTCATCGGATAGGTCAGCATCGCCTTGACCTTCTTGTCCGGTCCGATGACGAAGACCGAGCGGACGGTTGCGTTGTCGGCCGCGGTGCGGCCCTGCGCGGTGGTGCCGGACTCCTCCGGCAGCATGTCGTAGGCCTTGGCCACCTTCAGCTCAGAGTCGCCGATCAAGGGGTAGTTGACGGCGTGCCCCTGCGTCTCCTCGATGTCCTTGCTCCATTTCTCGTGATCGGGGACCGAATCCACACTGAGGCCGACGATCTTGCAGTTGCGCTTCTCGAACTCGGGCTTCAGCCCCGCCATGTACCCGAGCTCGGTTGTGCAGACGGGGGTGAAGTTCTTCGGATGCGAGAACAGGATGGCCCAGCCATTCCCGATCCATTCGTGGAAGTTGATCCGGCCTTGCGTGGTCTCCGCGGTAAAGTTGGGAGCTTCACTGTTGATTCTCAACGCCATAACGCACCTCCCCATCGTGTGGAACCGTCAAACCATCGTACGTTCCCGCTGCCCCACCTTCGCGGCCCACGAACCGCAGTGCAACCTGGCTGACACGAAGCGGCACCAAGAACGAGGGCGACTTGCACCCGGCGAAGAGGCCTCTTCCCTTCCCCGTGGGCAAGGCGTCCATGTGATACTCGTGGGACAAGTCGACCTCATACCTCCTCTCTAAACCACCATCGTCGACGTCGAGGCCAACGAGATCTCAGCCTCGGTGCACGGCGGATGGTTCTTCGATCCCAGTGACGTCAGGCCTAGGCACCGTAAGAGGCGCTCGAGGCCGCCGTTTGCGGAAGTGTGATTTGCTGACAGTGTCCAGAAGGTAGAGATCCACGTCAAGAGCGGCCCTGGGACAAGTCGATGATCGGCTTTTCCCAGGATGCACTATCGTTTGCCGCTGTCAACGCCGCGTGAATGGAACGTGATTGAGCGCTCAAGGGGCCGCGATCGGCTCCTGCTCGAGGTCTACCTCACAATTCATCTTCATTACACTAGCCATTCCCTCTGAGGGTTGGGACCTTCTGCGGCCAGAGGCGCGATGCTGGCAGCTGGGCAGCTCTGGGGAGTCCTCCGCTGCGAGCCTGCGATCCTCTCCGTGGAAGCTCTCGCTGTTTCTATCTTCGGCGAGGCGGAGGCCCATGAAACCGAGCCTGAGGGAACACAGGCAAGCCTTCCCTTGTAGCAAACACCTACCCTCGAAATCGATGGCCCCTCCCGTACTACCGGCTCAACAACACCGGTGCGAACGCCCTCTCAGTTTGATCCTGAATGCGCTGGAGTGTGCCCGAGTTGGTCACAAATCTGGTCACAAGCTCACCTCGGAGAAAAATCCGTGACGGGCAATTAGCTGAAATGAGTGGTGGGCAGGGACGGGATTGAACCGCCGACACCAGGATTTTCAGACCCGGCCCCAGCCCCACCGTCAGATACATAATTCGTCGTGATCCATTTTCATTCACACCCTTAGGCTTCATCTCTGTCCCGGATGAAGACGGATGAAACCCGATCGAATCAAATCACTCGGTACGAGTACAGCCCGAGTCAATCAGGTGACGGCTGGCGCCGGATCAAGGAGGGCGTGCGCCCGTAACCGCGGAAGGACGTCGCGGTGAGACACAACAGCATTCGGATGACGGCTCGACCGCCGCGGGATTGAAACCCGTGTTTACAGTCCGCCACGCGCTTTTCTTAACGGTTTTCGGTAGTTGCGGACTGTTGACTCAACACCGCGCCTCTCGGGATTCAAATTCGGCGGGTGTTTTGATCTCCACACGAACGTTTCATCCGGCGCTAACGCCTTATCTGGGCGGCGCCGAGGTGAAGCCTGGGTCCGGTGTCCGTGGAGTCTTGCCGCATAAGACTCTGCCGGGAGCCTTAGCGGGAACCTGGGACTCAGACCCGAACTATGAGTTTTGAGCTCGGATCGTTACTTTCCGCCAGGTGGGCAACGTCTCGCGGTAGATGGGGCGCGTTGACGGATTTTCTCCTTTTCCTCGATCGTATCGAGAGTAGTAGACGCAGATCGCGACGTTGGGCATCATGGCGCGCCTCCATGTGCCGCCTTCTCCCTAATCGGTGCTGCCGGTAAGCGGTACCCTCAGGGCCTTGGGGGCTCGCATTTTATCCCGCCCAGCCCGCACGCTTTCATCCCTGCTCTACTACGAGGATGTTGTATCCATCGTCTTTGCGTAGCCGGCTAATAGAAACCACTCGCGCCTGACGGCGAGGACGGTCGCGTAGAGAGCAGGCCACCCCGTCCCGGGGACATCGGGGCGGGACTAGAACGCGCCTTTCAGTGCCATACGCGGGGATTCTCAGCGGTCCGTGGGCATAACTTCTTTGCGCGGAAAGAGCCCCTCCATGGCGTGATCAAAGATCCCGTCGATGTATGCATCGGAAAGAGGTCCTGTACCCATCTGCAAACGGTAGTACATGGGTGCGTACAGCAGATCGATCGTGGCTTCCAGGTCGATATCCGGCCGCATGACTCCCCGACGCACCGCTTCGTGAAAGACTGCGAGAGCCATCTTGCGCCTCGGCAGGGTCCACCTTTCGCGGAATGCCGTCGCCAGTTCGGCATCAAATTGGGCTTCCGCAAGCAGTGCCTTGACCAACGCACCATCCCTGCCCCGGAACGCTTTCGCCATGGTACGCATCTGCAGTCGGATGCTGTCGGTCAGCTTGTCTGCCCTCGGAAACAGCGTTTCCGCACCCACCCGCATCATGAAGGCATCCATCACTACTGCCGCCTTGTTGGGCCAACGCCGGTAAATGGTCGTCTTCCCAACACCGGCCTTGGCCGCGATGGATTCGATGCTCACCTCCCGGAATCCGACTTCAAGCACCAGATCGAACGTGGTCTTCAAAATAACCTTATGGAGTCGTTCGCTTCTTGGACGTCCCGGTCGCATGGCTGGTATCACGTCGCGGCTCTTTTCTGCCTTTCGGAGGCAGTCATCAAAAACCTTGAATCACGTGAATCCTAAACGAGACGAACCGTATCTTATCATGCAAGAGATACGGTGCGTATCGTATCTATCGTGATACGGGCGACCAGCGCAACTAGCCATTTTGACAGGAGGAACTGCCATGAAACCCCCCGTTGTTCTGATCACTGGTGCACTGACCGGGATCGGCCGAGCCACCGCCCTGGCTTTCGCGCAAGAAGGCGCGCGCACCGTTGTGTCCGGCCGACGCGACGAAGAAGGCCACAAGCTGGTGGCTGAACTCCGCAACCTGGGCGCCGAGGCCGAATTCCTGCGCTCCGATGTGCGCCATGAGGAGGAGGTGCGCCGCCTCGTCGATCAGACGGTAGCTACGCGGCCACCTTCGACACGAACGTGCTCGGCACGCTGTTGAGCATGAAGCATGAGCTGCGCGTCATGCTGGCCCAGGGTTCCGGCAGCATCATCAATGTGTCGTCCACCTTCGGCCAGACCGGTGGAGCTGGCGCGTCAGTCTACGCGGCCAGCAAGCACGCGGTCGAAGGGCTGACCCAATCAGCTGCCCTCGAGGCCGCGGGATCCGGCGTCCGCGTCAATGTGGTCGCCCCTGGACCGATCGATACCGGCATGCTGACTCGTTTCACCGGGACCGATGAAAGGAAAGCCGGTCTGATCGCGGGAGTGCCACTCAAACGGGTCGGCAAGCCCGAAGAGATCGCCCAGACCATTGTGTATCTGTCATCCGACAAGGCGTCGTTCATTACCGGTGCGACGATCGCAGTCGACGGGGGTAAGACGGCCCTGTAATTTTCATACTCGCTGACAAGCTCATTTGCCGTCGCGCTTGGTGGGTCTCACCCAGGGCATCTCGCGCTGGAGCTTCGCTGACGAAGCGACTTCCTGGCCCTACATACGCGACTGGATCGGCAAAGAGCGAGATTAATGGGATAGGAGAAAAACAATGTCCAAGAACCTGGAAGGAAAGATTGCACTGATTACAGGGGGCTCGCGCGGCATTGGCGCTGCAATCGCCAAGCGTCTGGCCGCGGACGGAGCGAACGTGGCCATCACATACACGAAAGGTGCCGATGCGGCCGCGGCGGTCGTCGAGGAGATTGAACGCGGTGGCCGAAAGGCGATCGCAATTCAGGCGGACGCCACTGATGCCGACGCCGTCGAAGCCGCGGTCGAAAGGACCGTGGCAACATTCGGCCGGCTCGACGTCCTTGTGAACAATGCCGGCACGGCCATTCCCAAGAGCTTCGAGGAGACCACGCTGGAGGAGCTGGACCGCCTGATTGACATCAACGTCCGCGGCACCTTCGTCGCGACGCAGGCGGCGCTGAAGCACATGAAGGGCGGCGGCCGCATCATCATGATCGGCTCGGCCGCGGGTGAGCGTGCCATGGTGCCCGGCCTGGTGCCCTACTCGGCCACGAAGGGAGCGGTCAAGATGTTCACTCAGGGGTTGTCCAGAGAGGTGGGGAGCCGGGGCATCACGGTCAACAATATCCAGCCGGGTCCCATCGACACGGATTTGAATCCCGCGGCGGGCGAGTGGGCGGTGCCGCAGAAGGCCGCCACAGCGCTCGACCGCTATGGGCATGTTGAAGAGGTTGCCGCGCTGGTGGCGTTCGTCGCCGGGCCGGAGTCCTCGTACATTACCGGGGCGAATCTTACCGTGGATGGCGGAATGAATGCCTGATTGACGCTCACACTCGGTCCACGGGACTAAGGAGGAGGCATCGAGAGATACCATGACTCAATCGACTCAAGAGCAAAACAAGGCCTTGGCTCTGCGAGCGTTTGACCTGCTGTTTAACAAGCGCGACTATGCCGCGGCGGAAAAGTTTTGGTCGCCGCATTATATTCAGCACAGTGCGCACATCGAACCGGGCCGTGAGGGTCTATTCAACCTGATAAGGTCCCTTCCAGCCACTCTGCGTTACGATGCTGGTCTGGTCGTTGCCGAAGGAGACTTCGTTATTGCGCATGGGCGTTTTTCCGAGTTTGGGGCAATGGTGAATTGGATCGCGGCTGATATTCTTCGCATTCAAGACGGCATTCTCGTGGAGCACTGGGATGTCATTCAGGACGAAGCTACTGAGCAACAGTCGAAACGTAAAGCCCCTATGTTCGGTGACACATTTCCGACATATTGATATCAACTCGGTTGAGTTGAATTCGATGGGGCTTTATGTCTCTTACGCTCTGACCTGCTTCCGCCACAACGAACTCAAGCGGCTTCGATGACGAGGTGATGCGATGAAAGAGAATCTACGGCCTGGTGAGGAGTTTCCGGACATTGAACTTCCCAGCCACGAAGACGAAGTTGTCAAGCTGTCGTCGATCATTCGCGGCTTCCCGACCGCTGTCGTGTTTAGCCGTGGTTATTTCTGTCCCAAGGACCGCCGCCAACTGTTGAACTACGTCGCGTACTTGCAGCCGGAGCTCATCGTGAACTATTGCAAGCTGGTCATTGTGTCCGTCGATAATCCGATGGTCTCTAAAGAAGTCCGCGACGGCATCGGAGCCACATTCTCTTTTTTGTGCGACTCGGATAGAAAGATTATTCGGGAACTGGATATCGTCGACACGACCGACACAGTTCACGGCCCGGTCGCACTACCGTACACCTTCCTACTCGACCGCGACTTGAGTATCTACAAGATCTATAACGGGTGGTGGTATGTCGGACGACCGACCGTGGAAGAGATCCGTATGGATTTTCGCGCGCTCCTGTCGCGCCGGGCCGATTGGTGGTACGGGAAGACGCCCGCTCCGTACGCGGCTCGGGAGTCGGACGCCTGAATTCGATCCCTGCTGACCTCCCCCCACTGAGGGACACTGCCCTGTCCAGGCGGATTCTGTGCGGGCATGGGACGGCTCGCGTGGCACCCGACGAGGTCGCGTCTGGGAGCCCGAATGCCAAGTCTTCGGCGCGCACCCTTGGAGATTTGTCTCAACCCGCGTCGAGAGACTTCGAAAGCTCCGGTATCCACTTCCCAATCCGTGACAGCCGTCAGGGTGAAGAATCGACTGGAGGCGTTCCTCCATCACAACGACAGCTGGCCGGGTCCGATCGGGAGGATAGATGAATCCAGCCGACAGCGTGACGTTTCTCGAGCACTACGGTGCCCTGATCCTGCCAGCGCTGGTCGTGGCCGAGCAGATCGGCGTTCCGCTGCCCGCCGTGCCGGCTCTGTTGGCGGTCGGGGCCTTGGCTGCGCACGGTCGCATCAGCATCCCGCTGGTGCTCGGGGCGATCTCATGCGTGGCCCTGGCTATGGACTTCGTCTGGTACGAACTGGGCCGGCGCCGTGGTCCGGGGATCCTGGCGAGACTCTGCCGCCGGTCCGTCGAGCCTGACTCGTGCGTGCGCCGGGCCGAGAGCGTCTTCGCCCGCCACGGCGCGCGGGGCATGCTCGCCGCGAAATTCGTCCCCGGGTTGACCACGGTCATGCCGCCGCTCGCCGGTGTGTTCGCGGTCGCGCGCGCGCGCTTCGCCCTCTATGACCTCGCGGGCGTGCTGCTCTGGGCGGGCACGTGGCTGACAGTGGGATACTTCTTCAGCGACGCCATCGTCCAGATCATCGCCCGGGCCACCGAGCTCGGACGGATGCTCGGCTTCGTCGTCGTGGCCGCGCTCGCCGGCTACATCGTGGTCAAGTACGTGCGCCGCCACCTCTTCCTGCGCAGGCTCCGGATGGCCCGCATCTCGCCCGAGATGCTCAAGCGGCGGCTCGACGCCGGAGAAGAGGTCACGATCATCGATCTTCGCACACCGCTCGAGGTGACGGCCACGCCGTATGCCATCCCGGGGAGCCGCTGGCTGCCCGCCGACGCCATCGATGAGCACGACGCAGAGTTCCTCCGCGCCCGTGATCTGGTGCTCTACTGCGCTTGACCCAACGAAGCGACGAGCGCCCGGGTGGCGCTTCAGCTCAAGCGCAAAGGGATTACGCAGGTCCATCCCCTCGAGGGCGGACTGGCCGCGTGGATGGCCCTGAATTTTCCTGTTCGACCGGTTCAGGCCCCGGTCGTGGCTGCTGACGAACGCCCGGGCCGCGTACAGTCCTCAGAGTCTCCCACGGTCGAGTCTCGCCGCGGTACGTGAGTTTGCGCACACAGCAGAAACACTCGACCTCATCCACCTCTGTCTAGAGGATCATGTGCGGCCGACGAGAAGCTCTCCCCGTTCTGTTCAAACCTAACATTAGCCACCCTCGGGCGGCGGTCGACCCCTCCTTGGGCCCCCTTGACGCGACATAAGGTGCCAGACTCGCACACCGGCCGCCCCAGGGGCCCGCTGCCACAGCAATCGCAATTGTGTTTTTGCGGACCACGCGCATGCTGTCCGCTAGTGTCCTGTCCCAGAAATGATTGAAACAAGTTGTGCGTGTCGCGCGTTCTCAGTAGTGAAAGGAGCACGCCCATGCGCACAGGACGTCCGATTCCTCCGTTGACGATCACCGCTGCCGAGCGCGAACTCTTGGAG
>WNFD01009808.1_pt1 | contig 17880 bp, 21 predicted proteins | sample 5400491 | NCBI WGS metagenome assembly WNFD01 (sample SAMN13153343, study PRJNA577476) | soil metagenome | isolation source: 120 cm saprolite under Douglas fir tree site 2 hole 2 replicate 2 | place: USA:California | collected 2015-04-18 | reverse complement strand
GCCACCGCGTGCTCGGGCGTGACGATGTCGCTGTCGCCGATGATCAGCAGGATGGGGACGTCGATCGCGGAGATGGCCTGCGGGGTGATCTCGGGCAGTTCCATCGCCTGGACCTTGGCGAGCAGAGCCGGCCAGTTACCCGGGTCGGGGGCCAGAGCCCGGTATTCCCGCTCGAAGGGAATCTGCAGGTCGTGTCCGGGCGGATCGGCGGACTCCCCGGATTCTGGCCCGCCGAACATTTCAGGGTGGAGGCCGGTTTTGTCGTAGGTCACCGAGGCGAGCACGGCCTTGCGGACCACGGTGGGGTGGTTGGTGATGAGGTTCAGCGTGATGCCCGCGCCCAGGCTGTAGCCGAACAGGTCGGCCTGGCCGATGCCCAGGTTGGCCAGCAGGGCCAGTGTGTCATCGGCCATCGTCTGGACCGACATGCGCCGGTCGATGTCGGCGGTCCGGCCATGGCCTTGCTGCTCCACGGCGATGACCTGACGGGTTTGGGCCAGCAGGTCCGGCAGAGGCCCGAATGAGGTTCCAGTCGCGGAGATCGCGCCGTGCAGCAGCACCACGGGGACCTTGGCGGGGTCTGATGTGCCACGGATCTCGTAGAACATCTTCAGGCCGTTGACGTCGGCGTACACGGCCTGCCCTCCTACGCGATCCCGGCCAGGACCGTGGAAACCCGGCCGAGAACCGCATCGACACTCTCTGTGACCATGGTGTGCATGGACTCATCGACGTCGAAGGCGTAGGCGATCTGCGTGGTGTCGTCCGGGGCGGGAGTCAGCGTGATCGCGGTGACCGCATCGCCGGGGATCGTCATCACCAGGCGGCCCGGCTCGGACACCTCGTCGTAGCGGCCGGTCAGCGCAATCTCGTCACCCTGGGAGGAGATGACGGTCGCCTGCCAGGACCCTCCGGTCCGCACGTCCAGCACCGCCGTCCCCGGCTTGGCGGGCAGCCAGCCTTCGAATTGGCTGGGCTGCGTGAGGACCTGCCAGACCCGCTCACGCGGGCCCTTCAGGGTACGGGTGACGGTGAACTCGCTCATCGGAATCCTTCGTGTCGTCGGCTTTGCTGGCCGCGCCCAAGATCAGGGCGCATGAGCTATAGGTCAGGGATACACCTCGACCCTGACAGGAACCGGTCCTGTTGGTAAGGTCCAATCCGATGCATAGATCCAGGACCAATTCTGCCCTGCTGGTCGTGCTCCAGCGGGGCGAGCAGGTTCCCCTGCACCGGCAGGTCGCCACGTCGATCCGTGATTCGATTCGCGCCGGGCGGCTGCCGCGCGGCTCGTCGCTGCCGCCCTCGCGCGTCCTCGCTGCCGACCTTGGCGTCTCGCGTGGCGTTGTGGTCGAGGCCTACCAGCAGCTGGTGGCCGAGGGCTATCTGGCCAGCCAGGGCGGCGGGTACACGCAGGTGGCGGCTGGCCCGGCCCCGCCGGCGACGGCGCTGCGCCTGGCCCGCCCCCAGCCGCCGCGAATCGACCTGAGCTACGGCCGCGCTGACGTGTCCAGCTTTCCCCGGGCCGCGTGGCTGCGGGCGATCCGCGGCGCGCTGGCCGCCGCGCCGAACGACGTCTTCGGCTACCTGGCCGGGAGCGGCGTGCCGCAGCTGCGGACGGCGGTCGCCGACTACCTGAACCGGGTCCGCGGTGCTCTCGCCCAGCCGGATAACATCGTGATCTCCACCGGATACGCGCAGGGCATAGCTCTGCTTATCCAGGTGCTGGCGGCCGCTGGCGCGAAGCGACTTGCGCTAGAGGACCCCTCGTCCGGTGACGACGCCCTCCCGGCAGCGCGAGCCGCCGGGCTCGAGGCAGTCGGAGTGCCCGTCGACCGTGACGGTATCCGGGTCGACGTGCTGCGGGAAACTGATGCCGACGCCGTCGTCCTGACGCCTTCGCATCAGTGGCCCACCGGCTCGGTTCTGTCGGCCCAGAACCGGGCTGCTGTGCTCCGCTGGGCCAGCCGGCGCGGCGCAGTAGTGATCGAGGACGACTACGACGCCGAGTATCGCTATGACCGGACGCCGGTCGGCGCCATGCAGGGCCTTGCCCCGGATCACGTCGTCTACGCCGGATCGGCCAGCAAGACTCTCGCACCCGGGCTGCGGCTCGGGTGGTTCGTGCTGCCGAGCCACCTTGCCGGCCCTATGGCCACCGCGAAGATCGCCGCCGACCGGGGCTCTCCAGCGCTGGAGCAGCTGGCGCTCGCCGATCTCATCACCCGCGGAGAGTTCGACCGCCACCTGCGGCGCATGCGCCCGGTTTACAGGCGGCGCCGCGACTCGCTGCTGGCGGCACTGTCGCGGCAGCTGCCCTGGCTCGAGCCGTCCGGCATCTCCGCCGGCCTCCACCTGGTCACCTGGCTGCCGCCGCACCTCGACGAGGCCACGGTTGTCGAAGCGGCCCGGTGCGCAGGGGTGGGCATCGACGCAGTCGGGCCGTATCGCATCGCCAGTCCAGGTCCAGGCGGTCTCATCTTCGGCTACGCCACCGCCAGCGAACAGGCGATAGCCGAGGGTGTAGACATACTGGCGCGTGTCATCAGCCAGCTCTAGCCGCCGACTGGCCCGGCCGCGCCCGCCGGATCTGCACTTGAGGCGGCCGAGGACGCCGGACTGCCCGCGCGCGGATGACCTGACGGTCTGCTCCAGATCCGTGCGCCGCCGGGCCTCTGGGCGATGGCAAGACGCAGGTGGCCTGCTAGGTTGAAGTTGCACGACGGATCCCCGACCTGCGGAAATGGATACGGCCCCGTCGACGTCGGTCGGCTTGGTCCGCGCCGCTGCATGTAGCAGGCAGCATTCCAGCAGGAGAGCCTATGTCAGCGCCAAGCCAACCTGATCCGGGCGACGATGAACTGGGGCCGGTCGATTTCCTCGCGATTGAGTTTCCGGGCGGTCGGCTCACCGCTCCGGGCTTTGAGAAGCTGCTTTCTCTGGCCGACCAGGGCGTCGTCGAAATCCTGGACATGGAGTTCATCGCCAAGGACGTCGACGGCAGGAGCAAGAAGGTTGACGTCTGGGAGTTCGCCGTTCCCGACGGTGTCGACCTGGCTACCTGGGCCGGGGCGTCGTCGGGCTTGCTGGATGACTCAGACGTTGGCGAGATCTCCGCGGCGATGCAGCCTGGCAGTGTCGCCGTTGTTGTGATCTACGAGAATCGGTGGGTTCTCGGCCTGGTGGACGCCTGGCGGCGCGACGGCGCGCGGCTGATCGCCGATGGTGGATTGTCTGCGGACGACGTTGTCGCTGCCCTTGATGCGACCGACTCCTCCTGACCCCCGCAATACTCCCTGACTGACCCAGCGACGAAGCCATAGACGAGGAGGGCATCGTGGGCCTATTGAAGACCGCCGCTACTGTCGCGGTCGCCAGCTCCGTGCACGGCCGGGTTCAGCGTCGGCAGCAAGCCCGGTGGGCTGCGCAGGACCAGGCCTTGCCGGGCGCGGCCGCCCCGCCACCGCCACCGCCACCGCCACCGCCACCGCAGTATGCGGCCCCGGCACCGCCGCAGCAGGCCTACGCCGAGCCCGTCCCGTCGCCACAGGCACCAGCCGCCCCGGCGCAGCCAGCCGACATGAGTGACCGGCTCGCCCAGCTGAAGCAGCTTGGCGAGTTGCTTCAGGCGGGCGTGCTGACCCAGGCTGAGTTCGAGCAAGAGAAGGCCCGGATCCTGAACGGGTGACGGTGACGCCAGCGGCATATCGGGCGGTAGCGACCACAGTCCGCCCACTCCTACGGATCTGTCCGAGGATGACCGCCAGAGAGCAGCCGCGTTAGGCTTTCTGTGCGTTGTGCTGGTGGGAGGCGCCGGTGGTGACAGGGCCGGAGGAGCAGATGGCGGCGGGCGCGGCGGGCCGCGGCCGCCTCCGGGCGTCCGACGCCGACCGCGAGCAGGTGATCGACACCCTCAAGGCCGCGTTCGTGCAGGGTTGGCTGACCAAGGACGAGCTCAGCGTGCGAGCGGGCCAGGTGCTCGCGTCGCGGACCTATGCGGAGCTGAGCGCAATCACCGCCGACATTCCCGCCACCCTGACCGACGCCCAGCTGCCGCCGGAGCCCGCCCAGGTACGCACCTGGAAACCGATTAACAAGAAGGTAGTCGCGTGGGGCGCAGTTGTGATCATTGTGTCCCCCGCGCTGGCGGCCGCTTTTCTCACCTATTATGGCGGATTCATCGTGCTGTTCTTGTTCGCCTTTATCGGGCTGACGGTGACAGCCGAACACTGATCGCTGAGGCATGGGAGCATCCGCACTGTCACGAGCGTTTGCATACCGCGGCGCCGGACGGCGCTGCGCTCAAGTGTTGACGCACTCGATGACCTGGAGCGCCCGTTCACCGATTATGACCGTAGCCGCTGGGGCGAAATGAGCCGGGAACGTCACGTCACTATGTAACCGGGTCGGAACGGCCTCTAGGCTTCTTCGAGCTCGTAGATCATGCTGCGAATGCCCGGACTCCATTGAGCGAGATTGGCTACGTCACGCGCTGTCGCCTTACCCTGTGGCGAGGCGAATGCTTGCTTGAGAAGATCCATTTCGTCCCAGTCCAGCTCGGCAACCAAGTAGAACGGCTCTCCGCCTTGGATGGGTGTCATATGCCGGCTAAGTGTGTAACGGCGAAGATCGGGAAGCTCCTTGGCCAGCGGAATATGCACCTCCCGATAATGCTGCTCGAACTCCTCCATATTCGAAGGCTTGTTGTACAAGACAAGAAACCTAACCATATAAGCGCCCCTTAGGTGATAGGCCGGGCCTCAGCCCTTGCCATTGACGAAGGCTACGATCTCCTTGAGCCCAGGTCTATAGCCGTCCGTGGTGTCGATCTCGATCCAGGGAGCCTCCACCGAAACCCGGTCGAACGCGTTGTGACCCAGGGTGTGCTCCGCCGCGTCGTTCGGTCCAGGGTCCGCGTGCGCCAGGCGCAACGGATTTTTCTCTCTGCGTCGCAGGCTCCGCTCAAACGCCACATCAGTGTCTACCATGCAGTGCACGATGCGGAGCTGGGCAAGATTCCGGAGCGGTTCAAGCCCAGGGCGCCATAGCCGGTCCTGGAATGCCGCCTCTGCCACGGTCGTCACCCCGGCTCTCAGCAGCAACTCCAGCACACCGAAGAAGACCGGCAACGTCCGCATGGTCAACTCATCGCCCGGCCCTGGCACGAATCCCGGGGTGGCATGCACCATCCCTTCCTTGATCTCGTCCCGGCAGATCGCCGGGCACCCCACCGCATGCGCGATGTTGTGGGCCAGCGTCGTCTTGCCTGACCCCATCGGACCGCTGACGACAACGAGTGTCGGAAGAGAAGTCACTCTGGCAGTTATAGCCAACGACGCGCTTGGCAGAGTTGATCAGACGGCAGCTCACCGGGAATGGGTCGTGGCGGGCAGGCCCGATGCGGTCTCAGGGCGTCCTGGTCCGGTGCTGTGGGCGCGGGACCGGGTTTTGCCTGGCACCGTGGTCCTCGCGGCGGTCCAGGAGCGCGTGCTCAGATCGAGCGGATGGCACCGCCATCAACCGGGATCATCGCGCCCGTGGTGAAGGACGCGGCGGGGGAGAGCAGGAATGCGGCAGCTCGCCCGAACTCGACGGGCTCGCCGTACCTGCGCAGCGGGATGTGCTCAGACTGGCGGGCGCGTTCCTCATCGGGATCGCCCTTGCGGGCATCGAACTCACGGACCCTGTCGGTGGCGATCCTGACCGGCAGCATCCCGTTCACCCGGATCCCGGCCGGCCCGAGTTCGTCGGCCAGCATCTTCACCACGCCGGCGAGGGCTGGGAACAACCCATTGGAGATGGCGAGTTCGGCGAGCGGCACACGCACCGAGGAGGCCAGCACGAAGACGATGGAGCCCTCGGTCCCGGTGAGGGAACCGGCGGGACCGCCGTCGCTTTTACCGCTCAGATCTGCCGCCAGAACCCGGGCCAGCCGGACGGCACCGAGGAAGACGCTCTCGAACGCGGACCGCCAGGCTTCGTCCGTTGTGGTCGCGACGGTCCCTGCTGGTGATCCGCCCACGCTGATCAGCGCGCCGTCCAGGCGGCCGAAGCGATTCCGGGCGGCGGCGATCAGCCGGCCTAGGGTAGCGGGATCGGCGTTATCCGCAGCGACCCAGGCGGCGGCGCCGGCCGCGGCGTCCTGCGCAAGGCGTGCCGCAGCCGCTGAGGCCGTACTCTCACGCGGAGCGCTGATCATGACGCGGGCCCGTCTGCGATGAGTGCCTGGGCCGCGGCGAACCCAAGGCCTCGACTGCCGCCAGTCACGAGATAAACCCTGTCGCCCAACCCAAGATCCATGCGGCCATTCTGCCCTGGCGGGCGGAAGCGAGGGCGCTGCTGCGGCAGTGTCCGCCGCCGCTCAGTCGTTGGCCGGGGCTGCCGGTGCAGGTTCGGAGCCGTGCACTGCCACCGCGTAGCCATCGGGGTCCTGGAAGACGAAGGTGCGGCCGAACGGCGTGTCGAAGGGATCGATGAGGATCGGCACGCCGTGCCCTTTGAGGCGGTCGTGCAGTGCCTGCGCGTCGTCGGCGCGCAGAGACAGTGACACGCCGAGCCCGACGGGCCCGGCAGCGAGATCGGTGCCAGGCAGCGGTTCGCGGACAGCGAAGGGGATGGTCGAGGTCTGGAAGGCCACCACGCCAGGAGGTGCGCCTGGAGAACGTTCAAGGCCGAGTTCCCGCTGGTAGAAGGCCGCTGCGCGGTCAAGGTCGCGAACCTGGAGGGCAAGGAAGTCAGGGCCAGAGACATGGGTCATGGCGGAATCTCCTCATAAGGATCCACGGTGGCGCCGCGTGCAGGCGGGCGCCATCTGTCGGCCGGGATCGTGCTCGCGCTCATTAGACCCGCCGAAGCTCGCGGACTCATCGCTCCATCATCGCGATCCCACCGACCCGGTGTTCAGGCAGCCGGGGCAGGCGCAGGCTTCGGGTTCATCCCTAATGAACCCTTCAGCCCGCCCGCGGACCGGCGCAGGAACCGGTACAAGATCTTCGGCGCTGCCCCGCACTGCCCAGCCCTGCACCGCCCTGTACCGCCCGGTGCCTTGACCGGCGTGGCGGTCAAGGCACCGGCGTGCGAGCCACCTTGCGCAGGACCTGCCAGGACTGTGTCGCTCACTCGTGGCTTCCGGTCTCAGCCCGTGATGTCAGTATTGCGGCTCAAAGGTGAGCTTCACGATTTTCGAGAAGCTTTTTGTCGAGACGAGCTTCATGTTCGCGGTCTGACCGTCGCGGAAGAGTGTCTTGCCGGAGCCTATGAAGACGGGATGGATCGACACGTCGAGTACGTCAAGCAGGTGCTGCTTGACGAGGGTCTCCGCAAGCATGCCGTGGCCGTACACGAGAAGGTCTCCGCCGTCCTGTTCTTTGAGCTTGGCTACTTCGGCCGCGACATCGCCTCGCAAGATGGTCGAATTGTTCCACTCGGCTCGTTCCAACGTGGACGAGAAGACATACTTCTTGATGGCATTGAGCCTGTCGGCCCACGGGTGGATCCTCCCGGGCCAGATCGTGGCGAAGCTCTCGTACGTCGTCCGGCCCATCAACATCGCCTCGCACGCCGTCAGCTGGCCTAGGCCGTCCCGCATATAGGCGTCGTCCCGGTAGTCCATGAATCCCAGGACTTGTGGTCCTGTGAAAACCCCGTCGACGGAGACCAGTGTGTATTCAATAACTTTCCGCATGAGTCCGTTCCTTCCGTTAGGCCGACGTTGCGCCGGCATTGCCCCCTCATAAGAGGTAGACCCCAGCCGAACCCAAATCTGGGCGGCCGCCGCCGAACTGCTCAGCGGCCAGTGAGGACCGAGGGTTAGTTCAAGACGAGCAAACCGGCCTTGGTCGGCGTGAAGCCGCAGGCGCCGTAGTAGAACGCGCTTAGGTGATCTTCGAAGTCCACGTGCAGGTACTCGCAGCCCGCCGCTTTGGCGCCGCGGCAGGCGCGATCGACCAGCTCAGCACCGATGCCCCTGCGTCGTGCGTCAACGGCAACCATGACGTCTTGCAGCCAGGCATGGACCCGGCCATCCCAGAGCACGTTGACGAAACCGACCAGATCAGTGCCGTCGCGGGCTACCACCCAGCCCAGGCTGTGCCGGTGGACAAGCTCGACCCAGTTCCACCCCGGCTCGTCATGAACCGTGCTATCGAAGGCCTCGGCGTGCAGCATAGTGACCTCGTGATTGATGAAAGCACCCCGCCACTCGTAGATCACCACCATCAGGCCAACGTAAGCTCAGCCGCCAGCTCAGCGGTCATCTGGCGGGTGGGCCGGCCCGGGAGTCGAGCGCCTGGTCGTCGGCCGTGGCGATCGGCCGCTGGCCGTTCTGCCAGGGCTGGGTGCGGACCAGCCAGTAACCGCCGCCCGCAAGCGCCACGGCGCAAAGCGTCCAGCCCAGCGCGGTGGTGCCAACCCCGACGTACTTCAGCCCGGACGCGAAGATCACGAAGGTGATGATCGGCCTGATGTAACGGTCTGGCGCCCTCGACGACAGGAACGAGCCGATGAGCACCGCCGGCACGCTGCCCAGCACGAGAGAGGCGGTTACCCCGAACTGGACATGGCCGAAGATCAGCGCTCCCAGGGCCGCCGCCGCGGTGAGCGGCACCGCCTGGGTCAGGTCGGTCCCGACCAGCTGGCCGGCGCTGATCAGCGGGTAAAGGAACAGCAGCAGCACGATCATTAGCGAGCCAGAGCCGACCGAGGTCATACCGACGATCAGGCCGCCGATCATGCCGATCAGGACCGTTGGCAGCGGTCGGACCGTTACGCGTGCGATGGCGCCGATCCTCTGCTGGCCCGACCGCCGGTCCAGGACGTAGCGCAGAATCATGGCGGCGGCACCGGTCAGCAGCGCCGCGCCGAGCGCGGTCTGGACGTTCTGCTCCGCAGCGGAACCGTTGCCGAACTGGCGCAGCAGGTACGCGCCGAGGAACGCCATCGGCACCGAGCCGAGCACCATCCAGCCGACCAGATGCAGGTTGACCGTGCCCTTGCGCAGGTGCACCGCCGCGCCGACGGGCCGCATCACGACGGCGGCGACCAGGTCGCTGGAGATGGCGGCCGACGGCTTCACGCCGAACAGCAAGATCAGCATGGGGGTCATCAGCGCGCCCCCGCCCGCTCCAGTGAGCCCAACAAGCAGTCCCACGACCGCGCTGCCGAGGACGCGGCCACTGCTGCCCACCCATCATTCCCTAGTGTTCCGACAGGTAAAATACTGTAGCCACGGCCTTCATGCTGCGACTTCACGCTTCGGCTTCCATGACCGGGCTTCCATGACGGGGCTTCCGGGCTGGGCTTCCGGGCAAGTGGTCCCAGGCCAGCCTCACGCTGCCCGGCTTCCTGAACGAACAGTCGCGGCACCTGCCGGAGTAGAGCGTTATGAGCGTTCCGGAAATGTCGATCATGCGCCGATCGGCTGCGCGGGGTAGGTTGGCGTTGTGCCTGATGGGCCGGTCGCCGACGTCATCAGCCGGGGACGTGATCCCGATGGCGGCAGGTCGGTGCCCTGGCGGTGGTTCGCCGGCGTGACCGTTGCGGTGCTCATCGCCGGCGTTGTCGCGGGCCACCTGATCCAGGGGGGTTCCAGCCGCCCGCCGCACCATAAGGCGCAGGGATCCGTGTCGTCCGCGGCTCTGGCCGCGCCGTCGATGCTTCACGGGACGCCCTGGCGGCCGGGGGTCGCGCCCAGCACCTTCCTGTTCCTCGGCGGCGGCGGACTGCGGCTGCTGCATCTCGAAGATCCGGCGCGGGCATCCCTGACCGGCGTATCGCCAGGTGCGGAGCGGGCAGGCAATCCGCTCGGCCCTGGCGCGGCGGTGCAACAGATCACCTCGGCGGCGGGCGGCGTCGTCGCGCTTATTTCCAGCCACGGACCAGCAGGTCTCCGGGATATCGGAGATGTCCTGTTCATCCCGGTCGGCGCCGCAGGTGCCGGCGCTCCGCGCATCATCGCCAGGGCGAACTACATGGCCCTGGCGCCGGATCATCGCAGCATCTGGGTCGAGCAGGCGGGCCCGCCCTGGGGCAACGGGCCCACCGGCAGCCCAGCCTGGCTGGTCGACGAGGCCGGCCACCGCCTGTCCGGTCCCCGCAGCCTGCACAGCCGGGTACTCGTGGCCGCGACAGTCCGCGGCCTGCTCGTTCAGGGTCCCTTCGCGAAGGTAACGCTCATCAATCCAGTGACCGGCCGCACCGAACCGGCCGGCATCCCGGAGAACGCGATCATCGCCGGGGCCGACGCGGACCATGTGGCCTGGCAGGCCGCGTCCTGTACGCTCCGCTGCCCACTGCACGTCACCGATGTGCGGGGCGGTCCGGGCACGCAGATCACCTTGCCGCCGCATACCGCCCTCGATTCCGCCGATACGGCGGACTTCGATCCGGCCGGCCAGCGCTTCGCCCTGGCCCTGGACACCATCGATCATCAGGGCGCGGCCACCGGCACATACGTCTACGTCGCGGACATCAGCGCCCGCACGCTGATCCGGGTTCCGGGCGGGCCGATACCGCTCGCCGGGCTTCCCGCCGTGCCCGGAGCCTTCCCGGCCGGCTCCAGCGACGTCGTCTCCGCCCGTTGGGCCGCCGATGGCTCGGGACTGTGGCTCGTGGCCACCGATGGGCTTTTTCTCCAGGTGGCCTACTGGACGGGCACCGGCCCGCTCCATGTGCTCCGGCCGCAGGCCGGGCTGGCGTACAAATTCGACGTCCCGGGGACCCGCGCACCTGGTCAGTGACGGTGGTGGCGGCACCGACCGTGATGCGGACCGTTATGGGAAGAATTAGCGTTTGAGGTATTGGTCCGCGAGGTTCGGCGGCGCGCATGCCAACCAGCCGTCGGTAATCGCGTCCCGCAGCGCCTTCACGGAAACTCGCTGCAACTGTATGAGTACGGCGGAATATCCGTCGAAGTGGGGAATCGTAAAGAAAATTTCCGGATGCGCGGCGAGCACAGCCTCTTTCTCGCCGAGATCCTCGACGCGAACAGCCAGGATAGGTCCATCTGGCGGGGTCTCGTCGCCGAACCGCTTGAGATCCGCCTTGCTGAACGGCCGTTCCCACGCGAATGACTTACGAGCGACGAACCACGTTCGGTTGCCGTGACGTTCATCTTCTGTAACCTCGGGCAGTTCCGAGGCCATCAGGGCCGCGTCGTCGATAGTCGCCACACTCGTACCGTACTGCTTTCAGTTGGGTCGAAGGGAAGCCCGCTCGTGGCCGCGGCGTCACGTGGGTGACCGTGTCGAACATGCCGCTCGCCCAGATCGAGGCGTACAAGGCGCGGATGGGCTGGACGGTGCCGTTCGTGTCGTCGCGCGGCACGTCATTCGCGGACGACTGCGGCGCCGGTGGCGGCTTCATGCTGAGCGTGTTCCTGCGCGACGGCGAGGACGTCTACCGGACGTACAACACCACCTCCCGTGGCGTGGACCGGCTCGTCTTCGCCAACAGCATCCTCGACCTGACCCCGTACGGCCGGCAGGAGGACTGGGAGGACTCCCCGCCCGGCTGGCCACAGCGCCCCACGTACGGATAGTGGCGGTCGGCGGCGGCCTGCCATGTCACGCCACGGCGACGTGGTGCAGGCTTGCGTCGTGAGCATTCCGTTCCCTGAACCCACCACGCCCGTCTCGTCGCGCGCCGAGGTCTTCCTCGGCTACCTCGACTATTTCCGCTCCCAGCTGGTGAGCAAGCTTGAGGCATGCCCAGCAGCGAGGTACGCGGCAGTCGGCTGCCCTCAGGCTGGGAACCGATCGAGTTGCTCGAACATCTCACCTACGTCGAGATGCGCTGGCTGGAGTGGGGTTTCGAAGGCCGCGATGTCCCTGACCCGTGGGGCGATAGGCGGGACGGCCGCTGGTACGTCGCGCCGGACGAGAGCCTCACCGGGCTGATAGCGGCGCTGTCGGAGCAGGCCGCCCGCACCAGGGCCATTGTGGAGTCCCACGATCTGGCTGACATCGGCCAGCCTGGGGAGCGGTGGGAGGGCGCCGATCCTCCGGCGCTGGAGCGGATCTTGTTCCACCTGCTCCAGGAGTATGCGCGCCACGTCGGTCATCTCGACATCGTCAGCGAACTCGCCGGCGGCCCGACCGGAGAGTGATGGCGAGCCATAGGACCCAAGGACATCCCTCCAATCCTTCCCGGCTGAGCCGGGGGCTATGACGAAGCGCCTCGCGGCTCGGTCCCCACATCCCGCAGGAGCTGCGGCTTCTCGGGCAGCTTGCGGCTTTCTTTGAGGATCTGGCTGGCTGGCGCGCGCGACGTAGGCTGTGGGCCTGTGACACCCGATGAACGATGGCTCGCCGCGGTGTGGCCTTTCGTCCGCGCCCAGCTGCCGGCTCCGCCGGCCAGGGTGGTGGAGATCGGGTGCGGACCGCTGGGCGGCTTCGTCCCGCTGCTCCACGCTGGCGGGTACAGCGCTACTGGCATCGATCCTGAAGCACCGGAGAGGCCCGGCTACTGCCAGATCGAGTTCGAGCGCTATGACATGCCGGAGCCTGCCGACGCGCTCGTGGCGTGCACCTCCCTGCACCACGTCGCCGACCTCGGCCAGGTGCTGGACCTGGCGGGCGCGGCACTGGTACCCGGAGGTGTCCTGGTGGTCGTGGAATGGGCCCGGGAACGGTTCGACGAGCCAACCGCCCGCTGGTGCTTCGGCCGGCTTCCCCAGCAGAACGAGGAGTCCGGCTGGCTGCACGATCGCCGTGCCGGGTGGCAAGCCTCCGGCCAGGCCTGGGACGCCTACTGCCGGTCCTGGGCGGACGGCGAAGGCCTGCATTCAGGCCAGGACATCCTGCGCGAGCTGCGGGCCCGGTTCGAGACCGGGCAACTCGAATACGGACCCTATTTCTTCCCCGACCTCGCCGGAACCAGCGAAGCCGACGAGCGCGCGGCGATCGACGCCGGGCAGATCCAAGCCAACCGCATTCAGTACCGCGGCAGGCAGCGAGAAAGCCGCCCCACGGCCTGACGTCGGCTCATGCTTGCCGCTCCGCGGCCGGTTCGGTGCGCCGGCGGCTGTCAGCCAAAGTTGGCGCTGTCGGCGTCCGCTATCGTGGCGGAACCAGCGCTTCCGGGAGTTGGCCGATGCTTGACGACCTTTCGTACGACGACAGCGAGCCGCCGACGATCGGCCTCGTGCCAGCGGGCGTCTCCTGGGACGAGGTGCGGGATCACATCAAGATCGCCCACAGTCCGCTGCTGGTCGGCCCGGACCCCAGCGGCCAGTTCGTGGGAGCCTACTGGGCCGGCACGGAACTGGTGGTTGCCAACGATCTTGGATCCGACCAGGAGCAGGCCCTCCTCGAATTCCGGGACTTCTTGCACGAGCGCGGTGAGGTCTAGCCGCCCGGGGGCCGCGTCGGTCTAGGACAGGCTGGAGATGAACTCGCCGACCTCGGTGTCCTCTTGCTGAGCGTCGTAGTCACGAGCCCGCCACCTGGATGGCACGAACGCCGGGATGATCATCGCCAGCCCGGCCGCCCCGAGGATCCCGCCGAAGAGCATGGCCTCGAAGCCCGCTCCGTAGGCGTGTGACCTCAGTGGGATCAGATCGGCCGCGTGCCGGACGCTGACCACGTACAGCGCCGTCCAGCCGAGCAGGAGCAGTCCGGGCAGGCCGGCGGCGAGCGGTGAAATCCGGGGCGCGGCGATCAGGATCCCGGCCAGCATGCCAGTGCCCGCTACAGCGATGAGCGCGGCAAGCACGCTGTGATCGGAGATCAGGGAGCCGCCGCCAGCCGGCAACCGGGACAGCTGGGCGGCCGGGGAAGACAGCCGCAGCAGCCGCATGTATCCCCAGCCCCCAGCGAAGAACAGCACCCCGGCCATGACAATGGCCAGGACGATCCCGATCAGATGTCGCATGTCGTCACCCTTCGCCAGCCGCTCCGACAGTAAAACCGACACCCTCCGCCGCAGCGTTACATGAGTCCCTTATTCAGCATGGCGAAGCTGACGGACGCGCCGCCGATGGCCGAGACAACGGCGAACCCGGCCAGGCCGGCCAGGAAGGTGGTCTTGCGGCCGAGCAGGTCGGCGAGCCTGCCGCCGAGCAGCAGCAGGCTGCCGAACGTCAGGGTGTAGGCGGTGACCACCCACTGCCGGTCCACCGTGGTGAAGCGCAGCGCATGCTGCGCGGACGGCAGCGCGATATTCATCACCGTGACGTCCAAGACAATCATGAGCTGCGCGATGCCGATCACGCCCAAGGTGAGCCACCGCCGCCGGTCCCAGACGCTGTTAATAGAGGTGGCATCGGACATGAGAATAGAGGTGGCATCGGACATGAGATTCACGCTTCTTCCTCTGTCGTGAGTGCGCCCAGGCGCCTGTCGGCGGCCCTGTCAGCCGGGCGGGGCCGACAGGCGTGCTATTGCTCCGCCAGCGGGGCGGTCGGTGAGGGCGATCCCGGCGATCGCTACGACCGCGTCCCAGCGATCGCGGCGGCCGTATCTCGCCGCCGGGGCGCCGCTACACCGGCTCCAGTGCGGGGTCGTTCAGGCCGGGGGCCCAGGCCGGGCCAGCCCGATCTTGGATCGCAGCCGCAGCCATGTCCGCGATCGCTCCGTCGATCTCGGGCACCCGGTCGGCCCCCACGAAGTCCGCCATCTTGGTGAGTTCCGGGCTGCCCATGGCACTGCTCCTTCACGTGGTGTAGTTCTGTGATGCACTGATGCGCTCACTGTCACGCCTATTGGCTGCCCGTCGCCCCCTGGACCGCCCGGGGGATGGTCCCCTGGTTGTGCCCGGGGCGCAGGCTCGGGCAGGGCCAGGTGCGCCCGCCGCGTACATGACGTATCACGTACGTTGGTGGGGAGAAAGTGACCGGCCCGCCCGGGCCGGGACACGTGACCACCGACATGGTTAGCCTGGACATGACAAAGCGCAACCGTGACCTGGTGAAGCGGGGAGCGGTGCCCTCGACCTCCGGGAGTGGCCAGGTCACCGGGCCGGCGGGCGGTGACCCTCGCGCGCAGCGGCGCCGTGGTTCAGGGCTGTGCTGGCGCACCTGGCCTGCCGCATCGGCGCCCGGGCGCAGGCCGCGAAGCGCAACGCCTGGCCAGCGGTGGTCTTCATTCCAGTGGCCTACGCTGATCACGTCGGCGGCAGTTGCCAGTTGAGCGGCAGGGTCAGAGCAGCAATGAGCAAGTCCAGAAGTCGTCCTGGAACCGGGCTGCTGGATCGCCACGGGGAGCGGGCGGTGCTGGATGGGGTACTGGATCAGGCGCGCGGGGGTAGCAGCGCCGTGCTGGTCGTGCGCGGCGAGCCCGGGATCGGGAAGACGGCGTTGCTGGACTATGCGGCCGGCCGGGCGGTGGGGTTTCGGGTGGTCCGGGCCTGGGGGGTGGAGTCCGAGATGGAGCTGGCGTTCGCCGGGCTGCACCAGCTGTGCCTGCCGATACTCGGCCGGCTCGACCAGCTGCCGGGGCCGCAGCGCGACGCGCTCGCGGTCGCGTTCGGCATGCGGGAGGGCCCGGCTCCGGATCGGTTCCTGGTCGGGCTGGCGGTGCTGAGCCTGCTGGCCGCCACCGCGGAGGACCAGCCGCTGGCCTGCCTGGTCGATGACGCGCAGTGGCTCGACCGGGCCACGGTGCAGTGCCTGGCGTTCGCGGCCCGCCGGCTGCTGGCCGAGCCGGTCGCCATGATCCTCGCCGCGCGCCAGCCGGACGACCACGATGAGCTGGCCGGCCTGCCCGGGCTGACCGTTACCGGGCTGGGCGATGCCGACGCGCGCACGTTGCTGGCCTCGGCGGTCGGCGGGCGGCTGGACGCCGAGGTGCGCGACCGGATCATCGCCGAGACCGGCGGCAACCCGCTCGCGCTGCTGCAACTGCCTCGCGGGCTGGGCCCGGCCGAGCTGGCGGGCGGTTTCTGGCTGCCCGACCCGCGGCCGCTGGCCAGCCGCATCGAGACCAGCTTTCTTCGGCAGTTCCGGGCGCTTCCGCGCGAGACGCAGCGGTTGTTGCTGACCGCGGCGGCCGAGCCGACCGGCGACGTGACCTTGTTGTGGCGCGCGGCCGGGCTGCAGGGCATCCCGGACGACGCCGCGGCAGATGCCGAGGGCGCCGGGCTGATCGAGCTGGGCGGGCGGGTGGGCTTCGGCCATCCCCTGGTCCGCTCCGCGGTCTACCAGGTGGCCTCCGCCGGTGACCGGCGGGCAGCGCACCGGGCACTGGCTGAGGCGACTGATCCGGACGCCGATGCTGACCGGCGGGCGTGGCATCTGGCCCACGCCGCGCCGCGGCTTGATGAGCCGGTGGCCGCCGAACTGGAACGTTCGGCCGGGCGGGCGCAAGCGCGTGGTGGCCTGGCCGCCGCGGCCGCGTTTCTCGAGCGCGCGGCAGCGCTGACACCGGACCGGGCGCGGCGGGCCGCGCGTGCCCTGGCCGCGGCTGCGGCGAAGGTCCAGGCGGGCGCGTTCGAGGCGGCGGGGAGGCTGCTGGGCGTGGCCGAGGCCGGGCCGCTGGACGAAGCCCAGCGTGCGCGTGCCGATCTGCTGCGGGCTCGACTCACCTTCGGGGCAAACCGGGGCAACGACGCCCCGCCCCTGCTGCTGAAAGCGGCCAAGCGGCTCGAGCCCATCGATGCCGACCTGGCGCGCGACACCTATCTGGACGCGCTGAACGCCGCGCTGTTCGCCGGCCGCCTGGCCAGTCCCGGTGGAAGCTCCCAGGATGTGTCACGGGCAGCGCGCGCCGCACCGCGGCCGCCGCACCCGCCGCGCGCGCCCGATCTTCTCCTGGACGGGTTTGCCGTGCACTTCACCGAGGGGTACGCGGCGGCAGTTCCCATCCTGCGGCGTGCGCTGAGCGCCTTTGACCGGGAGACGTCCGCGGAGGTGGAGCTTCGCTGGCTGTGGCTGGGCTGCGTCGCGGCCAACCATCTGTGGGACTACGACCGGTGGGATAGGTTCTCCCGTCGGCACCTCGAGCTGACGCGTGAAGCCGGCGCGTTCAGTGAGCTGCCCGGCGCCCTCGGCATGCGCGCCCACGTGCTCTTCTTCGCTGGCGAGCTGGCCGCCGCGGCGTCACTAGTCGAGGAAGTGCAGGTTGTGGCAGAAGCGACCGGCATGAGGCGCGCGCCCTACGGTGCCCTGGGCCTCGCCGCGTTCCGGGGCCGCGAAGCCGAGACGGCCGCGCTGGCCAGCGCGGCCAAGGAGGAAGTGGCGGTGCGCGGCGAGGGTAACGGGATCGGCGTCGCCGACTGGGCGACCGCGCTGCTCAGCAACGGTCTTGGCCGCCACGACCGTGCGCTGGCCGCGGCCGAACAAGCCAGCGCCTACCCCGCGGACGTGGCCTCAGCGAACTGGGGTCTGGTCGAGCTGATCGAGGCGGCCGCCCGCGCCGGGTCGCCCGAACGCGGGACCGCAGCGATGCGGCGGCTGGCGGAGTCCACCAGGGTCAGCGGCACCGACTGGGCGCTCGGGGTCGAAGCGCGCTCACGGGCCCTGCTGAGCGAAGGCGAAACCGCCGACCGTCTGTACCGCGAGGCGATCAAGCGGCTCGGCCGCATCCGGATGCGTGCGGAACTGGCCCGCGCGCATTTGCTCTACGGCGAATGGCTCCGCCGCGAAAATCGCCGCATCGACGCCCGCGAGCAGCTTCGCGCCGCGTACCAGATGCTGACCGCGATGGGCATGGACGGGTTCGCCGAACGCGCCCGCCGCGAGCTGCTGGCCACCGGGGAAACGGTGCGCAAGCGCACAGTGGAGACCCTCACCGACCTCACCGCCCGGGAGGCCCAGATCGCTAAGCTGGCCCGGGACGGGCACACCAACCAGGAGATCGCCGTCCAGCTGTTCATCAGCCCCCATACCGTCGAGTGGCACCTGGGCAACGTGTTCACCAAACTGGGCATCACCTCCCGCAAAGACCT
>WNFD01002687.1_pt1 | contig 17881 bp, 15 predicted proteins | sample 5400491 | NCBI WGS metagenome assembly WNFD01 (sample SAMN13153343, study PRJNA577476) | soil metagenome | isolation source: 120 cm saprolite under Douglas fir tree site 2 hole 2 replicate 2 | place: USA:California | collected 2015-04-18 | reverse complement strand
ACGGGAGCAATACTCAAGAATGCTTTCGATGCGTGCAAAGCCTTGCAAGCCAGAGGGAAGCGTCCCGCTCTCTACAGCGTGCACACGATCAAGCCGATCGACTCGGCATTATTGAAAATGCTGGGAAGAGAGTTTGAGGTGATCATCACGGTCGAAGAGCACAGCGTAATCGGTGGGCTCGGTAGCGCGGTCGCTGAAACGTTGTCACAGATTGAGAAACCGCGGGCACAGTTGAAGATCGTTGGCCTGCGAGATGGTTTTTCTTCGATCGTCGGAGATCAAGCCTACTTGCGAGAAGCATATGGACTATCTGCTCCCAAGATCGAAGCGGCAATCTGGGAAAGTTATCGTTCGGCCCGTCAGGGCGTCAGCAGTGGGCTCAGGGTCGTTTAGCCGTTCGATTTCCGGCCATTTGGCGCATGAAATTCATTTTTTGGCATCACGACGTGCATGGTCCGATCGATCTGGAAGACCTCTGGAGGGGAACGCACGGATTTGCTGGGTCCGTGGCGCGCATGCGGATCCTGTTCTGGATTGCAGCGCGTGGTCATCAGGTTTACCTCGTCGGAAATGTCAGGTCGGCAATCTTTCGAGGGGTAGTTGCGGTATCGGGAGAACCGTGGTCGGACCCCAAGTTTGGCCCGGACGCGGATCATCGTCCCGCGATCCTGGTAATGCAGACTGCTCCTACTGAGGAGGGCTGGCAGAGGCTGAAGAGTCATGCCAGGGAATTCACGACCATCCTTTGGCTGGCGGGTCCCGTACCACACGTGAGGTGGATCGAAAGAGCGAAAAGGGGAGAGCTGTCGTCAGTCGTGTGCATTAGCGAGTACCAAAGGGACCTCTACCGAATCTATCGTGGCTTTCGGCGGCTGGAGGTCTGTTACCTGGGAATTGACCTGGACCTGATGGCTGAAGTTGAAGCGAAGCGAGCCGCTGTCCCGGTCGCTTTGTTTTGCTCAATTCCACGGCGCACGAAGGGACTTCATCACGTTCTTCGGGCATGGCCCGTCGTTTGCCGCAGGGTGCCGGACGCGCAGCTTTGGATCTCGGGTTCCGCGAGAATTCATGATCCACGTGTGGAGGTTGGCCGTACTGGTGTTCTCGACCCGAGCCTGGAACGAGAATTCCCGCAGTTTTTTGGCACGCCCCAAGCGTGGCGCAGCTGGGGGATCGAGTTTCTGGGAGCACCTGCAGATCTCCGCGATGTCTATCGAGCGATGAAGCAAGCTTGGGTAGCGGTGGTCAACTGCAATTGGATGGGCTCGCTCGAGATGTTCTGCCGCAGCGCGATCGAGGCGCAGGCGGCAGGACTCCCAGTGGTCGCCGCGGCGGCAGGCTCGCTGCCGGAAGTAGTGCGAAACGGGACGACTGGTATCTTGGTTCGCAGGAAAAGTAGCCGGAAGCTGGCGGACGCGCTCATCCGTTTGTTGAGCGAGCCAACCACCAGGTCGAGGATGGGTAAGGCTGCGGAAAGCTGGAGTCGGGAGTTCGCTGAATACGAACCACTGGTGAATCAATGGGAGGCGTTGGCAATTCGTGCTCAGTTGGGCCAGCCTGCACCCGCGACGTCGCCGAATTGGTCGAAGGATCTTCTCCGAGCGGTGGGTTACGGCTCGATGCGTGCCTGGGCGCGTGAGCGGTTACGTGGAACGCTAATCGAGCGACAAGTCTTCAATTTCATTGGGTCCCGCTAATTAGGTTTGGAAACCCTTGAGCTCTGCTCGACGCGCCGCGCCATGACCTCGAGTTAAGTCAGTTTCTGGTACATCTTTGAACGATAAGCATATGTATTTACTAAGTTTTATTAGAAAGTTGTCGCGCGACAATTTCTTCGCTTTTTCGAGCGGTCATCCCCCTCCAAATGTCTTTGCGATCTCCTGCATGATCCCGCTGAGAGGCTTGATTGAGTTCGCTACCTCCTCTGCTTGCGCCGCAAGGTCCTGGGGCTGTTCCGCGGATTGTTCGTCCCCGGCGCCCGCTCGGTTCATGGGAGTACTCGCGAGGCTCGGTTCGTCGGCATTCGCCGCATTCGCCAACATCACAGCCTCGGGCGCGATGACGCCCGGGTGCGGCTCGTTCCGAAGAAAGCCTAGCAGCGCGAGGCGGAAGTCCTTTACGTACTGCTCCACTGAATCGCCCGGCCGAACGTTTCGCGCGCGCACGATTACCTCATTTCCCTTCCACGAAAACCGGAATCCGCTGTACTCCGTCGCGAGGTCCGCGGGCTTTTTCTTTGCTGCAGACTTCGGGTTGCTTCGCCCGAGCATCTTCTGGACTCGCCGGGCCGTTTCCTTCGCGCTCATCCCGCGCTCGACCACTTCCTTGGCCAATCGGATTCGCCTTTTTCGGTCTTGGAGCCGGTCCAGGGCACGGCAGTGAAACTCCGTCAGCTGTGCCGTCTTGAGCATTTCCTGGATTTCCGCCGGCTCGTCCAAAAGTCGGAGCAAGCGCGATAGCGTCGGTGCGGCCATGGCGCTGCGTTCGGAGACTTGCTCCTGCGTGAGATGGTACTCGGTCATCAACTTCTGGTAGCCAGTGGCGCGCTCAATCAAATTGAGGCTTCGGCGCTGCTCATTGTCCACCATTCCTCGCAGCGCGGCGTTCTCATCCGTCATCTCTTCGACGACGGCCCAGAGTGTCGCCCAGCGCAGGAGCTTGGCGGCGCGAACCCGGCACTCGCCACAGACCAACTCGAACCAATCCTCGGAATCCACAGCACTGGACGGAGGAGCAGCAGGCCGCACCAGCAACGGAGTATTCTGGCCCACTTCCTTCATCGAGGCCGCAAGCTGGGCAATCACCTGGTCCGAAAACATTTTCCGCGGCTGAAAGTGGGCAGGCAGGATGCGATCAATCCGAACTTCTCGCAGAACGCGTCCCTGGTGCATCGGTCCCGCTCCCGAGCGCCAACCCTAATCGACTCTGAGCTGCTCCGCCAAGCATCTTCGTCGCACGATTGCCATGATGAGCGGAAAAGGTGTACCGCCTAGACGCGGGCTCGGATTTTCGGCTCGTCCCGCTCCCGTGTTCGGTTTCTCCCGCCGATTAGAGCAACCGTGTCGCAGAGAATCTTGAAGTCTGCGCGCAAACTCCGTTCCCTTACGTACTTCAACTGCAGGCGCAACTTCTCGGGACGAATCAGCTCTCGGTAAGCTTCATCAGCATTGGCATATCCCGAGTTAGCGACGATCTCGCCTTCGTTATGAAACTTGATCGAAGACCAGTCGGTGATTCCGGGACGAACGCTAAGGATTGCCTTTTCTTCCTCGGTGTACATGTCCACGAACTTTTGGACTTCGGGGCGAGGCCCCACCAGGCTCATCTCACCCAACAAAACGTTGATGAGTTGCGGAAGCTCATCAATTTTATATCGCCGGATGAAATGGCCTACTCCAGTGATTCGATCATCGCGAACGCTAGTTGTGTCCGGCCCGCCTCGATTCGCGCGCATGCTGCGAAATTTAAAGATGCGAAAAGGTTTTCCTTGGAGCCCGACTCGCTCTCCGCGGTAGAAAACCGGGCCGGGGCTGTCCAACTTGATTGCGATTGCGACTGCCGCCATCGGGAGCGCCAGTACTCCCAATCCAGTAGCAGCGACGCCTACATCCAAAGCTCGTTTCGCGATTCCGTAAATTGCATCTCGCGATGAAGGCATGCGGGGAAGATATCACTGATGCGATGCTAAGATGATGTCTTCGCCGCGACTGCGGAACTCACTTTCCAGAAAGAGAACTCAATTGGCTTACCGCGTTCCTTTTGTCGATCCGAGGGAGCACTACCGTCGCTATGGAGAGGGTATCGACCGGGCAATCCGAGAGTGTTTGACCCAGGGCGACTTGATCATGCGCCGGCAGCTCAAGGCATTTGAGGAGAACTTCGCTCGCTTCATCGGCACCAAGTACGCGGTTGGACTGAACAGCGGTTATCACGCGCTCGCCTTTTCAGTGTTGGCTGCCGGTCTAGGACCTGGCGACGAGGTCATTACCGTTGCCCACACATTCGCCGCGACCGTTTCGGCAATTGTCCACGCCGGTGCAACTCCGAGACTGATCGACGTAGGCCCGGACTACAACATGGACATGGTTGCTCTGGAGCGCGCGATCACTCCAAGAACGCGAGCGGTCATCCCGGTGCATCTCAACGGTCGCGTTTGCGACATGGAGCGCCTGAACTCGATTGCGAAGAAGCACGATCTATTGGTCATCGAGGACGCGGCGCAGGCGGTTGGCGCGACCAATCGCAAACAAAAGGCGGGCTCTTTCGGCCTCACCGGCTGTTTCAGCTTTTACCCCTTCAAGCTCCTCGGCGGCTTTGGTGACGGCGGCGCCATTACCACCAACGATCCCAAAATAGCCCGCGCGATCACCTTGATGCGGTACAACGGAGAGGATCGCGAAACCGGCGAATTCCACTACCATGGTCAGACCGCATTGCTGGACAACGTGCAGGCCGCAGTATTGGACTTCAAGCTCACCCACGTTCCCCAATGGATCGAGCACCGCCGCGAAATCGCTCGCCGTTACCGCAACGGTCTAGGGAATGTCGCAGAGATTGTGCTTCCTCACTTCGCTGGCGATCAGTACGAGGACGTCTATCAGAACTATGTGATCCGAACCGCGCGGCGTGACGATCTGAGGGCGTGGCTGAAGGAGAATGGAATCGAAACCCTGGTCAGCTGGCCAACTCCAATGTGGCATCATCCCGGCTTGAAGCTGGGCGAGTACCATCTTGCCGAAACCGAGGCGATTTGTCGGGAGGTCATCTCGCTGCCGATGAGCGCTGAGACCACCCACCAACATGTCGAAGAGACGGTTGCTTGCATTCGGCGCTTTTTCGAACGATGACAGAGTCAGGCAGACCATGACCCTCAAGCTCAGCGAACGAGCGGACGTCATCTCGCAGTCCGAAATCCGTATCATGTCGGTGGAGTGCGAACGGGTCGGGGGAGTCAACCTCTCCCAGGGCGTCTGCGATACCGAGATACCTCTCCCCGTCCGCCGCGCCGCTCAGGAAGCGATCGAAACCGGCGTCAACACCTACACCCGGTTGGAAGGTCTGATCGAGCTACGCACGGCGATCGCCAAGAAACTGGCTCGCTACAACGGCCTGCGGTACGACCCAGAGACGGAGATTATCGTCAGCGCTGGAGCGACGGGTGGCTTTTATTGCGCCTGCCTGGCTCTCCTGAATCCTGGCGATGAAGTGATCCTATTCGAGCCGTACTACGGCTACCATCTGAATACGCTTCTCGCGCTGTCGGCGGTTCCCACTTACGTGACCCTTAAACCACCCGAGTGGACGTTTCCGGCCCGCGATCTGGAAGCAGTCGTGACAGCGCGGACGCGTGGAATTGTGATCAACACGCCAGCCAATCCTTCGGGAAAAGTCTTCACCCGAACTGAGTTGGAACTGATTGCTGATTTCGCTAACCGTCACGATCTCTTTGTCCTCACCGACGAGATTTACGAGCATTTCCTCTTTGATCGCCGCCAACACGTCAGCCCGGCAGTATTGCCCGGGATGCACGAGAGGACGATCACCGTCTCCGGGGCATCGAAGACTTTCAGCATCACCGGGTGGCGGATTGGGTGGAGCGCCTGTAGCAGGCGATGGACACCGCTCATCGGCGCTCTGAACGATCTCGTCTACGTGTGTGCGCCGGCACCTCTACAATCGGGAGTCGCCGTGGGACTCGAGAAGTTGGGTCCCGATTATTACGAATCGCTGATCCGGGAGTACGCGGTCAAACGAGACAAAATCTGCGGAGCCTTGAGCAAGGCAAAGCTGACGCCATTTGTTCCTCAGGGTGCCTATTACGTACTTGCGGACGTGTCCCGGCTGCCGGGTGGGAACAGCAAAGAACGCGCGATGTACCTGCTGGAGCGAACCGGCGTGGCCAGCGTCCCGGGCTCGGCTTTTTACCACGGCTCCGATGGCGAGGAGCTCGTGCGGTTTTGCTTTGCCAAGAAGGATGAAGATCTCGACCGAGCCTGTCGCCAGCTGGAAAACTTGAAGGTCTAATGGGCGCAGCGCAAGCGGTCGCCGACTACTCGCAGGTCACCGAGCTATCCGGCGCTCGAGGCAGTCGGGCACAGTTTGCCAGGATGTGCCAGCGCTATTACTTCGCCGGCCAATTCTGCGAGGGCAAAGAGGTTCTTGAGATTGCCTGTGGTGCTGGCCAAGGCTTGGGTTACTTGGCGCAGCGGGCTCGACGCGTGGTGGGCATCGACATCGACGATCGGGTGTTGTCGGTTGCCCGTGCCCACTATGGTTCGCGCATCGAAATACGGCAGATGGACGGCCAGGCACTCGCCTTTGCAGATCAAAGTTTCGACGTCGTGGTCCACTTCGAGGCGATTTACTACTTGCCTCGACCGGAACAGTTCGCGTCTGAGGTGCGGCGTGTACTGCGGCGCGGTGGAGTGCTCGTGGTTTGCACCGCGAACAAGGACCTCCCGGACTTCAATCCGAGTCCGTTCTCACATCGGTACTTTGGTCCACCCGAGTTGTTCACTCTGCTGCGCCCGCATGGATTTGTGGTGGACTGCTTCGGAGCCGACGCCGTTGGTCCGCTGACGCTTCGCGGGCAAGCCTTGCGAACGCTGAAGCGTGTCGCGGTTCAGCTCGACCTCATTCCCAAGACCATGAAGGGCAAAGAGCTGCTGAAGCGAATTGTTTTTGGCTCATTGGTGGAGCTGCCAAAAGAGATTCCTGAAGGCCAATCGGTCGAGTTGCCGGAGCCGATTGCCGCTGATCGACCAGACAGAGAGCACCGCGTCCTCTTCGCAGTTGCTCGTCGAATTGGGTAGAGGTGTTTAGACGCGCTGGGTAGGCGTCTCTTTGCGAAAAATGCCCTTGGGAAGAACCCGTTCCAGCACCAGGCAGAGGCCCGCGTACCCAGTGCCAATGCCGTGGATGGCGTGCAGCAGAAAGAATGCGGGAGGAAGCGTGAAGACGTACTCGATCCTTCGCTCGGCTGCAGCGACATGAATGGCAGCCACCAAGGCCGCGCAGCCGTATGCCGCGGCGCCGGAGAGAAGCCCGATCCTTGACCACGAGAACCATGGTGACAGCAGTGCCGTCGCCAGAAGCCATGCCACGAACGCAAACGGGACCAAATGCCTCGGCCGAAACGCCATGACTCCAAACTTCAAGGGAAAGAGGACCCAAAATCCGTTTGAAAAGTAATAGGGGACAATTCTCCGTAGACCGGAGCGCGCCTGGTAACGGCTCTTGATCTGCGGGACCCAGAGAATCTTCCCGCCTCTCTTTCGCAGCCGGATGTTGAACTCCATGTCCTGACTGCGAGCCATGTCTTCCCGGAAGTAGCCGATTCGATCGAAAAGCTCTTTTCGGAAACACCCAAAGGCAACGGTATCGACGTACCGTGGCTCGAGGGATTGGCTGGTTTTGTGGTGCGCATCACCACTTCCGAATGGATGGCCGATCGAACGAGCCAAGGCCCGATCCATCACCGTGTCCTCGGTCGGCTCTACCAGGCAGGTGCCTCCGACGTTGTCCGCTCCCGACCTCTCCAGCCATTCAACACACTGCGCGATGTAGTCCTTTTCATAGTACGCGTGAGCATCGAGACGTACGATGATCTCGCCGCGCGCGGCCTGGATGCCAATGTTCATTGAGCTTGGGACGACGTGCTTGGGATTGTCGAGCACTCGGAGCATCTCAGGATATTTCCGTTGATACTCGGCGAGAATTTCGCGAGTCCCGTCATTACTCATCCCATCAACGACGATAATTTCCATCCCGCCCTTCGGGGCGACGCTCGAAAGCACCGAATCCACCACGGAGCGGATGTACCGAGCCTCGTTACGACAAGGAATGATGATTGAAACTTTGGGAGGCGCCATCTGTTGGGCCTTGGCCGAAAACGTCAGAGCCTTCTCCCCTTTCTTGCCAACAAAGCCATTCGTCGGCATGCTTCGTTCAATGAGCAAAATGCTTGATCAAAAGCCAGGCCCGGCACTGGAGGGCGGTTTCCGAACTCACGAGGAACAGCTGGTGGGAAGCCGCCTTCAGGCGGTTTTCGAGAGGTCACCAGATTCTTGGGAAAAGAAGATCGAGAGCTTTCCAAAGTATATCAAACGCCAAAACCTCACGAGACTCTTGGCCCAATATGAGATCTTCAAGCGCGTCCTCCAGGTCAAGGGCTCGGTCGTTGAATGCGGAGTATTTCGTGGAGGAGGTTTGATGGCCTGGGCACACATCAGCGCCATCCTTGAGCCGGTGAACCTCACCCGACGCATATATGGCTTTGATACCTTTGAGGGTTTTCCAAAGCTGTCGCAAAAGGACTCGACCCCTCTCTCCACTCTCAAGGAGGGAGATCTGTACTCGGATTCTCGCGAAGAGCTGTTTGAGCTGATCAAAATCTACGACTCGTATCGGTTCCTCGGCCACATCCCCAAAGTGGAGCTGATCAAAGGAGACGCGACCCACTCGATTCCCGAGTTCTTGAACATGCACCAGCATCTGGTGGTCAGCTTGCTGTTCCTCGACTTTGACCTTTACGAGCCTACGCAGGCCGCGATCCGTCACTTTTTTCCACGCATGCCCAAAGGAGCGGTGATCGCCTTTGATGAGCTGGACAACCCGCTTTGGCCAGGCGAAACCTCTGCCTTGATCGACGAGCTTGGAATCGGACGACTGAAAATGGAACGGTTGGAATTCGATCCATACATCGCGTTCGCGGTGATCGACTAGTACGACCGATCTGAAATATGTGCCGGGGATGTTAAGGGACCTCGAGGCATGCGCAGCAAGATTACGCTTTCGCTCCGAGGTCCCAAAAAACTTCTCGGGTCGAATTTCAGGCGCGATGTACTAGGTAGGCTTTCTGAAAACCATAAAGCTCATGTAGTGCGAGTCGATCAACAGCTGCTGGTACACACCTTCAGCTACCAATTCATCGCAGACCGCTTTCACCGGCGACGCATTTTTTGTTCCTTCGTAGTAGCCGAAATAATCATGTAAAATGAAGTAGCCGCCCGGCCGCAAGTTGTGAGGGACGAAGCGGTCAACATCGCCCCGACAACCTTCGTACGAGTGGTCACCATCGATGAACACCACGTCTGCCACTACATCTAGTTTGACCGTTTGCGAGTCGCCGTTAAGGTACTCAACATACCGCGAAAGATTGTTCTTCTCGATTAACTCTTCGGCTTCGGGTCGAGGGGCGCTATCGATGGAGTAGAGCTTGCGGAGCTTGGGCAAGTGAAGCGTCTGGTAGTCCACCTCGTGAGAACGCTGAAGGTGGTCGGCCGGCTCTTGCCAGCCCCAATCACAAAAGCGCAGGGCGCTCGCGAGCGCAAGGGTGGAAAAACCTTTGAAGCGACCGATTTCAATCGCCTTCTCTCCCCGAATGCTGACCAAGAGAGAAAACAAAGTCATGCCGAGACCTAGCTCGGAGCCTTTGTTGCTCAGCTCCGATTTCAATGTCTGTAAAAACTCTCCAAAGTAGGGACCGTGGTCGACTGAAGTCGGACGAATGCGCGCGACATCCGCGATGGCCTGAACGCCATTGCCGACTTTTCTGATCACCCTATTAATCAACATTGCTTCTCCTTTTTTGGATGCAGCGAACTCAACACTATACCGCCTGTCGGCTCGTCTATTTTGTTTGATCAAGCAATTTTCCTAACTGGGACCTCGACAACGTGTGGGATCAGGTATGCCGAACCGCGCGCTTGAGCCGCTACGTTACCTTCAGGGCAGCGCGAGGACCGAAAGCGCCTGCTCGATTCACCGCGACTCAGACCAGTGCTGCCATCAGACTTTTCATGCGGTCTCGATGGGAATAGCCCGAAGTTGTACAACGATGATGTCCAGCCCGCGCAATCGCGCGTCGCTGCTCAGCGTGGGCTAGGTAGTACCGGGTTTTTTCTACGAGCTCTTCGGCGGATGCGTAGAATTCGGCCTCTTTCCCTTCGGCGAAATAGCGCAGATGCTCGTCTGTACGTTCCGTTAGGAGAAAGCCGCCGACCGCCGGAATCTCGAACGTCCTGGAGTTGGAATACCTGTTGTTATTCCATTTGGAGAGGACACCGAGACAAATGTTTGCAGCGGCCAAAGCCTTGACGTAATCCACACCGTAGACCGGCTGGATCTGCGCTCGATCTGAAAGAGATCGGGCTCGATGCCAACCGGGGCCAAAGACTCGCGCCGCCATGCCAGCCTTCCGCAATATCGAGATGATTTGCTCTGTGTTGGGTTCCCAATGCCCGATGAACACGACGTCCGTCTGGAATTTTGAGCTCTCATCCTCGGTCAACTGAATAGGGCGATGGAGGCTCGGATCGTAACCGAATTCAGTCATTACGATCTTACGCGCGCCCATGCGTTCCAGGTAACTCTTGCTGGGCGAAAAAGTGAGGACGTGTGCGTCGTACAGTGGGACCGTCTTGAAGAAATGGCGGTACCAGTACTTGCGAAACCCGAACCATTCGGAAGTGTAGTGGACCAGTCGCGTGGTGGCATCTCGCAGCGCGGCCACGGTGCTTGGCCAAAGGTACGCGGCCTGATCGATGTAGACCAAATCTGGAGTCACTTCTCTCGCCAGGCGGCGGATCGCGTTGTTGTAGGCGACAATGTTCGGTCCAATCAGAAGATGCACTTGTGCCTTCCGCAACAAATGGGGACCGCAGTCGATAAAATCCGTCTGGTCTAGTCCGATCACCTCATAACCCAACTGGATTAGAGCCTCGCGCCGTGCCGCGGTCAGGCTCCCCGGCCTGAATGGTCCTGTGTAGAGAATTTTCATCCAGATTTGCGAAGCAGGACGATTGCTTTCGCGGCCCAGTCATCTGGCAGGAGTGGATCGACGAGGTCATTCAGCGCGTTGATTGCGAGATCGGCGCCTGGATTTATCCACTTCCTCACGACCGCTGCGGCGTGTCCGATTCGCCGCGCGATGCCCGTCACTTGTGGCTGGTCGAGCGCGCCCCAGACCGACAAGTCTTGTAGCCAGCTCTTGCAGGAGAGCCGACGCACCTCCACCGCAAATCCGGCGTCGGCAAAGAGCCGTTGCCATTCGTTTAGAGAGCGCATTCCATGATGGCCCTTGGAGTCGATGAAAATGGCGTCGTACCACGGCTGTCGCTTCGCCCAGCCGACGAACGATGCGTCCGTGTCGACGTCGAAAAAGTGCAACATTTGACCGTTGGGTTTGAGGACCCTCGCCATTTCAGAAACGGATTGCTCGATCATCTCCGGGCCCAGGTGCTCCAGGAGGAAGCTGGATATAAGGGCGTCCGCGCAGCCGTTGGCGAGGGGCAAGCTGGCGACGGTGGCCTGCACAGCTGAGCCATAGGTGCTGGCTGCGTAGCGAACCGACGCCGAAGAAAGCTCGATGCCGAGCATGTCATATCGCTCGGCTAGGAAGCGCGACCCTCCGCCGGGTCCGACTTCGATCACCGCTGAGCCTGGGGCCACCGCTTGCGCGATATCGTACAGAAAATGGCTGCGCGCGAGATACAACCCGAGCTTCCCGACCGGGCCATTTGAAAAATTCCGTCCAGTGCTGGTGAAGCCATGGTCGTCATAGAAGGTATTGTTCACTCCAAAATTGATGATGCCCTGCGAGGCGGGATAGCGCGCGTAACAGCTGGTGCAGACCAAGTGCTGGTCGTCCTCAGCCATGTCGTCCGGTAATTCGAGTGAAGCGTGACATCGGGGGCAAGCCAAGCGCGATCTCCAGCCCTTGGAAATCGAGAGGTAGCTCAGCCGGCCAGAGCTCATGCCACCTCTCGAATTACCCCGAGGCGACGCATCTGCGCTTCGGCTTCCGCGAAGTAATCTTGCACTTTGCCTTGTTCCCTGATCCACTCGACATATCGCCGGAGGGTATCCAACAGCGGTGTCTTGGGCACGAATCCGAGGGCCCCAAGCTTCGAGTTGTCGCATCGAAAGTGTCGGATATCGCCGAGGCGATAGGCGCCCGCCATCGTGGGTTGCACCTCACGACCAAATGCCTGAGCCAGAAGCCGAACGAAATCCAAGACACTGGTGCTGACACCAGTCCCAACATTGAAGGCGTGATAATCGGCCTTCGGATTATCAAATACAAAAAGATTGGCCTCGGCCACATCCCCCACGTAGACGTAGTCGCGAAGCTGACGTCCATCCTCGTAAATCACTGGTGGAAGATTGTTAATGATTCGCGTGGAAAAAATAGAACATACTCCGGAATAGGCGTGATAAATCGACTGGCGTGGTCCCTGCGTGATGGCGTAGCGGAGCGCGACGGTTGGAATGTGATAGGTCTTGCCTAGCTCCAGTCCGATCGTCTCTTGAGCCCGTTTGGATTGCGCGTACATCGTGCGAGGGTCCAACTCGTCTTCGTTTGTGGGAACGGGTTGGAGAACCGACGAGCAGTGCTTGCAGCGATGCTCGAAGTTTCTTCGGCGAAGGTTTTCCTCGAGGCGTGGCGCCGGAAGTACCTCGCCATGGTTTGGACACTGGTACTTTCCTTCGCCGTAGACCGCCTGACTTGAGGCAATGACAACTTTGTTTACCGGGAGCGATTTGGCGACAATCAATTCGTAAATCAGCGCCGTCCCGCCACCATTGACATGCCAGAAGCGACTATAGCTTGGCAGGAAGCCCTGATAAGCGGCTTGGTGAAAGACTGCATCGACACCCCTCAAGGCTGGCCCGAGGACGCGAGGGTCTTCGACCGCACCCTGAATGAACTCTGCAGCTGGAGGAACCCAACTGGGTTTCCCGTTGAGGTGGCAAGGCAGCTCCAGGCTGTCGAGAATCCTAACCTCCCAACCTCGCGCTAGGAGCCTATCGACAATGTGGGAGCCGACCAACCCTGCCCCACCCGTGACCAGTGCGCGCAAGCCTAGGGTCTCCTGGGCTGTCTTTGGAAATCGATGATCGCATCGGCAATGTACTGTACCTGAGTTGACGTCAGCTCCGGGTAGACCGGAATGCTGAGAATCTCCTTGGCAGCTTTTTCGGTTTGAGGAAGGCTCCCGGATCGCCGTGAATAGGGCCGGCATGCTCCTTGGAGGTGACATGGGATCGGATAATGGATCCCGGTTTGGATCCCCCGCTCATTGAGGTGTGCGGCCAGCTCGTCACGGTGCGCTGAGCGAACCACGTAGAGATGATAAACGTGGCGGGCGTAGGATTCCTCAATCGGCAGTCCGATTCCGCTGTTGCGAAGTTGCGAGTTCAGCTGGGAGGCATGGTCTCGACGCCCTTCGGTCCGCTTCTCGTTGTGGCGGAGTTGTATCCGTAGAATTGCTGCTTCCAATTCGCCGAGGCGAGCGTTCAGCCCAAAACTGGGGTGGGTATACTTGTCGGTGCGACCGTGATCTCTCAGGCGCCGAATCTTCTCTGCCAGATCATCATTGTTGGTGGTGACCGCACCGGCATCGGCATAAGCCTTCATGTTTTTGGTGTACACAAAGCTGAAACAGCCGATATCACCGATGCTGCCGAGTTTTTTTCCTCGGCACTCACCAGCAACTGCCTGGCACACATCCTCGATCACCCAAAGCCTGTGCCGCTGGGCAAATTCGACAATGCGGTCCATGTCGGCAGCGTGACCATAAAGATGGACCGGTACCACAGCCCGGGTGCGCTCCGTCACCAGTGCCCCTAGCAGATCTGGGTTGAGCGTGTAGTTATGCGGGTTGATATCAATGAATACTGGACGCGCGCCGAGAAACGCAAGGGGCGCGACGGTTGCAACGAACGTATGCGAGGGAACGATCACCTCGTCATCCGGTTTGATTCCCAATGCCATGAAGGCAAGAAGCAAAGCATCGGTTCCAGAGCTTAGACCGATGGCGTGTCTCACCCCGATGCTGTTGGCAAACTCTTCCTCAAATGCTCTGCAGTTGGGCCCCATGTAAAGTTGCATGCCGTCTAAGACTTCCTCCAAAGCTCGCAAGATTTCTGACTTGATGGGGGCGTATTCCGCTTTCAAGTCGAGAAGAGGAATTTTCATTTATCCATACCTCTTTGTTGGGCTGAGATCCGAGCCGGACCCTGGCAAGGTTGCGACAGAAGTCGGCTGCCCACCAGCGGACATCGAAGCATTGATCGCCTCAATCGTTTCCGTCACTTGAAGGACATGCGCTTTTATCTCAGGCGGCTGGCGCCGTTGAACGACGCACTCCAGGAAAGTCCTCAGCTCCCGTCGAAGTGGCTCCTCGCTGGGCTCGGGCGAAGGCACACGGATACCGCGATCAAACAGCTCCAGCCCGATATTTCCGTGCTGGTCTATCCCGCCGCGGGGGCGGTAACCCCGATCGAACAGTCGCCATTTGTCTTCGCGCTGCTCATCGTAGTCCAACATCGCCTCGCTGCCGACGAGAAGCAGCGAGCGTTCTTTTTCGGGTGCGTACCAACTAGAGTAGAGGCTGAGCAGAAAGTTGTTAGGGTACTCAAGGACCGCGAAGCAAACGTCTTCCTTTGAGGCCCGAAGGTAGGCGCCGCCTCGGGCGGTCACGCACAGAGGCGCTCCCTTCAAGAGAGCATTGAGTACGTATACGTCGTGAATCAGATAGTCCCACGTGGCGTTAATATCTTCGCGGGCTCGCGGGCCGAGGCTGGCCCGCCGGGCGATCCCATATCGCAGATCTCCAAGCGCTTGCTCTCCGAGCAATGCTTGGAGAGTCAGGAAATACGAGGAGTGGAGAAAAATATGGCCTGGATAGACAACCAGCGAGCGTTCATGAGCCGTCTGGAAGAGTCTTCGTGCCTCGGTTGAAGAGGTAGCGAACGGCTTTTCGATGAAGGCATTTTTGCCAGCACGGAGAACCTGGTCCCCAATTTCAAAATGGGTCCGTGCGGGCGTACAGATGAACACGGATTCAATGCACGGGTTATCGAGTGCTTCGCTTAGCAACGACGCGGTGCGAATACCGGGAAACTGGGCTTCTGCGGCCGAGCGGCGATGCGACGCCGACTCAACAACCAGGACGTCCTCCACCTTGGAAAGAGCAACCAATGCCCGTACCAGGTTGGGAGCCCAGTATCCGAAACCAAGCACAGCGGTCTTCACGAATCTTCCTGTGGCGATGTGAAATCAGCCAGTCCACCTGCGGGAACGATCACAAATGTCTTGGCCTAAGAGCAAACAAACGATAGCTGAAGCGGCTATCAATCTGCAGCAAGCAAATGTCTTGGTGCTCGCCGAACCCACTCCACTTGAAAAGGCACTCTCGTTTGTGGGTCAGAGTCAGTCCATGTCGCATCACTTCGACTCGACGAGCCGTTGTTCCGGACCTAACGACCGATAACGCCGGCCACACGCACACGTTAGTTCGGCGGACAGGCCCTCGCCGCAAGTGCACACCCATCTGATCCTTCTCGCCGGATTTCCCACCACCAAGGCGTGCGATGGGACGTTTCGAATTACCACGGCGCCCGCGCCGACGAATGCCTGCTCGCCAATCGTGACACCGCAGACGATTGTCGCGTTAGCGCCGATCGAGGCGCCCTTCTTGACCCGGGTCAGAAGGAACTTCTCCGGTGCCTTCTTGAACGCAACTCGAGGATTCAAGTCATTGGTGAAAATCATGTTGGGTCCCAAGAATACCTCATCTTCGATCGTCACCTGGTCCCAGATCTGGACCGCATTCTTGATCGTCACGCGATTGCCGATCACCGCACCGGTCTCGATGAAGGCGTGATCGCAGATGTTGCAATCCGACCCCACCTGCGCTCCCTTCATCAAGTGGGCGAACGCCCAGATCCTCGTTCCTGGACCGACCAGCGCTGTTTCGCAGAGCGCTTTCGGGTGGACGAAGACGGTTGGATCGAGCGCGATCGCTAGCGTCTGTGCGTCTACTTTCATTGTTTGCGCTCCGCCGGAACGGTTGGATCCAATTTCGGGGTTTCGAGGAGGAGCCGAGATCTCTCCGACTTCTGCCGAGATTCAAACTCCAAAATCCGTGCGTCTATCCTTTTCTGAATATCATTGGGAAGTCCGGCCACCTCTTGGAGGGCAGCAATTGCCTGCGCGTATCGCCCCGAATCGGCTAGCATGTTCGCAAGCTCAAGGCGAAGGTTTGGGTCCTCTGGATCTGTCTCACGCGCGGCTTCCATCTGCTCGATCGCCTCGATCGTTCGGCCCTCTGCCTGCAGGGTGGCTGCGATCGATTTGTGCAGTTGCGATGATTCTGTGCTGTTGCGTGGCCGCGCGCTTAAAAGCGCCTTGCGTGCTTGTGCGAACTTCCGCTGGGCGACCAACAGCTCCGAAAGCTTGAGTAAGAGGTCTGCATTACCCGGCTGCCTGAAAGTGCCCGCAGTCAACTCTTCTCGCGCAGCTTCCGGCTGCCCTAGCTTCAAGAAGGCCTGGGCGGCCACAATGTAACTGGAAGCCCACTGCGGGTCGCGCTCCTGTAGCTTCCGGCTCCAAGTCAAAGCAAGCTCCGGCTCGTTCAGTGCCAGACTCACGTCTCCTAAACGAACCAGCGCAATGACATCGCCGAATTCGTTCCAGGCACGCTCAAAGATCTCCTTGGCTTCCGAGAAGCGCTGACCGTCGGCGAGCAGTGACCCCAAGGCGACCAGCCCATCAGCAGAGTCCGGCGCCACTTGAAGAATGTCCTCGAGATTCGGGTAGCGGCGGAATGCCTCGGCGAGAGCGTCTCTTCGTCCAAAGAGGAATGCCAAGCGGTACTCACGCTTGGCTGAGGTATCTCTTCTCGCAGCGGCTAGACACCCGGCGGCGAAGAAGTGAGCATTAGGCGAGGATGGGTTGAGCGCCATCGCCCTGAACAGCCATGGCAATCCCTCGCTGCACCGACCACTGCGGACCAGCTGCAACCCGGTTGCTTCCCGTGGAAAATAGTCAGTGGGGTGCCAGCCGGCCGCCGTTTGGGCAAGCACTCGAGCTTCCTCCGGAGACCGTGCGCTCGCGACCCGCACTCCGTCCAGTTCTGCAGAATGAAGGTGTTGAACTGAAATTCCGGCCACGGCGAGTGCTCCCGCAACGATTCCGAACACTCGGAAGGCTTTGGCCGGGAAAAAGAGTCTCCGACCGGGCTCGGCAAGTAGCGCGAGCGAAACTGCGAAGGGCACAGCCACGCCAAGGATCTCCAAAGAAAAGTCGACTAGGTTATGAAGAGCGAGTGCTGCAGTCCCCGCAACGATCCCAACCTTCGACGGCGAGAGTGGTCGCGCAACCGCCTTAAACCAGGTCCAGGCGAAGGCTCCGATTAGAAGGAGGCCGCTGGGGATGCCCAAGTCGACAAAGGCCTGGAGCCACTCGTTCTCAGCATGAGTCCAGGTGAATGGGTCGGCGTCGACCTTAAATGCGGGGAATGTAGTGGCGAAGGCACCTCGCCCAATGCCTGCGAGTGGAAATCTTCGTATCAACCCAACGAAGACGGGCCAAGCTGCGATCTTATCGATCGTACTCAGGTGACCAAACGATATTGTTTTCATCTCTTGGATCACGCGCTCATGAGCAAGAAACGAAGCAATAGCCACTGCACCCAAGATAGCAGTGAAGGCTCCAAGCAGGGTCCTCCAGCCGTCAGGCTCACGACGCCCGCTAAAAACGTAAACCAATGTAAAAATGCACAACCCCGCGAAGAAGGCCCCGATGCCTCCCCGGGACAGAGAAAGGAAGACGCCGCTAGCGCTGACGGCGAAGCAAATCATCCAGGCTACCCGTCGATTTCCCCTATTCTGCAGTCCAAGGCCCAGTGCTGGCCAAGTCGCCAGATTAAGAAAACCTGCCAAGTGATTCGGATTAACAAAGGGAAGTTTTGCCTCGAGTCCAGTTCCGGCATTTGCCAATGCATCGCAAAGGCCGAGAAGAGCAACAAGCAGACCGGCGATGGCGAGTCCCGAAACAATTCGGGTTCGGACTCGCCGAGAATCTACGATCAAC
>WNFD01002685.1_pt1 | contig 17885 bp, 10 predicted proteins | sample 5400491 | NCBI WGS metagenome assembly WNFD01 (sample SAMN13153343, study PRJNA577476) | soil metagenome | isolation source: 120 cm saprolite under Douglas fir tree site 2 hole 2 replicate 2 | place: USA:California | collected 2015-04-18 | reverse complement strand
TTGTCGGCTCGCAGAGAAGATCTGCTTTCTGCTGCGTGATTGCCTCGAACCGGTCCTTGGCGGTCACCGGAACATAGACCACGCTCAGCGCAGGCAGGCTGCGTTGCTCCGCCAGTTTCTTGGCGACCGCCCGGCATAGATCGACCATGAAGCCGGCGGGTTCGCCGATCTTGTCCTTGTAGGAAAACGGCGGCGCGTCTTCGCGATGGGCGATACGGATTGCCTTCTCCTGCTCGATGCGGTCAAGCGCACCGGCCGAGGCGACCCCGATCGCCATCAGCAATGCCGCGACGGATGCCTGGGCAAGCCAGATTCTCTTGGCCAGATTCATGATCAACCGCGAAAAAAATCGGCCGGGCTCTAGCCCCGGCCGATCGATAACGGTTCCGACGAGGAGGTCAGTCGCGGCGCGTGCCGAGCAACTGCATCAGCATCATGAACAGGTTGATGAAGTCGAGATAGAGGCGCAACGCCCCCATGATCGCCTTCTTGCTGCCCGTCTCGTAATCGTCGCCCTCGTAATACATCTCCTTGATCTGCTGCGTGTCCCACGCGGTCAGACCGGTAAAGACAATGACGCCGATCACCGAGATCGCGAATTGCAATGCCGAGGAGGCGAGGAAGATGTTGACCAGGCCGGCGATGACGATCCCGATCAACCCCATGAACAAAAACGAACCGAACTGCGAGAGGTCGCGCTGGGTCGTATAGCCGTAGAGGCTCATTGCCCCGAAGGTGCCGGCGGTGATGAAGAACACCCGCGCGACGCTCGCCCCGGTGAAGACCAGAAACACCATCGCAAGCGACAACCCCATCAACCCGGCATAGAGCCAGAACACCAGCTGCGCAGTGCTGGCCTGCATGCGCTGAATCCCGAAGCTCATCAGCATGACGAGGCCGAGCGGCGCCAGGATCACGAGCCAGATCAGCGGCGTACGCGCGATCGATGCGTAAAAGCCCGACTCAGCCGCGAGGTACGCAACGATGCCGGTTAGCGCGAGCCCCGACGCCATGTAATTGTACACGCGTAGCATGTACTCCCGAAGGCCGACATCGATGCCGACCTGGGCGTCCGCCGGCCGCACCGTCCAGCGGGGCTGCGAACCTAAAGCCATAAACCCCCTCCAAAGAGAGAAGCGCGAGCGAGGCCGATTCCTCGTTCGCCGCCATATTGGCACAAAACGGGATCTTTTCAATGACCGTGGAAGCTGACCCGCCTCCTGAGGGATATCTTATTCGTTGCGCAGGTAGGGCGCGGCCTTGGCGCCGAGCGCTCGCCAGGTCCCGGCAAAGCCGAGCGCCAGGGTCAATAGGGTTGCGAGCCCTACCGTCCACAACAGCGGCGCCGGCAGGAAGACCCAATCGATCTTCATCAACCGAGTGACCAGAAAATAGGCGGCGAGGGTGCCGAGGGCGCAGGCGATCAAGGCACTCAACGCGCCGAGGAGGCCGTGCTCGATCAGGAAGGCACGGGTGAGTACGGACCGCGTCGCGCCCAGCACCTTCAGCACTACCGCGTCGTAGACGCGTCGATGATGACCGGCTGCGATTGCCCCGCCGAGCACCAGCGTGCCGGCGGCAAGGGCGACGAGTGCCGTCAGGCGGACCGCGTCACCGATCGTGCCGATCAGACGGTCGAACGCAGCGAGCGCCTCGCGGACATGGACCGCCGAGACGTTGGGGAAGCGCTCGGTTACCGCGCGCACCAATTTTTCCTCCTCGGCCTGGGCCAGGTAGACGGCAGCGAGGTGGGTCTGAGGCGCGCCTTCGAGCGTACCGGGGGCAAAGACCAGGGTGAAGTTGATGCCCAGCCGCTCCCAATCGATCGAGCGCAGATTGGCGATCGTGGCGGTAATCTCGCGTCCAAGTAGGTTGACGCTCAAGGTGTTGCCGACCTCGAGCCCCATGCCGCGTGCGAGATCGGCATCGAAGGAGACAAGCGGCGGGCCCTGATAGTCGGGCGGCCACCAATTCCCGGCAGCAAGTCGCGACCCAGTCGGCAAATTCTTGGCATAAGTCAGGCCGCGGTCGCTTCTGAGCGCCCATTGCGCCTCGGGCGCGATCGTTGCGGCCTCGACCGGGACCCCGTTCAGCCGAGTGATGCGGCCGCGCAGCATCGGCACCTCGTTGAGGCGCGCGCCGGGCGCAGCCTCCACGAGCGCCTCGAAGCCCGCGAGCTGGTCGGGCTGAATATCGATGAAAAAGAAGGCGGGCGCTTCGGCCGGTAGGCGGGTATCGACCTCGCGGGCGAGATTGCCTTGAACCAGCGCGATGATGACGAGCACGGTCAGGCCGATGCCGAGCGACAGCACGACCCCCGCGGTCGGCGCCCCCGGTCGGTGCAGATTGGCGAGCGCCAAGCGCAGCGCCAGAGAGCGCGGTCTGCCGAGACGTCTCGAAGCGATGACGACGGCTGCTCCAGCGGCGCGGAAAACAGCGAAAGCGGCAGCCGCGCCGGCGACAAACCACAGCCCGACCGTGTGATCTTGCGCACTTCCGACGGCGAGCCCGGCGAGCCCGAGCGCCAACAGTGCGGTTGCTCCCAACACCGTCGGCGGCACCCGGCGCCGCGCGCGGTCGACGGTGTCGCGAAACAGTGCTGCCGCCGGCACGCGGCCCACTCCGGCGAGCGGCCATAGCGCGAACATCAGCGTCGTCAACAAGCCGAACAATGCGGCCAAAGCCAACGGTCCCGGGTAGATGCCGAGCCGCAAATCGACCGGGAGCAGGTGAGCGAGGAGCGGCTTCAACGCCATCGGCAGCATCACTCCAAGCGCGAGGGCGGCTGCGACGCCGAACAGGGCGAGCGCCATGACCTCGACGAAGTAAACCGCAAACACAAGGCGGGTCGAGGCGCCGAGGCATTTGAGTGTGGCGATAGTCGCGGTCTTGCCGGCGATATAGAAGCCGACCGCATTGCCGATCCCGACCCCACCAATCAAGAGGGCGGTCAGACCGACGAGGCTGAGATAGAGTGCCAGGCGGTCGATCGTTCGCTGCAGCGCAGGCGAGGCCTCGCCAAAAGTGCGAACCTGCCAGCCGGCGCTCGGGAAGGCGGTGCGTGCCCGCTCGGCCCAGGAGACGGCGTCGGCCCCGGGCGGAAGTCGCAACCGGTAATGATAGTTCACCAAGGCGCCCGGCCGGATCAGGCCGGTCTCGGCGAGCGCCTCAGCCGCGACGATGACGCGCGGACCGAACTGGAGGCCGCCGGCCGCCGCGTCGGGCTCGTGTTCGATGGTCCCGCGCAGCTGCAAGCTCGCCCCGCCGATCTTGATGCTGTCGCCAAGCGCGATGCCGAGCCGGTCAAGTATGGCGGGGTCGACCGCCGCACCGAATTCGGCTTCGCGACGCTCGAGGGCGGCCGCAAGGCTCTGCGCCGGTGTTAATGCCACTTTACCGTAGAGCGGGTAGGCCGGGTCGACCGCCTTCAGCTCGATGAGGCTCCGGCGGTCGCCGTCCTGGGTGCGCACCATGGCGCGCATCGTGGCGATCTCCGATACCCTTCCGCTCTCGGCGAGAAACGCGGTCTCGGCAGCATCGGCCGGCCGGTAGGCGAGCCGCGCCTCGGCGTCGCCGCCTAGCAAGTCTCGGGCGTCGGCCTTGATGCCGCCGACAACGGCGGCGGCGAGCGAGCCGATACCGGCGATCACGGTCACCCCAAGCACGAGGCAAGCGAGAAAGACACGCAACCCCCGGATACCTCCGCGCAGCTCGCGGCGGGCGAGGCGAAAGGCCTGAACGGCCAAGCTTGGTTTCAAAGCGCGCGCCGCACGGCGCCGACCCGCGCTGGTGCGGTGCGCCTATCCTCGGCGATCCGGCCATCCAACAAGTATATCTGCCGCTCGCAGCGGTCGGCGATACTTGAATCGTGTGTGATCAGGAGAAGGGTCGTGCCGTGCCGTGCTTGGTGCTCGAACAGGGAATCGATGACGAGACGGCCGGTGGCGGCGTCGAGATTTCCGGTCGGCTCGTCGGCGAGCAGCAACCTCGGGCCGGCGATAAAAGCGCGGGCGATCGCGACACGCTGCTGCTCGCCTCCCGACAGCTGCCCGGGATAATGGGTCAGGCGATGGTCGAGGCCGACCGCCGCGAGACCTCGAGCGGCGGCGTCGAAGGCGTCACGCCGACCGCCGAGTTCGAGTGGGAGTGCCACGTTTTCGAGCGCGGTCATTGTCGGGATCAGATGAAAGGCTTGGAACACGATGCCGATATGGTCGCGTCGCAGCCGGGCCAGCGCATTCTCGTCGAGCGCGGCGAGATCATTTCCGTCGATCCGCACCCGCCCGGCGCTCGGCCGCTCGAGCCCGCCCACCACCATCATCACTGTCGATTTGCCCGAGCCCGAGGGGCCGACAAGGCTCACCGTCTCGCCGGCGGCGATCTCGAGCGAGACGCCGCGCAGGATGTTGACGGGTCCAGCCGCGCTCCCCAGAGTCAAGCTGACATCTTCCAGCACCACGAGCGGGCCGCCGGAATGAAGCGAGCTGGTCATATTTTGTCCAAGCCAGGGGAGCGGCGGCAGGGACCATATGGCGCGGCAGCAGGGCTTTTCAACGCGATGCGACCAACGCGCATGGCCCCTCACCCTCCCGCTTGCGCGGGTCCCTCCCTCTCCCCGCCATGGCGGGGCGAGGGGAGAGCGGTTGTTCCCTCGGCCCGCTTACGGGGAGAGGGCTGGGGTGAGGGGCGCAGCATCGCTCGCTGTCTCCTAGCGGCGGTCGGGCTGTGCTTGGCGCTCACGAGCCCGGTCGCGGCGCATGTTCCGGTCATTCTCGACTTCGGCGACAGCTTGACCGCGGGCTACGGCCTGGCGCCCGAACAGGCCTTCCCGGCGCGGCTGGAGGCTGCACTGCGCCAGCAAGGGCTCGAAGCGCGCGTCGTCAACGGCGGGGTATCCGGGGATACGACGGCAGGCGGCCTCGCGCGCCTCGATTGGGCGCTGGCCGAACAGCCTGATCTCGTGATTCTGGCGCTCGGCTCCAACGACGCCTTGCGGGGGATCGACCCCGCGGCCGTTCGCGACAACCTCGACAAAATGATCCGAAAGATCGAGGCTAGCGGCGCGAGAGTGCTGCTCCTGGGCATGCTCGCTCCGCCGAATTGGGGAGAGGAGTACATGAGCGCATTCGATCGGATCTTCCCCGAGCTTGCGCGCGTCCATGCTGTGCCGCTTTATCCATTCTTTCTCGAAGGTGTCGCGATGAACCCGGAGCTCAATCAGCCGGACGGACTCCACCCGAACGAGCGCGGTGTTGCAGTGCTGGTAGACCGGATCGCGCCGGTCGTCGCCGGTCTCGTCCGGAGCCCGTCATGAGCGCGCGGTTTGCCGCTGCCGTTGCGGCGGGAGAACCGGCAAGTCTTGCGGCGCAGTGCATCGCGGGCCTAGCTCCCGTGGAAGGGGCGACGCTGGGGATTCTCTATACGACTGAACCCGCCGCACCGGTTCTGCCCGAGCTTGCTCGCGCTCTTGCCGAGCACACCGGAATTCGTTCCTGGGTCGGCGGAGTAGGGCTCGGGGTTTGCTCGGCGACGGCCGAGATCTTCGAAGAGCCTGCGGCAGTGGTGATGACCGCGGCTCTGCCGTCGGAAGACTTCCGTATTTTTGCGGCGACGGCAGACCCCGGATCGGATCTGCCCCGCCGGCACGCCAGATGGATCGAGAGCACTCAACCCATGTTGGCGCTCGTTCATGCCGATCCGCGCTGCCGCGACACGCAGAAGGCTGCGGTCGACGCAGCCTTGGCAAGCGGTGCCTATCTCGTCGGCGGCCTTGTATCACACCGCTGTCCCAATCCCCTTCTGGCTATGACCGAGGGTGAAGACGCCCTCGGCAGCGAGGGGATCGCCGGATTGATGCTGGCCCCGGGAGTTTCCGTTGCGACGGCGTTGACCCAGGGCTGCATACCGGTCGGGCCCGTCCGTCGGATCGACGAGGCGCGCGACAACGTCGTGATGGTCATCGATGGCCGCCCGGCGCTCGCCGTTTTCTGCGAGGACATCGGCCCGGCGCTGACCGCGGATCTGCGGCGTGTCGGCGGGTTGATCTTCGCCGGGCTTCCGGTCTCAGGCTCGGATACCGGCGACTATCTCGTCCGCAATCTGCTGGCAATCGATCCCGGACGCGGCTGGCTCGTGCTCGGCGCGGAAATCGCCGCGGGCGACTCGATCCTGTTCTGCCGGCGCGATCCGGAAAGCGCCCGGCGCGATATGACCCGCATGGTCCGGCAGCTTGCCGGCCGACTGAGCGGTCCCCCTAAAGCCGGGGTGTATGTCAGCTGCGTCGCCCGCGGCGCGGGACTGTTTGGCGATGCCGGGGTGGAGACCGGCCTCATCCGAGAGACACTGGGCGAGTTCCCGCTGATCGGCTTCTTTGCCAATGGCGAGATCTCCCGTGACCGGCTCTATGGCCACACCGGCGTCCTCACCCTGTTCACCTGAATTGCCGGCAGATCGTAGACGGAGGCGATGTTGCGCCTGTTTGTCGGGATCGGTTTCCTCCCGGAGCTCAAGCTGCGGCTGTCGCTGCTGTGTTCCGGGGTCCAGGGGGCGAGGTGGGTGGATCCCGGCAATTTCCACCTGACCCTACGTTTCATCGGCGAGACTGGCGGGGACGTCGCGGCTGACATCGACGATGCCCTGGCTCGACTGCGAGCGCGGCGTTTCACGCTGCAGCTCGCCGGGACCGGCATTTTCGGCGGCGGGGACAAGCCGCGGAGCCTTTGGGTGGGAGTCGAGCGCTGCCCCGAGCTGGTTGCGCTGCGCGACAAGATCGAACAGGCGCTGATCCGAGTGGGACTGATGCCGGAGCCGCGCAAGTTCTCCCCGCACGTCACCTTGGCGCGACTCCACAATCCGGCCTTCGACGAGCTCAGCGGGTTTCTCGCCGCACACGCACAATTTCGCGCCGACCCGCTTCCGGTCGAGGGGTTCAGCCTGATCGCCAGCCTTCAGACCAAGGCCGGCTCGGTATATGAAGATCAGGCCGACTATCCGTTGCTGCACTGAATCTTCGGAAGGAGGCGAGATGGCTTACTGGCTCGTCAAATCGGAACCCTCGAGCTATTCGTGGGAACAGCTCGTGGCCGACGGCCGTACCCATTGGGACGGCGTGCGCAATGCGCAAGCATTGAATAATCTGCGGGCGATGAAGCCCGGTGATCGGGCATTCTTCTACCATTCGAACGAGGGGAAGGAGATCGTCGGCGTCGTCGAGGTCGTCAAGGGTTTCTACCCCAACCCCGCCGATCAGAGCGGCAAGCTCGGTATGGTCGACGTAAAGCCCTTGATGCCGGTCGCGGTCAGAGTCGGGCTCCCGGCAATGAGGGCCAATCCGGATCTCTCCAAATTGTCGCTGCTGAGACAGTCGCGGCTGTCGGTGTGTCCCGTCAGCGACGGCGAATGGGCCGTGCTTTGCAGTATGGCGGGAATCCCCGCTTGAGCCGTTCGCTGGGCAGGTTGCGTATCTGTTACAAGGATTTACAAAAAATTACTCTGATACTGTCGTGAGGGTATCATTCTCCGGCATGGAAAGTTGCCGTGTGGGGGAGGGTGCAGCTTGGACAGATTGGACCATTTCCGCGAAGCTGAAGCGCCCTTTTCGCGCGGTGCGGGCGATAGGTCTATCGACCCGAGCCGCCGCCACCTCGCAATCGTCGATCAAAGCCCGTTGCGCCGCGAATGCCTCAAACTGGCGCTCGCTCAGCAACCGCGCCGGTGGCACGTTACCGATGTCGCAGAAGCCACCGAGCTGGCGCAGCTCGTTCGGCGCGGCGCGGGGTTCGAGGTCATCCTGCTCGGCGGATCGACATCCGCGCATATTGACCTCGCCGACCTCGCTCTGTTGTCCGCGGCGGCGCCGGAAACCCCGATCCTCGTTACTGCGGAATGCGACGACGCGGAAGCCGCGCGCGCGACCCTTCGCTCGGGTGCACGCGGCTTCCTGCCGACGAGCCTCGGCCTCAAGGTCTTGATGGGTGCGCTCGAGCGCATGCGCGCCGGTGGTACTTACGTGCCTTTGACATTGTCCGAGCCGGTGTCGTCCAGCGCGGCGGATCGGGCGCGGCACAGCCCTTGGCCCGAGCTGACCCGGCGTCAGCGCGATGTCCTGGCGTTGATCTCCGAGGGCATGTCGAACAAACTGATCGGCGACGCTTTGACCATGACCGAGAGTACCGTGAAGGCGCACGTCAAGCAGATCATCAAGCGCTTGCACGTGGCGAACCGTACTCAGGCGGCGCTGCTCGCGACGCGCGCAAGCTTGCCGTCCGCCCGCCACTGATCCCGACAAGCCGCGGGGAGTCGTCGATCAAGCTTCAACACGTCTCGGCGGCGGGGCGCATCTGGCCGGATTAAGCAACCTCGAAAGCTTCCACAAACGCATCGACCCAGCGCGTCGGGACGAAACGGTCGAACCCGCCGGCCACGACCGGCTTCCCCCGCTTCAAACTCTAACGGCTCGGCCTAGATACCCTTCATATCGGGAGATCCTGGACTCCGGTAAGCCGTTGTGGCAGACAACTTATCCCAGATTTCGGATCGCAATGCCACCACTGTCGGAGATATCCGGGGTAGGCCACAACCATTGTTTTCTCGGGAGCAAGCGAATGGAAGAGCGGATCGACGTCCCTGAAGCTGAAATTGCCGTCCATTGGCAGGAAGAAAAATATTATAATCCGCCAGAGAAGTTCATTGCCCAGGCAAACCTAACCGACGAGAAGGTCTACGAACGGTTCAATCTCGACAACTTTCCTGAGTGCTTCAACGAGTACGCTGATCTCCTGGACTGGGATAAGCGTTGGGAGAAAACCCTCGATACCAGCAATGCTCCTTTTTGGAGATGGTATGTCGGCGGCAGGATCAATGCCAGCTACAACTGCGTCGATCGCCATTTGGCAAAGAACAAGAACAAAACCGCGATCCATTTCGTCCCCGAGCTGGAGGACGAGGCGATACAGCACATCACCTATCAGGAGCTGTACGTCCGCGTTAATGAATTCGCCGCCCTGCTGCGAGATTTCTGTGGTTTGAAGGCGGGCGATCGGGCGACGCTTCACATGCCGATGGTGCCGGAACTGCCGATCGCCATGTTGGCGTGCGCCCGGCTCGGCGTCATCCATTCACAGGTGTTCAGCGGCTTCAGCGGCAAGGCCTGCGCCGACCGGATCGTCGATTCCAGAAGTCGTGTTCTGATCACGATGGACGCCTACTACCGCAACGGCAGCCTCCAGGACCAGAAGGAAAAGGCCGACATCGCTGTCGAGGAAGCGGCAAAGGACGGGTGTGCGGTCGAGAAGGTGCTGATATGGCAGCGCTATCCGGGAAGATATTCGAGCGCCAAGCTGCCGGTGCAGGGCCGCGATCACATCGTCAACGCTCTCCTCAAGAGCTATCGCGGCAAGCGGGTCGAGCCGGCGGCGATGCCGGCGGAGGCGCCGCTCTTCCTGATGTATACGAGCGGAACCACCGGCAAGCCGAAAGGATGCCAACATAGCACCGGCGGTTATCTTGCTTATGTCGCCGGCACCTCGAAATACATTCAGGACATCCATCCGGAAGACGTCTACTGGTGCATGGCCGACATCGGCTGGATTACCGGTCATTCCTACATCGTCTACGGGCCGCTGGCACTTGGCGCTTCCACGGTTGTCTACGAGGGCGTGCCCACCTACCCCGATGCCGGGCGCCCGTGGCGGATCGCAGAAGAGCTCGACGTCAATATCTTTCACACCTCACCGACGGCGATCCGTGCTCTGCGCCGCGCCGGTGCCGACGAGCCGAACAACTACGACTACCGCTTCAAGCATATGACGACGGTGGGCGAGCCGATCGAACCCGAGGTCTGGCGCTGGTACCACAGCGTGGTCGGCAAGGGCGAGGCGGTGATCGTCGATACCTGGTGGCAGACGGAAAACGGCGGCTTTCTCTGCAGCACGGTCCCGGCACTCGGACCGATGAAGCCCGGAAGCGCCGGCCCGGGGGTCCCGGGCATCCACCCAGTGATCTACGATGATGAAGGGAACGAGATCCCAAGGGGGGCGGGCAGAGCAGGCAATATCTGCATCCGCAATCCCTGGCCCGGGATTTTCCAGACCATCTGGGGCGACCCCGACCGCTTCGTCGAGCAGTACTACGCGCGCTACTGCAAGGACAAGAACAGCAAGGACTGGCGTGACTGGCCCTATTTCGCCAATGACGGGGCCGTGCAATCGCCTGATGGCTATTATCGGATACTCGGCCGGATCGACGACGTAATCAACGTTGCCGGCCACCGCCTGGGAAGCAAGGAGATCGAGTCCGCGGCTCTAACGGTCCCGGAGGTCGCGGAAGCGGCGGTCGTACCGGTCGCTGATGCCATCAAGGGCAAAGTTCCCGATCTCTATGTCGCGCTGAAACCCGACTCGAAGCCGAGCGCGGAGTTGCACAAGCGCATATCCGATGCCGTGGTCACGGAAATCAGCCCGATCGCGCGGCCGGCGCATGTATGGATCGTGCCGGACATGCCAAAGACCCGTTCCGGAAAGATCATGCGCCGGGTTCTGGCGGCGATATCGGGCGGCCAGGACGCGGGCGACGTATCGACACTCGCCAACCCCGAGGTGGTGGAGGAACTGCGGCGGATGGTAGACGTCTAGATCTCGGCGAAACGGCGCGGGGTCTAGCCCAGCGCCTGACGCAGCTGGCGGCTGGCGACGAGCAACATCGCGAGATCGGGGGTCGCAGTGGCGCGCAGCTCGCGGGCGAGCACCTCCGCGGGTGCGAGCGAGGCGGCCCGGGTGGCAGTCCAGGCGACGATTGGGGCGTCGGCGCCGTCGGCGCTTTGCAGGATCCGTTCGGCGACTTCGGCCTGCATTGTGTAGAAATCGTCGATCAGGGTCTCGGCCGCCGCTTTTTGCCAGAGTGTGTCGGTTGGCAGGCGGCGGGCGGCGGCACGCAGCTCGTCGAGCGCGAAACGGGCGCCGACGCCGTAGAAGGTACGTGCCGCGCGCTCGACCGGCTGGCCGGCGCGCGCCGCCAAATCGCCGATCTCGAATGCGGTGATCAGGAAAATGAAGCCGGCGATGCGCGCCGCCAGCGGCGGCGGCACCCCGGCGGCAGCCAACCGTTCGCCGCGTGACTCCATCAGCACCCTTTCGCTCGCCGGCAGCAGATCGGCGATATCTGCGGCAAGGCTCGCAACAGCCGGTGTGAAACGAGAGGCCTCACCCCCCATGTCGAGCCTTTCGGCGCGCAACAGCCACGCAGCCGCATGCTCGACCACTCCGGCGATGTCGAGCAGCATTTCGCTCTGCAGTGCGGCCGCAACCCTGTTGTCGAGCGCCTCGATCTCCGCCCATAGCCGCGGTAGGTCGAACGCCTCACGCACGATGCGGTAGGCGCGGGCAATCTTGGGCGCGGGGCGGCCGGTGCGCGATTGCATCTCGCTGATAAAGGTGACGCCGGCCCGGTTGACGAGATCGTTAGTGAGGAGGGTGGCGGTGATCTCGCGGCGCAGGGGATGAGTGGCGATCTGCGCCGGGAACCGTTCGCGCAAAGCGGGTGGGAAGTAGGACCGCAATTCGGCGGCGAGTTCTGGCGCATCCGGCAAGTCGGATTGCAGCAGCTCGTGGTCGACCGACATCTTCGAATGCGCGAGCAGCACTGCGAGCTCCGGCCGGGTGAGGCCCTTATGCGCCGCGGCGCGCGCCCCGATCTCCTCGTCGTCCGGGAGGAATTCGAGCGCCCGGTCGAGCCGCCCAGCCTTTTCCAGTTCGCGGATCAGCAGCACCTGACGGTTGAGCGCCGCCGGCCCTTTTGCCTCGGCGACCGATAACGCCTCGCCTTGCAGGTAATTATCGCGCAGCACTAGTGCAGCGACGTCGTCAGTCATCTGTGCCAAAAGCGGTTCGCGCTCCTTCGCGCCGAGCGCGCCGGTGGCGATCGCATGGCCGAGCAAAATCTTGATGTTGACCTCATGGTCCGACGTCGACACTCCGGCCGAGTTGTCGATCGCATCGGTGTCAATACGCCCGCTCTTCTGCGCGTAAGCGATGCGGGCGCGCTGGGTCACGCCAAGATTGGCGCCCTCGCCGATCACCTTGGCGCGGATTGCCTCCCCGTCGACGCGCAGCGCATCGTTGGCCTTGTCGCCGACCTGGGCGTGGCTTTCGGACCGCGCCTTCACGAACGTGCCGATGCCGCCGAGGTACAACAAGTCGACTTGCGCGGTCAGCAGGCGCTGGATCAGCTCGGCCGGGGTCAGGTGATCCTCGGCGATGGCGAAGGCACGCTTCACCTCGGCGCTGATCGGGATCGATTTCGCGCTGCGTTCGAAGATGCCGCCGCCCGGCGAGATCAGCCGCGGGTCATAATCGGTCCAGCTCGATCGCGGCGTTTCGAACAGGCGCTTGCGCTCGGCGTAGCTGCCTGCCGCGTCGGGCTCGGGATCGATGAAGACGTGCAGGTGATTGAAAGCGCCGAGCAGGCGGATATGGCGCGACATCAGCATGGCATTGCCGAATACGTCGCCCGACATGTCGCCGACGCCGATCACGTTCAGGTCGCTCGTCGCGATGTCGCGGCCGAGCTCGCGGAAATGGCGGGCGACCAGCTCCCACGCGCCGCGGGCGGTGATGCCCATCGCCTTGTGGTCGTAGCCTGCCGAACCGCCGGACGCGAATGCGTCGCCGAGCCAGAACCCGTATTCGTGCGAGATCGCATTGGCGAAGTCGGAGAAGGTCGCGGTCCCCTTATCGGCGGCGACTACCAGATACGGGTCGTCGCCGTCATAGCGGACGACCTCCGACGGCGGCGCGATGCGGTGCCCGGCCGGTGTCTCTGCGACGATATTGTCGGTCAGGTCCAGAAGGCCGCGGATCAAACTCTTGTAGCATTTGACCGCTTCGGCCCCGAGTGTCTCGGGGGAAGCGGGGGGTTGCTTGACGACGAACCCTCCCTTCGCTCCGACCGGGACGATCACCGCATTCTTGACCGTCTGCGCCTTCATCAGGCCGAGGATTTCAGTACGGAAATCCTCCTTGCGGTCGGACCAGCGGATGCCGCCGCGCGCAACTCTGCCGGCGCGCATGTGCACTGCTTCGACGCGGGGACTGTAGACGTAGATCTCGAAAAGCGGCCGCGGCAGCGGCATCAGGTCGATTTCGCTGCTTGCGAGCTTGACCGCCAGATAGGGTTTGGTCTCGCCCGAAGGCAACCGCTGATAATAGTTCGTCCGCACGGTTTTGAGGACGAGGGTCAGAAAGCCCCGCAGGATCCGGTCCTCGTCGAGGCTCTCCACCACGTCGAGGGCGTGGTCGATCGCCTGGATTTCGGCAATCGCGGGGAGTGACGAGCCGGCCGCGCGAGCGGGATCGAAGCGGATCTCGAAGAGCAGCACGAGGCGGCGAGCGATCTCGGGATGCCCGCCCAGCGCATCCTCCATATAGGCTTGGCTGAAAGCGGTCCCGATCTGCCGCAACACCTTGGCATAGAGCCGGAGCACCACGATCTGGCGCGCAGACAGGCCGGCGGCGAGAACGAGGCGGTTGAACCCGTCGTTCTCGACCCGGCCGGTCCACACGGCGACGAGCGCCTCCTCGAACCGTGCGCTGATCGCGGCAGAGACGGTGGTCAGCAGCGTGACCCCGGCGAGCTGGAACTCGTGGATCCACACTGCGGCGCCGTCGACGCTCTCGATGCGGAACGGCTCCTCAGCGACAACGCGCAGACCGAGATTTTCCAGGATCGGCAATACGTCGGAGAGGGCGACCGGGTCTTTGGCTCGATAAATCCTCAATCCGGGAAGCCCGCCGCCACCAGCCGGCGAGTGAAGCGAGACCTCTATGGGCGAGCCCGCCAGCACCGTCTCGATCCGACCCAGGTCGGCGATCGCCTGCTCTGCCTCCGTCCGCGCCTGGTAGGTGAACGGGAAAGGCTGCAGACGGCGCAGCCGGTCGTGCGCCTCCTCTTCGCCGAACGCCGCTATCGCCGCTTCCAACAGCCGGTCGGCCCAGCTCCGCCCGGCCTCGGCCAGGCGTCCTTCGAGCGCTGCATCCTCGACCGCCGGCACGCTTCCCCGGGTGGTATGAATAATGAAGTGGATGCGCGCCAACGGCGATTCGTCGAGATGCGTCTGGAAATTCGCCAGCTGTCCGGCGAACGCCTCCGCGAGGATCGCGGCGAAGCGCTCGCGCAACGCCGCCTCGTAGCGCTCGCGCGGCACATAGACGAGGCAGGACACGAAACGCTCGAGCGGGTCACGGCGGATGAACAGCGCGATGCGCTGCCTTTCCTGAAGGTTGAGGACGCCGATGACCGTTCGGAACAGCTGGTCTTCGTCGCTCTCGAACAGCTCGTCCCGCGGGAAGGTATCCAGGATATGCAGCAGCGCCTTGCCGTCGTGACTCGTCGGCGCCAACCCGGCGCGCTCGACGATCCGGCGAACCTTGCGCCGCAGCAGCGGGATCGACTGCGGATTGCGGCTGTAGGCGAGCGAAGTGAAGAGCCCGAGGAACAGGGTGATCCCGACCACCTCTCCATTCGAGGCAAAGCGGCGCACCCCGATCGCATCCATCGGTGCCGTGCGGTGAACCGTGGCACGGCGGTTCGATTTGGTGACGACCAGCAGTTCGCGGCGGCGCAGGAAGTCCTGCACGTCGCGCGGCAGCGCCGACAGGTCGCGCAGCCCGCCAAAGACCGGGTGAGCCTCGTCGCGCAAGATCCCGAGCGGCCCGCGCACCGGTGCGGCCGCAGCGTCGAACAGATACTCCCGATAGCCGAGAAACGTAAAATTGTCGTCGTCGAGCCAGCGCAGGAAGTCCGACACTTCGGCGCGTTCCGCGGGCGGCACCGGGGGCGCGGGCGCGCGCGACAACTCGTCGACCAGCTCCCGCAGGCGCTCGCGCATCGGCTGCCAGTCGTCGACCGCGGAGCGGACATCGGCGAGCACGGCGGACAATGTCTGCGCCAGCGCTGCCAGATCCTCGCGATCTGATTCGCGCGTGATCTCAATGTGCATCCACGATTCGCGCTGCCCCGCCGCTGCCGCGTCGCGAAGCTCGCAGAGCCGCCCTTGCGGGTCCCGCGCCACCGTGACGATCGGATGGATGACCAGATGGACGACGCGGCCACCGGCGTTGATCGCCAAGCTGACCGAATCGACGAGGAACGGCATGTCGTCGTTGACGATCTCGACGATCGTGTGCGGCGACAACCAACCGTCCGCAGCCGGGTCCGGGTTGTAGACCCGAATTTTCGCCCGGCCCGGGCGGCGCCGCTCGGCAAAGTGCCACAGCGCCAACGCCGCACCGCAGAGGTCGCGTGGGCCTCGTCCGATGATATCGGCCGGGGGCACATGCTCGTAGAATTCGCCGATCACGCGTTCGGCCGTCGCCCGCTCCGCCGCATCGAGTATCTCTGCCGCGAGCGCTGCGGCTTTTCCGACGAGCGCCGCCTTTTTCTTTTCTATCGCGCCCGCCATCCGGCCGGTGTTATCGCCGCGGCCCCCGGTTTCGAGGCTCGCCGGTGTTGCCTGTCCCGCCTCCATGCCGCCTCCGATGTCGACGCCAACACTCGCCGCTGCGCGGCGCTCCCGCAAAAGCATTGCGATAATGACGACCCGAAAATTTCCTAATTCATAGTGCAAATTTCTGGCTTGGCGGCGGCGCCGGGAACGGATCGTGGCGCAAACGAAGGAGGATGCGGAACGGTTTCTAAATTTTTACCGAAACTGCCGGGCCGGGGGCGGATATAGCCATTCGAAGCTCGCCCGGATGTTCAATCCCGCCAGCTGCCGGGCCGGATGGCAACCAACTCAACTTAATAGAGAAATTTTGCTGCAGCTCCGCTGCACATGCGGTGATGCCCGACCAGAGACCCAACTGGCACGTGCGCTCGGGGTCGAGCGTATCGACGGCGCTTTCCAACTGATGCCGATCAAAGCTGAACGACCGCTGGAGAACTCGATCAAATTCTGCGATAATTACCGTCAAATTAACGCGTTCCCCCGTTGATGACCGTCCGCCCCACACTTCGCCGCAGCTTGATTTATGTGCTGCCCTTGGCACTCCTGCTCGTTGCGGTCACTGCGCGGATTGCGGCTTCGGATTTGCTCGAGCGGCTTTCGCTGTTCTGCTTCGATCTCTATCAGAAAGCTGCGCCGCGCGAGCCCGAGGACGCGCCGATCCGCATTGTCGATATTGACGACCAGAGCCTCAGCAAGCTCGGCCAGTGGCCGTGGCCGCGCACCGTCGTCGCCCAGCTCGTCGACCGGCTGCGCGAGGCCGGTGCGGCGGTTGTCGCCTTCGACATCGACTTTGCCGAGCCGGACCGTACATCGCCCAGACTGCTGCTGCCGCTGCTCGCCCAAAACGGGGTTGGCGCGGGGGAGGCGGAGAAACTGCTGGCGGAGGTGCCCGATCCCGATCGACGATTGGCGGAGGCGATCGGCACCGTCCCGGTGGTGACGGGCTTTATCCTGACCGACCGCGGCGACACCCGGCCGCCGCTGCCGAAGGCCGGATTTGCGTTTGTCGGAGACGACCCGCTCGGTCACGTCGACAGCTTTCCGGCGGCGGTTGCCAATCTGCCGGGGTTGGAAGCGGCGGCGGCCGGGAATGGCTTTCTCAACCAATATCCCGACTGGGACCACGTCGTTCGCCGGGTTCCGCTGGTTTTGCGGCTCGGCGACAAACCGTATCCCTCGCTCGCCGCCGAGGCACTCCGACTTGCGCTCGACGCACGTGGCTACCTCGGGCGCGCTGCAGGAGCAAATACCGAGAATAGCTTTGGCGAGAAGACAGGGTTGACGGCAATCCGCATTGGGCAGCAGACGGTACCGACCGATGCCGCCGGCCGGGTTTGGCTTCACTACGCGCTGCCGCGGCGCGACCGTTTCGTCTCTGCCGCCGATGTCCTCACCGGAAATTTCGATCCTGCCCTCGTCGCCGGACACATCGTGCTGGTCGGCACCTCGGCCGGAGGTGTGGTCAACGATCTGCAGGCGACCCCGATCGCACGCGACGTCCCCGGCGTGGAGATCCACGCGCAGCTGCTCGAAGAGATCCTCGAGGGGGCATATCTCGTTCGGCCCGACTGGGCGGTCGGAGCGGAACTCCTGTTCACGCTGCTCGTGGGCACCGTTCTGATCATCGGCTTGCCGCGCATCGGCGCGTTGCCGAGCGCGGTACTTGGCGGCGCCTCGGTGGCCGCCGCCTTCGGGACGTCATGGCTCGCCTTCAAGCACGCGCAGCTGCTGATCGACCCGGTCTATCCCTGGTTGGTGGTCACGCTCGTCTACCTCGTCGGCTCGCTGCTCGGTTATCTGCGGACCGAGGCGCGCCAACGCGAAATTCGCGGCGCCTTCTCGCATTACATGTCGCCGCACTTTATCGCCGAACTTGCCGCCCATCCCGAAAAGCTCAAGCTCGGCGGCGAGGCGCGGCTGATGACAATCATGTTCTGCGACATCCGCGGGTTCACGAGCCTCTCCGAAAAGCTCGATGCGGTGAGCCTGACCCAGTTCATGAACAGTTTTCTGACGCCGATGACCGAGATCATCACCGATCGGCAGGGGACGATCGACAAATATATCGGCGACTGCATTATGGCATTCTGGAACGCGCCGCTTGACGATCCGGATCATGCTCAGAATGCGGTGCAAGCGGCACAGGCGATGCGCCACAAGCTCATCGAGCTCAACCAACTCTGGAGCACAGAAGCAGCCTACCGAGTCTTTCTTCCGGTACGCGTCGGCATCGGCATCAACACCGGCGAATGCGTCGTCGGCAATTTCGGTTCGCAGCAGCACTTCGACTACTCGCTGCTCGGCGATCCGGTGAACCTGGCCTCGCGGCTGGAAGGCCTCGGCAAGGTCTACGGTATCGATCTGGTGATCGGCGAGGAGACGGCCC
>WNFD01010560.1_pt1 | contig 17888 bp, 15 predicted proteins | sample 5400491 | NCBI WGS metagenome assembly WNFD01 (sample SAMN13153343, study PRJNA577476) | soil metagenome | isolation source: 120 cm saprolite under Douglas fir tree site 2 hole 2 replicate 2 | place: USA:California | collected 2015-04-18 | reverse complement strand
GGAGGCGCGGCCATGAGCTCCAGCGCACTTCCAGTCAAGGTTTTGCTCGTCGACAGCAACGTCTATTTCGCGAAGCGCCTTGGCGATTCGATGAAACGCGAAGCATTCGCAGTGACATCCAGCACGCAAGCGGCTTTCGCCCTGACCGCGCTCGAATATGACGCACCAAGCGCCATCCTGTGCTCGACAAAAATGCGGGAGATGGGCGCTCTGGAGATGGCGAAAATCATTCACGCGGACTTGAAACACGCCAACCTTCCTATTATCGCGCTCGGAGATGGAAGCCAGCGGGCGCTGATGGAGGCATTCCAAGCCGGCTGCGACGATTACATCGACCGCGACCAGCAACCCGCAGTCATTGCCGCACACGTGAAACAGATCCTGCTCAGCAAAACACAAGGCTTTCAACCTACGCAGATGCTGCCGCAGTCCGACACCAGCCTCAGCGGCAACCTGACGCATCATGACCTCACGGGAGTGATGCAGATGCTTGGTCACGCGCACCAGACGGGCGCGTTGCACATCAACTCCGGCGAAACGGACGGCGTTCTGTTCTACGACGCCGGAGAAATCTCACACGCGGAATGCGGCAATCTGTTCGGCGACGAAGCTGTGATCCACATTTTGAAGAGTTGCGGAAACAGCAGCGAAGGCGTGTACAAATTCACTTACGGAACCACCTCGACGCAGCGCACCGTGCTGCGCTCGGCCACCGATCTGATGCTCGATGCCATGCGCGAATTTGACGAAGGAACGCGTGACATGGCGGACAAGGAAGCGCTATGAGCGAAGCGATGACCATTCCGCCCCTGGGAGAAGGGCCGGCCAAACGGACGCCCACTGTGTATTTCATCGATGACAGCGCCACAATGCGCGAAGTCATTAAGATTGCTTTTCGCCGCGAGAACATCAACGTGATCACCTGTGCCGACGCCGCCTCCGCGCTCGCGCAGTTCGAACAAAACCGCCCCGACGTGGTCATCACCGACGTGATCATGCCCGATCAGGACGGCTACTCTGTCTGCAGCCAGATCAAACAGCATCCGGAATTCAGCGAAACGCCGGTTGTGCTGATGTCCGGCGTGGTCAATAAAAGCGTCGCCGACAAAGCAGTCTCCGTGAAAGCGGATGAGCTGATTCGCAAGCCGTTTCAGCCGCAGGAATTGATTGGGCGGGTGAAGAGCCTCCTGGAGCCCAAGGGTGCAATACCCGAGCCCGTGGCGGAGCGGCCCGTTCCTTCGCATGCTCTCAGCAGTCTTTTTGCGCCGCCGCCGGTTCCGGCAGCACCCCGCGCCGTTGCTCCTCCCCCGCCGGCGGCGGCTGCTCCCGATTCTGCCTGGCCACGAGCGCTCGCGGACGCCTTCACGCCGCGGCAACCTCTTTACGCGCCCCAGGATCCTCAACATGTGACTGGTGCTCCAGTCCGGCCGGCTCCCACTGCGGCCGACGTTCAGAAGCTGCGCGTAGAGATTGCCCGTTTGGATCTGCTCGTGAAGAAGTTGCAAACGGAACTTCAGATCGAGCGGCAATACAACCAAGCCCTGGAAACACAGATTCGCGCCCTCACGGAAGTGTGATTGCCACCATAACCAGCCTCACTTTCCTTATCTCTTTAGCCGCAACCCCGCGGCCAGTTGACGCTCGAACCCGGATTCAGTAGCCTGACTCTGCGCCATTCACTGATTGTTCTTCTCTTTCTTTGATCACAGGGGGACCTTCGATGGGTAGCAAGAGCGATTCGACTATTTCTCGGCGCGAATTTACCCGGCGAGCCGTCTTTGCTTCCGCGGCTGCATCATTCTCAACGTCAAATCTTCTCACCACGGAACGTGTCTCGACGCCGGCGCAGGCACAGCCGCCTGTGAATGCGCCAAAGCTTTCACCGGAAGGCCAGGCTGAGGTCGAATCGCGTATTCAGGCGATCTTCGCTCAATACGGCAGTAGGCTCTCTGACGCTCAAAAAACCGATATACGAAGACTGGCAACCGAAGCTCAGCCGCCCCTTGAGCGTTTGCGCGCGTTCGCGACGGATAACGGAGATGGGCCGGCGCTGTACCTGAAGCCTTTGATGGAGCGAGAAAAGAAACCTTCGCCGATTCCCGCCCGCGGCGCCTAAGCCCGCGGCCGCGCCGAAGAACTCCTGAGGAGCTTGCCGCATGCCTGGCGAAGAGGTTTTCTATCTCCCTGTAAGCGAACTCGCGAAACGCATCGAGTCGAAAAAACTTTCTCCCGTCGATTTGACACAAGCGTTCCTCGACCGCAGCGAGAAGCTCGGGCCGCGCTTTAATGCCTATGCCCGCTTGACGCCGGACATTGCCCTGGAACAAGCCAGGGCAGCCGAAAAAGAAATCCAGCGCGGCCACTACCGCGGCCCGCTTCATGGGATTCCCTACGCCGCAAAGGACCTGCTGGCTGTGAAAGGACTTCCGACGACATGGGGAGCGAAGCCGTATGCAAACCAGGTATTCAATTACGATGCAACAGTAATCGAACATCTGAAGCGGGTCGGCGCGGTATTGATCGGCAAAGCAGCAATGATCGAACTCGCTGGCGGCATGGGCTATCGCTTCGCCTCCGCATCCTTGCAAGGCGAAGCAAAGAATCCCTGGGACACTAACTGCTGGACTTGCGGTTCTTCTTCCGGCTCGGGAGCGATCGTAGCGGCGGGTCTGGCGGCTTTTGCAATCGGCACGGAGACTTGGGGCTCGATCATCTGCCCCTCGGCCTTTTGTGGCGTGAGCGGTTTGCGGCCGACCTACGGCCGCGTCAGCCGATACGGTGCGATGGCCCTTGCTCCTTCGATGGATAAGATCGGCCCGATGGCGCGAAGCGCGGAAGACTGTGCACGAGTTTTTGCCGCTATCGCAGGGCATGACCCAAAGGATCGCGGAACGGTGCCCATCGACAAAGGCGCCTTCACTTATTCACCGTCCCTGGAATTGCATTCGCGGCCTCTAAGAGTCGGCTGGCTCACGAATGCTTGGAAATCTCTTGAAGCAGGAGTCGCGAAGCCCATCGAAGCCGCTAGCAGGGCCCTTAAGAAATATTTTTCAAGCGTGAAGGATGTCGCTTTGCCTGTAGGCCCTTGGGAAGAGGCGGGCGCCATCATCGTTGGCGTGGAGTGCGCCGCTTCCTTCCGGTCCTTGATACGCTCCGGTCGAGTGAGCGAATTGACCGATCCGCTGGGACAAATCGCCGGTTATGTGAATGAGCAGTATTCGGCGGTGGACTATCTGCAGGCTCTTAAGATAAGGGAAATCGCCCAGAAGAAGATGGATGCTTTGTTTGAGAGCTTCGACATCATTGCGACAGCCGCGCAACCGGTTGGCGCGACGCCTCTGAGCCTAAATCTTGAGACCGGCCTGGTTTTTCCCGATCCTCTTGGCGGCATCGGCAATATGAGCGGGCTGCCGGCGATGTCCGTTCCCTGCGGATTCACCGAAAAAAACCTTCCGGTTGGGCTGCAATTTGTCGGAAGAGCGGGCGACGATTTTGCGGTGATACAAGCGGGGCGGACCTTCCAGATGCACACCGACTGGCATAAGAGGCATCCGAAGATTCGCTAGAAATTGGCGCGATCCGAACTAGCGGAACATAACTTCAACTCTGCTTCAGAATGTCGTGAACGGCGCGAAGAAGCGCCCAGCGGCTGAAGGGTTTCGCCAGCAAACGCATGGAGGAATCGCCGTGAACGGAGTCCGCGGCCGCCCGTTCGCTATAGCCGGACATATATAGAACGCGAAGTTCCGGGCGATTCAGCAGCAGCCGCGAGCCAAGCTCCTGGCCGGTCATTCCGGGCATGACCATGTCCGTGACGAGCAAGTCGATGGCTCCTTCGTGCTTCTCGACTCTTTTCATGGCTTCCGCCCCATCGTGCGCTTCGATTACGGTGTAGCCACCAGATTCGAGAAACTCACGCGCGACCTCGCGCACATCCTGCTCGTCCTCGGCAAGCAGGATGGTTTCCGTCCCTCGCGGCGCCTCCGCGGCCGCGCGCGCTGATCCGATCCGCTCGACAGGCTGGTCGACTCGCGGAAGATAAATCTTGAAAGAAGTTCCTCTTCCCAGTTCGCTGTACACCCAGATAAATCCACCGCTTTGCTTCACCACTCCATAAACCGTCGCCAGCCCCAAACCTGTCCCTTTTCCCTGAGGCTTAGTGGTGAAGAAAGGCTCAAAAATATGCGTCTGGGTTTCCGCATCCATTCCCGTACCCGTGTCCGAGACGGCCAGAAGAACGTAACGTCCCTGCCGGACGATGGGGTGCACGGCGTTGTACGCGCTGTCCAGTTCAGCATTCAAAGTCTCAATAAGGAGCCGTCCTCCGCCAGGCATGGCGTCCCGAGCGTTGACCGCCAGATTCATGATCACTTGTTCCATCTGGCTGGCGTCGGCCCGGATCGCGCCCAAATCCTCCGAGCCTCGAATAACTAACTCGATGTCCTCGCCAATCAACCGGGGAAGCAACCTGCCCATCTCTTCGACGACATCGTTGAGGTTCATGACGCGGGGTTGCAAAACTTGCAAACGGCTGAAAGCGAGAAGCTGACGGGTCAAGGCGGAGGCGCGATCGGCCGCGCGGTCGATCTGTTCAATTTTCCTCGAATAATGCTCTGAGGGAGGAAGAACGTTGAGGAGCAGCTCCGTGTGCCCCTTAATGACCATCAGCAGATTGTTGAAATCATGAGCCACGCCGCCTGCCAGGCGGCCGACAGCCTCCATCTTTTGCGATTGGCGGAGCTGTTGTTCGAGAAGATGGCGTTCGCTGATGTCTTGGGCGACCACCAGGCGGACTTGCTTCCCTGCGTATTCCAATTGGTGGGATGTGATTTCGACCTCGATGATCTTGCCGTCTTTTTTCCGGTGTTTCCAATTGCCCTGATAACGCCCGGTGCCGCTCCATTGCTTGGAATGTTCGAGATACTTGACTTTTTCTTCGTCGCTGCGAATGTCCAGGACCGACATGCTTTTGAATTCATTCGAGGAATAACCGTACTGACGGACCGCGGCATCGTTCACTTCCAGGAATCGCAGCGTTTCATTGTCCTGAACCCAGGTGGGAAGAGGGTTGTAGCTGAAGAGCAGCCGGAACATCTCTTCGTTCTTGCGAAGCGCCTCTTCGGAGCGCCGCCGCTCGATCGCCAGCGCAATGTGGCCACCGACGGAGCTAAGGAATTCCAGGTCCCGAGTGTCGTAAGCCTCTTCGATTTGATAATGCTGAACGACGAGGACACCGATGGTTGCAGTTGGTGTTTTGAGGGGAACGCCCAGCCACGAAGGCGACGGTGAACCCACCAGTTCAACTTCACCCTCCGCCGCAAGCCGGTCAAATTCCCTCTGCGGAATCAACATGGGTGATCCTGTGCGGAAAACGTACGCCGTGCAGCTGCGGCCTACCTTTTGTGGAGCCGGCGCGACATCGATTTGGTCAGCGAAAAATGGAAAGCTAAAGGCGTCCGCCTCCGGATCATGGAGAGCCACAAAGCAATTCTCCGCGTAAAGAACCTTTTTCAGCGCTTGATGAATGCCCTGCAACAGCTCGTCAAGGTTCGCGGTTTGGTTGAGGGCCTGCACGACCTCGGAGATGACCTGGCGCTCCGATTCCATCCGGTGAAGATCCGTGACATCCTGAAAACTAGCAACAATGCCTTCGATGGCGGGCACTTTGGTTTTATCGCGGGCTAATACATCGAACCAGCGCCAGTTCCCGTCTTTGCATTGCAGCCGGCAGAGGCGGCCAATTGTCCCCCCTCCGCTGGCCGAAAGCTCATCAAGGCATTCACGCACACCACTGACATCGTTTGCATGGAGAAGGCTAGTAATTGATTTTCCAACGAGATCTTCGGTTCGGTGGCCAAGGAGGTGTGCAAAACCAGCATTGGCAAAGAGAATGATTCCCTGCTCGCTCAGAATCGCGATGAGTTCCCTTGTGGAGTCTAGCAACAGAGAGAGTTGCTCCGGGCCAATGTCGACGCCTTGCCCGGAAAAAGAGCGCTGTGACATGTGGTCGCTGCTCGCGACACCAGCCTGCGCATGGAGCACCGCGGGCACGGTGAAACCTGCATCCTCCGTTAGGAATTCGCCTTCTGAAATGACCCTGAGAACAAGGAGCTAGCTAACTTCATGATTTTACGAGATCGTCCCTTCCCGGAAAGCCGGCATCCAGAACGGTGTTGCGAAATAATGACTGTACAGCAGGACAGGTAGTACAGCGATCAACAGTTGGCTTTTCCTCATACTCTGCGCGTGTTACGCTCCCTCGGTTCTTAAAGAACGACGGCACGTATATCCCTGGAACAGCCCGCGTAACTACTTCGAGGAGGCCATCGCCCGATGCACGACACTTGGAAAGACATGTTTGTTATGGGACTTCCGCTTCTGGAGAAGATCCTCCGTCCGATCATCGTTTATGCGTTTCTGGTGATCAGTCTTCGGCTCTCCGGGAAACGTGAACTCGTCCAGCTCAATCCATTCGATCTGGTTGTTTTGCTAACGCTCTCGAATACCGTGCAGAACGCTATCATCGGCGAGGATAACAGCGTCCTCGGCGGAATCGTTGGCGCTACTTCCCTGCTAGTCACCAACTATCTCGTCGTGCGCTTCCTCTACGATCACAGAAAGCTCGACCAACTCGTCGAAGGGAGAGCCGACGTCTTAGTCGAAAACGGGAAGGTGCGCACGCAGCATTTGAAGAAAGAGCTTATCTCCATGGCACAGCTCGAAGCCGCAGCGCGGAAGCAAGGCTTTGCGTCGCTGTCCGAAGTCGAACAATGTGTGCTCGAGCCTGGCGGCACGCTTACGTTTATTGGCAAGAAGCCCGGTAGCGAGGACGTCCGCCACCAGGAATTGCTTAGGAAGCTAGACCGCCTCGCGCAAGAGATCACCCTCTTGAGGGGTTCGCAACCACCAGCGCGCGCTTAGCCTAGTGAAGGAAGAAACCCGTCAGCGCAAGACCGACGCCCAGCGCACCTATGAGCATGCCGCCGGCCCAAAACAGTTTGCGTTTGGTCAGCATCGTAATGGAACAAATCACCAAGCCGATTTCCAGGAAGGCCTCGCCCCCATCAAAGCGGTCCGCTTTGCGCCCTGCCAGGTCGCGTTCCACTTCCAGGTCTTTCGCGTCCTTGCTTATATCTTCCTTGTCGCTCTGATAGTGTTCGACTTCTTTCACGTACTTCTCCCCCAGCGCCGCACCTTTCTCCTTATCAAACGAGGCAATGATATTCACTACGTCAGAGAATCCCTGCGTTTCGTGAAGCCGGACGCTCTTGGCCTGGTATTGTGCCCACCGGTCAGCGGCCTGACTTTGACGGAGCAACTCTTCCGTATGTGCGCGGTGGCCCATCAAGGTCGCCGCTGCCACAAGAACCGCCATGATGGAGATCGTGATTGAGACGGGCAGCACCAGCGGATCATCCTCCCCGCCGTGGTGCCTCTCGGGAAGTTCGAAGCCTTCGCCCATTCGTTTCTTCTCCCTATTGCTGATCAAACTGCTGAATCAGAATCGATTGCCAGTAGCGATTCGTGCGCCGCTGCCAGCGTTCGGTCAATATCCGTCGACGTGTGCGCCATGGAAACAAATGCAGCCTCGAACTGTGACGGCGCCAGGAATACACCCCGATCAAGCATCTCGCGGAAAAATCTGCCATATCGCTTCGTGTCCGAGCGTTTGGCATCCGCGTAATTTCTCACCGGATCGGCTGTGAAGAAAACCGTCGAGAGCGAACCGAAATCATTGATCTGCGCGGGAATTCCGGACATTCTTAGTTCATCGCGAAGGCCAGAGACCAGCCGCCCCGCCAGTTGCGCCATCTCTTCGTACAGGCCAGGCCTCGTGAGTTGTTTGAGCGCCGCAATACCCGCCTGCATCGCCAGCGGGTTTCCCGCAAGCGTCCCGGCCTGATAGACCGGCCCGAGTGGCGCGACATTGTCCATCAACTCAGCGCGTCCTCCGTAAGCGGCCACGGGTACGCCGCCGCCGATGATTTTACCGAGCGTCGTGAGGTCGGCTTCAATCCCGAAGAGTTCCTGTACGGAGCCATTCCGCAAGCGAAATCCCGTGATGACTTCGTCGACGATCAGCAACGCACGGTTCTTTTTGCTAATTTCACGCAATCCCTTCAAGAACGCTGCTTCCGGCGGAACGACTCCCATATTTGCAGCGATGGGTTCGATGATGATGGCCGCAATCTTGTCCTGATGCTCTTGGAATATTTGCTCGACAGCATTCAGGTTGTTAAACGGCACGTTCAGCGTCAACGCAGCGAGCGCCTGCGGGACGCCCGGGCATTCCGCAATTCCAAGCGTGGCGAGGCCTGACCCCGCCTGTGACAGGAAACTGTCCGCGTGCCCGTGGTAGCAGCCCTCAAATTTGACGATGAAGTCGCGCTTCGTCACTCCCCGCGCCAAACGCACCGCGCTCATGGTTGCTTCTGTGCCGCTCGAGACGAAGCGAATTTTCTCAATAAAGGGAATCGCCCGCGTAATCAGCGTGGCAAGTTCAAGCTCCAGTTCGGTCGTTACGCCAAAACTTGTGCCGCGACGAGCCTGGTCCGCAATCGCCTCGCTGATGGCGGGATTCGCGTGTCCCAGGATCATCGCGCCCCAGGAACACACGAAATCAAGCAGCTCGTTTCCGTCCGCGTCGTAGAGGTATTGACCGCTGCCGCGCTCGATGATCAGCGGCTCTCCGCCGACCGACCGGAACGCTCGGACCGGGCTGTTCACGCCGCCAACCAGCACTTTCTCGGCGCGCTCAAAAATCTCGCGCGAACGCTTCCGCTCGCGATTCAATCTGGTTTGCACTGTACTCATGTAGCGTATTCAGAGACTAGCTATCTAAGCTCATTTGGACTGCCCAGTGATCTAGTCTAATTTAGACTAGTCCCAACTAGAAGTGCTCGGACATCGCGGAAAGGACGGCACTTACAGGATGAAACCGTTGAAACTCAGCCAAATCATCACTTTCCGCCTGATTCCATTACAGCCGGTTTGTGGCTTTCCTGCCACAAAACCATTTATGAGATAACTTCTAGTCTAAATTAGACTAGCACGCCCTCAGCCAGCGTGCGACGTCTTTGGCGTGGTAGGTCAGGATGATCTCCGCTCCAGCGCGCTGAACTCCCGTTAGGATTTCCAGAACCACTCTCTTTTCGTCCAGCCAGCCCTTCTGTGCCGCTGCTTTCACCATTGCGTATTCTCCGCTCACGTTGTACGCACCGACCGGAACATCGAACGTGTCGCGCACTCTGCGGATGACATCCAGGTACGCCAGCGCGGGCTTGACCATCACCATGTCCGCGCCTTCTTCCAGATCAAGTTGCACTTCCTTCAACGCTTCCCGGACGTTGGCGGGGTCCATTTGATAGCTGCGCCGGTCGCCAAACTGCGGAGCGGACTGCGCCGCTTCTCGGAAAGGTCCGTAAAACCCAGAACAATATTTGGCGGCATAAGAAAGAATCGCAATGTCTTCGAACTTGTGTTCATCCAGCGTTTCGCGAATGGCCGCGACCCTGCCGTCCATCATGTCCGAGGGGGCAACAATATCGGCCCCAGCGCGCGCGTGTGACAGCGCCTGCTGAGCAAGAATCGCCACCGTGGGATCGTTGGCCACTTCGCCCTTCTCGACAACGCCGCAGTGGCCGTGGTCCGTGTACTCGCACAGGCACACGTCCGTAATGACGAGAAGATTCAGTTTCGCTTTGCGAATCGCTTCAATGGCGTGCTGGACTACGCCGTGGGCACTGAGGGAACTCGCGCCGCGTGGGTCCTTGGATTCGGGCAATCCAAAGAGAATGATCCCAGGAATGCCGAGCGACTCTACCTCGCGGCATTCCTCCACAATTTGATCCACAGACTGCTGATAGACGCCGGGCATGGAACTAACTTCCTGCCGCACATTTGCACCAGGACACGCAAACATGGGGTAAATCAGGCCTGCCGTGGTAAGGCGCGTCTCACGAACCAGGCCGCGCAGTGCCTCGCTCCGCCGCAAACGCCTCGGTCGATGGGTAGGAAAACTCATGCTCGCTTTGCTCCTGCCTGCGCCTGGTTCACTGCACCTGCGAAATGCACTTCTAACGCTTCAACAACCGCCGCTGCCGTCGTGTCTCCTGCCACTACGATGCGCGCTACACCCGCCTCGCGCAACGCTTTTGCAGTGACAGGTCCAACCGCCGTGATGCTCAGTTTATCTTGCATGGCGCGCAATTGCTCGCTGCCAAACAGCTCAATGAAATGTTGCACTGCCGACGGGCTGAAAAACAAGACCGCATCTGCCTCGCCGCTGGCAATATTCCTTAAGTTCCGTTGATCGATTTCACTTGGCCGCAGCGTGCGATACGCGACTACTTCCGTCACTTCCGCACCACAGCCCTTCAAAGCCGGTGGTAAATCTGGATTTGCGCGATCGCTCCGCGGCAAGAATACTCGTGTCCCTCGAAGCCGTTTTCCCAACTCCTTCGCCAGCGCTGCGCCCGTGTGCGTCTCTGCAACATATTCGGCGGGAAATCCGGCCTGCCGGGCAGCTTCCGCCGTCACGGGACCAACTGAAGCAACTTGCACATTGCTGCCTGTTCGAATCAGCGGTTTCTTGAGCTCGTTGCTCCGCTTCATAACCGCCCGGACCGCCTGCGCACTGGTGAAAATGATCCAGTCAAATTGTTCGATTTGCGCAATTGCGGCATCCAGCGGCGCAAAGTCTTCTGGGCCCGCGAAGGCCACCAAGGGAAGCATCACTGGAATGGCGCCGCGCGCGGAAAGCTCTCTTCCGATCGCCTCGCTCTGCGCCGCGGATCGCGTGATGACAATCCGTTTTCCGGCGAGCGGACCTGGAGATGTTTCAGCCACGCTGCCGGCTCACTTCTTCCAGAATGGACTGCGCGCCCGCTTCCACGAGCGCTCGCGCCACGTGCTCGCCCAGTTGCGCCGCCTGCTCCGCCGGAGCAGTAGCGCGTTGCTTGATGTATTGCGAGCCATCTACGGAGCACACGCAGGCCTCGAGAACAAGTTCGCCGCGCTCGATCCGCGCCCACGCACCCAAGGGTACTTGGCAGCCCCCGTGCAACGCCGACAGGAGCGCGCGCTCGGCGATGATCGCTGTGCGCGTCTCTGCGTCGTCCAGAGGCGCAAGCAAGTCTGCCGCCTCCGTGTCCTTCAACCGGCACTCCAGGGCGATCGCGCCTTGTCCCACCGCAGGCATACAAACATCCGGTGAGAGAATCTCCGAAATCCGCTGGCTCAATCCGAGGCGATCCAGTCCCGCTTTGGCAACCATCACTGCTTCATATTCCCCGCTCTGCACTTTTCGCAATCGGGTGTCCACGTTTCCTCGCAGGTCGCGGAAATCAAGGTCTGGCCGGAGGTGCCTCAACTGTGCTTGCCGCCGCAGGCTGCTCGTTCCCACGCGCGCCCCATCCCGCAAATTCGCAAGCGTCGAACCGACCAGGCAATCGCGCACGTCATCACGTCTGCACACTGCTGGAAACATGAGCCGCGAAGGGATCTCGGTCGGAACGTCCTTCACACTGTGTACCGCCAGGTCGATGGATTCTTCCAGCAGCGCTTCTTCCAGCTCCTTGATAAAAATTCCCTTGCCGCCAATCTGTGCCAATGGCGCTTGCTGCATTTTGTCGCCGCTGGTCTTGATGATCACAATTTCTGCTTCCACGCCCGCGGCGGCAAACAGTTTTTTGCGAACAGATTCCGCCTGCCATTTGGCGAGCATGCTGCCCCGCGTTCCGATCCGCAGGATTCTCACGGCTTTTCCCGGTTCGAGAGGAATAGGTCGCGCAAAGCCTCGACGTTTTGAATCTTTCGCCGCAGCTCTTTCTCGCTCCGCAAACGTTCCGCCGGCTCGAGAAGCAGCTTCTCCAGCATTTCGTCCATCAACTTTTCCACACGCACACGATCCGTTTCCGTCAGATGCTTCATCGACTCCAAGCGCGACCGAAGAAACGCCGCACGCTCCTCCCGCACCCTGGCGCGCAGCGCATCCACAAATCCGACGAGCTCCACGCTCGCCTGCCAGGACAAGAATTTGGTCACATGATCGTCCACAATACTCTGCGCCCGAGGAATTTCGTTCTCCCGCGCGTGGCGATTCTGTTGCACGATCTCGCTCAGGTCGTCGGTGTTGTACAGGTAGACGTTGTACAAGTCTCCTACGCCAGGCTCTATATTTCGCGGCACGCCCAGATCCATCAGGAACAAGGCTCGGTTTCCCCGCGCCACCATCGCCCGCTCGACGATTTCACGGTGCAGGACCGGCTCTTCCGACGCCACCGAGCACACCACCACATCTGGCGATTGCAAAGCGGCATCCCATTCCGTCCAGCCAACGGCCTTCCCGCCAAACCGCGCGGCCAATTCGTCCGCGCGATCGCGCGAGCGGTTCATCACATATAGATGCGCAATCCTGCGATCCCTGAGATGCGAGAGCACTTGCTCGCTAATCGTGCCTGCTCCCAATACCAGCGCGCTGCGCTCGCTCAACTTTCCAAAAATACGCTCCGCCAGTTTCACACCGGCCGAAGCCACAGACATCGGTCGCGTTCCGAGCTCGGTTTCCGTGCGCACGCGCTTCCCCACTTCCAGGGCGCCCTGGAAGAGGCGATTCAGCACCGGCCCGGTCGCGCCATTCTCGTGCGCGAAGCGATACGCTTCCCGCACCTGGCCCAGAATTTCCGCTTCACCCAAAAGCATGGAATCGAGCCCGGCGGCAACTCGAAACAGATGCCTGACAGCTTCGCGATCGTAGTGGTGATAGAGCGAAACGCTGAGTACGTCCGGTCGCACCGAATGAAACTCGCTTAGAAAAGTAGAGAGTCCCGGGGCGCACTCATGGGAAGATTCCGGCGGCACGCCGTAAACTTCGCTGCGATTGCACGTCGATAGCACCAATGTTTCTTCAAGAATTCCCCGCGCGCGAAGCTCCTCACCGGCACGCCTGGATTGCTCGGCGGTGAAAGACACCCTTTCGCGCACCTCAACGGGCGCCGTGCGATGGTTCAGTCCGACGAGAACGATTTCCATCCCCTTGTTCGTTCGCTCCTAAAAATAGCGGTGGCTGTGCGAGAGATACAGATTCACTACCGTAAAACTCAACACCACAATCACAAAATTAAAGATGCACAGTCTTGAGGCTCGCGCCCCACGCCATGCCGTTGTGCCCGCCAGACGGAAGTACAGCACATACAGCGCGAGCACGATCAGAGTGATCAAGTACTTGGGGTCGTAAAATGAATTCTGGCCCGGCAGTTGGTCAATGGACACGAAGCCCAAAGCCGTTCCTATGGCGATCGAAACAAGGCCAACTAATACGCTCGATCGGCTCATCTGATCGAGTAGTTCCAGTGGTGGAAGTCGCCAGACCACATCGCCGACCTTGTGGTTTCGCAGGAGCCGTTCCTCGCCAAGAAAAATCATGCTGAGAACGAACGAAAGCGCGAACGCCGAGTAGGCAAGGATGCTCAGCGTCACGTGAAACGCAAAAATCAGTCCATGCACGGCTGGAGGAGGAAGCCGGTCCGCCGGAGCAAGGTGAGCGGCAAGAAAAAACACCAGGATGAAAGGCAGCGCGAAAGCTCCGACGGATCGCTGCCGGTGATACAGCTCCAAACCCAAGTAGGTCAGCGCGAGAAGCCAGCCGAACAGCGACATGGAACCATACAAATCGTGGTAAGGAACTGTGTGCAAGCCGCGGGATCTCTCCAATAGCGCAAAGTAATGCGCAATCAGTCCCAGTCCCAAGAGCAGCGTGCCCAACCTCCCTGTGAGTTCTCTTCCCGTGCCTAGGAAGCGGAGATACAGGGCGAAACTCAAGAGATAAGCAAGCGCCGTTAAAATAGGGAATACATGGTTCATTCTTCATACCTGAGCCTGGGACTTATCCCAGTCCAGACCGCATTACCAGTCGCGCTTCAACACAAGACTCGCCTGATTCTTAGACATTTGGAGTATAGCCCACACTTGCAGTCGCTCGCACGGCGCCATGCCTCCGGCACTCGTGCCAGCAAGACCGGCTCGGATTTGCTATCCTTGATTCCCTCTGGCGGGCTATGACCTTACAAGCAGCTTCGATCAACCGAAAAGACTTATTCCTGCGCGCCTGCCGCGGCGAGGCTCTCCCACGAGTGCCCGTTTGGATGATGCGCCAGGCAGGCCGCTACCTCCCCGAATACCGCGAAATCCGCGCAAGGCACGCATTCCTTGAGGTTTGCAAGACGCCTGAGCTTGCGGCCGAAGTCTCGCTCCAGCCCTTCCGCAGATTGGGAGTTGATGCCGTCATCGTTTTCTCGGACATTCTGATCCCCGCTGAAGCCATGGGCCTGCCGCTCGAACTTGGCGACTCCGGCCCAAACTTGCCCAATCCGGTGCGATCCCGGGCGGATATCGGCCGGCTCAAGGTCTTTGACCCCGAGGTGGAAACGCGCTTTCTTCCTGAAGCGATTCGGCGGATTGTGCGGTCCGTCGGCCCCGATGTTCCTGTTTTGGGTTTTGCCGGTGCTCCGTGGACTCTTGCATGCTACATGGTGGAAGGCAAGGCCAAGGAAGGTTTCGCCAAGGTAAAGAGTTTGCTCTACCACGAACCCAAGACTTTCGGCGAGTTGCTCCATCGCATCGCTCAGGCAACGATTCCCTATCTGAAGGCGCAAATCGCCGCTGGAGCGACTGCAGTCCAGTTGTTCGATACCTGGTGCGGCGAGCTCAGCCTCCAGGACTACGAAGAATTCGCGGTTCCCGCCGTCCAGGAAATCATCGCCAGTCTCGGCGGGGCGGTTCCCGTAATCTATTACACGAAGTCGTCACAGCATTTGCTTGCCGCCGCGGCACGCTCCGGCGCGAATGTCCTCAGCGTCGATTGGCGGGTGGATCTGGCGGAGATTCGCACGGCGCTGGGTCCAAAGATTGCTCTCCAAGGAAATGTCGATCCGGCCGTCCTGCTTGGTCCTCCAGGGAAAATTCGCGATGTAACTCTGGGAGCCATCGCCTCTCTCGCCGGCGAAGGCCACATCCTCAATCTCGGCCACGGCATTTTGCCGCATACTCCAGTTGAGAACGCCCAACTTTTTATCGAGACGGGCCAGCGGGCGCTTATCCACCGTGCACGGCCTGCTGCGCAGGTGCGGTAAGGGGAGCTAAAGCATGTCCGTCGCACATCCAAGCCTCCAGCAAATGCGCGGGGAGTTGCACGTCGGCGAGGAATTCCTCGCAAAATACAATCGTCCGGGGCCGCGCTATACCAGCTATCCCACCGCGCCGGTTTGGAACGACGCTTTCGGCCCTGCCGATCTCGAACGAGTGCACGACGAAGCCGAGCGCGCGAGCACTCCTGTTTCCCTCTACATGCACATTCCTTTCTGCGAGAGCCTCTGCCTTTTTTGCGCCTGCAACGTCGTCATTCAAAAAAATAAGAGCGTCGCGCCGCCCTATCTTGACGTGCTGAAAAAGGAAATGAAGCGCATCAGCCGCGGCGTCTCCAAAAATCGCCCTGTGGCTCAGTTCCATTGGGGAGGCGGCACGCCAACCTACCTGACACCCGAGCAGATCGAGGACTTGTTCGCATTCACCAAAGAACATTTCCGTTTCGATCTCGATAGTGAGATTGGCATCGAAGTCGACCCGCGCGTGACCTCCCGCGAGCATCTGGAAACTCTGCGTAAGCTTGGTTTCAACCGTCTCAGCATGGGCATTCAGGACTTTCACGCCGAAGTGCAGGAAGCAGTGCACCGCATTCAGCCATTCGAAATGACGCGCGACCTGCTCTTCGCCGCGCGTGGCCTGGGCTTCGATAGCATCAACGTCGACTTAATCTACGGCCTTCCCTACCAAACCGCGGATACCTTTGCCCACACTGTGGATCAGATTCTTGAACTCGCCCCGGATCGCATCGCGCTCTTCAGCTACGCGCACGTCCCGTGGTTAAAAAAGCAGCAGGGCTCGTTCGCTGCGCATCTTCCTGAGGGCCTGGAGAAATTTGAAATCTTCCGCGTAGGCCTGCTCAAGTTTCTCGAGGCTGGCTATCTTTACATTGGCATGGACCATTTCGCGAAGCCTAGGGACGAGCTTGCCGTTTCGCAACAGAACCGCACGCTGCACCGCAATTTCCAGGGCTACACCACCAAAGCGGGCGCTGACCTATACGGCATGGGCATCACCGCCATCAGCGGCATTCAAGACGCCTACGCGCAAAATTACCGAGACATTCCTTCCTGGGAAAAGGCTGTCGCCGAACGTGGCCTCGCCACCATGCGCGGTTACCAGCTTTCGAACGAGGATCGCTTGCGTCGCGCTGTCATCAGCCGCCTGCTCTGCCACACCATAGTGATCAGGGACGAAATTTCGCGCGAATTTGGCATCGACTTTGACGAACATTTCGCGGAAGAGCTTCGCCGCCTGGAGCCCTCCCGCCAGGATGGCCTCGTGCTCCTCGATCACGGAGAAATCCGCGCCACCTGGCTTGGCCGCATCTTCATTCGTAACCTGGCCATGGTTTTCGACCCCTATCTCGAAAAACAGCAGCTCTTCGCCAAGCCGCTCTTTTCGAAGACTCTTTGATTCCGTGAGGATGCTCACAACGCCTTGACCCGTCAAGTCCCAGCTCTCGTTGTCGGCGGTGGTATTTCCGGCCTTGTCTGCGCTCACGTCCTGCGCAAAGCCGGCATCGACGCGCAGCTTGTAGAAGCCTCCCCACGTCCCGGCGGCGTCATCCATTCCGTAACTCGCGACGGCTTCTTGTTGGAATTGGGACCGCAAAGTTTCAGCGGCACGCCCGCACTCCGCAAGCTTTGTACGGAACTCGGCATCTCCAACGAATTGCTGCAAGCCCCGCCAAGCGCGCCGCGCTATGTCTTGATCGATGGCCAACTCCGCCCCGTGCCTCTTAGCCCTCCCGCGTTTTTCATGAGTTCGCTGATCAATGGCTCGACGAAATGGGCCCTCGTCCGCGACGTCTTCGGGAAAAGCATTCCTCCCGACGGTGACGAATCCGTCGCCGATTTCGTCCGCAGAAAATTCTCAGCGCAGTTGCTTGATCGCCTCGTTGGCCCCTTCATTTCTGGGATTTACGCAGGCGATCCCGAACGTCTCAGCGTCCGAAGCGCCTTCCCGCAACTGTATGAAGCCGAAAAAGCTGCCGGCAGCGTAATTCGTGGCATGTTGCGTCTCGCAAAATCCAGGCAAGGCCCCCGTGAGCGTCCGACTCTCCAGACATTTCGTGAGGGTAACGAAACACTAATACGCGCCCTCGCACGCAAACTCGGCTCGGCGCTTCTTACCGAAGCCACCGTCACTGGAGCCTCTCGCGAAAGCGACTCTTCATTCGAAGTACGCCTGGAAGACAATAGCGGTAAGCATTCGGTTCTAACCGAATCTCTGATTATGGCCACACCCACGGACGTCGCAGGAAGGCTGCTTTCCTCCCTCGATTCGTCCTTCGATTCGCTCCTGACCCCCATCAAATGCGCCGCAGTCGCCGTCGTCTCCCTGGGCTATCGCAAGAGCGATGTCGGCCACTCTCTGAACGGCTTCGGTTTCCTCGTTCCCCGCTCCGCCGGCCTTCGCGTTCTCGGCACCGTCTGGAATTCATCGCTTTTTCCCGGCCGCGCCCGGGAAGGACACGCTCTGCTGACAAGCTTCGTTGGCGGAGCAACCGACCCGGCCGCAACAAAACTCAAGTCCGAAGAGCTCGCAGGTCTCGTCCACCGCGAAATCTCCACAGTCCTTTCCATCAGGAGCGAGCCCGTATTTGCAAACGTCACAGTTTGGCCGCGCGCTCTTCCGCAGTACAATCTCGGTCACGCCGAACGATTAGCGGCGGTTTCCAAGCTTTGCTCGCGCTTCCCCGGCCTCTGGCTGACCGGCAACTATCTCCGCGGGCCTGCCATCGG